>Ga0207416_1004479_pt1 | contig 12100 bp, 9 predicted proteins | sample PaiPotPPM11metaG_FD_184107 | JGI IMG/M metagenome (GOLD analysis project Ga0207416, IMG submission 184107) | Iron sulfur acid spring bacterial and archeal communities from Banff, Canada, to study Microbial Dark Matter (Phase II) - Paint Pots PPM... ...
CGTCAGTGATATCGCCAGGGATCACCGTAACGGCGTCGCCGAATTGCTGGCAAGCCCTCGCTTCATCGCGCGCCAGGATGCGCACCGGCTGGCCGCGTTTGACCAGTTCCGTCACCAGCGCCGCGCCGAGAAAGCCGGTCGCGCCCGTAATGGCATTGATCATTGGCGCGCCCCCGAATAGCCTTTGACGGAGATAGCATGTTCGGGACAGGCTTCGTAGCACAGCAGGCAGCGCTGGCAAGCGGCATAGTCGACTTTGAGCGTCTGGAGATCGATCACCCGCGGCAGCGGACATGTCTCGACGCAAACGCCGCAGCGCGTGCATTGCTCGGCGTGGATATATGGGCGCGTCCCTACCAGTCCCGTACTGTAAAGCATCGTGCAAAGATGTTCCCCCAGCCGCGTAGGGGCCGATTTATCGCGCCCGATCAGCCACGTATAAGGATAATCGAGCGGGTACATCAGCCAGAAAATGAAGCGGTAAAGCGGCTTCTGCGTCGGCAAGCGGAAACGCTTGATCACCTCGATCTCCTCGCCGGCAATGCTCCATGACGGCTTGCCGAACTGCTCCAGCGCCAGCCGCAGGTGCGGGATATCGCGCGGTTTAATGCCGACCAGTTGGCAGCAAACGAGATCGACGGCCAGGCTATCGCGTCCAGCTACCAGTACCTGCAAATCGGACGTATCGCCGTACAACGGGCCTTCGCCGTCCTGTCCGGCGCTGCCATCCACAATAGTCAATGCAGGCTTGATGCCCAGGTTCATATCCACGATGCTCTGATCGATGCCGAAGGTATGCATGGCGCGGCGATCCGGGCGCGGCAGAATGCCCATCGGGTTCTTCATCCCCAGCGACATACCGGAAACGACGTGCGTCTTGAGAACGGGCAAGTTGATCAGGCAGGCGTCATCGAGCAGGCGCGGGATGTGGAAGCGGCGCAGCTTCTTAGCTCCCGCTGGCTGCAGCGCGACCCAATCCCGTTCGTCGCCTTCGGGATCGATGCGCACAATGCGAATGCCATTGTCGGCGCAGAATTGCTCGACGCCCAGAATGGTATACGTGGCCTCGCGGTCAAATTCTGTGCCGGGCATCTCGCATAGAACCGGCTCCGCGCCGCAGGCCCGCACCTCCGCCGCCACGACCTTGAGCAGCGCGAAGCTAGTGGTCGAGCCAGTAGCGGCGTTACGCCCGGCCACGAAATTCGGCTTGAGGACGGCCATCTTCGCGCCTTGCAAAACAGAGACCATGCCGCCCACCTGCGCAATCACCCGGCGCGCTGCCTCCTCGATGCCATCAAAGGTGCGCGTAATAGCAATAGTATCTTCGTTTACTCGTGTAACCGGCATAATTTTTCTGTCCTTTTGATCTCCATACATTAGAATATCGTCAGAGATGTTCCATTTGATAACGGCAATCAATGATCTCTTTGGCAACAGCCCTCAATTTCTCGCGTGCTTTTGCCGTTTATTATACTAGAGAACAGTTGCGTGTGGTCTCCATGCGCAAAAGATAGTACTCTTTTACTAACTGGCTAGCGTGCCGGAGCAACAACCTGTGTTCTTCGTTTAAGATGATTGTAGATAGTAAATGATATGCCATTGCTCACGGTCCGTGTTCGCGTAATCTGAGGAGTCTTTTTTCATGCACCTGCCTTTGCGAAAAAAACCTGTTTTTACCATCATATTACTGCTCTCCTTCATCATCTTGCTCTGGGGTTCCTTATTCGTATGGTTCGTGAGTAACGGCGACTCTTTTGTGCCGTCGCAGGCTTCCGGCGGTACCTCCTCACACAGCTACAGCCAGGAGACGACTATCGCGCGGCCAAAAACGCTTATGCCAACGCCTGCCATAAAGTTGAAGCGTCCCAACTTTGAAACAGGCATGGTTTTTCCGCAATGGCAGCAGAACGCCTACGGCACGAGCGACTGGCAAACAGGGCTACAGCAGATTCAAACCACGACTGGCGCGCGCTGGGTAGAAATGCCCCTGCTCTTCGATCAGCCCTCCTCGAACTCGACAGATATAGCCGCGGGTAACACCACCCCAACCGTAGCATCCCTTGTCAGCGGTATTCAGGCAGCGCACGCGCAAGGGTTTCATGTCTTCATCATCCCATTAGTGGCCCCATGGTCGGGTACAATTGAGTTCACCACCTCCCAGGAAGAGCAGCAATGGTTTGCTAACTACTGGCAGGCATATAAACCGTACATTCAGGCCGCCTCACAAAACGGCGTGGAGCAACTGGCTATCGGCACCGAAGATGACTGGCTGCAAGAAAACGCTCCCAGTTCGCTTTGGAACCAGCTCATTGCCAATGCGCATAGCATTTATACGGGAACCATCACCTATGATATGAACTGGATACAGCAGCTTATCCAGCTTCCCGCCTGGATGAAAAATCCGGATTTGAAGATGATCGGCTTCTCGGAATACATCTCCCTGGTTTCTACTCCCACGCCGGTTGACCCACGAGCCATACGCGCTTTGTGGACAGAGAAGGTGAAACCGATCATCGATGGCATAGCAGCGCAACTTGGCAAGCCCATTCTCATCTCCGAAATCGGCTATCGCGGCGCCTCCGACGCGCTTTACCAGCCCTACCAGACGAACACCAGCGCCCCGGCTGATCCGGCGCTGCAGGCTGCCGCCTTCGACGCGGCCATCGCAGACACAATCTCCGATCCCAGCATTGACGGTATCTACGCCTACGCCTGGGACAACGTCTTAACCTTTACCCTGAAAACGCAGCCCTCCGCTCTATCGGTACTGCACAAGTGGTATACCTCGCCAGAGGCTTAGCCTGAAAGGATCGTGCCAGGAATGCCTTTGCTCAACGCCATCGGGCGCGCTAAATCGGCCCCTACCAGATGTCAGAGGGAATACCACCGATGAACTCTCGCCAAAATACCCCTGTGATCAGGCCCAATCGCTTGCGAAAATATCCTGGGAGGATGCCTCAACCAGCGCCGGGCGGGGCAAGCCCACGCCCCTACGAAGATCCCACTGCCCGCCAGCAGACCATGGAATACCTGGCCTGGTTGAACGCTCAGGCCGTATCCGTACATTCTCCTGACAAAATCCAGGCATATCGCGAAGTAGCGCTGGCAACCAGGAAGGTGGGCAAGCGCGAGGTGCGCACCTTTGCCCCATTCCAGCAACAGTTATCGGCCCTGCAAGTCATCACGCCCGCGCAAATCAGGTTTCTGATCATCATAGTGCTGTGCTGGAACATTGGCCTGTTCTTCTTGCATAGTCTCATGTTCACCCTGACGCTGGGCGCCATCACAACGCTGTATGTTTGCGGCTTTCTGCTCAGCGTCATTCTGGCGACCCGGGCCTTGAGCGGAGGCTCCGGCGAGCAGGTCAGCGATGATATGATCGCGCTGCTCGATCAGATGGGGGCGCAGTGGCCGTCGTATACCATTCTCTGCCCGCTGTTCAAGGAAGTAGCCGTAGTGCAGCAATTCGTGCAGGCCATGAGCGCGCTCAACTACCCGGCTGGCAAAATGCAAGTACTGTTCTTGACAGAAGAAAATGATCAAGAGACGCGCGCTGCCCTGCTGTCGCTGAATCTTCCCGCGCATTTCAACGTTCTTACCGTGCCAAAGGGAACGCCGCAGACGAAGCCGCGCGCCTGTAATTTCGGGCTGTTGCAGGCGACCGGCCAATTTGTCGTCATCTTTGACGCCGAAGACAAACCAGAACCCAATCAGTTGAAGAAGGCCGTGCTGACCTTTGCCCATTATGGGTCCGAGCTGGCTTGCGTGCAAGCCAAGCTGAATTTCTACAACAGCGGGCAAAACATCCTGACACGCCTGTTTACCGCCGAATATAGCCTCTGGTTCGACATTATGCTGCCCGGTCTCCAACACTCCGGCCTGGCGTTGCCGCTGGGAGGCACCTCCAATCACTTCCGTACCGACGCTTTGCGCGCGCTGGGCGGTTGGGACCCCTTCAACGTCACGGAGGATTGCGACGCTGGCTTACGCCTCGCGCAGTACAATCTCACCACGGCAGTGTTGAACAGCACGACCTACGAAGAGGCCACATCTCGTCCCAAAGTCTGGCTATTCCAACGCTCGCGCTGGATTAAAGGCTACATGCAAACCTACCTGGTACACATGCGCCATCCCCTACAAACGTTCCGCCGCGGCGGTTTGCGGCGGTTTTTCTCTTTGCAGGTCATCGTTGGCGCCTGGACCGCTGTCCTGCTGCTCAATCCCTTTATGTGGCTGCTCTCCCTGCTCTACCTGATCTTGCAGCCCGTGTCCCTCTATCACCAGTTATTCCCCACTCCTATTTTCTACATGGGAACGATTTGCTTCGTCTTTGGCAATTTCTTCTATATATACCTCCATATGATTGGCTGCCTGCGCCGCAAGCAATATACCCTCATCAAATGGGTGCTGCTCATTCCTCTCTATTGGGCTATGATGAGCGTTTCAGCATATATTGCCCTCTATCAATTGATTGTGAAGCCGCATTACTGGGAAAAAACGCAGCATGGCAACCATCTCGTAGGAGCCGATTTATCGCGCCCAGGCGCGCAAAACGCTCCCCTCCTCCTCAATCCTGTGGCAAACAGCTCCCGCAATGAATTGGGGAGCCACCGCGAGATCGTGGCTTCTTTACCCACGGCGCAACTGCCTGCCGTCTCCCACAATGAATTGAGGAGCAACGGACGCGAGATCATGGCTTCTTTGCCCACCATGCGCCTGCCCGCCGTTTTCGGCAGGGGACTACTCAAGCGACCGGCCATACCGGAGAGTTTTGGCACCGCGACGAGAGAAGTACCCATCGTGCGCACCGCGCTGTCCAGCAAGCAGCGACCGCTGGCGAAACGTGGGCGCGATAAATCTGGCCGTGGGCGCGATAAATCTGGCCCCTACGATCGCTGGCTGCTGGCCGTAATCTTCATCGCGATCATCGTGAGTACGGCCGCCACTGTGTATACGTTCCAGCAGCACTGGACGCTGGCGAATGTCGATTCCATCTCGCACCTGGAGATCGGACGCCGCCTCTTCGACAATATTACGCCGGGCTTCGCTCAGCTTGGCGGCGTGTGGCTGCCGCTCCCACACCTGCTCATTGCTATTTTTGCCTGGAATGACTTCCTCTGGTCAACTGGTCTGGCCGGGAGCCTGGTTGGTATGCTCAGCTACCTGGTCACCGTCATCTATATCTTCCTGGCGGCGCGGCGTTTAACGCACAGCAGCAGCGCGAGTTTTATCGGCACCCTGGTCTTCGTCCTCAACCCGAACATTCTCTACCTGCAAGCCACGCCTCTTTCCGAGCCGGTGTGCTGGGCCACCATCACGATGGCCTGCTACTTCCTGCTGGCCTGGGCGCAGGAAGATAAGAACAAGTACCTGGTCTGGGCCACCGGCAGCACATTCCTGGCAACCCTGGCCCGTTACGATGGCTGGATTCTGCTCGCGGTCTTTCCCGTGGTAATCCTGCTTGTCGGCCTGCTGAAACATCATTCACGCCGCCGGATCGAAGGGAACCTGGTCATGTATTGCGTCCTCGGCAGCCTCGGCGTCCTGCTCTGGCTCGCCTGGGGGCAGATCATCTTCGGCGATCCGCTCTACTTCCAGCGCGGGCCGCAGTCCGCGCAAGCGCAAACCATCACGTCCGCCAACCCGCTGCAGTTCTACCAGCAGCATAACTTACCAGCCGATATCCAGGTTTACGGTATGGCAACAATAGAAACGCTGGGTCTGGGCCTGTTCTTGCTTGCGTTGATCGGCTTTGTCTGCTACCTGTTCAGAAAATGGCGCTCACCGGAGGCGCTGGCCGTGCTGGCATTTCTCGCCCCCTTTGCCTTTTACGTGGCCTCACTCTATGCCGGGCAGGTGGGGCTATTCGATAGCCGCACTGTGTTCTATCCGCTGGGCATCATTCCGATCAGTCAAAGCCCTCGTCTCTTCAACGGTCGTTTCGGCTCGGAGATGGTAGCCCCGCTGGCGATTTTTGTCGCGCTGCTCGTCCCTCACTGGTCAAACACAAAAACGTTCCTGCGCCGCTGGGGTGCGCACCTGGGAAAACCCCTGCTGCTGTTGATCGTCATTTTTCAATCGGCGTGGATCGTCTACGGTGGTGTGATTACGGTGATCGCGCAAACCGACCCTCCTAACTGCGTCCTGAACTACACCATCAATGTGTACCTGTCTGAACACTATAATGGAGGATACATTCTGCAAACAGACTACCCGTTTCTCCTCTCGGAGTCGCAAGAAGATATTCACTTCAGTAACGTCATTTACGAAGGTTCCGGCTCTTTATGGCAACAGGCGCTCCATCATCCTGAGACGATGGTGGACTGGGTGATTTTCGCGCCCGGCGACGATATTGCTCAGGCGCTGGCGGCGAACGATCCTCAATTTATGCAGCATTTCACGCTGGCGGCAACTGGCCTCAAAGGTATGCGCCTTTATCACAAAAGCGGGCTGCCTCCATTACCAACTCGCCCACTCTCGCCTTTGCTGGCGCAGGAACAGCAATTCTGCACGATCAGCAACTACCACATCTATAAGTAGGGGCGTGGGCTTGCCCCGCCCAAAAATCATGCCTTGTTGATCATGGAGCGTGGGCTTGCCCCGCCCAAAAATCATGCCTTGTTGATCATGGAGCGTGGGCTTGCCCCGCCCAAAAATCATGCCTTGTTGATCATGGGGCGTGGGCTTGCCCCGCCCAAAAATCATGCCTTGTTGATCATGGAGCGTGGGCTTGCCCCGCCCAAAAATCATGCCTTGTTGATCATTAGGATTCGTCAGGGCGGGGCAAGCCCACGCCCCTACGGAAATCCCGGCGGGGCATTCTTAATAACCACCTGCCAGGTCAACGGCGTCTGCGGACCCACATCATCATTGTCCGCCCCTAATCCTGGGCCTAAATTCCAGAAACCTATGCCGGCAGCTTGCAACTGCTTTTCGGCATGATACGTCTGCTGAAAGAATTGCGCCCTGGCCTGATCGCCAACACCCTGCGGATCAAAGAACTCTTCCCACAGCCACGGCTTATGGATGCGTGCGCAAAATTGTGCAGTAATCGCGGCATCAGCTCCGGTAGGCGGCGAATGAACGGCGCAAACATCAAGAGCAGGGTTCGAGAAAATGGTCTTATAATCCACACCGGAATTCCAGCTAAACTGATAGAGTCCGCCAGGGGAAAGCAGCTGGTTATGATCCAGCGTTTTAAATTCGCGAGCCGTGCGCGCAAAGAAAGCGTTAATTTGTTGCGTCGTCTCATGTAAGGGATTCGTGCCATTCGGCGGATTAACTTCACCCGCCAGCGCGAACATGGCAATCGTCGGATCGTCTCCATAGCGTACTTTCGTGACCGTATTCACTCGATTGATGACAAACGTTAAGAATGGCTTCCAATCAACCAGGTATGGGTTGTGCGTCTCATTCTGCGTGGTCATATTGCGATACGCGGACAGGTCTAAGATGATGTGCAGCCCCTTTGCCCTGGCGCCAGCGATCAGTTGATCAACAATTCTCCAATACGCTTCGCTATACGGGGCAGTTTGAGGATTGCCGTCCGGGTCCAGGAAATTCGTGATGCGCAGCGTATTCAGATGCCCCTGGGCTGCCGTGTTGATATCCCACACCAGGTGATGGCTCGCGTCATAGGTCGATGCGAAATAGGGTTCCCATTGTTTTCCATCGATACAGAGATGCGCGCCACATACTTTCACAAAGCCCTGCAATAATGGGCCTGCCGTTCTGCTAACCTGAATCGTCGCTCCACGGGTGGGAGCCTTGAAGGCCGTTCTGGCATCCAATGAGACAACGATGAGCGTACAGAGGACGACAAGCAGCAAGAGTAGGAGTAGCGTGCGCCATATGCCTATTTTAGAAAATACTCGCTTCATATTTAATTGATGATCCCTCGCTTTTCTGAATGACGATGTTTCTGCCTCTCGTATGGTAGCGCAAAAGAGAGGATTCGTTGCACAGACTAAGCGAAAGGTACTATCAACATTACTCCCCTCTGCATACCTATCGGCTGATATCAAATTCAGTTGAGTCGTACACCTGCGCAATTGATTGCGCCCGTAGGAGCCAGATTCATCGCGCTCTGCCTGTTCCTGGCGCAATCAATTGCGCGGCTACACGGATTTCTTCCGCTCTGGATAGAGTATGAGCAGTTAACCGCGCTTAGAAGAACATGCAGTAGATTGTGATTGTAATGACTCATTACCCAGGACGCGCTCAGAAATACGCTTGTTCATACATCAAGAGCGTGATTATTGACACAAAACCAACTTTCCTTTACAATATGGATCAAAGGAATTTGACTTATTTATCAATTCCCCTGACAAAAAAAATAGTAGGGGCCCGATTTATCGCGCCCGTAGGAGGCATTCATGCCAGGAAATCGATCCGGCGACACGGGGGGGGAAAGCGTCGGCGCCAGGATTCGAGCGGCCCGACTTGACAGAAAATATACTCAGAGTCAACTCGCCGGCACGGACTTTTCCATCAGTTATATTTCCGCCATCGAACGGGGGCAGATACAGCCCTCGCTGCGCGCTTTAGAGATCATCGCACAGCGTCTCGGACTGCCTTCGTCGCATTTCTTTCAGAACACGCCCATTCCCTACCGTGAACGCACGGACGGATTACCCGCGCTCACCGGCAACCATCGCCATATCGTTGATCTCAACACCCAGGTTGAGTATACCATCCTTGAAGCAAAAATTCTGCTCCAACAGCAACAACCCGCGGAGGCTATCGCGCTGCTGGACAAACTGTGTTCGCAGTCGCATGATCCGCGCGTGCAAATGCGCGCCCATATCCAGCTTGGGCAGGCATATCTGGACGCGGGGAATCTGCACGAGGGCGAATTAGCCCTGGTCGAGGCCGAAAAACTGGCAATTCGTCTGAACGACTCCTATGCCAGACTGCGCATTCGTTATCGACTTGGCCTGAAGTTTGCCGCTCAGCATCAATTTGAGCGAGCTGTAGAGACACACAAGCAGTGCCTTGAGATGCTCGCTGAACTCCAGCCTCTCGATCCCTTCTGGCGTTTCGATACCTATTATCAGTTGGGATTGCATTATACGCAGCTAAACCAGAACGAGACAGCTTCCTCCATGTTTCAGCAAGCCGCGGAACTCACAAAAGAACTGGAACGCACGGACTATACGCAAAAAGTCTTTGGGGAACTGAGTCAGCATCTCGCGCGGGAAAACTACCTGTACCGCTCGCTGCTCTACGCCCATAAGTCCATCCAGGAACATGAGTCGCAGATCGACACGGCTTTTATGGCCGATCTCTTTCTTCATCTCGGTCAGGCCGCGCTGGAAAGAGAGCATGACTATGATCAGGCCGCGCTGGAAAAAATGGTCGCGCAACATTCCGACCAGCCTTTGTTCCAGGCTGCCATTCTCGTTACCCTGGCCGATTGGCAGCGCAGTCACAATCAACTCGCGCTAGCTGAGCAAACGGCGCAGCAAGCCGGCGCTCTCGCATTGCTCTCTGGCGACTCGCTGATCGCGGCGGAAGCGCAGTACATGCAAGGCCGTATCGCCTGCGCGCAAGGCCGTTTCGCTGCTGGCGCTGGCTGCTGCGAAGCAGCGATTGAGATGCTGCAACGCCTTGGTCTGTACCACGAACTGGTCGATCACGCGCTAGAGTACGCGGCTGACCTTGAACAACGCGACCAACCAGCCGAAGCTCTGCGCTATATGAAACTGGCCTTTGAAACCCGAAGGCGCATCGGGCTGTAACATGCGTTTGGATAGAGGGGCGGGCGCGCAGTGCATTGCGCGCCCGCCCCTCTATCCAAACGCATGTTACAATAGATGGAGATCACAACGAGTTACCATCTATTGACAGGAAAAGGCGCTTTTTTACTATGCGTGGGCATCTACTACAAACAATCCTGGCTTGCCTGCTTTGCCTGGCCCTGCTCGCCGCCTGTGCGGGCGCGACAACGACCGCACCTTCGCCGACGCCGACGCCGACGCGGGCGGGGCAAGCCCACACCCCTACTGTCCAGGCTGCAACCCCGACTGCCATCACGCCGCGTTCCTACGCGGAGCGCACCTTACTGCGCAGCGCGTGGCGGCCCGATGACCTGGCCTTCGATCCACAGGGACGTGTCCTTTTCAGTGACGTGCATAACGGCATCATCGGACGGCTCAACAGCAGCGGTTCGGTGACGGTACTGCTGCGCGATGCCAACGGCCCCGAAGGCATCGTCGCGCTGGCAAACGGCGCGCTGATCTTCGCCGAACAGTACACCAATCGCATCATGTCGCTGGCCCCCGGAGCGAGTACGCCTGTTGTATTACGCGATCTGCCCGGCCAGCCCTCCAGCGTGTCCTGCAAGGACGGCGTAGACGGCATCGCCTTCGATCCTACCACCAACACCATTATCGTGCCGGATAGTCCCACCGGCAACGTCTATCGCCTGAGCCTGGACGGCAAAAAGCTCACGCTGCTGGCTTCCGGCATCGTGCGCCCCGTCGGCGCGACGGTCGATGGACGCGGCAACGTCTACATCGCCGACGAATGCGGCGGCGCGATCTGGCGCGTCGCGCCAAACGGCTCGACCACGCGCATCGACAATTTTGGGATGCCCGACGACGTGGCGTTCGATCCCGCCCGTAATCTGCTGCTAATCGATCTCCAACCCTCTATCCACGCGCTGATCCGCGTCAACCTTGCCACCGGCCAGCGCGTCACGCTGGCAAGCCAGGGCTTTATCGAGCCACAGGGGCTGATCGTCGATCAGCGTGGTACTATATACGTATCTGACGATTACGCTGATACTATCGTGGAGTTTGTACCCTCATGAGTAAACGCATGTCAATGGCCGAGGCTATCGCCCGCTACGTGCCGGACGGCGCGTCCGTGGCAATGAGTCTGGCGCTGGAGGCACTGATCCCTTTCGCCGCCGGCCACGAGATCATCCGCCAGCAAAAGCGCGACCTGACCCTGATCGGCCCGATTTCGGATATTTTGTTTGATCAACTGATCGGCGCGGGCTGCGCGGCCAGCATCAAGGCGGCCTGGGCAGGCAACGTCAGCGAAGGGCTGGGCTACTGCTATCGCCGCGCCGCGGAAAAAGCCATCCCGCGTACCCTGACTATCGAAGAGCATAGCAATTTCAGTATCGGGCTGGCCCTGCTCGCCGGTGGCCTGGGTCTGCCCTACGTGCCGACGCGCTCCCTGCTCGGCAGCGACATCCCGCGCCAGAATCCGACCTTCCACTCTGCGACGTCTCCCTTTGATGATACACCCGTTCTGCTCATTCCCGCCGTGCGGCCCGACGTGACGATCATCCACACGCAGCGCAGCGACGAAGACGGCAACGCCCATCTCTGGGGCAACTCCGGCATCAGCGCCGAAGCCATGATGGCCGCGCGCGACGTCATCATCGTCGCCGAGGAGATCGTGCCGCGCGACGTGATTCTGAGCGATCCCAACCGCGTGCTGGGGCCATCGTTCAAAGTACGCGCCGTCGTCCACGAGCCGGGGGGCGCGCATCCCGCCGCCGTGCAAGGCTACTACAACCGCGACCACCAGTTCTACCACGAATATCACGAACGCACCCGCACCGTCGAAAGCTACCAGGACTGGCTCCAGGACATGGTGTTAAGCGTACCTGATCGCGCTACCTACCTGGAAAAACTTGGCGCGGAGCGTATACATGGCCTGCGCGTCAAGCAGCATCTGCTAGCCGCGCCCGTGGATTATGGGTATTAACAGGAGATAGCTATGGACTATACCCCGCAGGAATTGATGGTTGCTTGCGCGGCGCGGCAAATTCGCGATGGCGAGCGCGTCTTCGTCGGCATGCGCCTGCCTCTCATCGCCTTCGCCCTGGCGAAACGCACGCACGCGCCGGGCTGCATCGGCCTCTTCGAGTCCGGCGTCATCCGCGACGAGCCAGCCGCCGCTCTGCTCTACACAATGGGCGACGCCCCCAACAACGTCGGCGCGCTCTGGACGACCGGCACGGTCAACGTCATCGGCCTCATGTCCGCCGGAGAAGTACAGTTGGGCTTCATCGGCGGCGCGGAGATCGACCGCTACGGCAACCTCAACACCAGCATGATCGGCGATTGGCAACATCCCAAAG
>Ga0207416_1004480_pt1 | contig 12099 bp, 8 predicted proteins | sample PaiPotPPM11metaG_FD_184107 | JGI IMG/M metagenome (GOLD analysis project Ga0207416, IMG submission 184107) | Iron sulfur acid spring bacterial and archeal communities from Banff, Canada, to study Microbial Dark Matter (Phase II) - Paint Pots PPM... ...
GTCATAAAGCGTGTTCGCCCGCAGCTTATCATCGCAACCCATGCCATGCTTGCCTATGCGACGGCGCGCGCTATTGAACGCTTGCGAGACCCTGTCCCGCTGGTCTTTCAGCTTACCGACCTGGGACAGGTGCATATGACCTGGTTTAGCGAGAAACGGGCTGATGCCTACCTTGCTCCAACGCGCGAAATCTTCGCGCAGGCGCTGGCCGAGGGAATCGATGAGCGTCGTCTTTATCTGACAGGCCGGCCAGTGCGGCGGCAGTTTCTGGAAACTCCTCTGGACAGGAAAAGCGAAACGCTGGCTGCACTCGGATTTGATCCCACCGTTTTCACCATCTTCCTCCAGGGGGGCGCGCAAGGCTCGGCAAGAGTTGATGGGACGGTAGAGAACCTGCTGGACGCGGGTATACCGGCGCAAATACTGCTGGCAACCGGCACCAATAAGAGCATGGCGGCGCGTTTTGCCGGCAACAGCCGGGTGCGCGCCCTGCCTTTTACTGAAAACATTGCTCCCTATATGGCGGCGGCAGATGTGATCGCCGGAAAAGCAGGGGCAAGCTTTCTATCAGAGGCCTTCACGCTGGAGAAGCCATTCCTTGTCACCGCCTTTATTGCGGGCCAGGAGAGCGCCAATCTGCAATTCATCGAGCGGCATAAGCTGGGCTGGGTGTGCCTGGAACCAGCCTCCCTGCAGGACCTGCTGGCTCGCATAGCAAAAAACCCAACGCTGCTGGCAGAAAAGTTAAGCAGCATTCGGGCCTATAAAGCCTGGAATATGCAGGCCAATGAGGGTATTGGCGCAATTATTGAGCGTTTGCTGCCTCAATAAGATATGCTAGCCATCGACAGGGTTATCAAGAGCGTTTTTCGTGACGCGCCAGTTGACGGTGGGCAAAATCAGGTTTTTGTCAATGCGCGAGCGATGGTGCATGGCGAGGGCGATCAGCGATTCGAGTACCGCGCCGTTCAGCAGATGTGGCTCGAGCCCGAGTTCGATCAGCCGGGTGTGGGAAGCGTGGTAGTAGTGCTGCTCCGCCTCAACACGGGGATTGGGGAGGTAGCGAATGCGGGTCTCCAGTCCTGAGCGTTTGCTTTGATCCACAACCATCTCTGCCAGTTGCATGAGCGAGAATTGTTCGGTGAACTGGTTGAAGACGCGGTATTCGCCTTCTGCGGGCGGCGTTGTGATCGCCAGTTCGATGCACCGGATGGTATCGCGCAAATTGATGTAGCCGCGCGTTTGCTGGCCTTCGCCATAGACGCTGAGCGGGTAGCCTGCGGCGGCCTGCACGCAGAAGCGGTTCAGCGCGGTGCCGTAGATCTGATCGTAGTCGAAGCGAGTCGCCAGGCGCGTATCTTGCAGGGTCTGCTCGGTTTCAACACCGTAGACGATGCCCTGATTGAGATCAGTGGCGCGCAGCCCCCAGATTTTGCAACAAAACATGATGTTATGGCTATCAAAGACTTTACTGAGATGGTAGAAAGACGCGGGCTGTTTTGGATAAGGCAGCACGTCCGAACGCCCTTTGTGGTGAATCTCTATAAAGCCCTCTTCGATGTCGATATTGGGTGTGCCGTATTCGCCCATAGTACCCAGTTTCACCAGGTGGCAGCGTGGCGCGAACTCTTTGATGGCGTAGAGGACGTTCAGGGTGCCAATGACGTTGTTTGTCTGCGTGTAGACTGCGTGTTGCCGGTCAATCATGGAATAGGGCGCAGAACGCTGTTCGGCAAAATGCACAACCGCTTCGGGCTGGACTATTTGAAAGACAGAAGCGAGCGCTTCGTATTCCAGCGCATCGCCGGTGTATACCTTTATGTGGCGTCCAGAGATTTCACGCCATGCCGCGACCCGTTCGTGTATGCTCTCGATAGGTGCCAGGCTGTTAAAGCCGCGTTCGAGGTCGAAGCGCCTGCGCGACAGGTTATCGAAAATGGTGACATCGTGCCCTTTGCTGGAAAGATAGAGCGATTGCGGCCAGCCCAGGTAGCCGTCACCCCCCAGTACGAGAATCCGCATAGTTCCTCCATAATTGACCATATGGTCATGAGAATTCTTCAAACAGAAGTGACCCAACCTTCATCTCTACACCTCTCTGCGTGACATCCATATCGCAATCATGAGCATTACCACAGTAAAGACCAGCAGTACCGCCAGGTTGAAAGGCACGTGAGCGATGTCGTACCCCAGCAGTACCCCGCGAATGGCATTGACACCATAGGAGAGAGGATTGAGCAAGAGAACGACATGCAGCCAGGACGGAACCGCGCGGGTTGGGAAGATCGCGCCGGAGAACATGTAGAGCGGCAGCGTGATAAAGTTCTGGATGGTGCCGAAATTCTCGAAGTCGGTAATCCACATGGCGATTACCACACCCATGCTCGCGATTGCCAGCGCCGTCACAAAAGTTGCCCCCGCCGTAGCAAGAATATTCAACGGAGTGAGGTGTACGGAGGCAAACGGGGCAAAGATCAGAATAATGAGGGCCTGGGCCGTCGAACTCGACGCGCCCCCCAGGCATTTTCCGATTGCCAGCGTTGAGCGAGGCGTTGGCGCTACCTGCACCTCTTTCAGAAAGCCAAACTCGCGGTCGTACACAATGGAAATCGCAGACTGAAGGCCACTGAATATAACCGTCATAGCAATGACGCCGGGAAAGACAAACTCCTCGTAGCTGAAACCTGAGATAGTGCCGAGCGAACCGCGCAAGCCAAAGCCCAGCGCGAAAAGCCAGACGAGTGCGCGTGCCACCGCGCCCAGCAGACGCGAACGCTGCCGCCACAGACGCACCATATCACGTCGCCAGATCATGGCAATGCCTTCCGGATCGATAAAAATTGCAGCAGTAGATCTGCTTTCAGGTGAGAGTTGAGGAGCCGCGACAGGCCGCGTTGTGTTGAGCATGGCATGAACCCCTTCTTTAACGACGTAAACGACCACGACTGCGCAGGCGAGAACCGAGGCGCTCTTTAGCGCTGGCGGACTCGTCGCGAATAGCGCGTCCGGTGAGCTGGACAAAAACATCTTCTAAGGTGGGGGCCGTCACGTTCACACCACGTACCTCGATATCTGCAAACGTCAACTGGCGAATTAAACTGGCTGCCAGTGTCTGCCCATTTTCTCCCTCAACAGAGACTGCCTCATCCTCGCGCAGTACCGCATGACCAGTGTAGCGCTCAAGTACGAGCGCGGCCTGTTCGGGCGCGGATGTGCTGAGGCGTACTACGTCCTGGCCGACCGTGCGTTTGAGCGCGGCGGGGGTATCGAGAGCCACAATTTGTCCATGGTCAATGATAGCGATGCGATCACAATACTCAGCTTCTTCCATGTAGTGTGTCGTCATGAAGATAGTCAGTCCTGTACTCTCGCGCAGGCGCAGCACATGCTCCCAGACACTTCGCCGCGTTTGCGGATCGAGGCCAACGGTTGGCTCATCGAGAAAAAGGGTCTGTGGATCGTGTAAGAGGCCGCGCGCGACCTCGAGGCGGCGTTTCATGCCGCCTGAGAAGGTTTTCACGATGTCTTTGCGGCGTTCGTCGAGACCAACCAGTTGCAGTACCTCCCGAATACGTGTCTCGCGAGTTTTGCGCGGGGTATGATAAATCATACAATGGTAATACAGATTTTGTTCTGCCGACAGGTACTCGTCAAGCGTCGGGTCCTGAAAGACAATGCCGATGCTCTGCCGCACCTGTGAGGCTTCACGTTCAATATCATATCCATTGATAGAGGCATGTCCGCTGCTAGGGCGAAGCAAGGTACACAGCATTTTGATCGTGGTACTTTTCCCCGCTCCGTTAGGGCCAAGAAAGCCAAAGGTTTCACCATGTTCGACGCGCAGGTCAATGCCCTTTACTGCCTGTAGGTCTCCGAAGGAGCGCGAAAGTTTCTCGACGGTGATGGTCATAGTTTTACCTCAAGAATATGGCGAAGGACAGCCAGAGCCGCGCGAAGTTGAGCAAGCTCTTCCTGGCTCAAGTGTGCCAGGCGGCGTTGCAAGTTAGCGCGCCGGAACTGGTCATACAGGGTAACGCTGCGTTTCCCCCGCTCGGTCGGCACAACCCGCACCACGCGCCAGTCCTGCTCATCACGTATGCGTTCAACAAACCCCTGGGTGAGCAGCCGTTTGACCATAACCGTCGCCGTTGGTGGCGCAACGTCTAACAGGTCGGCTAATTCCTGCATCGTGCAACTTTGCTGCGCGTTAAGAATACGCAGCAGTCGGATTTGCCCGCTGGTCGCGCGAAGTTCAGCAATGTCACGCCACTCAGGAAGCAGGTGCGCGGAGCCGGAGATATCGGCGCGAATTTGTTGCAGGAGCCTGGGAATGAGGTCAAGCAAATTGTCGGCAATGTCCAATTCAGGTTGAGCAGCATCCTCCGCCATGCGCGCATATTCCTTCCTGATTACGAAGCCAGGGCGCCCGCAAGGGTGCGCCCCTACCACATAATTAGACAGTCTATTACTTAGATACGCTAAGTATATTCTATCTGGTGCAAGAAGGTATTGTCAAGTTTTTGCATCAAGCGTGCGGTGGCACCAGGACGGGGGCAAGACAGGCTTACGCGGGTTGGTTTTTGAAGCGCGCCGACCTGTCTAGATGGGTTCAATTCTGAAGGTCATTTGATCACTGTTACCATTGGGACCGTCAGCGATGAAGATTCTGACCCCGATCTGGCGGCTCATTGTCCATAAGAGATGATGAATGCTATCGGCAATGTCAGACGCAGGTAAGAGAGCAGCGAGGGCCTGAATCGTCGCTTCATCAGTGGCAAGTGTGCTGAGCGCTTCTGCGATACGCTGGCGCACAGACGCGTTCAACTGCTCATCGGAGAGTAGCTGGACTAATTGGGGCGCAATGGAGCGCTCCCCTAACCGCCCAAGTGTTCCTGCGATACGTTCGTGCAACTGCCAGTCTATCTGCTCGTCGGAGAGCAGCTGGACCAATTGTGGAGCAATGGAGCGCTCCCCTAACTGTCCAAGCGCGTAGGCGATGCTCTCGCGCACCCGCGAGTTCATCTGCTTGTCGGAGAGCAACTGGACCAATTGTGGAGCAATGGAGCGCTCCCCTAACTGCCCCAATGCAAAGGCGATACTCTGACGCACTGGCCAGCCCAGTTGCTCGTCGGAGAGCAACTGGACCAGTTGGGACGCAATGGAGCGCCCCTCTAAGTGCGCCAATGCACGGGCTATGCCCTGGCGCACTGACCAGCGAAGTTGCTCGTCGGAGAGCAACTGGATTAGTTGGGGCATCATGAAGCGCCCCCCTAGTTGCCCCAATGTACTTGCGATTTGCTGGCGCATCGACCAGTCCAGCTGCTCATCGGAGAAGAGCTGGACCAGTTGGGGTGTAATCGAGCGCTCTCCTAGCTGCCCCAGCACATTTGGGATACTCAAGCGCACCGACCAGTCCAGCCGCTCGTCGGAGAGCAGCTGGACCAGTTGGGGTGCAACGGAACGCTCTCCTAGCTGCCCCAGCGTATAGGCGAGGCTCTCGCGCACCCGCGAAACCAGCTGCTCTCTGACGAGCAGCTGGACCAGTTGGGGTGCGATGGAGGGTCCTCCTAGCTGCCCCAGCGCATAGGCGATGTTGGCGCGTATCGACTGCTCCAGCTGCCCATCGGAGAGCAGCTGGAGCAGTTGGGACACCATGGAGCGCTCCCCTAACCGTCCCAGTGCTTCCGCGACGCTCTGGCGCACCGACTGGTCAAGCTGCCTGTCAGAGAGCAGCTGGAGCAGTTGGGGTGCGATGGAACGCTCCCCGAGCAGCCCAAGCCCTACTGCGGTACTACCGCGCACCCGCGGGTTCAGTTGCCTGTCGGAAAGCACCTGGACCAGTTGGGGTGCAATGGAACGCTCCCCGAGCTGTCCAAGCGCTTCTGCGCTGCTCTGGCGCACAGACGTGTTCAGCTGTTCGTTAGAGAGCAGCTGGGCCAGTTGGGGCGCAATGGAGCGCTCACCTAACTGCCCAAGCGCATAGGCGATATGCTGGCGCAGCGCATATTCAACCTGCTCGTTGGAGAGCATCTGAACCAGTTGCGGCGCGATGGAATGCTCTCCTAGCTGACTCAACGCATACGCGATACTCTCGCGTAGCTGCCAGTCCAACTGCCTGTTGGAGAGCATCTGGACCAGTTGGGGTGCAATGGAGCGCTCTTCTAACTGCCCAAACGCATCTGCGATGTGCTGGCGCAGCCGAGGTTCCACCCGATCGTCCGAGAAGAGCTGAACCAGCCGCCAGAGTGATGAGCGTTCCCCGAGCTGCCCAAGCGCTTTTTTGATGCTCTCGCGCACCCGCGAGTCTAGCTGTTCTTCGATGAGCAGTTGGACCAGTTGTGGAGCAATGGAGCGTTCCCCGAGCTGCCCAAGCGCTTCTGCGACGCGCTCGCGCAGCTGCCAGTCCAGCTGCTCATCGGAGAGTAGCCGGACCAGTTGCGCATAAACTGTTGTATCACCAATCTCAGCCAATGTTTCGGCAACCTGCGTTTGTGTCAACGCGAAGCGCGTGGTCTTCAACACCTGGAACAGGCGTGTAATGACCTCCTGGGATATAGCATTGTGTCGAAAGGGAGGATCTGCTGCTGCAAGGCAATGACCGGCCAGGATCAAGTTGCTATGGAACAGATCATCTTGCAGCAGGTTTGTTGGTGTCAGCCCAGGTAATTGCTGTAAGAGCAAGCTCGCGTCAGAAATGCGTCCTGCATAGAATAAGAGGACTTCTTCCCACCACGGATCGTCTCGCCGCCGCAGGAGGACATCGAGTTCCTGATGGCGAGCGGCATATCGGGCAACAAAATATTCCTGGAAAGTCAGGTGTAAAAAACCATACCAGCCACGCATTTGCTCGTTGAGCAGCCCGTTTTCCGCAGCGATCTCAGCTAACACTCGATCGTTTTGCTCTGCTGGGAGTCCGATGGCGGGCAAGAAAGCAGCAATGACCTCAAGCAATTCGCTTTCGGGAAAGGAGCATTCCCCTTGCTGATGAAAATGCCAGGCCACTGTTTCCAGGAGTTGTCGTTGGTGTTCCGGCTGAAATGCTTGCACGCGATGGAGAGTGCGGCTGGCATCCCATTGCGTTAGCCGGGTATCCATGTACTGGTCGTAAAGTTCTGCTCTCCGCTTAGGGAGATCGAGTCGATCTTCATACACGATGACCATCAGCGACAACCAGAGGGGATTTGCCGCCAGTGCCTGCATGTGTGGAGTGCGCTCCAGTTTCGCATGGAGTTCGGGAGCATTGCCCCGCCTGGATGGATCAGGATGGCTAGTAAACCAGCGTTCCACAAACTGTTTGCTCTCTTCCGGGCGAACATGCAGCACTTCCAGTTCTGCAAAGCCAGCCAGGCGGGTACGTTGATGGTAGTCTGCTTTGCGGGCAGTGACCACGATAGGAGCGTGCGGATAGCGGGTGGCAATATCTGTAATGGCCCTGGAGACCTGATGGGAAGCGTTCTCAGCCGGCTCTTTGGTGGTTCCTGCTCCCGTCTCGTCAAAACCATCAAGCAGGAGCAGTACATCGCCATCTTGCAATTTCTCCTGGATGTAGTCCAGGGCTTCCGCTTGCGGGAAGCCATAGCGCTCTTCCCAAACAGCCGAGGCGAATTCGAGCAGGTCACGATGTCCAGAGCAAGCAAACGCAGGTAATTCGACATGCATTGGCAGATCAGGGAGACCCTTGAGTTGTTGATCGATCGCTTGCAAGGTGAGGTACTTCAGCAACGTCGTCTTGCCAGTGCCAGGATCACCCACGATGACACAATGCTTGTACGTGCGGAGCGCCTGTTCTGGCGCAAGGGGATAGCTGGCCCACCTGTCTACTTGCCGTTGATCGGTCCTCAAGAAGGCATGAGGATGAGGACTCATCTCCTGCAAAACCAGGTCAAGGTCATAGCCTGGCCTGATATTCTGATGGAAGCGTAAAGGAATGTAGTTATCCCTCACTTCCAGGGGGCGGGTCATATCCAGCATGTGCAGGCGTGCGATCCGTGGATCGCTACGGAGCGCCTTGCGGTACGTCGTTACATGTTCGGCAAGCATTTGCGCACGCTGCAGAGCAGCTTGGGCTTCTGTTTCCTGGCTATTGTACGGTTCATCATGTTCTTTTTGCAAAGCGCAGCATCTCCTTCCTTGCATTGTATGGCCTTTTTTCAGTGCGCAAGAGAAGCAAAACTGTACGAGAAATTCCTAACAGCAGGAGTATAGCATATTAGAGTCCGAAGGCGTAGAGGATGCCGTCAAAGTTGCCGATATACAGCACGCCCCGCGAGATCGAGCAGGCCGCTTCAAAGGATGATCCGCGATGGGAGTCCTGGTAGACGAAGAGAGTTTTGCCCGTAGAGGCATCAAAAGCGACCACAAGGGTTCCTGCTCCAACTACTACTACCCCTGGAATGGCGGTGACTGCGCCGAGTATCTCCCTGCTGGTCAGGCACTGCTGCCAGAAGATGGCGCCTGTGGCGACGTTGAGCGCGCGGACGCTCCCGGCGCACTGCTTCCCGGCGATGGAGGTGTTGCCGCCTGCAACATAGAGCCGGTTGCCATCCCAGGCGCTCGATGAGATGCTGCCATCTCCCAGGTCCGGGTTGGTGCCTCCCCTGGCTATGGTGGCTCTCCACAGCGGCCCTTTCCTGAGCGCACCCTGTTGCAATGCGTAATAGATGCCATTCTTATTCACGGCACCGACCATAGGCAGTGTGACCCCTCCACGTTTTGCCGTAAACAGGGTCGGAGTCGCGCCGAAATCGCTGTCGAAGACCCATTCAGAGCGCGGCACTTGCCAGGAGTCGACCAGTCCGAGATCAGAGGCACGCAGTTCGACAAAGGCATTGACAAGCGTCTCGTTCGTCCAACAGGAATCAGGGCTGCCCGTGGCAAGATAGATCTTCCCGGTTCCAGGATCGATGGCAGGGGCGCTCCACACGCCGCCGCCAATACAACCTTGCGGGACGACATTGAAGGTGTGTTCGATGCTGCCCGTCGCCAGGTTCAGCTGGATGAGCTTGCCCTGCACAGATGGACAATCGCCAAAGGAGGCGACTCCGATATAGACATGTCCATTGTAGAGCGCCGGGGAACTCCAGAGGAAGTGGCTGGGTGATGAGCCTAAGGGCGTCTTCCAGATGACCTTGCCTGTCGAGGCGTCGAGAGTATACAGTGAGGCGTCGCCTCCTCCTACGATGATTACGGCAGTCATTTTGCCCTGCATAGGCAGGGCGGCAATGGTTGCCGTACTCGCTACACCGGCGCTCGATCCACAGGTGACGGTGCGGCCAAGATAGCGCGCCCAGACCTGTTTCCCATGTATATCCGTCGCATGTTCAAACCCATCCCATGAACCCCAGTAAATCATGCCATTGGCTTCCACCGGCTGGGCAGATATATGGCCGCCAGCTTGAGCCGTCCAATGAACCTTCATGCTGCCGGTGGTTTTCGTATTGAGGGTGGTCTCGTATCCATTGAAACCGCTGCGTCCATTATAGTATAAATAGGTAGACCAATCGCCGTGCCAGGATGCAGATGTAGCCGGTGAGGAACCCAGAGCCGGGAAGGGGCGTGCCGCAAAAAGAAGGATGAGTAACCCGATAATTCCCAAAAGAGACGCCCTGCGCTGCATCGATGGCCTGCCTGTGTGCTTCTTCGCATACTTCATACTCATAACTGTCTTTCTCTATAAATTGCATGTGCTGATTACCTCGTTGCCTTTCAAGAGGGGGCAATGCGGGAAGGAAGAGCGCAGCCATGCACATGTACCTCTCCTTCACAAAGATAAACTGAACTGCGCGAGGAATTTTGGGAGCCGGCAAGCGAGTTGAGTACTTCCGATCAGACTCTATGGTGTCCAGGTGACCGCGCACTATGACCTTCGGGTAGTTTCGTTGACCCTGTAGAGATGGGTGTGTATGATACACAGTAACACAGAGTGAGAACAGGTTTGATCTAGAGCAGGAGGCACGTATGAGCGAGCAACAAATTCAGAAGGTTCGAGTGACGCGACTGGCGCACGTAGGGTTATGGGTGTCGGATGTCTCAGCGCAGACGCGCTTTTACCGGCAGACGCTGGGGTTCAATCTGCGCGCCACCGAAATCACTTCGACGGGCGAGGATATGGAATTTGAGGATGCCAGTACATTTCTCTCGGTGGGTGACGAGCATCATTGCCTGAGCCTGTTCACCGATACCCGCGCCAGCGCGAGCAACGGACGCACTCCGGCAGCTGCGAAGTCGCGGCTTCATCATATCGCCTTTGAAGTGGATACGGACGCGGAACTGGCCGCGCTGGCCGCTCGTCTGAGCCAGTCGGGCATCGATCTGAAATTACAGGCGCGCGATGGCAACCCGGAAATGGGTGATACGCTGTGGTTCCATGATCCCGATGGCAACTCCATTGAAATATCGGTTGTCCCCGATGATTCGCTGACGGTGCCTCCCGGCAATAACGAGGGCAGGCGTTCGCGTTTGCGCCCGCAGGGTTTGCAGCACCTGGCTATTCGCACCCCACATATGGAGTCGATGGTCGAGTTTTATACCGAGAGCCTGGGCTTCGATATCTCCGACTGGCTGTTGCGCGAATGTGCCTGGCTGCGCTGCAACAACGATCATCATACGTTGATGCTGATGCAGGGCAAAGAAGACATCGACCACATCGGCTACAGCATCTCCGCCGGGGCGGAATTGCTGCTCTGGGCCGACTATCTCAGCCGCCAGCAGCGGGCTATCCTGTGGGGGCCGGGTCGCCACGGAGCGGGCAACGACCTCTTCCTACGTTTCTCCGATGTAGATGGCGTACATATCGAACTCTCGGCGGAACTACAACAGTACTTCGACCGCGATGTCACCACGCCTCCGCGCCTGTGGCATTCGCGCCCGACCGCGCTGAACCTGTGGGGCGTGTTGCCATCCTGGGTGCGCGAAGAAGCGCGGGTGTAGTTACACCAGCGACCAGGGCGGGGACAAGCCCGGCCCCTACCCTATACGGCTTTGCCAATCCCTTCGTAGTAGGGTAGGGGCCGGGCTTGTCCCCGCCCTGGTTTCATGATTGCAACAATTCATACGTCACAACGCAGTCTGGCGAAGTCTCTCGTAAATACTTCATCAGCTCTTCGCCTGCGCTCATCAATTCTTCGATGGTATAGGGCGCCAGGCTGTCCAGCACGAAATAGGCATTGCGCGTTGCGGGGGTAAGCGCCGTGCGGCGGCATTGTCGCCAATTCCAGCGGCGGCAGGTCACACCCGCGCTATCGGCGAAGACGACTTCTCCTGGTTCGGGGTAGGTGATAACCGCTTCTCCATTTTCCATCGTATCAAATGGTTCGCTCCCGCTGGCAAAGGTCAAAACGAGATCGCTTTGCAGGCGGTCCAGGTCTTCTCCGCCAACCGGCAGCACGTGCGAGATACTGACGGCGTTGTAGATATCCACGACGTAGTTGATGGTTGGCAAATCGTTGCCTTTCAGCGTGCGATTGAGCAGCGCTTCGACTGAGCAGAGAAATTTCTTAGGCTTCGCTCCGAAACTTTCATAGACTGCCCGCCACGCGGCAATATGCGGGTGGCTGGCGGGTTTTGCATCTCCAAAGGCTGCTCGCTGCTTGCTCTCGGCGTCTCGTAGCAGCTTTGTGCTGTACTCGTTGCCCGGCTGGTTGGACAAACCATACGCATAGATAATCAGCGCGGTATAGTGCGGATATTTCTCGAATATACGCGGGTCTGCTTTTAAGCGGTAATGCATGAATGTTGTTATCCTTTTTGAAAAATTTTAGTCCATCCTGTCATCCTGAGCGCAGCGAAGGATCTGAGACGGTGTGGAATGCGCTCACGTGCGTTCAAAATGAGAGGAAAGAAGTGGCTCGACAGGTCGAACGACACTTCTTTCCACACAGTCTCTCTCACGCCTGGGTTGAGATCCTTCGCTGCGCTCAGGATGACAGCAGTGCAAAAGGGAACGCTTCTGAGACTTGCTCCCTGGTACTAATGCGCATTACTATACTCAGCAGGCGCAAACAATACCAACACGCGCAGGTCTTCGCTGATGGAGTGAAAGCGGTGTTCGACGTTGGCTTTCACATAGAGAATTGAGCCGGCCTGGACTGAGCATTCTTC
>Ga0207416_1004485_pt1 | contig 12092 bp, 11 predicted proteins | sample PaiPotPPM11metaG_FD_184107 | JGI IMG/M metagenome (GOLD analysis project Ga0207416, IMG submission 184107) | Iron sulfur acid spring bacterial and archeal communities from Banff, Canada, to study Microbial Dark Matter (Phase II) - Paint Pots PPM... ...
TGGCGCAATCATAACCTGTTCTTCCAGCGCTCACCCGCCGGCCGCACCGCCGAGCGGCGGCCGCTGGTAAGAACTTAAATGACAAGATGATACCCTCTAGGGTAAGGTCCTTAGATGACTTGACAGGGCCGGCCGTCCGCCCCGGCGTCCCGTCTTCACAACTTCACGCTCAATTTCTCTCGTCTTGGGCATCACAAAACACGAAGCTCGGGGCACGTTACGGTGAAGACGGCCGACGAAAATCCCGAGACACCGGCCGCTCGAGAGGATGTTTGCACCATGCCGCGAGTTGCGGGGCAGGGGGAGCCGCAGCGCGTCGCGGAGACGCAGGGGAGTCACCGGGACGCGAATGCCGAACTACGCGCGACGCTGATGGCACGCCTGGTGGCCGTCAGCGAGACGCTGCGCGGAAGCCCGTCGACGGAGGCGGCCGCCGCGGCGGTCGGACGGGCCCTGCTCATGTTGACGGGCGCGTCGCGCGGCGCCGTGTTTCTCCGTTCGCAGAACGGCATCGTCGCCTGTCCCTGGTCGCACAATCTGTCGGAAGAGTACGTCGGACGGCTGCGGACGCCGGACGGCGCCAACCCGTGGGCGCATCTGTCCCGCCATCCCGAGCTCATCTGCATGGACCTGCCGGCGCGCGGCCGCATCAAGGCGGCCGCGCCCTCGATCGTCGAGGACGTTCGCACGCTGCCGGCCGGCAACGAGACCCGGCGCGCCGCGGAGCGCGAGGGCATCCGGGCGCTCTGCTCGTGGCCGATCAGCCGCGGCGGGCGCGTGTTCGCCGCGATCGCGTACTATTTCGACGCGCCGCACGCGTGCGCGGACGCCGAACGCGAGGTCGTCCTGGCATTCGCGCTGCAGGCGACCGCGACGCTCGAGCAGGCGATGGCCGCGGAGGCGCGCGGCGAAGGGGCCGCCGAGGCGGAGGCCGCGGCCGGGGCCGAAGTCGACGTCCGGCTCGAGGTAGAGGCGGCGCGGCTCGCCGCGCTGCAGCGGGCGCTGGACGCGGAAGGCGCGCGTCTCTCCGCGGAGCGGACGGATCTCGCCGTGGAGCGCGAGCGGCTCGGCGGGGCCCGGCGCGAGATCGACGCGGACCGCGAGCGGCTGGCGGAGACCCGCGGCGCGCTCGAGACCGAATCCGAGCGGTTTACCGCCACGCGCGGCGAGTTGGAGGCGGACCGGAAGCGGCTTTCGGACCTCCGCCGCGAGGCGGAGGAGGAGCAGGCGAAGCTGGAGGCGTTCCGCCGCGAGCTCGATCTGGAACGCTACCAGATCAACGGGCTCCGCGAGGAGATGGACGTGGCGCGCGAGCGGCTCGCGAAAGATCGGGCCGAACTCGACACGCGGCGCGCGGGCATCGCCAAGGACCGGGCGGACCTCGAGGCCGAGCGCGCCGCCGTCACCAAGGACCGGGCGCATCTCGAGGCCGAGCAGGCGGACGCCGCCACGGCCCGGACGGATCTCGAAGCCCGGCAGGCCGACGTCGCCAAAGCCCGGGCGGACCTCGACGTCCAGCACGCGGACGTCGCAAAAGCGCGGGCCGATCTGGAAGTCGAGCGCGCGACGCTCACGGAGGCCCGGCAGGCGCTGGAAGCCGACCGCACGCGGTCCGCGGGGGCCGAAGGGTCCCCGCCCGACGGCGGCGCGGCGGAGCGGGCGCGGGCCGTCGCCGAGTTGGAGCAGGAGAAGAGCCGTCTGATCGAGGCGCACGGCGAGCTCACGGCCGCGGAGGCCGAGTTGGCCCGCGCGCGGGCCGCGCTCAACGCCGAGACGGCGAAGCTCGCCGAGGCCCGGCGGGAGCTCGAAGCGGATCGCGCGCGCCTGACGGAGCTGCAGCAGGCGCTCGAGGCGGACCGGGCACGCCTGACGGATGTTCAGCGGGCGCTCGAGACGGACCGCGCGCAGCTGGCGGACGTCTGTCGCGCCCTCGACGGCGAGAAGGCCCAATTGAACGCCGCGCACGGCGGCCTCGCCGCGGAATGCGCGCGCCTCTCGGCCGCCGTCGCCGCGCTCAAAGATCTGGCGCATGCCTCGCCGGCGCTCGCCGCGGCGCCTGTCGTCGATGCTGCGCCGCCCGCCGGCGTGGCCCCGGCCCCACCGGCTGACCCGGCGAAGGGCAAGCCGGTCCACACCAAAGACCTCAAGTCCAAGAAACCCGCAGCACCGCCGGCCGCATCCGCGCCGTCGCCACGCGCCCCGAGCGCGGTTTCTCAGCCGGTACCGGTCAACTCGGTGATCGGCCGGCAGACGACGCCGGAGAAGTATCGTGAGCGTCTCGCCGAATGGGCCGAAGCCGCCGCGAAGGCGCTCGGCTGCAAGGAGCCCGAGGCGCTGGACGTGCGCCGGGCGGCGCTGCTGGCCGGTGTCGATGCCTCGGCCGGGGGCGACGTGCCCCGCGGGGTCGCGGCCATTCTCAAACATCGCGAGGAGCGCTGGGACGGGGCGGGAACGCCCGACCACCTCAAAGAGGACGCGATTCCGTTCGGCGCGCGGATTCTCGCCGTGGCCATCGCCTACGCGGACATGGTCACGGGCGGGCCCGGCTCCCCGATGCTCTACTACCTGGACGCGAAGGCGCAGCTGCGGCGGAACGCCGGCGCCGCGTTCGATCCGGAGGTCGTGCAGGTGTTCTGCCGCGTCGTCGACCGCGGCTGACATCGTCCGAGCAGGCATTCCCCGGTCCTCCATGGAAACCAGCGAGGCATCGTCCCTTGCTCGTGGTCACGGTCGTGTTCTTCCTGACCTTCTTCAACACGTACTCCGGCGTGCGCGGCGTGGAGCACGATACGTGAACGTGCTGCGGATCATGGGCGCGAGCCCGCGGCAGATCCTCTGGAAGGTGACCATCCCGGCGACGGTGCCGTGGATCACGACCGGCCTCAAGATCAGCCTGCCCTACGCGATCGTCGGGGCCATCGTGGGCGAGTTCATCGCGGCGAGCCGCGGCCTCGGGTATCTGATCAACTACTACACCGGGTTGTTCTCGACGACCGGCGCGCTCGCGGGAATCATCATTGTCGCGTTCATCGTCGTCCTGTCCAGCGAGGCGATCAACTGGGCGGAGGCGTATCTTCTGCGGCGGCGCCCCACCGCGGAGCCGCGCGCAGGGCGCGAAGTCTACTGAGGAGGCAGGTCATGCCCGACAACGGTTCGACGCCAGAGGTCGCGACGGCATCCGGGGCGGCGCCCTCGCTCACGCCGCTCGAGCAGCAGGCGCTCGAGCACATCTGGATTCACACGGCGCGGTGGCTCGACCTCGCCGAGCGCGACGGGCTGCGCGTGGTCGTCCGGGGCGACGGCTGTACGTTGTGGGACGCGCGCGGCCGGGCCTACCTCGACAGCCTCGCCGGGCTGTACGTGGTCAACGTGGGGCACGGGCGGAAGGAGATCGGCGAGGCCATGGCCCGCCAGGCCGGCGAACTCGCCTACGTCTCGGCCGCCTCCTACACGAGCCTGCCCGCGGTGCAGCTCGGCGACGTCCTGGCCGGGATCACGCCCGGCGATCTCAACCGGTTCTTCTTCTGCTCGGGCGGATCGGAAGCGGTCGAGACCGCGATGAAGATCGCCAAACAGATTCAGGCGATGCGGGGATTCCCGAAGCGGTATAAAATTATCGCGCGCCTCGGCGGCTATCACGGGGCGACGTTCGGCGCGATGAGCATCACCTCGTCGCGCAACGAGACCTACTTCGGGCCGTTTATGCACGGCGTGTCGTTCGTGCCCTCGCCGGACCGTTATCGCCCGCGGTTCGGCCTCGGCGGCGAGGCGGAAGATCTGGCCTGCGCCGACGCCATCGACTACGAGATCCGGGCGCAGAGGCCGGAGACGGTCGCCGCGGTGATCGGCGAGCCGGTGTCGGCCGCCAACGCCACCCACGTGCCGTCCGTTAAGTACTGGCAGCGGGTGCGGGAGATCTGCGACAAGCACGGCGTGCTCTTGATCCTCGACGAGGTCATCAACGGCTTCGGCCGCACCGGCACGATGTTTGCGACCGAGCAGTTCGGCATCGTGCCGGACATCATGACCATGGCCAAGGGGCTGTCGTCGGGGTACGCGCCGGTCGGCGCGGTGGCCGTCACGGACCGCCTCTACACCGAGTTCAAGCAGAAGGACGTCGGTCTGGCCCACCTCATCACGTTCGGCGGACAGGCGGTGTCCTGTGCGGCCGCCCTCGCGAACCTCGACATCATCCGGCGGGAGGACCTGCCGCGCCGGTGCGCGGAGCAGAGCCGGTACCTCGACGAGCAACTGCAGCGCCTCCGCGCCCACCCGACGGTCGGGGACGTGCGCGGCGTCGGCCTGCTCTACGCGGTGGAGCTCGTCCAGAACAAGGAGACGAAGGAGCCGTTCGGCTGGGGCCCCGCCGCCGCGGCGCATCCGTTCAGCCGCCGCCTTACGGCGGCGATGGACGAGCGCGGGCTGTTCGGCCGCGTCTTCATGTCGATCCAGATCTCGCCGCCGCTGATCATCACCCGCGAAGAAGTCGACCGCATGGTGTCGATCATCGACGAGAGCCTTACCGTGACGGAGCGCGAGTTCGGCTTCGCCTAGACGGATCCCCGGACATCAGGCCGGCCGGTGGCGGGCCACGATCCGCCGCACCTCGTCGAGCGGCATCGCCTCGACGGTGCCGTGGAGTCCTGTCATCGTCTCCGCCGCGGTGAGGGCGTTCAGGATCGACTCTTCGGTGGCCTCGGCCACGGCTTCGAAGAACGGGTCGATGTGCTCGTGCGGGATCATCGTGAGCGTGTAGGGTTTGGCGGGCGGCGCGACGAGGTCGTTTCCGGTCGCGAAGGCGAGAAACAGGTCGCCGCTCGTATTGAACCCGTGCCCCCCGACGCGCGCCAGGCCGACCGTGGCGCGGCGCGCCAGGCGCGTGCACTGAATCGGAATGAGCGGGGCGTCCGTGGCGGCGATCACGATGATCGAGCCCTTCGGCTCTGGCCCGCCGCGGCTCGCTTCGATCTCGCGTCCCACCGGCACGCCGTCGACGCGCAGGTGCGCCGTGCGGCCGTAGTTGGCCTGCACGAGGACGCCGACGGTGTAGCGGCCGCCGAGCACCTCGACGGCGCGCGACGCCGTGCCGATGCCGCCTTTGAACCCGTGGCACCGCATGCCGGTGCCGCCGCCCACGTTGCCTTCCGGCACCGGACCGCCCGCGGCCGCCGCCAGCGCCTCGTAGACGTGCTCGCGCTTGACGGGGAACGCGTCGATGTCGTTGAGGAAGCCGTCGTAGGTCTCCGAGACGACCGGCAGGTGGAACCGGTGGCTGTAGCCGTGCTCCACCGCGTAGCCGATCAGCGCGTCGCGGACGAGGCCGACGGCGTAGGTGTTGGTGATCGCGATCGGCGAGCCCAGCTGGCCGGATTCCTCCAGCCACGGCAGCCCGGTCATCTCGCCGTTCCCGTTGAACGAGTGGGCGCCGGCGAACGCGTAGTTGGTCCAGATCGCGCCGCCGCGGGGCACGATCACCGTCACGCCGGTGCGGGTCACGCGGGGCGCGTCCGTGATCAACGTGCGGTGGCCGACCAGCACGCCCGCCACGTCGGTGATGGCGTTGAGCGGGCCGGCGGGGAGCCGTCCGATCGTGATGCCGAGGTCTCGCACGCGCGCGCGTCCCATGCTATCCCTCCAGCGGAGTGAGCGTACCGGTGGGTTCGCCGTCCGACCGGGAGCGTCCCTAGGAACGGCGGGTGTTTACGGAATGTTGCCCAGCCTCGGAACCGTTAGTATAAGATAGCGAGAACGGCCGCCGTGCGACGGCGTGCCGGCCCGAGCGAGGCGGGCGACCGAACCCGACGGGTGGTGGTCAATGCGGATCGAGCGGCTGCTGCACGGACGCCTGTACTATGGCTGGATCGTCGCCGGCGTGACCTTTCTCACGCTGCTGGCGGCCGCCGGCGTACGGTCGACGCCGGGCGTCCTGATCGTCCCGCTCGAGCGCGAGTTCGGCTGGAACCGTGAGGTCGTCCCCGCGGCCGTCTCGATCAGTCTGCTTCTCTACGGGTTTTCGGGACCGTTTGCCGCGGCGCTGATGGACCGGTTCGGCGTGCGGCGGATCGTGCTGTTCTCGCTCGCGTCTGTGGCGACCGGCGTCGGCCTTACGACCGTGATGCGCAACTCCTGGCAGCTTGATCTGCTGTGGGGCCTGGTCGTCGGGATCGGCACCGGGTCGATGGCGATGACCCTCGGCGCCTACATCGCGACCCGGTGGTTCGCGGAGGGCCGCGGCCTCGTCATGGGTGTGTTCAGCGCGGCCAGCGCGACCGGCCAGCTCATCTTTCTACCGCTGCTGGCGTCCATGGTGGTGCTGCACGGATGGCGCTCCGCGTCCATCATCGTCTCGGCGGTCGCGTTGGCGATCATCCCGATCGCCGCGCTGCTGATGCGCAACGATCCGGCGGAGATCGGCCTCCGGCCGTACGGCGCGCCCCCCGGAGACGGCCCGGGCTCTGGGGCGCCGCGATCGATGGCGGTGGAGCGGCGGCCGGCCGCCGTCCAGGCGGCCGCGGAGGCGCCGCACGCGGTGCGGCCCATCAATCCGGCCGTCGCGGCCGTGCGGGCGCTGACGGACAGCATGGGCGTGCGCGATTTCTGGCTGCTCGCGGGATCGTTCTTCGTCTGCGGCGCCAGCACGAACGGCCTGATCGGTACGCACCTGATCCCCGCATCGATGGAACACGGCATTCCGGAGGTGGCGGCCGCCGGGGTGCTCGCGACGATCGGCGTCTTCGATCTCATCGGCACCGTGTGCTCCGGCTGGCTGACCGACCGCTGGGACAGCCGGTATCTGCTGTGCTGGTACTACGGGCTGCGGGGGCTCTCGCTGCTGTTCCTGCCCTACGCGCTCGGCACGTCGTTCGCCCCCATGGCCGCGTTCGCCGTCTTCTACGGGCTCGACTGGGTGGCCACGGTGCCGCCCACGGTGCGTCTGACGTCGGATGTCTTTGGCAAGCAGCGCGTCGGCCTGGTGTTCGGATGGATCTTCGCGTCGCACCAGCTCGGCGCCGCCACCGCGGCGTTCGGCGCCGGCGCGCTGCGCACGTGGTTCGGCACGTATCAGGGCGCCTTCATGGGCGCCGGGCTGCTGTGTCTGATCGCGGCGGGCTTGGTGATGCGCATCACGTCGCCCTCCCGCGGTGTGACGCCGCCGCTGCGGCCGGCCGAGGCGGGGGCGGCATAGGCCGGCCGGAAGGCCCGCGGGTTCGGTCCATCCCCGCCGCGGCGGCACGTGCCGCCGCGCCCGCCGTCATCGCCCTCTGCACGCTGCTGGCGCGGGTGCCTGTCGCGGCGGCGCACGCCGTGCTCCTCCGGGCAGAACCTACAGATCTCTGCCTCCTGCCGGGCGGCGAGAGCCTCCCGTCCGACTCCCCGGTCTGTCGCGCGGGCGCGGTGCTGCCGCGGCCGCCGCGAGTGGTGCGGCTGGTCTTCAACGAGCCGGTGCAACCGATCGGGCGCGGTCTTCGCGTCGTCGGACCGGACGGCCGGCGTGTGGATCACGGGCAGGTGAGGGTGGCCGGGGCCGAGGTTGCGGTCGACGTGGAGGCCCGCGCGCCCGGAACCTACCGCGTGGTCTGGTCTGTGATTTCGCCGGACACGCATCCCGACTTCGGCACGATGACCTTCAGCGTGCGGCGTCCAGGCGGGGTGATCGCGGAGGGAACAGCGGCCGGCGGAGACGCCGCGATCTGGGGGGCCGTCCTCGGTGCGCTGGCGCATTTCTTGCATTTCGCCGGCTACGCGCTCGGTTTCGGAGCGCTCGCGGCGGCATGGCTCACGGGCCGGGCCGACCGGCCGTCCGGCAATTTCGAGGCGCCCGACGCGCTGTGGCGTCTCACCGGCGTCGGAATCGCGCTGCTGCTCGCCGCCGAGCCGGTGGCGTTCGCGGCGGAGTCGATCGCCCTCGGCGCGGTCGGGGGCGGCTCAGATCCCGCCGTCGTCGGCGCCGTGCTCGATTCGAGTTTCGGCCGCGTGCTCTCACAGCGCCTCGCGGCCGCGATCTTGCTGTGGGTCCTCGCGGGCGCGCTCCGCAGCGGTGCGCTGAGGGCCGCCTGGACGGTGCCGCTGCTCGGCGCGGCCCTGGCGTTTGTCGACGGGCAGGCGGCGCACGCGACGAGCGTGCGGCCGGCGTGGTGGGGGCTGGCCGTCAACACCATCCACGTCGGCGCGATGGGACTTTGGGGCGGTACCTTGGCGTTGGTCCTGCTGTCCCGGCGCCACATGCCGGCATCGTCCGTGACTCCGCCGGCGCCCGTTAAGCTGCTCGCGCTGGCCGCCGGCGTCGCGGCCGTCGCGAGCGGGGCGGTGATGGCGTTCCAGCACCTCTCCGGGCTTCGGGATTTTGTCGCCAGTCCGTACGGCCGTACCCTTGCGATGAAGATCTGCGCGGTGGCCGCGGTGGCGGGGCTTGGATGGTTCGGTGTCCGGCGGGCGGCGGCGCCGCGGCTTCTGGCGTGGGATGCGGCGATGATGCTGGTGGTTTTGGCGTTGGCGGGAGTGCTGGTGCTGCTGCGGCCGCCGGTACCGTGAGGGCGACCGCGTGCATCCGGAGGTGGCCGTCGTGCGGCTGATCGTCGGTCTGGCCGGAATCGTCCTGATCGTCGCGATGCTGTGGGACGCGTTCGAGACCGTGGTGCTGCCGAGGCGGGTGTCCCGGCGGCTGCGGGTGGCCTTCTACATTCGGTACGTGTGGCGGGCGTGGGTGGCGATCGCCGGCCGAATCCAGCGAAGAAGCCGGCGCGAAGCCTACCTTGCGTACTTCGGACCGCTCGTGACGTTGAGCCTGCTCGCCGTGTGGGCCCTCGGCCTGATCCTCGGGTTCGCGATGCTGCACTGGGGCCTCGGCTCCCAAATGAACGCACCCGAACCCCATCCCGGCTTCGGGACGGACCTCTACTTCAGCGGCACCACGTTCTTTACGCTGGGTCTCGGGGACGTGGTGCCGAAGTCCGTGGCGGCGCGGATCGCGCTCGTGGTCGAGGGCGGGGTCGGATTTTCGTTCCTGGCGCTGATCATCTCGTACCTGCCGGTGATCTATCAGGCGTTCTCCCGCCGTGAGTCGCACATCTCACTGCTCGACGCCTGGGCCGGCTCGCCGCCGAGCGCGGGAGAGCTGGTGCGGCGCGCCGGGGGCGACCGCGCGCTGCTCGAGCCGTTTCTGCGCGAGTGGGAGCGGTGGGCGGCCGATCTGCTCGAGAGCCATATCTCGTACCCGGTGCTGGTGTATTTTCGATCGCAGCACGACAACGAATCCTGGCTCTCGGCGATGACGGCGGTGCTGGACGCGTGCGCGCTGCTGATCGGCGCGGTCGAGGGGGCGCCGCGGCGGGTGGCCGAGCTGACCTTTGCCATGGCGCGGCACGCCGTTGTCGACATCAGCATCATGTTCGACCAGCCGCCCGAGCCGGCCCAGCCGGACCGGCTGCCGGAGGGCGATCGGGCCGCCCTCATGTCGATGCTGCGGACGAACGGGTGCCGGATCCGCGACGACGCGGAGGCGGCGGCGCGGGTCGACGAGCTGCGCCGGATGTACGAGCCGTATGTCAACGCGCTGTCGCGCCGCCTCGCGATGCCGTTGCCGGCGTGGCTCGGAGTGCAGGGCGCGCGCGACAATTGGCAGAAGAGCCGGTGGCGTTGATCGTCCTGGCCTCCGCCTCGCCGAGGCGCGCCGAACTGCTGGCATCGGCGGGGCTGCCGTTCGTCGTCGTTCCGAGCAGCGTGGTCGAGGAACGCCTTCCCGGAGAGCCGCCGGACGCGTTCGTGCGCCGGCTGGCCGCGGCGAAGGCGTGCGACGTCGCCGCCGCGCGGCCGGACGGATTCGTGCTCGCCGCGGACACGGACGTCGTGCTCGACGGCGACGTGCTCGGGAAGCCCCGTGACGAAGACGACGCGCGGGCGATGCTCGCGCGGCTGTCCGGACGGGTCCACGACGTGGTGACCGGTTACGAGGTCTGCGACGTCGCGGCCCGGCAGGCCGACGGCGCCGTCGTGCGCACGCGCGTGGAGTTCGCGGCGCTCCGCCGCGCGGAGATCGACGCCTACGTGGCGACGGGCGAGCCGATGGGCAAGGCGGGCGGATATGCGATCCAGGGGAGGGCGGCAGGGATGGTCCGGCGGATCGAAGGATCGTACACGAACGTCGTGGGGCTCCCGCTCCGCGAGGTGCTGGAGACGTTCGCGCGGATGGGGGCGCTGTGAGCCGGGCGCAGCGCGCGGAGCGCGTGCCGGTCCTCGTCGCGTCGTACCTCGAGCCCGAGCTCGTCGAGCGGATCCGCGCCGTCCCGGGCGTCGAGGTCATGTACGAGCCGGACCTGCTCGCGAAACCGACCTACCAGGGCCAGCACCACGGACAGCCCTTCACGCGCAACGCGCAGGACGAGACGCGGTGGCGCGCGCTGCTCGCGCGGGCGGAGGTGCTGTTCGACTTCGACTTCACGAATCTCAACGACATCCCCGCGCTCGCGCCGCGCGTCCGCTGGATTCAGGCGTCGAGCGCCGGCATCGGGGAGCTGCTCGTCCGCACGCGTCTCATCGACTCGCCGATCGCTTTCACGACCGCGGCCGGCGTGCACGCGAGCGCGCTCGCGGAATTCTGCATCATGGGGATGCTCGTCTTCGTCAAGGATCTGTTTCGCCTGAAGGCCGAACAGGCCGCCCACCGCTGGGAGCGCTACTGCGCCCGCGAGCTGCGCGGCATGACGCTCGGCGTGATCGGTCTCGGCAGCGTGGGCCGGGAAGTCGCGCGGATGGGCCATGCGCTCGGCATGCGGGTCATCGGGACGAAGCGCACCGTCCCGCCGGAGGGCGTGCCGCACGTCGAACAAGTTCTCCCCCCGGACCGGACGGGGGACGTCGTGCGGGAAGCGGACGTGCTCGTCCTCATCGTGCCGCAAACGTCCGGGACGCGGCGGCTCCTGGGCGAGCGCGAACTGCGGAGCATGAAGCGGGGCGCGATTCTCGTCAACATCGGCCGCGGCGCGATCGTCGACGAGCCGGCGATGATCGCGGCGCTGCGCGACGGCCACCTCGGCGGCGCCGTGCTGGACGTGTTCGCCAAAGAACCGTTGCCCGAGGACAATCCGCTCTGGGATCTGCCGAACGTGATCGTGAGCCCGCACTCGGCCAGCACCGTCCCGGGGGAAAACGCGCGGCTGACCGACCTGTTTTGCGAGAATCTCCGCCGCTACCGGGAAGACAGGCCCCTGCTCAACCTCTTCGACCGGGAGCGGTTGTACTGAGCGGGCCGGTGGCCGGGCGGGCCGCCCGGACCACCGTTGAACTGAGGCTGCTAGAGAACCGCGATCTGAAGCGCTTCCTCGACGCTCGAGGTCCCGACCGCGCCGGCCGGCAGGCTGACGTTCCCGCCGTGGATCAAGGCGCCCGCGGCGAGCCCCACGGGACCGAGCAGAATCGCCCCGGTCAGACTGGTCGCTCCCGCCGCGCCCACGTTCCCGACCTGCTTGATCGAGCCGGGGGTCACGTCGAGGGGAGCCAGGCGTACCGGCTTCCCGTCCACCGCGTTGGCCTGGACGTAGGCGATGTGCACCCGCGCGTTCTTGCCGAAGATTCCCGGCTTGGAGACGTCGGTCACGATCCCCTGGGCCGGTGTGCCCTGCTTGAACGCGGGCGTGCGGCCGATCAGGACATCGGTCGCGATGGTGAACTTGATCGCGGCGCCTTCGGTGATGGTGCCGGAGTCGACCGGGGTCTCGAACCGGAGCAGCACCTTCGTCCCGGCTGGGACCGTGAGGACGGACGCGGCGTGGGCGGGAACCAGGGCGAGGGCGATGGCGAGAAGAGCGGCGACGGCAATGCCGGTGCGCATGGGCGGCCTCCTTTTTGTCGTTCGTGAGTTCGACGTAAGGTCCGATCGGTGGTTCCGCGAGTGAGGCGTTGGTGGTGGTTCGCCGTCCGCGCGCGGGTACCTTCGCCGGCGAGGACCGGAACGCGTTCCGGCGTTCGGCGCACCCGTGTCCGGCGTGATGCCTCATAATTCCTCGACACCGAAGTAGGGGGTGATGCCTCATAATGGTGGACACCCAGAGTCCGTCCTTGATGCCCTTGTCCTTGCCCTGCCCGCGGCGCCCGAC
>Ga0207416_1004486_pt1 | contig 12092 bp, 10 predicted proteins | sample PaiPotPPM11metaG_FD_184107 | JGI IMG/M metagenome (GOLD analysis project Ga0207416, IMG submission 184107) | Iron sulfur acid spring bacterial and archeal communities from Banff, Canada, to study Microbial Dark Matter (Phase II) - Paint Pots PPM... ...
CTGCTGATGGCGCTGAGCGATGAGTCCAACCACCAGCTCCTCGAGCGTGACCTGCGCTACGCGTGGTGGAACAACCACCGCGTGGTGGACGCGGCCATCGGCACGTTCATCGAGTACGGCACCAAGGACCGGCGCAAGGACCGCGAGTCCTACGCCGAGATGTGGCGCCGCTGGATCTACGACGACTACTACCGCTCCTACCTTGTCCCGCTCGAGAAGTACGGCCTGGTCATCCCGCACGACCTCATCGAGGAAGCGTGGAACCAGATCTGGAACAAGGGCTACGTGCACGAGGTCGCCCAGTTCTTCGCCACCGGCTGGCTCGCCAACTACTGGCGGATCGACCCGATGACGGACAAGGACTTCGAGTGGTTCGAGTACAAGTACCCGGGCTGGTACGACAAGTACGGCAAGTGGTGGGAGAACTACAACCGCCTCTCTAAGCCGAACGGGCACCACCCGATCGTCGCGGAGAACGTCGACTACGTGTACCCGCACCGCTGCTGGACCTGCATGGTCCCGTGCCTGGTCCGCGAGGACATGGTCATGGACCAGGTCGACGGGCAGTGGCGTACCTACTGCTCGGAGCCGTGCCACTGGACCGACGCGACGGCCTTCCGGCCGACGTACCAGGGCCGCGAGACCCCGAACATGGGCCAGCTCATCGGCAAGCGCGAGTGGGAGACGCTGTACCACGGCTGGAACTGGGCCGACGTCGTCTCCGACATGGGCTACGTCCGCGACGACGGCAAGACCATGGTCGCGCAGCCGCACCTCGAACTCGGCGACCAGAAGAAGATGTGGACGCTCGACCACCTCCGCCGCATGCCCGAGGTGCAGTCGCCCAACGTCCTGCTCAACCAGATGACCGACGCCGAGCGCGCCGCGTTCGTCGCCGACTACAACCGGCAAGGCCCCGCCGGCCGCCCCGCCCCCTCGCCTAGCTAACACGGGCGCGAGCTAGAAGATCAAAATCTCTTAGCCCGAACGATTCAGTGCTCCACGTGGACCGGCCCCGCTCAAGCCAAGTGAGCGGGGCCGGCCAGGGGAGCTTAGCAAGGGGTAAAAAGTGGCAGAAAAGCACAAGGTGCGCTTCGAACCCGTCGGCATCGAGATCGACGTCGACGAGAACCAGACCATCCTGCGGGCCGCGGCCGAGCAGGGGATCATGCTCATGCACGGCTGCAAGGAAGGCCAGTGCGCCTCGTGCAAGTCGTTCATCCTCGACGGCGAAGACGTCGAGCACGACCGGTACTCCACGTTCGCGCTGCCCGACTACGAGAAGGAGGAAGGCTACACCCTGCTGTGCCGGGCGCACGCGTACGAGGACGTCACGATCGAGCTGCTCAACTTCGACGAGGACATGATCAGGTCCGGCCTGCCGATCCAGCAGGCCACCGCCGAAGTCGTCGCGAAGGACCCGGTGACGCACGACATGCGGCATTTGGTCCTGCGCCTGATCGAGCCCGGTGAGGTTAAGTTCTTCCCTGGCCAGTACATGGACATCACTGTGCCCGGCACCGACCAGGTCCGGTCGTTCTCGATGGCGAACACCTCAAGCAGGGACGGGCTGCTCGAGTTCGTCATCAAGGTGTACCCGGACGGGCTGTTCTCGCAGTTCCTCGACAAGGAACTCCAGGCGGGCGACCGCGTGGAGCTGACCGGCCCGTTCGGCGTATTCACCTTGCGCGAGTCCGACGCGGAACTGGTCTTCGTGGGCGGCGGAGCGGGGATGGCCCCGATCCTGTCCCTGCTCCGCTCCATGGCCGAGCGGGGCATCCACCGCAAGGCGACATTCTTCTACGGCGCCAGAACCCAGAGTGACCTGTGCTTCGAAGAAGAACTGCGGTCGATCGCGGAGAAGCTGCCCAACTTCGCCTACGTCCCGGCGCTCTCGCATGAGGACTGGGAAGCCGAGACCGGCCTGATCACCGACGTGGTCAAGCGCCTGCGGGGGAGCCTCACCGGCGTGCACGCCTACGTCTGCGGTCCGCCGCCGATGGTGGAGGCCGCGATCCCGCTGCTCGAGACCCTCGGAGTCGAAGACAGGCGGGTCTATTACGACAAGTTCACGACAACGGGAGAGCCGCAATGAACTCTCCATTTTTGACGTGAGATCCAAGGCGCGAGCACTCCGGAAACCAAAAAGGGAGAGTTCACATGACAGCAGAGACGGAACAAGTCAGCATTCCGCAGCAGCGGAGCGTTCCCAAGCCGGTCTTCACCGACGCTGAAGCGGGCGCGAAGGAGTTCCCGGACTCGACCGCCCGCAACTACAACTACTTCAAGCCGGCCAAGCGCAAGCAGTCGCACTACGAGGACGTCACCGTCGAGGTGCAGCCCGACCCGCGGCACTACCTGTCGCAGGGCTGGCTGTACGGGTTCGCGGACGGCACCGGCGGCTACCCGCTCAACTGGACGGTGCTGAAGTCCTGGGGCTCCGACCGGCCGGAGCCCGAGCGCTACCCGGGCTCGGGCGGCAAGGGCTACGAGTGGCCCGCGCTCGGCTGGCACGAGTTCCGCGACCCGAACGAGGAGTGGGAGCTCACCCTCTACCGCTACAACTCCAACGTCGTGCGGCAGCTCAACCAGAACGTCGAGAACGCCAAGCAGGCCAAGGCGTTCGAGCAGTGGAACCCGAACTGGGTGCGGTTCGTCGAGCGGAACGTGGGCGCGTGGATGCACGTGGACCACGGCCTCGGCCTCTACCTGTACGCGAACGCGCAGCGCCGGGCCCCCACGAACATGCACAACAACGCGATCTCGGTCAACTCGATGCACCGCATCAGGGCCGCCCAGGATATCGCGCTGTACACCCTGACACTGACCGACGAAGTCCCTGGCTTTGACGGTTCCGCCCACCTGGAGGCGTGGAACTCCGACCCCGCCTGGCAGGGCGTGCGGGAGACCGCCGAGCAGCTCACCGGAATCTGGGACTGGGCCGAGGCGATCTTCGCGGCCAACGTGGTATTCGAGCCCCTGGTCGGCGAGCTGTTCCGCAGCCAGCTGGTGCAGCAGATCGCGCCGAGAAACGGTGACTTCGTCACCCCGACGGTCGTCGGCGCCGCCGAGTACGACTTCGCCGAGCGCGACCTGCGCTACACCACGGCGATGTTCGGCCTGCTCACCACCGACCGCGAGTTCGCCGACCAGAACAAGGCGATCATGCGGGGCTGGCTGACGGACTGGGTGCCGCGCGCCATCGAGGCCGCCCGCAAGCTGCAGCCGCTCTGGTCGCAGACCGATGTCAAGCCGCCCCGGTTCGAGGACAGCCTCGACGCCGCCAAGAACCGGTTCGCTGGCATCGTGACCGACCTGCACCTGGACATACCAAAGGAGCTGGCCAAGTGACCGCGCAGCAGTTCAAGACCGCCCCGTCGCCGTTCAAGGCGGACAACACCGCCTCCAACCAGTGCGGCGTCACGCTGATGAACAACCAGGTCGGCGCCGTCGTCGCCCAGGTCATGGCGACCAAGCCGAACGTGACCGTGCGCGCCCTGCCGTCCATGATCCGCGTCGACGCGATCGGCCGGATGGACTTCGTCTACGACGAGATCTCCGAGGCCCTCGGCGAGGAGCCCGGCTTCTTCGACGCGGCCGAGTTCGAGGAGAACATGTCGACCCACTACGGCCGCATGGTCCACCTCGACGACCGCACCATCATGTTCGCCAACCCGGAGGACGCCGCCGAGTTCATCGGCTTCGACCTCACGCCCACGACCACCTGACCCGCCGGTATCCCCCGGGGGGCGACCCCCGGACCCCCGGCTGTCCGCGGGGTCCCCAAACCACCTGACCCGCTCACCCCAGCCCGCGCCCCGGCTCATGTCGGGGCGCGGGCAGCGGTACACGGATCAGCACAAAAGATCGGGAAACCCATTAGGGAGGCGTTGAGCCTTGTACGAGAAGGACGGCGAGAAGTACTTCATCGTCGATTCGCACATGCACTACTGGAACGCGGCCCCGTCCAACTGGGTCAAGGGCGCGGAGCAATACGCCAAGGGCTGGATCGAGTGCTTCCACGCCTACCAGAGCCTCGGCCCGCAGGAGACGCACTGGCCGATCGAGAAGTTCATGGCCTACACCGAGGACGACCTGATGAAGGACGTCTTCGAGGACGGCTACGTGGACATCGCGGTGTTCCAGCCGACGTACCTCAAGGAGTGGTACGCGGAGGGGTTCAACACCACCGAGCGGAACGCGGCCCTGGGGGAGAAGCACCCGGGCATGTTCATCGCGAACACCCGCTTCGACCCCCGCGACGGCGACAACGGCCTCGATGAGCTGCGCCGCAACGTCGAGCGGTACGGCTCGAAGGGCCTGAAGCTCTACACCGCCGAGTGGAACAACGGCTCGCGCGGCTACAAGCTGTCCGACCCGATGACCTACCGCTTCCTTGAGAAGGCGCAGGAACTCGGCATCAAGAACATCCACGTGCACAAGGGCCCGACGATCTGGCCGCTCGACAAGGACGCGTTCGACGTGTCCGACGTGGACCACGCCGCGACCGACTTCCCCGAGCTGAACTTCATCGTCGAGCACGTGGGCCTGCCCCGCATCGAGGACTTCTGCTTCATGGCGACGCAGGAGCCCAACGTCTACGCCGGCCTGTCGGTCGTCATCGGCGGTCTCATGCACGCGCGGCCGAAGTTCTTCGCCAAGGTCATGGGCGAGCTGATGTTCTGGGTCGGCGAGGACAAGATGACCTTCGGCAGCGACTACGGCATCTGGGAGCCGAAGTGGCAGATCGAGGGCTTCGTCGACTGGCAGATGCCGGACGACGACGAGCTCTCGGACTACGCGAAGCTGACCACCGCCACCAAGAAGAAGATCCTCGGACTCAACGCGGCCCGGCTGTACGACATCAAGGTCCCCGAGGAATGCCAGCTGCCCACGGTGCCGTCCGCCCGCGAGGCCCAGGACGCCGCCCAGCTGGTCACGGAGTCATGACCGCAACCACCGACACCACCGTGGTGAGCGCCGCACTGGTAAACACGGTGCTCTCGGCGCTCGCCACGGTGCGCGACCCGGAGCTCGACGAGCCCATCACCACCCTGGGGTTCGTCGCGTCGTGCGCGGTGTCCTCCGAGGGGCGGGCGGTGGTCCGGCTCCGCCTGCCCACCTACTTCTGCGCGCCGAACTTCGCCTTCCTCATGGTGGCCGACGCCTACGACGCGGTCACCGCCGTCGCAGGAATAACAAGCGCCGAGGTGATCCTGGAAGACCACTTCGCCTCCGACGCCATCAACCAGGGAGTGGCCGCCCAGGGCGGCTTCGTAAAGTCCTTCGACGGCGAAGCAGTAGCAGAGCTGGGCGACCTACGCGCCCAGTTCCTCCGCAAGGCGGTAATGGCCGGAACCGACCAGGTCTGCCGTCCTCTACTAAACGCGGGCGTCACCCCAGCGGAGCTAAGGGCCCTAACCCTAGGCGCCGTCCCCGCGACCCCGGAAATGTCAAGGCTAAGACAACGCCGCACGGAGCTCGGCCTCCCCGCCGCTGACGACGCGCCGTTGCTGATCGACCCGCTGACCGGGGCGCGGGTGGATGAGGCGCAAGTCCCGTTGCACTTGCGAAAGGCGCGGGTCACCCGGGCTGGCATAGAGGCGAACACAAGCATTTGCTCCGGCATGCTCCGGGTCCGCTACCCCGGGGAGGGGATGGGCTGATGGGAGATTCCCGCGGCCTTCCGAAGGACGAGCCGCGGGAATCTTCCCTATCGGCCCAGACCCGCCCCACGCGTCGCGGCAGCCCCCAAACACGCAGTTCCGAATGAAAGATCGGGAAGGAACCGCATAAGCCATGAAAGCGGTACGAATACATAAATTCCACGAGCCCCCGGTAATAGACGAGGTCGCCGAGCCGAAGATCACCGGCCCGCTAGACGTAATCGTGAAGATCGGCGGCGCCGGCGTGTGCCGCACCGACCTGCACATCATCGAGGGTCAGTGGGACAGCAGGATGGGCACGCCGCTGCCCTACATCCTCGGCCACGAGAACGCCGGCTGGGTGCACGAGGTCGGTTCTGCGGTGACCAACGTCGCCGTCGGCGACACCGTCATCCTGCACCCGACCCCCACCGACGGCCTGTGCCACGCCTGCCGGGCGGGCGACGACATGCACTGCGAGAACTCCACGTTCCCCGGCCTGTCCACCGACGGCGGGATGGCGGAGTACCTGCTGACCTCGGCCCGCGCGTGCGTCAAGCTTGACCCGAAGACGCAGCCCAAGGACGTCGCCGCGCTCGCCGACGCCGGGATCACCGCCTACCACGCGGTCCGCAAGGCGCTGCCGCTGCTGTACCCGGGCACCACCGCCGTGGTGATCGGGGCCGGCGGGCTCGGCCACATCGGCGTCCAGTGCTTGGCCGCCCTGTCCGCGACGAACATCATCGTGGTCGACCGCAACCCCGAGGCGCTCAAGCTCGCCGAGCAGCTCGGCGCGGATCACACGGTCGTCGCCGACGGCAGGCACGTCGACGCGGTGAAGGACCTGACGAACGGCAAGGGCGCGCACGTCGTGCTCGACTTCGTGGCCGAGCAGGGCGCGGAGATGGACGGCTGGAACATGACCGGCGCGGCCGGGTCCTACTACGTGATCGGCTACGGCGGCACGCTGACCGTCCCGACTCTGGACATCATCTCCACCGAGCGGAACGTCATCGGCAACATCGTCGGCACCTACAACGAGCTCGCGGAGCTGATGGCCCTCGCCGAGGCGGGCAAGGTCACGCTGCACACCAGGACTTACCCGCTGACGGCGGCCCCGGACGCCCTCGCCGACCTGGACGCCGGCCGCGTCCGCGGACGCGCGATTCTCGTGCCCGAATAAGCCGAAGTCGTTCGGGATAAGGACTTTTAGGAGGAGCAGCGATGGCAAAGGAACTGCGCTTCGGCGCCGAGGCGCGCGCCCTGTTGCTGGCCGGGGTGGACCAGCTCGCCGAGGCGGTGAAGTCAACGCTCGGGCCCAAGGGCCGCAACGTGATCCTGGAGAAGGTCACCGGGTCGCCGGTGGTCACCAACGACGGCGTGACGATCGCCCGCGAGATCCACCTGCGCGACCAGTTCGAGAACATGGGCGCGCAGCTGGTCAAAGAGGCCGCGATCAAGACCAACGACGTGGTCGGCGACGGCACCACGACCGCGACGGTGATCGCCCAGGCGGTCGTCCGCGAGGGCATGCGGGCGATCGACGGCGGCGCGAACCCCGTCCTGGTCAAGCGAGGCATCGACCTGGCGGTCGGCCGGCTGGACGAGTACCTGCAAGGCGTGGCGCACCCGGTCGAGTCCGAGGAGGACTACCGGCGGGTCGCGGCGATTTCCGCCAACGACGACTACACGGTCGGCGCGGTGATCGCCAAGGCGCTGCACACGGTCGGCGACGCGGGCATCGTGACCGTGGAAGACTCGCCCGCGCCGGGCATGGGCGTCGACTTCGTCGAGGGCTTCCAGTTCGACAACGGCTACCTGTCGCCCTACCTGGTGACGTCGCCCGCCTCACTCGAGGCCGTGCTCGACGACCCGTACATCCTGCTGTGCAGCGAGAAGATCACTAAAGTGCAGCAGCTGATGCCGCTGCTCGACAAGGTCATGCGTAACCCAAGGCCGCTGGTGATCATCGCGGAGAACGTCGAGGGCACGGCGCTGTCCATGCTGGTGCACAACCACGTCAACGGGATCTTCCAGTGCGTGGCGGTGCGCGCGCCCGGCTTCGGCGACCGGCGGCTGCACAAGCTCGAAGACATCGCGGCGCTCACCGGCGGCGCCGTCTACAGCAGGCACTCAGGATTCTCCCTGGAGACGATGACCGTCGAGCACCTGGGCCGGGCCCGGCAGGTGTGGGTCACCGCGGACAACACGGCGATCATCGGCGGCGCCGGGTCGTCCGAGGCGGTCGAGTTCCGGCTCGGCCAGCTGCGCGCCGAGCTCGAGCGGGCGACGTTCGGCATCGACGAGGACGTGCTGACCGAGCGGATCGGCGCGCTGTCCGGCCAGGTCGCCGTCATCCGGGTCGGCGCGCCGACCTCCGCCGAGCTCAAGGAGCTGCGGCACCGGGTCGAGGACGCGCTGTCCGCGACCAGGGCGGCCATGGCCGAGGGCATCGTGGCGGGCGGCGGCGCGGCGCTGCTGCACTCGATCGGCGCCTTGGACGGACTCGTCTCGGACGCGGACGTCACCGGGGACTACGCGATCGGCGTCGAGATCGTCCGCCGCGCCCTGTCCGAGCCGGCCACGCTGATCGCCGCCAACGCCGGCTATCCGGCCGCGGACGTCGTCGCGCAGTCGGCCGCGCTCGGCCCCGACGAGGGGTTTGACGCACTGTCCGGTCGCCATGGGAACATGGTCTCGATGGGAATCGTCGATCCGCTGCGCGTCGTCAGGTCGGCCCTCGCCAACGGCGCATCGGTCGCCGGCCTGCTGCTCACGACCAACACGCTGGTCGCCGAGGAGCAAACGCCGTGGGGCGGGTCACGCGCGCTCATGACCGAGTACGGCTCGCTCGACGAGGGGCTGCACCAGCCGTCACCGGACTCCTCGACCCCGCAGTCCCTCGGCCTCGGGCCGTCGGTTGGTTGACGCTGGGCTAACAACCACGGGGATCGCCGCTCAGCAGGCCCTGTCCGGAGAACGGCGGGGCCTGCGGGCGGTAACGCCCTTTCTCGGCCCGGCGTTCATCGCCGCCGTCGCGTACGTTGACCCGGGTAACTTCGCCACCAACATGGCCGGCGGCGCGCAGTTCGGCTACGCGCTCGGCTGGGTGGTGCTCGGCGCGAACCTGATGGCGATGCTCGTGCAGACGCTGTCCGCCAAGCTCGGCATCGCCACCGGCCTTTCCCTGCCGGAAGTGTGCCGGGAACGGCTGCCCCGCGGCGTCGTGATCTTCCTATGGCTGCAGGCGGAAGCGGTCGCGATGGCCACCGACCTGGCCGAGTTCACCGGCGCGGCGCTGGGGCTGAACCTGGTGTTCGGGCTGTCGATTTGGATATCGGCCCTGCTCGCCGGCCTCGTGACGTTCGCGGTCCTCGCCATGGAGGTCGGCGGCTTCCGGCGGCTTGAGGCGGCGATCACCGCGCTCGTCGGCGTCGTCGTGGTCGCCTTCTGCCTGGAGGTATTCCTGAGCCGGCCGCCGGCGGGCGCGGTCGCGGCGGGCGTCTTCACGCCGCGGCTGCCGGGCGGCGCCGCGCTGCTGGCGGTCTCGATCGTCGGCGCGACCGTGATGCCGCACGTCATCTACCTGCACTCGGCCCTCGTCCGCGACCGGGTCTCAAGCGACGGCGACGCCGCCCGCCGGCGGATCTTCCGGTTCGAGATCGTCGACGTGCTGTGTGCGATGGGCCTGGCCGGCCTGATCAACCTGGCGATGCTCGCCACGGCCGCCGCCGTGTTCTTCACCCGCGGCGACACGGGCGCGGGCTCGGATCTCGGCCGGGTGGTCTCCGGCCTGAACGGCTACGTGGGCGCCCACGCCGGCACGGTCTTCGGCGTGGCCCTGCTGGTCTCCGGCGTCGCGTCCTCGTGCGTCGGCACGATGTCGGGCCAGGTGGTGATGGAGGGCTTCCTGCACCGCCGCATCCCGGTGTTCGCGCGGCGGGCCGTGACGATGCTCCCGGCGATTGCCGTCCTGGCGTTCGGCTTCAGCCCGACCCGGGCGCTGGTGCTGAGCCAGGTCTTCCTCTCGTTCGGCATCCCGTTCGCATTGATTCCGCTGGTGGCATTTACTTCCCGCCGCAGCGTCATGGGCCCCCTGGTCAACCGCCTCACGACCACCACCGCCGCGGTCGCGGTGGCAGCCGTGATCGTCACGCTGAACGTCTACCTCCTAGCCACGGCGTAGCGCCACCCCGCCCCGGCAGGCGCATACCGGTGCTGCTAACCCCGTAACCCCCTTGCGCCCGTGACCGGGACTGCACTTAGGGAGTCTCAGGTCAAGATTGCGGGTCAACCGAGGGAGGGGGCCGCCAGCAGCTGGCGTCGGGCCGGACATTTCTCCTCTTCGGGTACGAAACGCCACCTGGAACAGGGTGCCTGGCGTCATCGAGGGTCGCCGAGGGCGCAGTTAGACGCCTTTGACCCGCAATCCTCGACGGATACCCGGTGGGGTATAGCCAGGGACGTGCGGCCGGTGGTGGCCGTCGCGCACCGCCGCGGAGACTGCCGCCGCGTCGCGCTACGTCCCGCGCTTCTGGATCCCCAGGTAACGGCGCTTCAGTCCCAGGCCCGGAGTCAGTCGGCGCGGGAGAGCCTGATGACCGGCAGGATGCGGTCGGTCTGGCGCTCGTAGCCGGCGAAGCGCGGAACCGCCTTGGTTACCCGCTGCCAAGCCTCCGCGCGGGCGTCCCCGTCAAGCTGGGTCGGGATGACCTGTAGCTGACGGCCGCCGAACTCGATCCAGACCTGGTCCGGGTGCGCGGCCATGTTGTGATACCAGCCGGGATGGTGCGCCGACCCGCCAGCGGAGGCCACCACCAGCCAGGCATCGTCCCCGTCGGAGACCCTGGCCACGGCGGCCTGGCGCTTCTGCCCGGTCTTGGCCCCCACCGTCGTCAGGTACAGCAGGTCCATTCCCTGGAATCGGTCACCGGAACGGCGATGCCAGCCGGCCATCATCCGCACCATGGCGCGCCCCACGGCGTTCGACCAGGGAACCCGGGCACCATGAGTGCCACCTGGCGTTTTCTGAAAGCTCATTGCATCTGTCCCTTACGACTGTGAGCGGGCAGGGCGAAAAGAGGAGTACAAGGTGATGCTCACCGGGATGATATGGCCCGCTAGCTACGGATTTGCGGCCCTGCGGGCAATATTCACTGGAAATAACCGGTGTTGGATTTCGGGTCAGCCTACGTTTCTGCGCGATGGGTGCGGGTCATAGCCTGGGCACGGGTCCGCCACACCCGTGACTGGCTCAGTCCCACCAGAAGGTCCAGATGGGGCTATTTAGCAGGCGGCTCGCTGTGCCGGGGATGTCCCTGGCCCCGCCGATGCAGTCGCCGCCGAGCACGACCTGCTCGGCGGCCAGGCGCTCGGCGCCCTGCAGGGTCCGTGGCGGGCGTTCCACGAACAGCCGCAGGCCGGCGTAGCCGACATCGATCAGCCGCGCGCCGAACCGGTCCTCCCACGAGCGCAGCACGGCGGTCAGCTCCGGCAGCGACTCTCCACAGTTGACCAGGCCACCCCAGCCGATCACCAGCAGCACGTCGGCGGGACGGGCAGCGGCCACCAGGCCGATGCGGGCCTGCGGCGTCGCCCCGTTCACCCGCCTGACCTGCGGCAGCTCCACGTCCAGGGCATGCCGCCGCCCGGCCTCGGTCAACGGGGCGCGCTCCGGCGGGGCCAGGCCGGGCCACTCCTGGGTGAACGGCGCCCGCATCTGCATCAGCTCGGCATCGTCGTGGCGTGGGTGCGGCACCCAGGCACGCCAATCGAAGCGCAGCACGGCGGACGCGTCCAGCCCGTCTGCCTCGCGCGGGTCCGCCGGCTCGGTGAATTCCCCGCTGTCCCACGGGCGCCGGGTGTCGCCGTTAAGGCCGTCGAGCTGGATCGGTACCAGGCCCGTCCGGGGATGCAGCCGGGATAGGGCAGACCACACGCGGCCCGACTCCGGCACGGGATCCACCGTCGCCCACGCGACAGGATGCCCCTTCCCGGGGTAGCCGGCGATCAGCGTCCCGGCCGGCAACGTCACCGGCCCGAGCCGGAGCGGCCCTTTACCCGGCAACCGTCCTGCGCTCATCGCTCATCCTCGCTTCACCATGAGCGTGCTGCTCTCGGCGCCAATCGGGTCACGGTCCGTTCTCCAGCAGTAGCACCCCCGTGGGGGCAGGGAACGGCGGCCCGCGTCAGTGACTGTCCCGTTGACGCTCGGGCCACCTCAGACGACAGTGTCCCCGCCATCGCAACGGCATAAGTCTCCATTGGCGCGTTTTGCCGACACGCCGAGTTAAACAAGATGATTCACGTACAACACCATGTAGCATCTAAGTCATGCCCTCCTCCTGGCACGACTCAGTCACCGCGATCTTCACCGAGAACCCGCGCCTCGCCCTCGAGATCACGGCCGGCCTCAACGGGGTACCCCTGCCCCCCGGGGTCAAGGTG
>Ga0207416_1004487_pt1 | contig 12091 bp, 5 predicted proteins | sample PaiPotPPM11metaG_FD_184107 | JGI IMG/M metagenome (GOLD analysis project Ga0207416, IMG submission 184107) | Iron sulfur acid spring bacterial and archeal communities from Banff, Canada, to study Microbial Dark Matter (Phase II) - Paint Pots PPM... ...
GCGGCTAGCAGGCCAGCCCCTATTCCACATCCTCAACATGCGCCGGGCCGGTGCCGAAGGCCTTTTGCGCGAGCGCCGCTTCGGTGAACTGATCGATGTCGCCGTCGAGCACGCCACCGGTGTCGGAGGTCGACACGCCGGTGCGAAGATCTTTCACCATCTGATAAGGCTGCAGCACGTAGGAACGGATCTGGTGGCCCCAGCCGATATCGGTCTTGGCCGCTTGATCGGCTGCCGCCTTCTCCTCGCGCCGCTTCAATTCGGCTTCGTAAAGCTTGGCGCGCAGCATCTGCCAGGCCTGGGCGCGATTGCGGTGTTGCGAGCGATCGCCTTGGGACACCACAGCGATATTGGTGGGAATGTGGGTCAAGCGGACCGCGGACTCGGTTTTGTTGACGTGCTGGCCGCCAGCGCCGCCCGACCGCATGGTGTCGACGCGGACGTCGGATTCATTGATGTCGATCTTGATGGTGTCGTCGACCACCGGATACACGTTGACGCTGGCGAATGACGTGTGCCGCCGCGCATTGGAATCGAACGGCGAGATACGGACCAAACGGTGCACGCCGTTTTCGGTCTTGAGCCAGCCATAGGCGTTGCGGCCCTTGATCTCGATGGTGGCCGACTTGATGCCGGCCTCTTCGCCCTGGGTTTCTTCGATGAAGTCGACCTTGAAGCCGCGCTGTTCGGCCCAGCGCGTATACATGCGCAGCAGCATCGCGGCCCAGTCCTGGCTCTCAGTGCCGCCGGCGCCGGCATGGACCTCAAGATAGGTGTTGTTGTTGTCGGCTTCTCCGGAGAGCAGGGCTTCGAGCTCGCGGCGCGAAACTTCAGTCTTGAGCCGCCGCAGCGCGTTTTCCGCCTCGCCGATGACCGCCTGATCGCCCTCGGCCTCGCCGAGTTCGATGTAGCCCACCTGATCCTCGAACTCCTGGTCCATGCGGGCGAGCGCGTTGAGTTGCTCGTCGAGCGCGGTGCGCTCCTGCATCAGCCGGCTGGCGCGCTGGGAATCGTTCCAGAGATTGGGGTCTTCGGCCTGCTTGTTCAGCTCGGCCAGCCGGACACGCGCTTTGTCGACGTCAAAGATGCCTCCTCAGCAGCCCGAGGGACTGCTTGATGTCGTCGACGATAGCGGTGATTTCAGCGCGCATGATCCAGCGAGGGTCTCAGGTGTCGGCTCTCAGCCAACTGTCACATAGGGCCGACGGCCGGATAACGCAATTGCTGCCGATGGCCGATGGCTGGGAATCCCGAACTTCCGGGTTCAGTAGAGGCCGCCGGTGCCGGTACGGACCACATTGCCGGCGTCCGGAACGGTGCCCTGCGGCACCGGCTCGCCGTTGGCGGTCTCGGCGCCGAGCACGGAATAGCTGTCAGGCGGCGCGGTGCCCGGCTTGAAGGCTTCGAGAATGGTCTTCGGATCGCCTGGGCCGGCGCGCATGCCGTTATGGGCGTCGACGCGGATCAGCTTGATGCCGGGCGGCACGGTGAAGGGGATCGGCGGCTTGTCGGCCAGCGCCACTTTCAGGAAGTCGCGCACGATCGGCGCGGCGAGCGCGCCGCCCGTGGCATTACGGCCGATGGTCCGCGGCTTGTCGTAACCCAGATAGACGCCGCAGACGATGTCGGGCGAGAAGCCGGTGAACCAGACATCTCTGGAATCGTTGGTGGTGCCGGTCTTGCCGGCGATCGGCTTGCCGACCTCACGCAAGATCGTCGCGGTGCCGCGCTGGACCACGCCTTCCATCAGCGAGGTGATCTGATACGCCGTCATCGGATCGATCACCTGCTCGCGCTTGTCGACCAGGGTCGGCTCGGTGTGCCAGTCCTTGGAGTCACAACCCTGGCACTCGCGCTGATCGTGCTTGTAAATGGTGTGGCCGTAGCGGTCCTGGATGCGGTCGATCAGGGTCGGGACCACGCGGCGGCCGCCATTGTCGAACATCGCGTAGGCGGTGACTATGCGCATCACCGTGGTTTCGCCAGCGCCGAGCGCGTAGGACAGATACGGCGGCAATTCGTCATAGACGCCGAAGCGCTTGGCGTATTCCGCAATCAGCGGCATGCCGAGGTCCTGCGCCAGCCGCACCGTCATCACGTTACGCGAATGTTCGAGACCGAAGCGTAAGGTCGAGGGGCCATAGAATTTGCCGCCGTAATTTTCCGGCCGCCAGATGCCGCCGCCCTGCCCCATATCGATTTCGATCGGTGCGTCCATGATGATGGTGGACGGCGTGTAGCCGTTGTCGAGCGCGGTGGCATAGACGATCGGCTTGAAATTGGAGCCCGGCTGGCGCAGCGCCTGCGTAGCGCGGTTGAATTGGCTCTGGTCGAAGGAGAAGCCGCCGACCATGGCGAGCACGCGGCCGGTATGCGGATCCATCACCACCATGCCGCCGGAAATTTCCGGCACCTGGCGCAACCGATATTGGCCCTGTTGCTGGAGCGGCTCGACGTAAATGACGTCGCCGGACGCGAGCACCTGGCCGACTTTCTGGATCGGCCGGCCCGCATCCCGGCCGCTCGCCGCTTTGGCCCATTTGACGCCTTCGAGCGGGATCAGGCCGACATCACGATCTTTGGTGATATTGCCACCCGGATCGCGTGGCGGCTGCAGTCCGATCCGCGCCGATTGATCGTCGACCTGCAGCACCACGGCCATCCGCCATGGCGTGATATCGTCGAGCGACTTCTGTTCGGCAAGCTTGATGCCCCAGTCGCCGCTGATGTCGATGGTGGCGATGGCGCCGCGCCAGCCTTTGCTCTCGTCGAAACTGACGAGCTGATTGACCATGACTTGCCGCGCCACGAGCTGCAGCTTCGGATCGAGCGTGGTGCGCACCGACAACCCGCCCTCGTAGAGCTTCTTCTCACCGTAATTGTCGTAGAGATAGCGCCGCACTTCCTCGGCGAAATATTCGGCGGCGAAGATATGCGCGCCGGTCGGACGCACCGTCACGTCGAGCGGCGCCTTCTTGGCCTGATCGGCGGCGGCCTGCGTGATGTAGCCATCCTCGGCCATGCGGTCGATCACGTAATTGCGGCGCTCGATTGCCGCATCACGACGGCGGAACGGATTGTAGTTGTTCGGCCCCTTCGGCAAGGCGGCAAGATAGGCCGCTTGCGCGATGGTCAGTTCGTGCACCGACTTGTCGAAATAGAGCAGCGAGGCAGCGGCCACGCCATAGGCGCCGAAGCCGAGATAGATTTCGTTGAGATAGAGCTCGAGGATCTTCTGCTTCGAATAGGTGCGCTCGATGCGCAGCGCCAGCAGCGCCTCCTTGATCTTGCGCTCGAACGACACTTCGTTGGTCAGAAGGAAGTTCTTGGCGACCTGCTGGGTGATCGTCGAGGCGCCCTGCGGATGGCCGCCGCGGCCATAATTCTCGACATAGAGCACGCCGGCGCGGGCAATGCCTTGAATGTCGACGCCGGGATGCTGGTAGAAATTCTTGTCCTCGGCGGCGACGAAGGCATTGGTGACAAGTTTCGGGATGGCCTGGATCGGCAGATAGAGCCGCCGCTCCTTGGCATATTCGGCGAGCAGCGAGCCGTCCGCCGCATGCACCCGCGTCATGACCGGCGGCTCATAATCCTGAAGCTGCGAATAGTCCGGCAAGCTTTTGGAATAGTGCCACAATAGACCGGCAACGCCGGCCACGCCGACGATGAAAAACACGGTTCCGGCCGCAAACAGAAAGCCCAAAAAGCGCAGCAGCAGTTTCACCACAACCCCAATTTGCCAGTGGCTGGTCCGAGCGTCTTACCAGAGACGAATGTCATCAAAAGTGCCCCGCCGGGCTCCGATTGGAGCGCCGCTTCAAACCTATCTGACCGGACGACTCGGCGCGTGATCGCGCCAGCCCACTTTGCCAGTATTGGCCGAAACTCGCCAGAGTCCCCTCTCTCGGGCTGTTGGTCGCGCGGTTTTTTGTTCAAACTGAGGCCGGGCGACCACAGCACCGGGCACCGGGGTACCGCGCGCCCCCCTGCCGGGCAGGCGGAACCTTCAATTGCCCCCGCCGGTACGGGTGCCGGCGACGTGGGTCGAGAAATAACTGTCGATGGCGCGCGCCATGCAATCGGCGGTGTGGTCACGCCAGGTGTCGGACAACAGCAATTGCAAATCCTGCTTGTTCGACACGTAACCCAATTCGACCAGGACCGAGGGCACGTCCGGCGCGCGCAACACGCGGAAGCCGGCCGATTTGACCGGCTCCTTGTGCAGCCGCATCGCGTCCTTCATGTCGCTGACGAGCTTATGGGCAAATTGCACCGAAAAGGTCTTGGTCTCGCGCTGGGCGAGGTCGATCAGGATCCCGGCGACATCGTCAGGCTCCGACTTGAGGTCGACGCCGGCGATGACGTCGGCGCGGTTCTCCTCCTCGGCGAGCCGCGCCGCCGCCGGATCGGTTGCGGTCTCCGATAGCGTGTAGACCGTCGCGCCCTGGGCATCGCCCTCTTTGCGTGGCAGGGCATCGGCGTGAATCGACATGAACAAAGCCGCTCCGGCGCCGCGGGCGATACGCACGCGATCGGCCAGCGGAATGAAGGTGTCGTCGTCGCGCGTCAGCAAGACACGGTATTTGCCGGATTTCTCGATGCGCTCGCGCAGGCGCTTGGCGACATCGAGCACAATGTCCTTCTCCGCTTCCCCGCTCGCCGCCTTGGTGCCGGTATCGATGCCGCCATGCCCCGGATCGAGCACGACCAAAGGCCGGGGATCCTGGGAATCGGGCGGCGAATTGGCTCGCGGCGCGGCGGCAGCAGGATTCTCGGCGTGGGCGATCTTCTCATCCTGGGTGATCTTGCGCAGATAACTGTCGCGGTCGGTTGCCGCGAGCTCGAGCACCAGCCGCGCCGGCGCACCGTCCGCGGCATCCACGACGAAGGCCTTGTCGATGCGTACCGGCTTGGCGACATCGAGGACCAGCCGCGAGCCACCCGCCATGACCAGGCCGTAGCGGAAGGTCTTGATCAGACCTCGCCCGCTTTCTCCGGTATTCGGCGGAAATTGAAACCGCACCTGCGGAATATCGACGACGACGCGGTAGGGATCGGCCAGCGTAAAGACGTGCAGATCGATCTTGCGGTCGAGGTCCATGACAAAGCGGGTCTGCGACTCGTCGCCGCCGACCCGCGCATCAGTTGCGACCGGAAATGAGTCGGCGCCAAGGGGCAGGCTTTGGGGCAGGCTGGCCGGCCGGTCGGCCGCAGCCGCGGCGCCGGCGGCGAAAAACAGACCGAGAAGCGCCCAGCCGGCGGCTCGAACGGCCATCGCTTTCCACCCCATTCTGCCCCTCGAACTCCTTAGGCGCGCATAGTTAACCCGAACTTAAGCCTTCGATTGCGCCCCATTGGCTTCCGGCCACCCGAAAACACCCGCAATTCACCACCCCAGTGACGACCCTTTGCGCCAATCTAGCCAAATCCTACAGATGACTTGCCAATTCACCTTCGGCGGCCTTAGAAAGAAGACGCTGACGGTGAAAGGTTCCGGTTGTGTCGCGTTAGGGCATCCGGTTACGTCCGCCAAGAATTGGCTCCTGGAGGAAGATGACCGGAGCAAGGCGGACGGCGGGTTTGGAACCGCTCCGGCACTGTTGTTGCAGCATCCACTGGCCAAACGACCATTGGTTGCAGCACGCGGCGGCGCTGCGAAGGCGGAGACGAACAGGCGACGCCGATACCCTCGGATTTTGAGGACAGCCGGAATCTTGAGCGTCACGCCTAAGCTTGGAGCGCAAGCGCTTCGCGGCAGTGGCGTGGCACCCGTCGGCATCTAGCGGAATTGCGGCGGCGCCCAACGCTGTCGCCTCATCGCGGTTTGGAGTTTTATGTCCGAGGTGCAAGTCCAGGTCCCATCAAAGTGGCACGGTAGCGTTGATACGCTGGCCGGCATATTTGACGTCATGTGGATCTCGTCCGCTCCGCGGAATTTCCGATCCGTCCCATTCACTAACAATAGGGCTCGCGCCCTGCTCCGCCGCCAATGCTCAGATCATGGCGCTGCGGAGCGTGCGGGCACGCCGGCCCTCGTGAGATTTGCCAATGGCCAACAAAATGCTCATCGACGCGACCCATCCCGAGGAGACCCGGGTGGTCGTTCAGCGCGGCAATCGCGTCGAAGAATTCGACTTTGAATCCGCGCAGCGCAAGCAACTTCGAGGCAATATCTATCTGGCGAAAGTGACGCGCGTTGAGCCGTCGCTGCAGGCCGCCTTCGTCGACTACGGCGGCAACCGCCACGGATTTCTTGCCTTCAGCGAAATCCATCCCGACTATTATCAAATTCCGGTCGCCGACCGCGAGGCGCTGATCGCCGAGGAAGAGCGCGCCCAGCGTGACGCCGACGACGAGGTCGACCGCCGCTCGCGCCGCCACCGCCAGCATCGCTCTGCGCGCCGCGACGAGACGGTGCGGGGCGAAGTCGGCGAAAGCCACGACGCGTCCGCCGAGGATGGCTCGGAGCCGGCGCCAGGTGAGGCGGACGATGTATCCGAGATTGAAGCGCTCGACGGCGCTGTTGCGGATAGCGCGGAAGCGACCCTGCGTGACGATGACGCCGAAGTGACGCCGCTTGCCGAAGCGCTTCCGCTTGTCGCGTTAAGCCCCGCTGACGAAAGCGCGGAGGCGGAACACGACGAGGAGCCGCTCGAAAATCTGGCCGAAACCGCAAGCGCGGCGGCCGAGGCTGAGAGCGACGAAGCCCCGGCAAGCGACGCCGAAACGGCCGACGAGGCGCAGTACCATCCGGCCGAAACGGGCGCGTCGCCCGCCGAAAACGGCGACAGCAACGGCGAAGGTTCCGGCGTCACTGAAGTCCACGAAGACAATGGCGAGGACGCCGCCGAGGAAGTCGTCGAATCGGTCGGCGGCTCCGATGCGCTCGAGGAAGTGCCCGACCGCGCGCCGCGCTATCGCCGACAATACAAGATCCAAGAGGTGATCAAGCGCCGCCAGGTCATGCTGGTGCAGGTCGTCAAGGAAGAGCGCGGCAACAAAGGTGCGGCGCTGACCACCTATCTGTCGCTGGCCGGACGCTATTCGGTGCTGATGCCCAATACCGCGCGCGGCGGCGGCATCAGCCGCAAGATCACCAGTGCCGAGGACCGCGCCCGCCTCAAGGAAGCCGCCGCCGAGCTTGAAGTGCCCGAGGGCATGGGCGTGATCCTGCGTACCGCGGGCGCGAGCCGCACCAAGATCGAGATTAAACGCGATTTCGAATATCTGCTGCGGCTGTGGGAGACGGTCCGCGATCTCACCTTGAAATCGACGGCGCCGAAGCTCGTCTACGAGGAAGGCTCGCTGGTCAAGCGCTCGCTGCGCGACCTCTACAGCAAGGACATCGACGACGTCATCGTCGCCGGCGCCGAGGCCTATCAGGAGGCCAAGGACTTCATGCGCATGCTCATGCCGAGCCATGCCAAGAACGTGAAGCTGTACAACGACACGCAACCGCTGTTGTCGCGCTACGGCGTCGAAAACCAGCTCGACGCCATGTTTTCGCCGGTCGTACAGTTGCGCTCCGGCGGCTATATCGTCCTCAACCAGGCCGAGGCATTGGTCGCCATCGACGTCAATTCCGGCCGCGCCACGCGCGAGCATCATATCGAGGACACCGCGCTCAAGACCAATCTCGAAGCGGCGGACGAAATCTCTCGCCAGCTCCGCCTGCGCGACCTCGCCGGCCTGATCGTCATCGACTTCATCGACATGGACGAGAAGCGCAACAACCGTTCGGTCGAACGGCGGTTGAAGGAATGCCTCAAGCATGACCGCGCGCGCATCCAGGTCGGCCGCATTTCGCATTTCGGCCTCCTGGAAATGTCGCGGCAGCGCATCCGCACCAGCGTGCTGGAAAGCTCAACCGAAAAATGTCCCTATTGCGGCGGCTCTGGCCATGTCCGTTCGGTGTCCTCGCTGGCGCTGCAGGTGCTGCGCGCGCTCGAAGAGCAATTGATGAAGGGCGCGACGCACAATCTGATCGCCCGCACCCGTCCTGATGTCGCGCTCTATGTCCTCAATCAGAAGCGCGCGCATCTACGTGCCCTCGAAGAGCGCTTTGCCATCACGATCACGATCTCGGCCGACGAATCCGTCGCCGCACCGCAGGCTTTTGTGATCGAGCGCGGCGAGCAGGTGCACACAGCCGAGGCGGCCAAGGCGCTGGCCGAGCGCGCCCAGGCCGATGCGGCGCCGCTCGAGGACGAGGACGATCTCGAAGATCTGGCGCAAGCCGAGGACGAAGCGACCGATGAGGCGGCTTCTCCCGCCACCGTGCCCGATCAGGGCGAAGGCGGCGGTCCGCGCCGCCGCCGGCGCCGGCGCCGGCGCGGCGGCCGCAATGGCGGCGAGCACGGCGATGCGCAGCCGCGTGAGCATGGGGCGGGGTCCGACGACGAGGCGGATCACGCTCATGGGCAGGATGAGGACCGTGAGCGCGTCGCGATCACCGGACCTGGCGACGAAGTTGCGTCCGACGGCGATCACGAAAGCTCCGCGGACGATGAAGCCGGCGAAGCGCAAGGCGAATTCGCCGGGCAGGACCGCGAACACGACCGCGGCGAAGACGGCGAGACGCAGCGTGATGGCGGTGAACGGCGTCGCCGGCGCGGACGCCGTGGCGGCCGGCGCAATCGTCATCGCAGCGGCAACGGCGAGTATGATCGCGATCGTCAGGACAGCCGTGCGGAAGTTCGCAACGACAGCCAGTTCGAGGGCGAACCGCGGCCGGAGGACACGTTCGCTTCGGCCGAGGAACTGACGACGCCACCGCCGGGCGAGCCAGACCTGAGCAATGCTGCTGCCGGTCTCGACGCACCGACGCCGGCGCCGCGCCAGCAGCCGGTCCATGCCGAGGAGGCACCGCCCGCGTCGTCCGCCGAACCGACACGCCGGCGCTCCACCGTGCGCGAACGCGCTCCGAGCGCCGGTAGCAATGACGCCGCGCCGATCGCGGCGCCACCGAATTCGCCGCCGGCCGCGCCTGAGGCTAATCCAGCAGCGGGCGAAGACAACGGCGGCGCGGACGACAGCGCGCAGCCGCGCCGCACCGGTTGGTGGTCCCGCCGCTTTGCCGGTGGCGGCTAGCACGATCAAGAACGGCGGCGACCCGCATCCGGTGATCCCATGCTGCAGGGGGGCGCGCCATGAAGAGCGGCTGGGTCGACGCTGACGCCGAGGTCGCCGTCGCGCAGGGCGCGAAGTCCGGCATCGATCGCGATCTGGCGCTGCGCGTCTACACCACGCGGCTGCTCGGCCGCGACCCTAAGCTCGTCCTGCATGGCGGCGGCAATACCTCGGTGAAGACGACGATGCGGGACGTCCTCGGCGAAGCGGCCGAGGTGCTGCGCGTCAAATCCTCCGGCTCCGACATGGCGACCATCGCGCCCGAACAGATGGTCGCGGTGCGGCTTGCACCGATGCGCAAGCTTCGCGCGCTCGACGCGATCGACGACGAAGATCTGGTCGGCGTCGAGCGCGCCAATCTGATCGATCCGGCCTCGGCCAATCCGTCGGTCGAGATGATGCTGCACGCGTTTCTGCCGCACAAATTCGTCGATCATACCCACGCCACCGCCGTGCTGAGCGTGATCGACCAGCCTGACGGCGAGAAAAAATGCGCCGAGATTTTCGGTGAGCGGCTCGCTTTCGTGCCCTATCTGATGCCGGGCTTCGGGCTTGCCAAGAAAGCCATCGAGGTGTTCGACAAGCACAAGCCGAGCGACGGCCTGATCCTGAGCAAGCACGGCATCGTCACCTTCGGCGAGACCGCGCGCGAAGCCTACGAGCGCATGATCGAAATGGTCTCGCGCGCGGAAGCTTTCATCGCCCGCAGTCGCAAATTGGTCGCAGCCGCGGCGCCGGCTGCAGCCGTCGCCGTCGCACAAGTCGCGCCGATCATTCGCGGCGCCTGCAGCGAGAACGACGAAAAGCAAGAAGGCGCCTGGCGGCGGCTGATCGTCGAGTTTCGTGCGAACGAGGCGATCTCGACCTTCCTGAACGGCAAGGAGCTTCATCGTCTCAGTGCCAGCGGCGTGATCACGCCTGACCACACCATCCGCACCAAGAACTGGCCGCTGCTGGTGCCGGCGCCGGAAGTCGGCAAGCTCGACGACTTCGCGCGTCTCGCGCGCGAGCGGGCCGCCGCATTTGCGGCGAACTATCGCCAATATTTCGCGCGTCACAACAAGCGCGCCGGCGGCATCAAGCAGGAGCTCGATCCCCTGCCCCGCGTCGTCCTTGTGCCGGGTCTCGGCCTGTTCGGCCTCGGACCCACCAAGAAGGACGCGATCATCGCCGCCGATCTTGCCGAGACCTGGATCGAATGCGTCAACGATGCCGAGGCGATCGGCAAGTTCGAGTCGATCTCCGAAGCCGACATGTTCGATTGTGAATATTGGCCGTTGGAGCAGAAAAAGCTCGGCACGCGCAAGGAACTGCCACTGCAGGGTCAGATTGCCGCCATTACCGGCGCAGCCGGCGCCATCGGCGCGGCAACGGCAAGAGCTTTTGCGGCGGCCGGCGCCGAAGTCGCATTGCTTGACGTCGATCTCGCCGCCGCACGCGAGCAAGCCGCCAAGACCAGCGCGACAGCCTTGCCGGTCGAATGCGATGTGACCGATGCGGCCTCAGTGCATGCGGCGTTCGAAAAACTCGCCGCACATTTCGGCGGCGTCGATATCGTCGTCTCCAATGCCGGCGCCGCCTGGCAGGGCCGCATCGGCGAAGTCGCCGAAGAAATTTTGCGCAAAAGTTTCGAGCTGAATTTCTACGGCCATCAGCGCGTAGCGCAGGCGGCGGTCAGGATCATGCTGGCGCAAGGCACCGGCGGCTGCCTTCTGTTCAACGTATCGAAACAGGCAGTCAATCCCGGACCGAATTTCGGTCCCTACGGCCTGCCCAAAGCGGCGCTGCTCGCCCTCACCCGCCAATATGCGCTCGATTATGGCGCCGACGGCATCCGCGCCAATGCGGTCAATGCCGACCGTATCCGCTCCGGGCTGCTGACGCCCGACATGATCGCGTCGCGCTCCAAGGCGCGAGGCTTGAGCGAAAAGGATTACATGAGCGGCAATCTGCTCGGCCGCGAAGTCACAGCCGACGACGTCGCCCAGGCCTTCCTGCATCAGGCGCTGGCGCTGAAGACGACCGCGGACGTGACCACCGTCGACGGCGGCAATATCGCCGCCGCGATGCGGTGAGCGGCGCCCGGCTCAGCGCCGAGCGGCGCGCCGGTGCACCACAAGCTTCGGATAACTGGCACCGGCGTTCGACGGCAGGGGTTGTAAGCGCTGGTCGTCGGACAACAATTCCAATAGCGCACCATCGTTCGACCGGCGCACTTCGACTGTGTCGGGGTCGAACTTCAGTCCGGCGGGTGCCGTGAACGTGAAGCCGTGCCGGCCGCGGCTTAAATTGCCCTGCGCCGCATCTCCGCGGCCACGGTTGGTGAGAGCCCGACCAATCAGCCGCCCGCCGGCAAAGATATCGAGACAGACTTGCGCGTCCGGATGGCCGGTATTCCGCGCCCAGCCGGCGATTCGTTCAGTAGTGACGTAGTCGACACAGCCCCGCAATTCGCCGAGCAGCGAGTTCTCGGCAACGCCAACAAGGCCGGCCCGCAACGCAATACGACGCCGCATCGCCTCGACCTCGTAGCCCTCGTCCAAGCGCAGCGCGCAATAGCCGCCAGGCGCGGCCACACGGTTCGGATACAGAGCTTGAAATTCGCGTGCATTGTGAAACAGCGCGCGGTTGTCGTCGTCGAGATAGGTTTCCGACAAGGCGCCTTCGGCGATGATTACATCGTGGCTTTCGAGCTCGATGTGGAAGTACTCGACCTTATCCACATCGCCCGACTGCACGACCGAGAAGCCGTTCACTAGATCCTTGGCTTCTATCAGGACGCCGTCGAGATACATGGCGTGGTTCGGCGAAACCCAAAGATCGCGCCGCGGCACATTGTCCTCGAATGCGCCCGCTTTGATGCAGACTGGCAGAATGTCTTTGCGGCCCATGACGAAACGCCCGGCGTAGCTGCGCCGCCCGATCCACTTGATCGGCCGCGCCACGCCCGACATGGTCA
>Ga0207416_1004488_pt1 | contig 12089 bp, 11 predicted proteins | sample PaiPotPPM11metaG_FD_184107 | JGI IMG/M metagenome (GOLD analysis project Ga0207416, IMG submission 184107) | Iron sulfur acid spring bacterial and archeal communities from Banff, Canada, to study Microbial Dark Matter (Phase II) - Paint Pots PPM... ...
CTACAGATGATGATGAAGGCGGCAACACTTACGTCGCTGAACTGGTGGATACGGCAGCCGAGCGTCCAACTGCCGAAGGCTCATCGACTGTGCGTTCAGCGAGCGTGGTCAGCAACTGTGCAGTCCAACTAGCATCCTGGCGTGCGCCCAGCCGCTGGAAGAGGATCAGCGCTGCCTCCAGACGCTCCCGCGCAACCGCGAACTCACCGCGCTCGGTGTGCAGCCGGCCTTCGGCATACGGATAGGGCATCGCTCGCGCCAGAGCGAGGCCCTCTTCTAGGCTGTCCTCCACCACTGCCCACTGGCGCAGCCGGAGCGCTATCAGCGCCTGCACGCGCAGCCCGGCGAGCAGATCGATCCGATATGTCCCCGAGCGGAACCGCCTGAGCGCATCGGCGACTCTAACGGCATCGGCTACTTTGCGGTTGGGGACACGGACCCGAGTTCCGGGCCCTGTTGGAGCCCCCGCCGGTCGAGCTTTGATAGGAGATGGTGTAGCTGCCGGTGTAGCCGAGGGTTGCGTTTAGGGTCAGCTGGGAGGACAGGTCCTGTCTGGTTAGCGACGCGGTGGCTGGGGCCGGGGTTTCAGCAACGGTGGGTGTCGTGCCTGCGAAGGGGTCGGTGGCCCATAGGGCGAGGGCGGTGACGCCGAGCGCGGGTAGCGGAGCGGCGAGGATGGCTCGGCGGGTGACCTTTGGGGCGCGATGGCGTTTGCTGGGTTTGGCCACCGGGTTGGGGGTTCGGTCATCGGGGATCCTCACATGCTCCACAAGGCTTGGGTGGGTGACATCCGAGCAGCGCGCAGGGCGGGGAGAAGTCCCGCGACCGCCCCGATGACGAGGGCGGCGGCCATCCCGCCGGCCCAGGCCTGGGCGGGGATGACGATGGCCCAGTGCTGGGTGGTGGCATAGACGGCGGTGGCGGCGATGCCGGCGGCAACCCCAACCGCTCCCCCAAGTAGGGCAAGGAGGATCGCCTCGGATAGGAACTGGGCTCTAATGTGGCCTTTGGTGGCGCCCAGCGCCCGGCGCAGGCCGATCTCGCTGCGGCGTTCGAGCACCCCGATGAGCATGACGTTGCCGACCCCAACCGCTCCGACAAGTAGGGAAACGGCGCCGAGGCCGAGCAGGAGACTGATGAGGGCGCCCTTGGCCTCGGCCTGGGCGACCAGGGCCGCGGACGGTTGGGAGACGTCCACCTCGTTCGGGTACTCAGGGCTGGCGGTGGCGCCTAGCACCGATTGCACGGCACCGACCTGGCTGGTTTGGGCCCGCACGTAGATGGTGGAAGGGTGCCCGTCATAAGCCAGATACTTCTCGGCGGCAGGAAATCCGACGAGCACCGCGGTGTCAATCTCGGGGGCGTATACCGCGTGTTTGAGGATGCCGGCCAGGTAGAACCATTGATTGCCGACCCAGATCCGCTCCCCCGGCCAGATGCGATCGATCCCGAGGCGCTGCGCGGCCACCACACCGAGCACGACAACCGGCTCCTGTGCGGCGGCGGCATTGAGGTAGACGCCTTGGGCAACGCTAGTGCCTATCGCTCGGGGCAGGTTCAGGCTCGACGCATCGACGGAGAGGCCGTTGGTGTTGATGGAAGGGATGAGCGGGCTGCGGTAGGCATCAGCAGCGCCAACCGCCCCGATGTATTGAACCTGAGTCACCGGGCCGATCCGGCCAATCATGCGGGGCGCGGCGGTGGACAACTCGGCGGTCCCACCCGCGAGAGTCTGACCATTGGTGACGGTCAAGAGGTTAGTGCCCAGCCGGCTGATCTCATTGAGCAGCCCGGCTTGAGACGAGGACGATAACCCCAGCACGGCCACGATGACGGCCACGCCGATGGCGATGCCAAGGGCTGAAAGGCCGCCCCGCAGCCGCCGGGTGCGCAACCCCACACTGGCCAGGCGAGCCAGGTCGGAAAGGCGTAAACGTGGGACGGTCAACGAGGCGACACTCATGTCCGCTGCCCTGCCGATGACGGGAACGTGCCGGTACCAGCGGCGTCAGAGGCGGCGTGATGTGCGCTGGTCCCGGGCGGTGCGCCCGTGTCGGCTACGATCCGCCCGTCGAGCATCTCGACCCTGCGGGGCATCCGTGCCGCGATATTCTGCTCGTGGGTGATGACCACGATGGTGGTACCGGCGGCGTTGAGCTCTTCGAGCAAGCCTAGGATCGACTGGCCGGTGGCCTGGTCGAGGTTCCCGGTGGGCTCGTCGGCCAGCAGGGTAGCCGGGTGCCCGACAATGGCGCGGGCGATGGCGACCCGCTGGCGTTCTCCACCCGAGAGCTGCGTGGGGCGGGCTCCGGCCCGGTCGATCAGACCCACCCGGTCTAAGGCGTCGAGGGCCTGGCGCCGGCGCTCATCCGCGGCCACTCCGGCATAGAGCAGCCCGTCGGCCACGTTGTCCGCGGCGGTGGCGTGCTCGGCCAGGAAGAAATGCTGGAACACGAACCCGATCCGGGTGGCTCGCAACGCTGCCAGTTGACGGTCGGACAGATCGGCCAGGTCAAGCCCGGTTACCCGAACCGTCCCTGAGGTGGGGCGGTCCAGGCTGCCCATGATGTGCAGGAGTGTCGTCTTCCCTGACCCAGATGGGCCGACGATGGCCACCAGCTCCCCGGAAGTGACACTAAAGTTTACCCCCTTCAGGGCGACCATGGGTGGTTGGCTGGGGTAGGTCTTGGTCACCCCCTCGGCCTGTATGACGGTAGAATCGCCCTCATTACCGGCGCCAGGCGGGTGGGGATCGATAGAGGCGGAGGTGCGCGGGGAAATCGGCGGTCTGCTCATGCGCCCGGCACCACCACGCGCTGGCCGGCAGCCAGCCCCGACCCCGATACCTGGACCCGTCCGTCGGCGTCGTCGAAGATCCCCAGTGTCACATCCACCAGGTGGTGGACACCATCGGGGTTGACGACCTCCACGGCGTAACCGCCGCTGGAGAGGGCCATGAGAGCGTCAACGGGAACCGTTAAGGCGTTGTGGACAGCGGCGGTGGTGATCGCCACCTCGACCGGGGCCTGGTCGAGGGTGCCCGTTGCCGCCGGATCGGTCGGCCTGACATCGACTGTCACCGTCGGCGTACTTCCCCCAGATCCGCCAGACGCAGTGGCGGATGGAACGATCGCCACTTTGCTGGCCGAGGAGACCACCCCGGGTGTCGTGGCGTTGTTCGGCAGGGTGATGGTGACCTTGTCCCCCACCTGTACATAGGACTGTTCAGCGGCGTCCAGGTCGATGGTGACCTGGCGCGCGGTGGAGGTGGCCGACAGGACTGACTGGCCCGGGCAGTCCGGGGGCCCCGGGCAGGCCACGGCGCCGAGGGTGACGTCTTGGGTGGCTTCGATGGAGGCGACGCGAGCAGCAACGGGCAGAAACACCGCCTGGCCCAGGGTGAGCGTACCGGTCTGCGCCACACCAAGATGGGCTTGCAGCTTCTTCAGCGCGGTCGTGGTCGCTTCACCGAAGTAGTCGGCTGCTCGGCTCTGCGCCGACGCGCGAGCGTAGCCCAGGGCGACCAGGTCAGTGTTGAGCTCCCGGACGTCCGGCCCTCTGGCGCCTTGCGAGAGGCTGCGGTAGGCAGGCGTCGACCCGTACAGCAGCACCACCGGGTTGCCGTCCAGCCGGTAGAGGCTCTGACCCTGTTTGATCACCTGGCCCGGCGCCGGCAGCCAGGTGTACGTCCCCGATGCCCGGTTGATCACTGTGTAGTTCCCTGCGTAGCCCTGCGTCGCGGTCACGGGCATCGTCGACGCCAGCGACCGGCGAATCACCGTGGCCAGTGAGGTCGGGTACGCATTGTCGCGCACGCCGCCCTTGACGCTACCGTTGGATGAAAATGGATTGGTCACGGCCAAAACGACGCCGGCGGCCACCAACAACAAAGCCGCGCCGGCCAGCACCCAGCGCCAGCTCCGGGGCCACCAGCCGTCCGGGCCCTCGCCGGCGCTGGGAGTTATGGCGGTGGTCGCGGCGGTTGAAGAGCTCACTGACCGCTGCTCCTAGCCTGGCCGGCGTCGCGGTCCCCAGCCCTCACCTTCTTCTGGTCGGTGACCGCGCTCATGGTGCCGTTGCCGTGGCATAGGAATCGTAGGCGGCATTCGAGGGCAAGTAGGGGGGCCGGTACATCCGGCAGGCCTGGTTTGCGGCCTGGAACTGTGGCGAACCCTGATCGATTCCGACGGTGGCAGGGTCGGGTATGCGGCCGTCGCTGCCGGGGTCGGGGAAGTTCGTGACGCCGTGCTTGCGCACGCACTGGGAGAATTTCAGCGCATTCGCTCTCGCCTGCGCCACCTGGGCGGGGGTCGGCCCGCTGCCGCCGTTGGGGAGCAGGTGCCTGCATGCCGACTGGGCCGCCTCGAACCGGGAGACACTGACCCCGAGTTGCTGCGGAGACTCCTTCGGGATCTCGCCACTGTCGGGGTCGGGGAACTTCAGCACGCCGTTGGAGCGCATGCAGCGGGAGAAGGCGAGTTGCTGGGAGCTCGTTGACCCGCCCGCATTCGATGAGCCGCCGGTGGATGACGGGCTGCCGCTGCATGCCGCCGCCAGCAGGGCGAGGCTGGCCGTGGCGATGATGGCGGTCGCGGTTCGCGCTGTGGGCGGCCATGCCCGCCACGGCCGGCGTATGAGGCGAATGCTGTGGTTCATCATGGTCTCCTCAGGGTTGGATGATCGTGCCGACCGCTAGCGTCGGCCTCGCGGTCGCCGGCACTCATCGCATCTCCTTCACGGTCGTTCCGCTTCACGTTGTACGGGCGCGCGCACGGTCCCATTACTGTTCAGCCGCCCTGGCCGTTCGGGCGCAGGTACACGGCCATCGGCGCCGGCACTTGTGGGTGCTCCACGTGCTGGCATCCGAACATCTTGTTACTGATCTGCGGCGAGTTCGGGTCAAAGCCGACTTTCCAGGGGCGTATAAAGAACTTAGGTTGCCCCTGGGAATCGAGGGTGGGATCGGGCCAGTTCGGAACCCCGTGGGAGCGCATGCACCGGGCGAATTTCCGCAGCTGGGTCATCACCTGCTGCACCATGGCCCGTGGACAGTCGCCGGTCTCCTCGCACTGTCTGAGCGAGGCGCTCAGCGACTTGCCGCCGCCGTTCGGGAGCAGGTGCCCGCAGGCATGGGTCGCCGCCTGGTAATGGGAATTGCTGGCCGCGAGTTGGCGCAGGGTGGTATTAGGGAACCCTCCGCTGCTGTTCGGGTCGGGGAAGTTCGGCACGCCGTGCGAGCGCATGCAGCGGGCGAAGGCGAGCTGCCGGGAGTTCGTTGACCCTCCCGCGTTCGATGAGCCGCCGGGACCAGTGGATGACGGGCTGCCGCCACATGCCGCCGTCAGCAAGGCTAGGCCAGCCGTTGCGATGATGGCGACCGTGCTTCGCGCTGTGCGCGGTGATGCCCGCCGGGGCCGGCGTGTGACGCGGATGCTGTCGTTGATCATGGTGTCCTCCAGGGGTGGATGATCGTGCTGGGCGTCGGCGTCGGCGTCCGGCCTGGACGGCGCGCTGCCCGGCGGCGCGGTGCCGGGACCGGGTAAGGCGCCGCGGGCCGTCGCCCCCGCGGACGGCCGGCGAGATGGGGATTTTCTTCATGCCTGCAATATCGTACGCTCGGGCGGGTGACACCAGCGCTACCGACGATGTTGCACGGATGTCATGTCCACCGGCGTACGATGGAGGGATGAGGGTGCTGGTGGTCGAGGACCATGCGACGCTCGCCGACCGGATTGCGCAGGGGCTGCGTCAGGCCGGGATGGGCGTGGACGCCGTCTACGACGGCGTGGCGGCGCTGGACGCCGCCGCGCAGACGGCCTATGACGTGATCGTGCTCGACCGCGACCTGCCAGGCGTGCACGGTGACCGGGTGTGCCGGGCGATGGCCGGCTCCGGCCCGCGGATCTTGATGCTCACCGCCGCCAGCGGCGTCGAGGACCGGGTCGACGGGCTGGACCTGGGCGCGGACGACTACCTCGGCAAGCCGTTCGTGTTCGCCGAGCTCGTCGCCCGCGTGCGGGCGCTGTCCCGCCGCCAGCCGTCCGCCTCGCCGGTCTTGCGCCGCGGGGACCTCACCGTGGACCGCGCCCGGCACCGCGCCAGCCGCGGCGGCCGCCCGCTGTCCCTGACGCGCAAAGAGTTCGGGATCCTGGAGATGCTGCTGGCCGCCGACGGCGCCCTGGTCAGCGCGGAGGACCTGCTCGAGCACGTGTGGGACGCCAACCTCGACCCGTTCAGCAACATCGTCTCGGTGACGATGACCCGGCTGCGGCGCAAGCTCGGCGACCCACCCCTGATCGAAACCGTGGTGGGCAAGGGGTACCGGATGTGATCCGCCCGCGGCTGACCGTCCGGGCACGGCTGACCCTGCTGTATACCGGCCTGTTCGCCGTCTGCGGGGCGATCATCGTGGCGGTCAGCTACATCCTGGTGGCGCAGCTGGGGACGTCGGGGCAGGGCCAGCAGGCTTCCTCTCGCGACGTTCCGGCCAGTATCGCCGCGCAGTGCCGATCGGAGTACCTGAGCCCCCATCCCGGTAAGGCGAAGGCCATGATTGCCCAGTGCATCGCCTCCCTCCTGCAGCAGGGCGCGCAACACCAGCGTGACCTCACCCTCTCCCACCTGCTGCAGTACTCGCTGATCACGCTTGCCGTGGTCATCGCCCTCGCCGCAATCCTCGGCTGGATCGCCGCCGGGCGGGCGCTGCGCCCGGTGCACCGGATCACCGCGGCCGCCCGCGCCGCGTCGGAACACAACCTCTCGGCGCGGGTGGCGCTGTGCGGTCCCCGCGACGAACTCCACGACCTGGCCGAGACGTTCGACGCGATGCTCGGCCGGCTCCAGGCCGCGTTCGAGGCCCAGCAGCGGTTCATCGCCAACGCCTCCCATGAACTGCGCACCCCGCTCGCCGTCATGCGCACGACGGTCGACGTCGTGCTGGACAACCCGGACAGCACGCCCGACGACCTGCGCGGCATGGCGGCCGACATCCGCGCCGCGGTGGACCATGCCGAGCACCTCATCGGCGCGCTGCTCATCCTCGCCCGCAACCAGCGCGGGCTCACCGTCCACGAGGAGGTCGACCTGGCCACGGTCGCCGAAGACGTCCTCGACACCGCCCGCCTGGGCGACCGCCGGGTGCACCCCACGCTGCAGCCCGCCGTCATAGCGGGCGACCCCGTGCTGGCCGAACGCCTCATTGCGAACCTGGTCGACAACGCGGTCCGGTACAACGCCGCCGCCGGTGACATCTGGATCAGCACCCGCACCATGGCGGGCAGCAGCCAGCTGGCCGTGGCCAATACCGGCCCGGTCATCAGCCCAGCGGATGCCGAGCGCATCTTCCAGCCGTTCCAGCGGCTCAGCGACCGCACCTCCCATGACGGCTTCGGACTCGGCCTGGCCATCGTCGCGTCCATCACCGCGATCCACGGCGGCACCGTCACCGCCCGCCCCCGGGATGACGGCGGCCTGTCCGTCACGGTCACGATCCCCTCGGCCGGCGCCCCGGCCCAGGGCACCGGCATGCAGGCACCCGAACGACCAGGTGTTCTACGCCCAGGCTGACGTATGCCCGTTTTGCGACCGTCAGACGAGATAGGAGTCCAAGGACCGTCCCGACAGAGTGCACCGATGGCATTCGTGAGGGATCGCATCGCCGGCATCTAGTGGTCTGTCACGAAGGAACTGACCTGCAGCGGTGGAGCTACCAAGCTCTGTCCAGTGGCTGGAGCGGATAGATCTCAGCGGTCCTATCCATCCGCCTCCAGGGCGAAGGCGATGGCCTCCTGGAGGCTCATCCCTCGACCGCGCTCCCACGCTCGCGCGAAGGACTCCTCGCCCAGCACGGACCTGGATTCTGCCACCACGGCTGCGCTCTCCGCTCTCCGTGCCGGCGCTGTGGGGATATCGCGTCTCTTCCCCAGCTCCGCCTCGGCGCCCTTCAGCCGCGCTGCTCGCTCCGCTTCACCTTGAGCGACCGCTACCGCCGCTATCTCTCCTAACAAGCGGATTGACACACGGACATCTCCCAGCTCTCGGGCCAGACGAATGCTCTCCCGCAGCAAGTCTCTCGATTGCTCCAGCCGCTGCTGCTTGAGGGCCAGCTCCCCCAGATTCTCAAGGGCGAAGGCGATTCTCGGCTTCGTGCCCGCCTCCCGACTCACGGCCAGGCTCTTCTCTAGCATGGCTTCCGCCTCGGCCAGACGGTCCCGTGCGAGCGCAACCAGGCCGAGGCTCCCCAGCATCCACCCAATGCCGTCCGCGTTCCCCGTCGACTGGAAATTGGTCAGTGCCTCCTGGCAGCGTTCCTTCGCCGTGGTCCAGTCTCCGGTGTCGAGCACCACGTTCGAGAGGTTGGCCAGGCTGATGGCAAGCCGTTCCGCATCGCCCAGCTCGCGGGAGAGAGCGATACTCTTCTCGAGATAGATCGTCGCCTGCTCGTACTGCCCTTGCAGGAAGGCAACGTTGCCCAGGCCGTTGAGCACCCGGGCGCTCCCTCTGCGATCCTCCAGGTCCTGGTAGAGCGCCAGCGCCTCCTCCAGGAGGATGGCGGCTCTCTCCCGCTCTCCGCTCTCAGCGCTGAGGGCGGCCAGAGCCCAGAGGGCGGCGGCTCGCACCTGCGGCAGGACCGTCTCTCCCGCAGCCGCCAGACCCTCCTCCAGCCACCGCCTCCCCTCACTCCAGTAGGCACGTTGGTGCCAGAACCGGAAAAGAGCCGAGGCCAGGCGCAGTGCCTCCGTCACCATTCTTCGGTCGATGAGCTGCCGTAGAGCGCCCCGCAGGTTGTCCAGCTCCGCTTCCAGGCGCGCCAGCCACTCCCCTTGCTGCGGCCCGGTAAGCTCCGGCTCGGCCTCTTCGGCTAGCTGCAGGAAGCACCTCGCATGGCGGGCTCGCATCTCCTCTCCATCACCCCGCTCCTCGAGCTTCTCTGCCGCATACTCCCGAATGGTTTCCAGCATCTCGAAGCGTGGCTCCTCCTGTCCCTCCTGCCGGATCAGGCTCTTATCGACCAGCGATGCCAGGAGATCCAGCAGATCGAGATTTCCCTCGGGGGTACAGACCGCCTCCGCCGCCTCGAAGGTACAGCCGCCGGCAAACGCCGAGAGTCGGGCAAAAAGGACGTGTTCGTCAGCCGAGAGCAGAGAGTAGCTCCAGTCGATGGTGTTGCGCAGGGTCTGCTGCCGGGTAGGCCGGTCCCGCGCTCCGCCGGTCAGCAGCCTCAACCTGCTCGATAGCCGCTGGAGCAGCGCCTGAGGCGGGAAGAGCTTGATGCGGGCGGCAGCCAGCTCGATCGCCAGCGCCAGACCGTCCAGGCGAGAGCAGATCTCGGCCACCGCGGGAGCATTCTCATCGGTAATATCGAAGCCGTCCCTGGCGGCCCGTGCCCGGTCGACGAAGAGTGCCACGGACTCGTAGTGGGAGAGGCTCCGGGGACCGGGGAGATGCCGGAGATCGGGGATGGACAGAGCGGGAACCGCGTGCTCGCGCTCTCTCGACAGATGCAGCGGGATGCGACTGGTGACCAGCACATGCAGCTCCCGGCAGGCATCGAGGAGAGTGCTCACCATGGGAGCGGCGGCCAGTAGGTGCTCGTAGTTGTCCAGCACCAATAAGAGGTGCTTCTGGATGAGGTGCTCGGTCAGGGACTCCACCATACCCTTCCCGACCTCCTCCTTCACGCCCAGCACCTGAGTGATGGCCGAAGGGACCAAGACCGGATCAGTCAGCAGCGCAAGGTTCACAAAGAAGACGCCGTCCCGGAAGTCATAGAGCACGGTATTGCCGACCTGGAGGGCCAGCCGGGTCTTACCGGTGCCTCCAGGCCCCGTCAAGGTCACCATCCGAATATAGGGATCGCGGAGCAGGGCCGTGATGCGCTCAATCTCTTGCTCCCGGCCAATGAAAGGGGTGGGCTCATCAGGGAGGTTGGTCGGGTGGGTGGCCAGGATGTGTTGCAAAGGAGGAAGCGACTCCGACAGCGCTCCCTCCGGGGCGATCTGGATCACGCGGACGAGGCTGGAGAGCCCCTTGAGGGTCACCTTCCCACGATCTATACAGGCAATGCCGTCGGTCTTTCGTGCCAGCCCGACGACCGTCTCGCTGCAGAACACCTCGCCTGGTCCGGCCAGACTGCAGAGCCGCGCCGCCAGGTTGAGCGCGCCTCCGCGGTACCCCGCCTCCACCGGAATAGCCTCTCCCGCATCCAGTCCGATTCCCACCCGCAATGGCAGGGAGGGATCAACCTCCGTCGTCTGGGCGAATTGCTCCTGGAGGTCCAGCGCAGCGCGCAGTGCCTGGCGGGCCGAGGGAAAGACGGCGAGCGCCTCGTCACCCCTGAACTCGATTACCTCCCCGCCTCGGGCTCCGGCGACCGTCCTGGCGAGAGCGGCGAACCTCCCGGCAAGCTGGGCTGCCGCCTCATCGCCCCGCTCAGCCGTGAAGCGGGTGTACCCCCGGATGTCGGCGATCAGGAAGGTGAGGAGCACCGAACGCGATGGCAGCAACGAGCGAGATTCCACCGCCTCAGATGACTCGGTTGCCATACGCCTTCTCTCCCGCCCCACAGTTGCTCAGTCCAGGGTAGAACGCGACAGAGGAGCCGTCAAGGCAGATGAGAGATGAGTCCCTGATCACATTCCATGAGACGGCGCGATGCACCACTGATGAGATTGCCGGCTTGGCGCCATGCCCTCCCTTCGGAATAGTCTCTGTCTCTGCTTTCTGAGCAGTTACAGGGATGACTCCGGCTCCGGCGGGTGCACTGGATAGAGGTGCCTCAGCTTGATGCGAGCCATCTCCGTGGTGAACCGCCAGTTCACGCTCGCACCCGGTGCGTTGCGGTCGGCTTCCCAGACAGTGACTTCCCGAGAGAGTATGTCCATATCCGGGATGCGCCGGTCCAAGCACTGGGTGGTCAGAATGGCGAGTTCAATCTCTGCCGCGTTCAGCCATGACCCATGTTTCGGGGTTTGGTGAATCTCCAGCTTGTCGGCGAGGCGCTTGGCCTCGGCTGGCGGGAAGGCCGCATGGAGCGATGCCGGACTGTGGATATTGAGGTTATCCATGACCAGCACAATCCGCTCGGCATCCGGGTAGTGGACATCGACCAGGTCCTTGATGCACTGTGCCCAGTCGATCCGGGTGCGTCGGTCGGTAACCGTGATGTGTCGATGACCGGCAAGGGGTTCGTACCAGAGGAAGAGGTTAGCTGTCCCATGGCGCTCATACTCATAGTCCTCTCGAGCAGGTGTTCCAGAACGAGGTGGCAGCGGCAAACGAGTGTCCGCTACCAGCTGCTTGGGCACCTCATCGAAGCAGATCTGCGGGTAGCGCGGATCGTAGGGACGAGTATAGACCTCCAGCACGTCCTCCATGCGCCAGACGAACTCGGCATTCTCTTTCGGCGGGATCCACCAGTGCTGCTTGAGATGCGGCTTCAGGTCGTTCTTGCCCAGGGTGCGGCGCACCAGTTCATGGGAGATGACTTCCCCGCATTCCAAGACAGCAAACCGTGCCGCGAGGAGGCGGAGGGTCCAGCGCCTCCGTCCCTCCGGAGGCGTACTGCAGGCCAGAGCCGTCAGATGCGCCTCCTGCCTCCCATCGAGCTTGCAGCCCCTCGGCGTGTTGGGTGGTCGATGCCGGAGAGCGGCCTCCATGCCCTCCTGAACACACCGATGCCGCACCCGCTTCACCGTCGAGATGCTGACCTCGACGGCCTCGGCAATCACGGTATCGATGCAGCCCGGTCCCTCGGGTCCTTCATCGGCCTTGAGCAGGATGCGAGCATGGGTGAGCTTGCGAGCAGACGCTGAGCTGCTAGAGACGGTCTACTGCAGCCGGAGACGCTCGGCTTCGGGCAGGGAGACACGGTCGCGCGCGCTTGACCATGGGACACTCCAGATGGGGGATGTCCCGAGCCTACGTCTCCCTTGCCACAGTTCAGATAGTCCATGACCGGCCACTAGTACAGCTTGGCTGAAACAGGTCGGGAGTATAATGGCAGCCTGGACAAGTGAGTATACAGGCAGCTGGAAGGACGAGGAGACCGAGATGCGTGGCCCGAAACCGCCCGAAGTCGTGTTGAGTGC
>Ga0207416_1004489_pt1 | contig 12084 bp, 9 predicted proteins | sample PaiPotPPM11metaG_FD_184107 | JGI IMG/M metagenome (GOLD analysis project Ga0207416, IMG submission 184107) | Iron sulfur acid spring bacterial and archeal communities from Banff, Canada, to study Microbial Dark Matter (Phase II) - Paint Pots PPM... ...
GTCTTCATCCGGTCGTACAGGATTTCTTCCGGAACGCCGCCGAGATAGTGGAAGGCGTGCTCATGGCAGCGCAGCAACGCCGGCAAGGCCTGGGTCTCGCTGAAGTCCAGATAACTGGCCCGCGACCAGCCCAGCGTGAGCACGAAGGCCTGCACCCGTTTGCGTTCCGGCTTTCGAAACGTCCCCCAGTCCACCTGCCCTTGTTTGCCCGGTGGGGTCTCAAAGCGAACCGTGGCGCGGTCCTCCAGCAGGGAACGCAGCGGATGAAGGAACTCCCAGAGGATGCTGCGGCCACCCGTGTAGCCGCGCTCCCGGATCTCGTCGAAGAGCACCGCCGCGTTGCTCACCTTGTCCTGGAGCAACCGCTGCAGCAGATAGTCACGAAATGGATCCAGCTTGGAACTCACCAGGCGTGGCGCCCGCGGCCCGGGTGCACCGTCGCGCACGATTCGGCGCAGGGTTTTGCGGTCGCGGCCGGTCAGCCGCGCAATCTCACTGAGGGACTTGCCCGCCCGCCACAGGTCTCTGACGTCGAGGTATTCTTCCATTCCAACCAACCCGGTTTCCTCCTGCTGCAACGGTGTGCGGCGACAGGAGCACCCTCCCACTTGGGCTGGGGAATTTCAACCCGTGGATCGATTAAGACCTCAGCCCCAGGTGGGGAATTTCAAACCGTGGCTACCTGGGGATTTTCACACCGGGGCTGGCAAACAGACCATTTAGGGAGTCCGCACTGGAAATACTGTGGTGGGAGAGTTGAAGAAGAGTTAAAGAAGAGGACGAGTTCAGCTCAAGTTCCGTTGAACAAGAGGCGAAATTGAGTTAAAGTCGCTCGCCACAGCAGCGACAATACTGTGGTGGGAGAGTTGAACAAAGGCGGAACCGCGCACGGTTAGTGGTGCCTTTCGCCAGCGAGCGGCTCACGCGGCGGCGACGGCGACGGTCGATGGATCTGCGACGGCACGGTGGCCGCGTACTCGTGACCGTCGGGCGCTGAGACCTGCCAGGCACACGCGCATGTTCGGCAGAATCCCCAGCCGCCCTTCGACCGCGAGGGATCGGTCAGCGTTCCCACGCAGCGCTCGCACGGACAGCGCCGCTCGCGGATCAGGCGGATGGCGCTCCGGCTGTCGAACATTCGCGCTACGGCTGCTTGCTCGGCGCGACACCATTTGCGCCTAGGACGTGAAGAATTTCGTCTCGATCCTCGGCTGGAATGTCCGCGAGTTTCATGCCGATGAAGATCACCCGCCCCGGATACGTTTGACGTAGCTCAGCGGGAACCAACTCAGCCATCGTGACGCCGGCGATGTACTGACCTTTGCGAAACGGCATGACGAGGTGCTGCTGAACAAGGGCAACCACATCGAAGACGATGCCCTGGATATCCTCCGTCATCGGTCGGACCGCAAGTAGATCGTTAAGCGTCCCGTCGGTAAGCGCGGGTCCGTCCCAGGGATCGAGGGGCCACACCGCTGCCAAGATGCATAGCTGCCGGTAGGTCAACTCTTCGGCAGCGTGAAGCGCGCCTAGCAGGTTCGGGACGGGAGTGGAGAAGAAATACGCGTTGGAGAGCAGGCTCGCAAGGAACGGCAGCTTCTTCTTTTCATAGGTATCTTTTGCAGCCAAGAGCGTTCCCTCGGCAAGCTCCTCAAGCATTCCCGGTTCCAGATCAGCTCGTGGTTTCGTACCGGACTTCTTGGTGTCTTTGATCTTTTCAGCGGCGAGCCGCATGACCTCTTGGACACGATCTTCTTCACGGGGACTCAAGAAACGCTTTGCCACGTCCCCGATGGCGGACGCGATGCCGGCGGCGACCAATTGACCCTCAGGCGTCGGGACCGCAAGCGTGATACTGGTTTGCAAAACAGCTGTGGCCGCGTTAAGGCCGACCTCTCGGATGGTCCGCCGTCGCCGCGAGTTAGGGTGTCGTTTCGTTACTCGGGACGCCCGTTCACCGCTTCCGGCCACGAACGGAGTTTAGGTCTGTGGCTGGCCCGGGCCGGTCGGTCACCGCCGGGCAAGGTATTTCATATACCTATTCCACCTACGCGCGCGGCCTCGACATGCTCAGCGAGCTTCGTAGAAAAGCTGATCTTCGAACCAGCAGTCCACGCTTTAGATCAGCAAATGGATTAGGCCGACGCCTCCTTAGAACCGATCGGGGGCAAGTTGCTGCAGCGATTCCGGAGCTCGATCATTTGCAATCATTAACCCCACCGCCGCACCCGTTGCTGGGCCGAGTGTGACTCCTAGCATCGCATGACCGGACGCTATGTACGCATTCCGAAACCCGGGGACAGCACCAATAACGGGAAGGCCGTCGGGCGTCATCGGACGGAGGCCCGACTCCACCTCGACGCCTTCTAGGGACGGCGGCCATCCCAGTATGTAGTCTCCAAGCTGCCGAGCAATGCCCGCGACGCGCCGGTGCGAGGCGCCAAGCTTTTGAGCTCCGAGTTCCATGGCGCCAGTCAAGCGGGTCCTATCATCAAAGGGACTCACAGCTATCTTCGCCTCATAAAGGTATAGAGGGCGCTGAACCTCTACGGATGGCATGCGATAGTCGAGGACGTACCCACGTCCACCAACGATGGGGACTGAGGCTCCCAAAAGGCGTACGAGGTCTCCAGTCCATGACCCAGTGCATAGGAGAACTGTCTTTGGCCGAATGCCCCGGCGATTGGTTACGACCTCTGTCACGGCGCCATGACTGTGGCGAAATCCCACCACGCGCTCCGCGACCGAGACTTCAACATCCGACTCTCGCAGCCATGCCCGAAGACCGGAGCTGAGCGACCGAGGCTCCACGTGGCGATCCGTTGGGACAAAGAAGCCGCCCAGGACATTAGACGATACCGTTGGCTCAAAGGCGCGGATCTCGTCAGTAGTGAGTGGCTGCCAGGCCAGAGTTTCAACAGCGGACCCTACCAAGGTTAAGCTGCGGCGCGCCTCGGCTAATCCGGACTGGGTCGAGCACAACACGAGCATTCCTCGGCGGTGCTCTTCGAAGTGGATTCCGGCGCGCTTTAGCTCGTCAAAGGCCCCATATGCCTGCTTAGCAAGTCCGGCCATTGCTTTAATTCCTTTCCTGAAATCTCCGTCATTGCATCGTCGCCAGAACGAGAATAGCCACTGCCACCCGGCAGGATTGAGCACGATTGGTAGGGATAGGGGGCTATTTCCCCGAAGAGCCCACCCCAACGACTTGGCCACGATCCCTGGTCCGGGCAGGGGTTCTGCCAGAGCCACGGTGACCCAGCCCGCGTTTGCAATGGACGTTCCTGATGCAGGCGATCCCGCGTCAATGACGGCGACACGACGACCAGCCCGGACTAGGCTTACAGCGCTACACAGACCTATGATCCCGCCACCAACGATTACAACGTCTGGATCTTGCCGCTTACCGTCAGCTATGTCTCAAGGCACTCCCATCCGGAACGCGCAGACTCGTTGGAGATTAATAATGATCACGGGAGCGAGAGACCGTTTGTTCCAGAAGCGATTGTGGAGCGCCGTCAACGACACGCGTAGCGTCGGCCGCGGCCTGTGGCTAGTTCCCTTCGCTATGAGCTGCCGACTGGCGTCGATGCCTGGGACTCCCCTTGGAACTCATCGCGCCCTGCCCAAATACCTCGCGTGTGTTGGAGATGGCGCCGCATCCGCGCTTCGGCGTCTGCATAGCTTCCATGCGAAATGCTCGTCAGGATTCCCTGGTGTTCTAGAGCTGAGTCAACTAGCCGGCCAGACCTAGATAACTCGGCGAGGCCGTAGAGCCGTTGCTGATCCCGCAGGGACCCCACGATCTCGATCAACCTCTGATTGCCGAGAGGCGCTAAGAGCGTCAAATGGAACTTACGATCCGTGGCCAGGAACTTAACTAGATCACCTGCACTAGCCGCACGTTCATTATCTTCGGCAAGCACGCGAAGTTCCTCGACTTGGTCATCGGAGATTCTGGCACCGACGACCCGCATACTGGGGACCTCGAGCAGCATCCGAAGTTCGAAAATATTCTGAAGGTCGGGGTCCGAAAGCTTTGGGACGACGAATCCTTTGTTCCGAACGATTTGAAGTAGCCGCTCACTCGTTAGGTCCAACATCGCCTCCCGAACTGGCGTTGGAGACACCCCAAGACGGTCGGCAAGGAGTCTCGCCGAATAGGTCTGACCCGGTTCCAGCTCGCCCGTGATGATGCTTGCCCGAATCGCCTGTCGAGCCTGCTCTCTGAGGTTTAGGGAACGGAGCGGATTGAGGTTACCTGAATCAACGACTCCGACAAGCTCGCGAGGGCTTCTCATGTCTCTCCCGTTTCCATTGGAACCGCGCCCCGCCAGCGAACCAGTGGTGGCGGAGAGTGGCCCGTGCGACTTACGGATAGGCGCAATTCCCCCGGGAAATGGCAGGCTATCCAGTGCCCTCGACCGTCCTCCGTCAAAGCCGGGTCCTGATCACGACAGAGTTGCCGATCGTGGCCGACTGGGCAGCGATTCCGAAACCGACATCCAGTGACCAGTCCGGTCGCGGCCGGCAATTCTCCCTGCAGAACGATCCGCTGACGGCGTCGGGCGCTATCCGGGTCCGGTATAGGCACGGCCGAGAGTAGGGCGACCGTGTAAGGGTGCAACGGTGATCGAAACAGTGCAGATCGCTCCGCAAGTTCGACGATTCGCCCCAAATAGAGCACGGCGACGCGATGCGCCGCATACTCGGCGATGGCGAGGTCGTGGACAATAATCAGGTAGGTGAGATTGAGACGAGTTTGGAGGCTCGACAAAAGATTTAGCACCTGGGCTTGGATTGAAACGTCCAGGGCGCTGACCGGTTCGTCCAAGATTAAGAGCTCCGGGTTAAGTACCAAGCAGCGTGCGATAGCAATCCGCTGGCGCTGCCCACCCGAAAATGCGTGTGGTTTCCGGCGAGCCATTTCTCGAGACATTCCCACCAGTTCGAGCATCTCGTTAACTCGACGGCGCCGCTCGTTTGCGTCGACGACGTTGTGAATCCTCAGCGGCTCCTCGACAATCGATGAGACGGACATGCGTGGATCGAGCGATGCGTATGGATCTTGAAAGACGACTTGCATTCGCCTTCGGAAGCTACGCAACCGTTTCCCTGGCAATCGGGTGAGCTCAGTACCATCGAAAAGAACACTACCTCGAGTAGGCTCTACTAACCGCAAAATACAGCGAGCGATCGTTGTCTTACCGCATCCCGATTCGCCAACTAGCGCTAAGGTCTCCCCTCGGGCTATGTCAAACGACACGCCGTCTACTGCCCTAACCGCCGTGCCCCGGCCGAACAACCCCTGCGGTAGAAACACCTTTTCCAACCCGTCGACACGTAAGAGCTCACCTGGAAGGCCGCGACGGAGGCCAGCCGACTGTGTCGCTTGTTCCACCCTAGCCGTCGGCCCGCTCCAGCAGAGTTTCGTGATTGGCGAACCGGTCTGCTCCAAAGTGGCACTCCGTCATCACCGAACCGGCCGGCGTATGCCACTCCATAATGGGTGGGGCGTCCTCGATGCACACCTTGCGACCACCACCCAGTGAACACCGCGGCTCAAAAGCACACCCTCGCGGAAGGCTAGCAAGGCTAGGGGGTCGACCTGATATTGAGTACAGTGGCCCGACCTTGTCCCGTCCCATTCGTGGCACCGACTTTAGAAGCGCCTCCGTGTAAGGATGGACTGGATGTGAGAAGAGGTGCCTGAGCGGGGCGCTTTCCACGATCCGCCCCGCATACATAACCTGGACAGAGTCACAGAAGTCAGCCACGATGCCGAGATTGTGAGTGATCAAGATGACCGCCGCTCCGCGCTCGACAGCGAGACGCTCGAGTAGGTCCAGGATTTGTGCTTGAGTGGTCACGTCGAGTGCCGTGGTTGGCTCGTCGGCGATTAAGACGTCTGGATCGTTTGCTAAGGCGATCGCAATCATCACGCGTTGGCGCATGCCTCCCGAGTATTGATGGGGATAGTCATTGACTCGTCGGTCGGCGAAAGGTATCTCGACCTCGCGGAGCAGTTCGACACCACGGCGCCATGCGTGGCTGCGGCTGACGTTCTGATGCGCGCGAATTGCCTCCACAAGTTGGTCCCCTACTCTGCGTATTGGATCGAGCGCGGTCATCGGGTCTTGGAAGATGAGCGAGATATCGTTTCCCCGTATACGCAGCAGCTCACGTTCACTCAGTGCACGGAGATCACGACCCCTAAATCGGACCTCTCCACTTACGACTCTTCCAGGAGGCTCGATCAGCCCGAGAATCGAGAGGGCAAGGGCGGACTTGCCAGATCCTGACTCACCCACAATGCCAAGCCGTTGCTTTGCCCGGAGTTCAAAGCTCACATCCCGAACTGCCGTGATGACTCCGTCTCGGGTTGTGAATTGGGTGCGAAGTGCCCGAACGCTCAAGATCGGATCGGCAGTTTCGGCGAGCCCTGGATTCACTTTAACGAGGATCCGAGGCGGACACGTGGATCGATTATCCCGTAGGAAACGTCCACAACCAAATTAATCACTACGTAGGCAACCGCGCTGAGGAGAATCACTGCCTGCACCACTACGTAGTCCTTCCTTTCGATCGATTGAACGACTAGGGCGCCAACACCCGGCCAATCAAACACCGTTTCGATCAGCACGCTTCCTACGAGCAGCTCAGCCAAGACAAGACCCGCAGCGGTTAACGTAGGCAAGAAAGCATTCGGGAGGGCGTGCCGAACCAGCGTTGCCCATCTACTGACACCTTTGCTCCGCACGACTGTCATGAACGGCTCCCGCGAGACTTCGCGAAGATTGGATCGCAACAACCGCACGAGAAAAGCAAATGGGGCGAACGCAAGACAGACGGCTGGAAGAATAAGGTGCCGAATCGTATCTGCAAGCGTCGCAAAACTTCCGCTCACCAACGCGTCGACCGTGTAGAATCCGGTCAAAGCTGGAGGCGCTGATGTCTCCGGGCTTAATCGTCCTTCAGGGCCTGGAAATAAGTGGTATTGCTGAGAAAATACAATCAGCAATAGGAGCGCTAGCCAAAACGCCGGAACCCCAAGGCCCAGGAACGAGAGTCCCCTTACAACCGCATCGACCCATCCGAGTCGGATCGATAGCGGAGCTAGAACGACCGCTCCACCGAATGCCAACAAGAAGGCCGCCAGACCAAGTTCGGCTGAGGCTGGCAGCCTTGAAACGATCAACGTCGTGACGGGTTCGCCAACGGTGTATGAGAACCCCCAATCGCCTCGAAAGAAGCTTGATAGGTAATGGGCGTACTGTACTGGCACGGGTTGATCTAGCCCGAGTACTTGGCGCATTGTATTGGCGGCCTGCTGGGAGGCAAGCCGCCCAACGATCAGCCGCACCGGGTCGCCTGGTAGCAACCGCAAGACGACGAAGGCCACGATCGAAGCGCCGAAGACCGTGGCTAGCGAGCTCAAGACCCGACTGCCGATGAACCGAATCACCTAACCTGGCCCCATCGAGTGGTTATCTCGCACTGCCTTACACCCGTGCGTACTCGCCCCTTGGGTCAAGTGCGTCGCGAAACCCGTCGGCGATCACATTTGCGGCTGTTGCGGCAAATAACAATCCGAGACCGGGAAAGACGTCTATCCACCATTGGCCTGTCAACGTATATTGAAGGCCGTCAGTGATCATGGCTCCCCATTCAGGGGTTGGGATCTGGGCGCCGAGGCCGACAAATCCTAGCGCGGCGAGTGCCAGGATCGAGTAGCCAAATGCAGCGGCAGCCTGGATGACGAGCGTGGGGAGCACTGCTGGCAAAATGTGCCAACGGAGGATCCATTGCCGCGAGGCGCCTGCGGCGACTGCTGCTTCGACAAACGGGAGGTTGCGGACCCGAACAACCTCACTCCGGACAACCCTTGCATACCAAGGGACGGATGCGATGGTTATACCGAGCGCCCCAGTTACAATGCCCGTTCCTAGGCCCACAGTAACAGCCATCGCCAGGATCAGGGGTGGGAACGCGAGTATTGCGTCCATGGTCCGCATCAAGAGCACGTCGCGCCAGCTTCCAAGGACACCAGCAAGAAGACCCACAAGGCCGCCCCAGGCGGCTCCGATGACGATAACAATTGCTCCAACTGCGAGGGAGATCTGTGCGCCGCGAACAAACCTGGCGAATACGTCTCGCCCGAATTCATCTGTCCCCATCGGGTGAGATGCCGAGGGAGCTTGTAGAGCCGCGAGAAGGTTAATTCGGTTTGGACTCACCGACCAAAACACCGGCCCGAGCACAGCAATCAGGATCAGCAGGAGGAGCGCGAGCCCAGCGGCCGTCAGCAGCGGACGCCGAAGACCGGCACGGACGACATAACGAAGGCCCTCGACTCCCAGAGGAAGGGATTCAAACGGCGCCCGGGGCCGGTCTTCAGCGCCGCTTGCGTTAATCAAGCCGGTGTCGACCTCCGATCAGCGGGAAGACGCTGGTCCAGCTCGGAACACAAGCTCGAGGCGTTGGCTCCGAGGCCCCGTCGCCAGGGGCTTGTAATCGTCCCTCTGCGTCCTACTTTAGGACGACCACGTCCACATGGCAGTCTCTCCAGAGTAGAAGTAGTTTTTCATTTTCGAACTGAGCACGGTAACCTCGTCGTACGCTATGACGGGGATTTTTGGCGATGCGGCCGTCCACAACGGGATGATCTGCCGGTATAGCGCTAGCCGCTGCGCGCCGTCGACAGTTACGCGCGCTTGATTCAGCAGTTTGTCCGCACCTGGAACACAAATGCCCGCGGCATTAAAGGCACTGCCACAGAGCATGTCATACGCGAGATAGTAGCCGGCATCGATGACGCCAGGACCGTCCTGGGTAATGGCAAGTTGATATGCCTTCGGGTGAGATTGGATGGAGTTGATCGTAGTCTCGAAGGTCGCCGTGGCAAGTGTGTTTATCGTTATGTTAACCCCGATTTGTTGCCAGCTTGCCTGAAGGATGGTCGCAACCTGATTGTCAAGTGGAACCGCGCCGTTCGTGATCATGGTCAAGTTAACAGGAGTCTTGACGCCGGACTGTGCGAGCAGTGATCGCGCGCGGGCTAGATCATTGGTCCGTGGCTGCTCTGTGGCGGCGTTGTATTGCGGCTTCATTAGCGGCGGATAAGGACCGTAGAAGAGCTCGCCATACCCGTACGCTATTTGCGAAAGGATTTCCTGATAGGGCACCGCGTACGTCAGCGCCGCGCGGAAGTTGACGTTATCGAGCGGTGCGCTGGTGCTGGGCATCAACACCTGCAAGGATCTCGTTGTCGGATCGGCCACCACTTTGCAGCATGCGTTCCCGACCAGCGTATGGGCTGACTGCGGAGACATCCCCAGGGTCACATCAGCAGCGCCAGAGCGTGCCCGAAGAAGCAACGTAGAGTCACTTGGTATGAAGTTGACCGTAATCTTCTTGGTAGCGGGGGGCGGATCAAAATAGTTAGGGTTGGCCGCAAGTACGGCAGACACTCCCGGCGTGTACTGCTGAAGAACGTACGGGCCAGAGCTACCTGCGACGTGCCCTTGCATCCATGTGTTGACTTTCCCGTTAACGACGCCGCCGTTTGCCTCCACGATCTTGGAGTCGACGATAGCGGAGCCCGGCTGATTCAAATCCTGCAGGAAGTTCGCGTCTGGTTGGCTCAAGTGGACCACGACCGTTGACGCGTCGGGTGTGTCAATCGCGCCCACCAGGGGAGGCGGACCATAGATCCCATCCTCGACAAAATATGAGCCACACCCGCCGGTGTTGACGGATCTCTCGAGTGAGTATTTAACAGCGGCAGCGTCCAACGGATCACCGTTGTCGAACTTCGCATTTGGATGGAGGTGAAACGTATAGACGAGGCCGTCGTTCGAGATCGTCCAGGATTTGGCAAGCCACGGCACGATATGGGCGGGGTCGAACTCTGTGGTTCCGCTCGGACCGGGCGTAGAACCGTATTGGGTCAGTCGCGAGTAGAGCTGGCTAATGAAGTCGACATCGTGCTCACCGCAGGCTTGCGCAGGATCAATTGTGCCAGGCGCTGCCGCAATATCAACAGTAAGCGGAGCCCCGCTCGCTGAGGAGGTCGGCGCCGAGGAGCCGCACGCCGTGAGCAAGACGGCGGCGGCTAGGGCGAATGCTGGTCTACGAATTGCCCAGGGATTCGACGCACGCATCATGAATCGCTCCTCGCCCCCGGCCAGCCAACCTTATACAAACACTGCCCGCCAGTGCTATGTTATATATAACTCAATCTCGTTAATCCGTCAAGGGCATGGGCGATTGGATGGAACCCCGCGATATTGAGCGAGGCAGCCGGACCAGGAGGGTAACGAATGGGTGGTAGCGCTGGTGCCGAAGCATCCGATGCCCTCGTCCGCTCCGTCGCGATCATGTCCGAATACCACTGGATGCTTCTGCGCCACCTTTATAACGGTACTGGCGCAAAACTTGGCGAACCCGGGATTAAGGCACTCGGTCGGGGCTTGTGGCGATACGGTTTCTATCGGGGGCAGTCCATTCGCAATGATCCGAGGACGATCGCGAGTGGCCGGGACGCCATCTCGCTGATCGAGCACTGGGACGGGGGCGAATTAGCTTTGGCTTCAGCCCGGGGCGATATGGAGATCAGCGGAACCGCGTCGGAAGTTCGGGTGACCTTGGCCTTTGCCCCCGGTGCCGACTATTTCGCCCGAGAAGGATCAACTCAGGCACTCAACCTCCACTGGGACAACGTTTTGTCCGGCATGGCTGCCGGCTACGATGATGCCGCTAAGGCGACCCAGCAGCCAGTACCAGACGACAATCCGATCGCCCCGTGGTCAATGACGTGGACTGTGCCCGGCTCCCAGGCAGGGCGGGCGTTGCCCACGTTTAAGGAGACGTTGGCGCGGCCAGCGCAGTATATCCGAATAGCACGACGCACCACGGGCCTCATTGCTGGTCTACAAATGTATGCGGCTCGGGAGCTGATCGAAAGCTTCGACGCCTCCGGAGAAGAGGTTGCCCGGGAAGCCTGCTACAAATTTGGCGCTGAGCGGGGAAAGGCGCTTCGTGACCGCCACCTCGCAGAGGGCATCCCGCTCAACCTGCAGACCATGGGGAAGACGTTGGCTGAACGCGACCCGCTCGAGGCGATCTTTGCGATTCGCGGCGATTCGTACGTTTCTCCTGGACTTAGCCATTTCGATTGCACATATTGTCCGCTCGCTGAAGTATGGGCGGAGGAGGGGGCTGAGGGCTTGGCGCTGGGTTATCTCTTCGACATGGAACTGCATCGGGGGCTCGTGGAGACTTACTACCCGGGCGCCGTCATTAAATGGGATGCATTGAAGACCAGGGGCGACTCGATCTGCCGCTTCCGCTTCCAGATTCCTGAACTCATCACGCCGGATGAACAATCCAGGACTCAATCGTTGGGCGTACCAACAAGACGAGCCGGATCAGTCCGTGTTCCGACCGCATTCGGCTCGACAACCCAAACTCCGTAGATCGAGGGTCAAGATGATTACGCAGATTGACCACATCATCTTGTCGGTCGCGCAGGAACGGCTGACGGAGCTGTCGGACCGCCTAAAGCAAGCCGGTTTCGTCCACGGCGACGCGGGGCAGCACCCAAGCGGGACCGCCAACGAAAATCTAGCCTTCAAGGGAGGAGCGTTCATCGAACTTCTCTACGAGCAATCTCCCGGATCTGGACCTGCGGTCTGGTTTCGCGAGACTCCCCGGATACAGGGCGTTGGCTTCTCGACGACCGACTACGAGGGCGACATTGCAGCTTGGATTAGCCTCTCAACCGCTTGGAACAGGCCATTCCACAAGATGCTTGAGGACGGACGCCAGATGACGTCTCAAGCCGCAGGTCCCTTACCGATGGAGGAGTTCTACGTCTTTTGTATGGACCGGGAGGGGCCTCCGTTCTCCACCCTCGGGGGAACCGCTAAACTCGAGAGCATCACATTCGCCGGCTCAGAAGCCGCCCTTTGGCACAGTCGGTTTAGGGATTGGTTCGGCCTGAAGGAGCGTAAGAATAGCCTCCTGTGCGGCGATGTCGAGCTCAGGTTCGAAGAGGGCCCTCACCCGCGCATTCGCGCGTCA
>Ga0207416_1004491_pt1 | contig 12075 bp, 11 predicted proteins | sample PaiPotPPM11metaG_FD_184107 | JGI IMG/M metagenome (GOLD analysis project Ga0207416, IMG submission 184107) | Iron sulfur acid spring bacterial and archeal communities from Banff, Canada, to study Microbial Dark Matter (Phase II) - Paint Pots PPM... ...
CCCGCCTTGTGGATTTGTGGACAACGCCAAGAGGCGTTGCCCACAAGCTCCACAAGGCCAACAACAGCAGCAAACGGAAGCGGACAAATGATGTGCTACCAAACCCGGACAACTCCGAGTGCTACCGACACTGGACGGAACACCGGTTCGGCTAAAATTAGGTTGACATGCTAAAGCAGCTTTAGTATTATACTCTCAAAACCGGCGCCAGACGCCGAAAATCAACCCGTTCTCAGCCAGCGCATTGCGGCCGGCGTAGGTCGTGTAGCCGCCGCCCTGCAAGGACCAGGTGGGGGTAAGCTTGTAGACCGCGCTGAGTTGCAGCTTTTCATAATCGTAGCTGCCGCCGGTATAGAGCGGATTGCCCCCGCCTTCGGAGACGACGTTGAAGCTTTGCGCCAGAAGCAACCAGCGCGGAAGCACCCACACGCCCAACGTCCCATCGACCCGGAACTCGCTCGGCAATCCGCCGGTGCGCACGCGCTCGGCGGTTTCCAAGTCAAAGAACGCCGGCCGGTCGGCCAGAGTAAAGGCATGGCCGAGCAGCACGCGCAGGTCGGACTCGACGTCGGTATAGCCGACGGCAGCCGGGTTCGATGTCTCGGTGGTGCCGGGAATTCGCAGCGTCGCTTGGCCGGACAGCACCCAGCTTTGGTCTTGATTTTCCAGGAATGCGTAACGTGCTCCGAACTCCGTGTAGCCGAGACCGGTGCGCTCGGCGTTGGTCGGCGCGGCGATGTCGATATGCTGCAATCCGGGATCGACGATGGCGGTCAGACGATCGGTGACACCATATTCAATGAGCGCCTGCAGCTCGTCTTTGTCATAACGCGGCGTCGATGCAAGCGGCGCCGAGCCTTCCAGATAGCTCGTCGACGTGGCGTCGGTCAGGGTCGTCAACCACTCCCCGGTACCGTCCGGCAGCGTCCACGCTCCAGCCCATGCCAGCGACGGGACCGATAAGAATCCAAACACCAACGCAACGCAACGCTTCAGCACGCTTCACCCCCACCCCAATACGCGAACCCGCGTCCGCTTAAATAGTCAGCGACAGGACTCGATTTCCCCCCGCGCCGGCAGCGTCCTGCACCCGGGAAATCGCCTGGGTGAGCAGTTGAACGCGGTCGTGGGCACGCTTGACCCGTCCGGTGATCGCGGCGACGCTGGCCGTCACGTGGTCGGCGGCGACCGCTTCGGAATTCGGCAGCCGCAGCTTCGCGACCGTTGCGCGCAAGGTCTCGCCGAAGTCGCGCGCGGAAATCGCTGCGAGCTCGGGTGCGACGAGAATGATCGTGCCGTTGCGATAGGCTGCGGCCACGATACCGACGCTGGCGGCGAGCCGGCGCACGGCGCGCGCCACCTGAGCCAGCACGTTCTGCGCCGCGCTCTCGCCGTTGGCCGAACGATAGACATCGAGGCGATCGAGCGTGAGCGCAAGAATCGAGATCACCTCGTCGTTATCGCGGCCGGAAGCGGCGGTCAGATAAGCCTCTGCCGCTTCGCCGACGAACAGGCCGGTCGCTTCGTCGATTAACGTGCTGGCGCGCCGGTCGCCCCAGTTCGACACAAAGTTCAGCAATTCCCGCTCACGCGCCTGCCGCCGGTCGAGTTCCTGCTTGAGGCGGAGCGCGGCGCGCACGCGCGCGACCAATTCCACGCGGTTCACCGGTTTGGTGATGTAATCGGTGGCGCCGGCCACAAAGGCGTTGGCCAGCGAATCCATGTCGTCGAGAGCGGTCACCATGATGAGCGGCAAGTCGGCGTAGCGCGGATCGTTGCGGATACGCGCACAGGCTTCGACGCCGTCCATTTCCGGCATCACGATATCGAGCAGCACCACGTCGAACGTCGGGCGCTCATCGTTGGTGCGCCCGACGTCGAGAATCTTGAGCGCTTCCCAGCCCGACGCCGCAGTGACGATGTCGGTGTAGCCGGCGGACAGCAGCGCCGCCTCCGTCAGATCGCGGGAGTCTTCCGCATCGTCGACCACAAGTATCCGCATCGATGGACTCCGCATTTATACTTAAGTATTATTCGATATACATTATATATCGTTGAACATTACTGGTCTGAAACTGTTACGTTTCTCAGCCGTTCGAACAATCGCCAAGTATTGTTTTGGTATATGAGCCGATAACCCGGTAATCCGTCTCGGAACAGCGACGGGAACGCGTTGTCCAGGCGATCGTTGGCGCCGGCCCCGCTCTGCGGATCGGGCACCGCGACGAACGGCGCCTCGATGCGATCAAAAAGCAGAGCAAGCGCAAAGGCTTCGCCCTGCGGGCCGAGAATTCCACTGGCGCTGCCGCGGCCGAGAACGAAAGCGGGAGCATTGTTCACGTCGGCCAGCAAACCATTCCGACCGGCAGCGGCGCCTCCTGCGGCAAGCGCGTCGGTGCGCTCGCTTGCACCGGGCGTAAAAGCCGACTGCAATTGGCCCACCGTAAGCGGATCGACCAGTGCGAGACTCAACAATCCGCCAATCCAGCCGATCACGAGCAAGCCGATAACAAGCGCGAGGCGATCGCGCGCGACCGGCACGCGCATTACGACACTTGATGAGAGAACCGGAGCGGCGACGACGAGTGCGGTCGGATTGCCGAAAAACCCGTTCAATACGCTGGTCGCAGTCGCCGCGATTGCGGCAGCGGCGAACACCATGGCGGGGACGATGAGCGGGCGTCGCCGACGCACAAGCGCGAGCGTCACCACAGCCGCGGGCGCGCCGATGGCGAGCGCTACCGCCATCGCGACGCTTGCTTCCAGCATCGGAAAGCCAGAGAGGCTGCCGCCGAACACGCGCGCCACGGCTGCGGTCCACAACGACAAACTCTCTGCCGGAGCCGCGAAGACGGTCCAGCCATCGCCGGGAAAGATCCAAGCCACGTAGGCGAACGCGGCAAGCGCGAAGAGCGTTGGAAAAACAAGCGCGATCAGCACGTTCAGCGCCGAATTGGCAACGAGAGCGGGACGGACTGCGAAGCCCAAAAAGGGCACGGTTGCAAACGCGAAAATGGCGCCCATCGGATGCGAGAAGGCGAGCGCCATGAGCGCGAGCCCGACGTTCATCACTTCCGAGGTGCCGCTCCGGGCGCGCAGGTCGTAGAGCGCAAGACACAGCATCAGCAAGAAAGCGGCGAGGAACATATCGCCGGGGCCGGCGATCGCCGCACGCAGCAGCGCCGGGTGCAACGAGATGAGAATCGCGGCGATGGCGGCGGCGAGCGCCGGCAATCCGGCGCTGCGAAACGCAGCAAAACAGCAGCCGGCGATCAGCGCGAGCAGAGCGGCGGCCACAAGTTCAGGCGCCGGCGCACCGGCCGGTGCGAGCCAGGCCACGAGCGTAGTGGCCATGAACGGCAGCGTCGGATAGGCCGCCACGATGCGCCCAATCGGCACTTCGCCGTCGGCCGCCATGCTGGCGCCCGCCCATAGCCGCAATGCGTCGTCGGCGATGAGCCCATGGCGGACGGCGAGCGCCGCAAGCGCGAGAATTGTCACGAAAGCGAGCGCGGCTATCGGCGTAGCTGCGAGCGCAGCCGGCACGCTGCCTGTCGCGACGGCCTTCGTCGTGCCCGCGGCGGAGTCCGTCATGGCACGCTTTCGGCGCCGGCGAGCGGGGGCGGCGCCCGGCGCGACAAGCCGTGCTCGGTTTTTTCCCAAAAAAACGGATCGCGGACGAGTTGCCAAAGCGCCCTATAGGCGGCCAGCGAGATAAGCAACCAATAGCCGAACAAGCTGAAGCTGTAAGGAATGAGATCGAGCCAACCGCGCCGGATCGGCGCCAGCATGATCAGATAAGTGAATGCACCATTGCCGGCGAGCAGATTGAACAGGCACAGATATAACAGCGAATGGGGAAAGATCACATCCAAGTTCGCCGTGGCAGCAGCGAGCCAAATCACATAAAATAGCCAGAACAGCGGATTGAGCAGCCCGGCGAGAACCGTGCCGCCGATGAAGAAAATAAAACCGAGAAGACCGAGCATGCCGGCGCTGCGCACGAATTGCAGCGGCCGGCGCGTATGCACGAGCAGCGTCTGCATATAGCCTTTGATCCAGCGCGAGCGCTGGCGGAGCCACTGGCCGAGACGGCAGCTCGCCTCCTCGAACGTGGTCGAATTGACCACGCCGACCCGATAGCCCTTCTGTGCGATGCGGATGCCGAGATCGGCGTCCTCGGCGACGTTGAACGGATCCCAGGCATGAACTTGCCGTAGCACGTCGATGCGAAAATGATTCGACGTGCCGCCGAGCGGAATGGGCATACCCAGCCGCTCGAGCCCGGGCAGCACCTGATCGAACCAGAGCGCATAGTCGAGCGTGAACATGCGCGTGAGCCAGTTCTCGTTGGCGTTGTAATAATTGAGGCGGCATTGCAGGCAGGCGGTGTTCGGCGGCGAACGGCGGAAGGTCGCCACCACCTTGCGCAGCTGGTCCGGTTCGGGTCGATCCTCGGCGTCATAGACGACCAAGTATTCGCCGCGCGCAAAGCGCAGCGCGAAGTTGCAGGCCTTAGGCTTGGTCTGCGGTTCAGATCGCGGCACGATGATGATTTCAAAGACGCCTTCGAGACCGAGCGTGCGCGCAGCCTCGATGGTGGCGAGATCGCCCGCTTCGAGCACGATCTTGATGTCGAGTTTGCCGAGCGGATAGTCGAGGTCCCGCAGCGCCTGCGCGAGTCGCGGCAGCATCGCGGCCTCGCGGAACATCGGCACGAGGACGGTAAAAACCGGCAGATCGTCCTCGCGCAGCGCGCGCGCCTCGATCGCGATCGTCTCATCGGCCGCAGCCGAGCGCCCGCCGCCGATCGAGACCATGACGCCCTTGAAGATGAAATTACCCAGATAGAAGATGCCGAACGCGACGTTGAGCCCGATGAGCGTGCCGAACGGAGCGAACGCCAACCCCGCCAGAACGGCGCTGAACAGCGCATAAGCGGCAATCATTTGCGGAGTGGTGAAGACGGTGCGGGCCGACATTTCCGGATCGAGATCGGCCAGTTCGAAGACGGCGCGCCGCGACAAGGCCTCGGCAAAAGCCGTCTGCACCGCGAACACGATATCGAACTTCGAGACCACGACGAACTCGATCTCGGCGCCCCAGCGGCCGCGCGCGAACAGCACGGTTTCGGGTCCCGGTTCGGCGGTGGCGATCAGCAGCCGGCCGCCGCTCCGTCGCCATGGCATGGTCAAGCGGCTTGCATAGACGTCCGCATCGGCCGCGCTCAACAATTCGCGATCCGGCGGCTCGCGAATGAGATCGACGAACGGCAGATCGAAGTTCTGCGCGTAGGTTTCGTAATAGAGCCGCGGATCAATCCAGTTGCGCGAAAGCAGCGTATCGCCGAGCCGCACGTTCCAGCGCTCCGCCAGTTCGACCGCTTCGTCGAGCTGCGGCAGCGCAATGATGCGCCGGCCCACCAACAAATCGCCGAGCGCGCGATCGGACGGCGACAACGGCATCTGCTACTCGGACGGGTTGGCGGGACGGCGGTGGAACAGGCGCTGCAGCGTCAACAACACACCGGCAGTCACGAGCAGCCACAGCCCGGCAATAATCCAGGAGCGGAAGCGTTCGGCCACCGTGAGCCACGACACCTGGTCCGGATAGGAGATTCGGACGAGCGTGTCGTGCTCGGTCGACATGGCCAGCGCCACACCCTTGTCATCGACGAAGGCAACGTCGCCGTGATCGAGACGAAGTTCGGACGGCGCCGGCGCCTGCCCATCCGGAGAAAGCGGTTTGAGCCACAGGCCGGGCGTATCGCCGGCGGCCACGACCTGAACGACGGCGCCGCCGCTGAATCCGCCGAGATCCAGCAACGTGTGTCCGGCTTGGTCGATCACCGCGACGCGTCCGCGATCGAAGCGCACGCGCGGATTGGCGCCGGCGGGCGGGACGTCGCTGACGGCGATGAATGGCGCGTCGGGTACAGGGGCACTGCCGCTTGCGACGTAAGCGACGTCGAGCGGCGCCGTATCGGGCGACAATTGGTTCACCGCCTGCGCGACGATATCGAGCACGCGCGTGGGCTGATCGGCGGCGCTGGCCGGCAGCAAGACGTCGATCCCGCGCACAAAGCGCGACGTGAGATCGGAGAAATTGTGCGCGGTACCGCTTGCGCTGCCGAGCACCAACGCGGAGGAACCGAGGATTTGCGCCGGATAGCCCTGCGGCCCGAAGCGGCAATCGGCTTGCGCGATGTCGCGCTCGACGACGACGCGGAGGTTGGCAACCGTGCCGAGAAGCCCGTCAGGCAGCGGCAGATCGAGATGCGTCGCTTGGTCGGTCGCCGCGACCGTGCTGCCGAGCAAGCGCTCGTTGACGAACGCGCTGACGACCGCCTTGGCGCCGGCGCCATCCGGCGCCACCATGACATCGAGCAACAGCCGCGTCGGGCGCGTTCCTGCCGGCAGCCTTCGGGTGTCGATGACGGCCCCGAGATCGGCGCGGCCGTACACTTCGGCCGCTTCGGGCGGCACACCGATCTGATCGAAAGTCACGCGGTCGGTCGGCAGCTCGATCGGCGAAACTTGGCCGACGGAAGCCGACGCAACGCCGCGGGTGGCCGCCAGGAACGGAGTGCCGAACAAGCGGGCGGCGCGCACGCTCTGGCTGTCGGCGACGACCAGCGCCGGCAATCCGCGGACACGGACCGCATCGATCATGCCGAAGCGGCGAAGATCGCCGGCCACGGTGGCGATCGGCGAGTCGATGACGGCTTCCGCGTCGGCGAGCGGGCCGACCAAGATGATGCCGCGCAGCCAATGGCCGGCCTCGTCGCGCTTGGCGAGATCGGGCACTGCATCGTAGCCGTCGAAGAACGACACGCGCCGGCCGCTGGAGATAAGCGCGCGCGCAACCGTGATGGCCGTCGCCATCTCGGCCTCCGCCTGGTGTCGGCGGGGCAAAACCACCGCAACGTCACGCGGCATCAGCTCTGCCGTGGCGGCGACGTCGAGCCTGCCCGCCGCCCCGACGTCGATGTCGACCGCGGTCTCCGGTCTGATGGTCACGCTGTCGCCGACATAGCGCACATCGATGCAATGGTCGGGCGTGGCCGCGCCGGAATAGAGAAACGACAGTTTGAGATAGCCGTCTTTGGGCCGTGCGCCACCGAGCGGCACTTTGAGAGTACGGCCGCGGCCCTGGCCGTCAAGCGCGATGGCGGCGACAGTGCGATCGTTGATTTGCACGACGAGGTTGCGCTTGGCCTCGTGGGCGGCGAAATCGTCGAAAATCAATACGAGATCGCTTGCAGTCACCTCGCTGTCGTCGGGCAGCGGAACGTACAGCTCATGGTGGCCGCCGAGATCGGAGAAATGCAATCCATTGACGAAGCCGATATCGGCGAGCGTGACTGCGGCAATAAGGCCGTTCGGTTTTGACGGGGAAGCCGCCGGAGCCAGCGCTTCGGCCGCGGCGGTTCGCGGCGCCGGTGCCCGGCGCGCAATTTTCGGGCGCGGCTTAGATTTTTCCCGGGCAGGCGCCGATGGATGTGCCGACGCCCGCGCAGGCGGATGCGCCAACAGTTGCGTCGAACGATGCGTTTCCGACTGATCTTGCGAATTCGCCTGTACCGGAAGGAGCAGGAGAGCCGAGCCGAGCAAGAAGCCAACACGCATGGACTGGGTCATCGTCACGCCGTCATCGCGAGAGGGAATGGAACGATTGCAGTTCGCGCACGGCGATCGCGCGCAACGCCTGCAGGGAGCTTTTCAGGAGGGAAGTTTCGTCGGCGGTGAGCCCGCGCCCGGCGTGATAGGGCGGGCGCAGAACGTCTTCGACCTCATGGGCCGCCCGCCCGGTGGCCGGAAAGCCGACAGTCCGGCCGATGCCGACGATGCCATGCATGCAGCGGTAAGCCTCCGCGACAGCCGCAGCCGCCGGCGGCGCGACACCGCACAATTTGGGAATCGCCGCACAGGCATCGTCGATCTTGGCTTCCAGCGTCGACACAAAACGCCGGCGCACCTTGGCGACGCGGTCGGCAAAAACATCTTCAGTCATCGAGTGGGTCCCCGTGACTGCACGCATAAGTGAAATGAGGACGCGGGTAAACAATTAGTCTGAATAATGGTGAATCTATATTTATTATGTACTTTTACTTACTCGTATATACTGATTTAATACTTGGATATTTCATTCGATAAACAGCATTGCGTACTGGAATATAGGTATGCCGCCGACGGACCGTGATCGTTGCCCGTTGCCCGACCGCCTTGCGCCAACGGTGCTGCCGCGGCCGACAGCGATCACCCCTGCGCTGGCATGCGGCCCGCACACTTGGAAAGGCGGCGGAGATGCCATAGATGGTTTCGTCCGGAAATCGCCATTCCTTCGGCTGTGGAGTCCGGATTCTCGATTGCCGGGGGCATTCGACGCTTGGGGAATAGTTCAACGGTAGAACATCGGACTCTGACTCCGAGAATCTAGGTTCGAATCCTAGTTCCCCAGCCAGCGAATGCTTTGATTTTACACAGCTTATCCACCGCGGACATTTAGGACATTCCGGACAACCCGCGCCCATCGGACGCACAGAAGCCGGCACAATATGAGCCGTTGCAGCTTGCGGCATCCGCGACGGCGAGCCACAAGCGTGAGACCTATAAAATGGAAAGAGCCGCCGCACGGCCCGGAGATGATCCGGGACGGCGGCGGCAAGTTTTCAGGGACGCATCAAACAGAGTGGACAGGAGCCACTCGATGTCCAGAAGATGGACAGTCACCGTCCGGCGAAGATGGCACACAACTCCGGACGGCTTCTCGTCGGCGGATGTGGCCGCCGAATTTCAATGTCGCGAGAGAACCGAGCCGATCAGCTTGATGACCGCCGCCTCGAGCAGCCAGCCAAGCGCGCTGAGGAGGGCGAAGGCCACGCCGAGCGCGCCGGCCTTTTTCCAGCGTGCAATCTGATAGGCGGCTATGATCGGCGACATGGCCTCGACCGTCTTATTGAGAGGGGCGAGAACGTTCATAATATCCAGCACGGCTTGTTTGGCGTCCTCGACCGCGATGCGGTTCTCCCTCGCGGCTTCCTCGATCGCTTGTCGATTTTCTCGATGCCGCCGGTCCTGAATTGCCTCGCGATCGCTCATCCGCATCAGCACGCCGGTCAATTGGTCGTGCAAATTGCGAACGCTGGCGCGAAGATCGCCAATCGCCTCGCTGATTTCGTCGAGCTTTCCGGGCATGGCAATGCCTCACATTTAATTGCTTTTGCAAGGTCAGGTCGGCACGTTGCAGGCGTCAGTGCGCTGTATGGGCCGCCAGGTATGTGCCTACATCGGCGACATAGCCAACGATGGCGTGGCAGGCGAACGGATCGCGCTGCGCAATTCCGATGGCGAGAAGCGGGTCGCGCGCATCGAGGAATTGCAGAAGCGGCGGCACGTCGAACGGCAGGAACGGCACCGGATCGTTGCCGCGGCGATATTGCCGGAGAGAGATCGGCGCCAGCACGGCGGCGAACTTGGCCATGCCGAAGCGCGGCGCACCGAAGGTGACGATGGCGGCCGGCGGTTTGCCCGAGCAGGCCATCAGCGCGCCGACGCCGAGCGCCAGCGCGCCGCCGAGACTGTGACCCGTAACGTAATACCGGCGCCCGCCAACCGCTGCCGTCACCTCGCCGAGGATCGATTCCGCCCCATCGAGAAAGCCGGCGTGGCAGAGCCCGAGTTGCGGATGCTCGCGATCCTCGATCGGCGTGAAGATGAAATCCCGCAACCAATCCTCGGCCGTGATGGAGCCGCGGAAGGAGACGATGAGGCTGCCGCTTTCGTCGGGCGCGAGCGTGATCCGGCAATCGACGCCGCTCGCCGGCACCGGCAGCGTCGGCGGCGCGGCGTAGGTCGCGGCGCAGGCGCGTACAAAGTCGAGATCGCCGACCATGCAGCGCGCCTCAGTATTTGAGCGTGAAGCTCACCTCGGCGCCGTTGCCGAAGCCGATCTTCTGCGGACCGAGCGAAAGTCCGTTCGAGCGCATAACCCATTGCGCCGCCGTTTCGGCCACCACGTTGTTGCTCAGCCGGCTTTGCAGCCCGATGCCGACGCCCGGCGACACCAGCCATTGCCGCCCGCTGTTGAGGCCAAATTGCGCGCTCACGTCCTCTTCGTGCAGGCTCACGAAGAGAAAGGGATAGGACGGCCCGGCCGTCACGCCGGCGGGCAATCCCGGCAGCGAGGGCACGGCCAGCCCGTTCCCCGGATTGAGGTTGGGAAAGAGCCCGCTGTTGAGCATCGCCGAAATTGGGCCGCCGGCGCCGATGCGTTGCTCGAAATGCGCCGGACCCGTAAAGGCAAGCCCGCTCTGCGAGCCGTTGATGTTGGCGAAGTCGAAATTGCCTTCGGCAAACCAGAAGTCGCCGGCCGCGGTCCCGATCGGACAGCCGTAGCCGAGCGTGACGCCGATATCGCCCTGGATTTGCGTCGCGCCGATCGGGCCGCCGCTGATCGCGCCGCCGGCGCCCATGGTGTTGAGCCCGTAGTAGAGGCCGCAGCCGCCGTTCTGATAGCTGCCGAAATTCAGTTGCGGTTGTGGCGCCTTAAAGATCGGCAGCTTGCGGGTCGGCACTGGAACGCTTTGCGCATGCGCAGGCTGGCCGAAAGCCAGCGCGGCGGCGGCGAGGATAAACCACGCCAGCGCCTTGACGCTTCCTTTCTCCGGCATCAGCACGGCGAGCAAGCCGCCAATGCCCATGCCGATGAGCGAGATGTCGTTGGCGAGCGGCCCGGCATTGGCGCCGAGCCCGGCGACGCCGAGCAGCACCGCCAGCCCTGCGTAAGTGGATTTCTCGCGCAGCCGCGCGCCGAGCCATGATACGTTCTGCTCGACATCTTGTTTGTTGATTTTCGGCGCAGACGCTAGCGTGCTCTGACTGTCAGGCATGGCAATACTCCATTTTTTGTTGAAACAAAAAGAAACGCGCCGGCTATCGCGCCCACTCGGCGATCAGCCGGTCCGCCGTCATCGGCGGCACGATGGTGTTGTTATCCACCAATCCCAACAGACCCGGGATCGCGTGCGGTCCGGGTCCGTAGCTGTCGCCGTTGTTCTGCCACAGCCACGGCGCCGCCCAGCTCTCCTGCACTTTCCAGCTCGCGCCGTATTCGCAGAGCCAAAGCTTATGCGCGCCGAAATAGTCGTCCTTGCCTTTGATCTGTTCTTTGGCGACGTTGCCGGAATAGATCACAGCCTTGCGATCGAGCTTGGCCTCGATTTCCTCAAGGAAGGCGCGAGCAAGCGCAGTGCTCGGCTGCGCGTTGCCGATAGTCTCCCAATCGAGGGCGACCAGCGTGTCGGCGCCGGCGTTCGCGCAGGAAAGGAAGAAATTCGCTTGATGCGCCGCCGGCGCGGAGAAATCGAAGAAGTGGTAGGCACCCCACTTCAGCCCGGCGGCGAGCGCCAGCTTGCGCCGGCTGGCGTAGGCGTGATCGATAACGCCGCCGCCCTGGCTCGCCTTGTGGATCACGCCGACGATGCCGGCGGCTTTGACCCGGGCAAAATCCACGACCACATCGCCATGATAAATGTCGATGACCAGCGGCCCATTCATGTTCCGGCCTTTCATTTGCTCGCGCTTTTCGCCGCCGCTAAACGCCGCCATTCTGCACGTAGCAGTAGACGGTGCCGTCGAGGCCGAGGAAGATGACGATGTGGCCGGTGGGATTGCCCTGGTCCCATTTGATCTTTGCGCGCGGCACCGCGATCCTGGTCCCGACCGGAACGTGCGGGCGCTGGAGCGGTCCGTCCGGCCTCGTGTCGGTGATGACCGCGATGGTCTCGCCGTGCGCGCCGGTCTCGACCGTATCGGCCCAATAGGCATCGGCCTTGCCGCAGCACGAGACCTGCGGATTGTCCGGCTGCATCAAGCCCGCGAACCAGGCGCCGATCGCCGGGTCCACCTTGCTCCATTGCCCGAGATCGCGCGCCGCGACCGGCGCCGGGCCGGCGAAGAGACAAAGCGTCAGCGCGGCGAGGAAGGCTCGCATCGGCCACCTTTCGATCTGATGCAGGAGAGGGCGTAGCCCGGATCGCTCTTGCGATCCGGGAACGGGCTAGGGAATAGAGAC
>Ga0207416_1004492_pt1 | contig 12071 bp, 7 predicted proteins | sample PaiPotPPM11metaG_FD_184107 | JGI IMG/M metagenome (GOLD analysis project Ga0207416, IMG submission 184107) | Iron sulfur acid spring bacterial and archeal communities from Banff, Canada, to study Microbial Dark Matter (Phase II) - Paint Pots PPM... ...
AGCGTCGGCTACCTCTTCGCCGACCGCGGGCTCCTGTTCACCGGCGACGCCCTGGTCACCTACGACGGCATCACCGGCTACCGCGGGCCCGCCGTCGCCTCGCGCGCATTCACACACGACAGCCGCGCGGCCCTCGCCTCGCTGACGGCACTCGACGCCATCAACGCGGGCCTGCTGCTGCCCGGCCACGGCGACCCCTTCACGGGCACGCCCGCCGACGCTGCCGCCCAGGCGCGCAGCGCGGGCGTGCGCTGACGAACTCACCACAGATGAGCGGTCAAGTAATGGCCGCAAGGGTCAGGAACGAAGGAGATTGCCATGAGGAAGTTGCAGAGAACGGCCGTTGCCGTGGCGGCGCACGATCTCCTGGCTCCCGACCCGCCGGTCGAGCGGCCGCCCGGCTAGCCTCGGGCGGCCCGGCCGTCACCGCTTCTTGCTGTTATCTTCGGTTAGCCCAGCCAGCGTTCCATGCAGTTCAGGAGTTCCTCGATGTCGATCGGCTTGGTGATGTAGTCGGTCGCGCCGGCGTCGATGCTCTTTTCCCGGTCGCCCTGCATGGCGCGGGCGGTGACGGTGATGACCGGCAGGCGGGAGTACTGCGGCATCTTCCTGATGGCGCGGGTGGTCTCGTAGCCGTCCATCTGCGGCATCATCACGTCCATCAGGACCAGGTCGATGTCGCCCGACGCCAGCTCGGCGATGGCCTTGCGGCCGTCGGTCGCCTGCACCACCGTCATGCCGTGCATCTCGAGGACGTCGGTGAGCACGAAGGCGTTGCGCGGGTCGTCGTCGACGACCAGGACCTTGTGGGTGCGCAGCACGTCGTGGGGCATCGCCGCGGGTACCGGGCGGACGCTGCCCTCGTTGGTGAAGGCGCGCGGGTGCGGGCCGCCGTGCTGCGTCAGCGGCAGGTGGAGCCCGAACGTGCTTCCCTGGCCGAGTTCGCTGTGCACGGTCACCTCGCCGCCGAGCCGCGCCGCGACCTCGCGGCAGATCGCCAGGCCGAGTCCGGTGCCGCCGTACCGGCGGCTGGTGGTGCCGTCGGCCTGCTGGAAGGCGGAGAAGATCGTCGAGAGGTTGTCCGGGCTGATGCCGATGCCGGTGTCGGACACCGAGAAGACGATCCGCGACCCGGTGTCCGGGAACTGGGCGGCGGCGGTCTCGATCAGCAGCTCGACCCGGCCGCGCTCGGTGAACTTCACCGCGTTGGACAGCAGGTTGTAGAGAATCTGGCGGAGCCGCTGCTTGTCGGTCACCAGGTCGGCGGGCACGTCGGGCCCCGTGGTGATCATGAAGCCGAGCCGCTTCTCCTCGGTTAGCGGTCCGAACACGCCGCGCAGGTCCTCGATCAGCTCGGCGAGCGCGAACCGCTCCGGGTTGATGTCCATCTTGCCGGCCTCGACCTTGGTCAGGTCGAGGATGTCGTTGATCAGCCGCAGCAGGTCGGAGCCCGAGGAGTGGATGACGGTCGCGTACTCGACCTGCTTGTCGGTGAGGTTGCCGAGCGGGTTCTGCGCGAGCAGCCGCGCCAGGACGAGCAGGCTGTTCAGCGGGGTGCGCAGCTCGTGCGACATGTTGGCGAGGAACTGCGACTTGTACCGGTTGGCCTGGTCGAGCTGCTTGGCGCGCTCTTCGATCTCCTGCCGGGCCTGCTCGATCTCCGCGTTCTTGGTCTCGATGTCGCGGTTCTGCGCGGCGAGCAGCGCCGCCTTGTCGGCCAGCTCCGCGTTGGACCGCTGCAGCTCCATTTGCCGCGCCTGCAACTCGGCCGTGAGCCGCTGCGACTGGTCGAGGAGCGCGTCGGTGCGGGCGTTGGCGATCATGGTGTTGACGTTGACGCCGATGGCTTCCATCAGCTGCTCGAGCAGGTCGCGGTGCGCCTGCGTGAACGGCCACAGCGAGCCCGCCTCGATAACGCCGAGCACCTGGTCCTCGAACACGATCGGCACGATCATCACGTTGACCGGGCGGGACCCGCCGATCGCGGAGGCGATCCTGGCGTAACCGGCCGGCACCTCGTCGAGGATGATCGGCCTGCGCGTCTTGGCGACCTGGCCGACCAGCGACTCGCCGAGCAGCACCTGGCCCGGCACGCGCGTGCTCGCGCCGTTTTCCCCGAGACGGGGCGTCAGCCCGTACCCGGCGATGAGCCGCAGCCGGGTCTCGCCGTCGCCGGTGTTGTCGGCGAGGAAGAACGCGCCCTGCTGGCCGCCGACCAGCGGGATGAGCTCGTTCATGATCAGCTCGGCGACCACGGCCAGGTCACGCTGGCCCTGCATGAGGCCGGCGATCCGCGCCAGGCTGGTCTGCAGCCAGCCCTGCTGCTGGTTGGCCTCGGTGGTCTCGCGGAGCGACCCGACCATCGTGTTGATGTTGTCCTTGAGCTCCGCCACCTCGCCCGCGGCCTCGACGGAGATCGTCCTGGTGAGGTCGCCGGTGGCGACCGCGCTGGTCACCTCGGAGATCGCGCGGATCTGCCTGGTCAGAGCGCCGGCCAGCTCGTTGACGTTTTCGGTCAGCCGCTTCCACGTGCCCGACACGCCCTCGACCTCGGCCTGACCGCCCAGGCGGCCCTCGCGGCCCACCTCGCGGGCCACGCGGGTGAGCTCGGCGGTGAACGAGGAGAGCTGGTCGACCATCGTGTTGATCGTCGTCTTCAGCTCGAGGATCTCGCCGCGGGCGTCGACGTCGATCTTCTTCGTCAGGTCGCCCTTGGCGACCGCGGTGGTCACCAGGGCGATGTTCCGCACCTGGTTGGTCAGGTTGTTCGCCATCGAGTTGACGTTGTCGGTCAGGTCCTTCCAGGTGCCCGCCACGTTCGGGACCGTCGCCTGGCCGCCGAGCATGCCCTCGGTGCCCACCTCGCGGGCCACCCGGGTCACCTCGCCGGCGAACGCCGACAGCTGGTCGACCATCGTGTTGACGGTCTCCTTCAGCTCCAGGATCTCACCGCGGGCGTCGACCCGGATCTTCTGGCTCAGGTCACCCTTCGCCACCGCGGTCGTCACCTGGGCGATCGACCGGACCTGGGCCGTCAGGTTGGAGGCCATCACGTTGACGTTGTCGGTCAGGTCCTTCCACGTGCCCGACACGCCCTGGACGATCGCCTGTCCGCCGAGGCGGCCGTCCGTGCCCACCTCGCGGGCCACCCGGGTCACCTCGCCGGCGAACGCCGACAGCTGGTCGACCATCGTGTTGATGGTCTCCTTCAGCTCCAGGATCTCACCGCGGGCGTCGACCCGGATCTTCTGGCTCAGGTCACCCTTCGCCACCGCGGTGGTGACCTCGGCGATCGACCGGACCTGCACGGTCAGGTTGGCGGCCATCACGTTGACCGACTCGGTGAGGTCCTTCCACGTGCCGGAGACGCCCTGCACGTCGGCCTGGCCGCCGAGGCGGCCCTCCGTGCCGACCTCGCGGGCCATGCGGGTCACCTCGCCGGCGAAGTCGGACAGCGTGTCGACCATCGTGTTGATGGTGTTCTTCAGCTCGAGGATCTCACCCCGGGCGTCGACCGTGATCTTCTGGCTCAGGTCGCCCTTCGCGACCGCGGTGGCGACCTGGGCGATCGAGCGGACCTGGCTGGTCAGGTTGCCCGCCATGAAGTTCACGGAGTCGGTCAGGTCGCGCCAGGTGCCGCCGACGCCGGGAACCTGCGCCTGGCCGCCGAGGCGGCCCTCCGTGCCGACCTCGCGGGCCATGCGGGTCACCTCGCCCGCGAACGCCGACAGCTGGTCCACCATCGTGTTGACGGTGTTCTTCAGCTCGAGGATCTCACCCCGGGCGTCGACCGTGATCTTCTGGCTCAGGTCGCCCTTCGCGACCGCGGTGGTCACCTGGGCGATGTTGCGGACCTGGCTGGTCAGGTTGCCCGCCATGAAGTTCACCGATTCGGTGAGGTCGCGCCAGGTGCCGCCCACCCCGGGCACTTCCGCCTGGCCGCCGAGGCGACCCTCCGTGCCGACCTCGCGGGCCACCCTGGTCACCTCGCCGGCGAACGCGGACAGCGTGTCGACCATGCCGTTGATCGTCTCGGCGAGGGTGGCGACCTCGCCTTTGGCCTCGACGGAGATCTTCTGGCTCAGGTCGCCCCGAGCCACCGCGGTGGTCACCTGGGCGATGGCCCGGACCTGCCCGGTGAGGTTGCCCGCCATCGCGTTCACCGAGTCGGTCAGGTCCTTCCAGGTCCCCGCGACCGCGGGAACTTCCGCCTGGCCGCCGAGCTGGCCCTCGGTACCCACCTCGCGCGCCACCCGGGTGACCTCCGAGGTGAACACGCCGAGCTGCTCGTTCATCGCGTTGAACACGGCCGCGATGTCGTTCATCAGCGTGTCCTGGCCCTCGGGGAGCCTGATGCTGAAGTCACCGCCGCGGACCGCGGTCAGTCCGGCCAGCAGTTGCTGCATCTGCTCCTGCTGCCCGGTTTCCGTCGCCACCGGCATCCCGATCACCCACCCCACTATCGAATTCCGCCCAGCTCGCGGCCCGGATGACCGCCATCGACGGGCATTCGCGCTCAGGCGCACATTCTGCCCTCCAATCATCGCATTACGCCATGCCTCCAACCACGCGTCCGCCCGGCCCGGCTCGCGCTAATTCCTTCTACCTTCCGGTGGGCGCGAGCGCGGCCCACGGGAGGGTGACCTCGCCAAGACGCCACCGGCCGCGGCCGCCGTACGGGGCGCGGCGGAGCACCGGCCAGCTGCCGGACAGCGCGGCGACGGCGGCGAGCCAGCGCTGCCTCGAGCCGAACCCGGAGTAGGGCACCGCGCGGTCCCACGCCCGGTCGAAGTCGCGCAGGAACGCGTGGACGGGCTCGCCGGGCACGTTCCGGTGTATGAGCGTCTTGGGCAGCCGTTCCGCCAGGTCGGACGGGCGTTCGAGCGACGCGAGCCGCGCCGAGAAGGTAATCAGCTCCGCGTTCTCAGCCCGTGCTTGCCTGGCCGGGGCGGGCAGGGTGACCCAGACCGCACGGCGGCCGATCTCGTCGCAGGTGCCCTCGACCAGGACGCCGCCGTCGGCCAAACCGGACCGCAGCCGGGACCAGGCCGCCCAGGCCCGCTCCTCCGGGTACTGGCGCAGCACGTTGAACGCGCGGACGAGCGCGGGCCGGCGCGGCACCGGCAGCTCGAACCCGCCGACTCCGAACGAAAGGCCAGGCAGCTCGTCACCGCCCGCGCGCAGAGACGCTAGCCGGCGGCAGGCAAGAGACACCCGTTCCTGATCGATCTCCAGGCCCACCACCTCGGCGCGTGGTGCCACCGCGCGGATGCGGCGGTAAAGCTCCACCGTGGTGACGGGCGAGGCACCGAAACCCAGGTCGACGACCAGCGGGCGCTCGTCGGCCCGCAGGACGGCCCGCTGCGCCTGGGTGATCCAGCGGTCAACCCGCCGCAGCCGGCCGGGGTTGGTGGTGCCCCTGGTGATGTCCCCGTCCGGCCGCACACCGTAACCCTATGCCTGGGTGACCCAGTGGTTCCCCGGGCACCGGCGGGGCCAGTGCCGGGTCACGGTAAAGCGCGAGCAGCGCGATGTCGTCTCGGGCAGGCGCGTTTCCCACCAGGTTCCGCATCACTGCCGCGCACGCGTCTTCCGCCAGGGACACGGGGCCGCCGTACCCGGGGCCGGCGGCGATCAGCTTGTCCAGGGTCGCGCCGACGCGGCCGATTCCGAGGTCGATCGCCTCGTCGCGGCGCTCGACCAGGCCGTCGGTGAAACAGCACATGAGCCCGCCGGGCGGGACGACGACGGTGGCGGACCGGCGGCCGGGATCATCGGCGGTGCCGATCGGCGGATCGGGCTCGATGGGCAGCGTCGCCGCGGTGCGGCCGTCCGGGGTCGCGAGCACGGGAGGGAGGTGGCCTGCCGAGGAGAACGTGAACTCGCCGGTTCCTGGGGTGTACAGCCCGTACAGGACGGTGGCCATCGCTTTGGGGTCGAAGTACTGAATGTTGCGGTCCAGGAGGCGCAGCACGGCCCCCGGATCCGGGGTCTCCAGGACGTAGGCGCGCAGCGCAGCGCGCATCCGGCCCATGATGACCGCGGCGGCCAGGCCCGATCCGGCCACGTCACCGACGACGACCCCGAGCCTCCCTTCGGGGAGGGCGAACACGTCGTACCAGTCCCCGCCCACGGTGCCGGAGCCGGCGACGTAGCGCGCCGCCAGGCCGGTGCCGGGCACGGCGGGCAGCGACGCGGGAAGCAGGCTGCGGTGCAGCGCGGCCGCGGCCAGGGCGTCGTCCTGCGCCATCAGGGAGTGCAGGGCGAACGCGGCCCGTTCGGCGGCCAGTTGCAGCAACTCCGTGTCCTGCGGGCCGAACGTGCGGCCGGTCAGCGAGCCGACGTGCAGCACGCCGATGACCTGGCCCCCGGCGAGCAGGGGGACGCCGAGCATGGTCTTGATGCCGCGCTCCACTAGCAGCGGGTTACGCACCGTGGCGTGGCTCACCTCGGTCAGGATGACGGGCTCCTGGCTGGCCGCGACCCGGCCGGCGAAGCCGGCGCCCAAAGGGATGCGCACGCCCTGCCGTACCTCGTCCTCGATGCCGCTGGCGGCGGTCGCGACCAACTGGCTGGCGGACTGGTCAAGCAGCAGGACCGCGGCGGTGTCGGCCTGGAGCACGTTCTTCACGCGCTCAACCAGGGTTTCGAGCAGAGCCTGCTCATCCAGCCGGGACAGCGCGGCGTCGGCCAGCGCCTCGATGTCGCGCAGCCGGGCCGCCGGTTCCCCCTGGGCATCCGGCCGGGGTCCGGGTTGAGACGGCACGCCGGCAGATTACCTCAGAAACCGGACGGTATCCCAGGCTAGCTGGGAGCGCCGGCCGCTATTCGTCGCCCGGCGGCTGACCGTCGGCCGGCCGTTCGCCGGCCGTCTGGTTGCCGTCTTGCTGTTGTTCGGCGGGCGCGCGGGCTGACGGTATGTCCGCGTCGAGCAGGGTGGTGGCGCCCGCCGCGCGCGCCTGCGGGTCTTCCGTCCGCTCCCGCAGACGGTTGAGTGACTCGCCGTCGCCGTACGGGACGTCGGCTTCCAGACGGTCGCTCGCCTGCACCTCGGGCAGGTCCATGACCGTGTCGACCAGCCGGGCCCGGTCGCCGGGCCGCACGTGGTCACCCTTGGCGTGCATCGACGCCCGGACGGTGCCCTCGGGGCCGCGGGCGGTCGTTACCTTCGCCTCGGCGACCGTATGGTCGCCCTCATCCTTGATCTCCACGTGACGTGGCGTCTCTGGGTTAGTCACGTTCTTCTCCTAGGTCGCTCGTGCTGGCAAAACCGCAGGCACGTTAACCGGCCTGCCCGTCCGCACTGCCCGGCCCCGACCGGATGAAACAGGCGCGAACCCGCTCTCGGTGAGCGGCGGCCCGCAGGGGTGCCGGTTTGGGCCGGCCCGCGACGGGCAGTGGGGAGGACTTACCGGCTCACCGAAAGGAGAAATCCCGTGTATATCGGCATCGGAACGGTCGTAGTCATCCTGATCATCGTGGTTCTAATCCTCGCGCTGCGCAGGAGGTGATACCCCCGGCACGTCAACCGGAAGGAGAACACATGACATTTCGGCGTGCGAATCGAGGCAAGGCCGCCCAGAGCATGCACGGCATCGATCGCATGCTGCGCAACGTGGAAACCGGGCGTTTCGAGCGGAGCCTCTCGGCCCTCACCGCGGCGGGAGCGCTGGTGACGGCCGCGGAGATCTACTTCGAGCACGACAGCGCCAGCTTCGGCAACAAGATGATGTGGGTGCCGGTGGCCCTCGGCCCGGTCGGCGCCGTGGCAGGCGTCGCGGGGTTCTGCAGTCACCGGATGGCGAAGACCGCGCTGCCGATCGCCTCGGCCGCCATCGTCGCCAACGGCCTGCAGGGCCTGTACCTGCACGGTCGCGGCATCGCCCAGAAGCCAGGCGGCTGGTCGAACGCCCGCTACAACATGGAGATGGGACCGCCGCTGCTGGCGCCCTTGCTGGTCACCATGGTCGGCGGAATGGGCCTGCTCGCGGCGATCCTGCGCAGGGAGAAATGAACGGTCAGCGGGGGCGGTTCCCCGGCTTCGACGTGCTCGGCCAGTCCCGGCACTGGGATCCGGTCACGGCCGGCGTGGTCACGGCCAGGGTCGCGCCGCCCGCGCCGCTCAAATTCTTCGCCGGCGCCGAGCAGTTCTGCGCGGCGGCCCTGCTCAACCTGCTGACCGGCCAGAGCGACGACCCGCGGATACCCGTGCTGGAAATGGTCGACGCCAGGCTGGCGGCGGGCGAGACGGACGGCTGGCGTTATGCGGACATGCCCGAGGACGGCCAGGCGTGGCGGGACACGCTCGCTTATCTCGACGACGACGCGGGCGCCCGCTGCGGCACCACGTTCGCCGCGGCGCCGGAGAAGGACCAGGCCGCGCTGATCCAGTCCGTGCTCGACGGCGACGACTGGCACGGGCTGCCCGGGGCTCAGGTGTGGAGCCTGTGGACCAGGTACGCCTGCACGGCCCTGTACTCGCACCCCTACGCCTGGGACGAGATGGGCTTCCCCGGCCCGGCCTACCCGCGCGGCTACAAGAACACCGGGGTCGGCGGGCTTGAGCCCTTCGAGGTTGCTGACGCACGGCCGGCCGAGGACCCGGTCGAGGAAGGGGCCTGATGCCCGGCGTACGCGCACGGAACGAATCCGCCTGGCTGCTGCCCAACGACGGCAGCCGGACGAATCACCGGCTGCGGCGGGACATGCGGCGGTTCGCGGACTCCGACGAGATCGACCTGGTGATCGTGGGCTGCGGTGCGGGCGGCGCGGTCCTGGCGCAGCGGCTGGCCCGGGCGGGCTGGCGGGTGGCGGCACTCGACGCCGGCCCGTTCTGGGACCCCGACGCCGACTGGGTAAGCGACGAGGCGGGCTCGCGTCACCTGTACTGGACCGATCCGCGGGTGATCGCGGGCGCCGACCCGGTGCCGCTTGGCTCGAACAACTCCGGCCGGGGAGTCGGCGGCTCGATGGTCCACTACGCGGGCTACACCCCACGGTTTCACCCGAGCGATTTCACCACTCACCGCTGCGATGGCGTGGGCGCCGACTGGCCGCTGCGCTATGCGGACCTGCGGCCCTATTACGCCGCGATCGAGCAGGAACTGCCGGTCGCGGGAGAGCGCTGGCCGTGGGGGGACCCGCACGGCTATCCGCACCGGCCGCATCCGGTTGGCGGGAACGGCGAGATCTTCCTGCGCGGCGCCCGCAAGCTCGGCATCACCGCGAAGGTGGGGCCGGTCGCGATCGCCAACGGCCGCTTCGGTAACCGGCCGCACTGCATCTACCGCGGCTTCTGCCTGCAGGGCTGCAAGGTGAACGCGAAGGCGTCGCCGCTGATCACCCACATCCCCGACGCGCTCGCGCACGGCGCCGAGGTGCGCGCCGACGCCATGGTGACCCGGGTGGCAATCGACTCCCGCACCGGCCGCGCGCTCGGCGTGCACTACGTCCGCGGCGGCAAGGAGCGATTCCAGCGGGCGGCGATGGTGGCGGTGGCCGGGTACTCCATCGAGACGCCGCGGCTGCTGCTGAATTCGGCGTGCGACCGGTTCCCTGACGGCCTGGGCAACGATTTCGACCAGGTCGGCCGCTACCTCATGGTGCAGGGCGCCCCGCAGACCGCGGGCCGGTTCGACGGTGAGGTGCGGATGTACAAGGCGCCACCGCCCGAAGTCAGCACCGAAGAGTTCTACGAGACCGATCCCGATAAGGACTACAAGCGCGGGTTCGCCATCCAGACCGTGTCGCCGCTGCCGATCACATGGGCCGAGCACGTCGTCGCGCAGGGACACTGGGGTCGCGCGCTGCGCGAGTACATGAGCGACTACGTGCACTGGTCTTGCCTCGGCGCGCTGTGCGAGTTCCTTCCCCAACCGGAGAACCGGGTGACCCTGGCGGATGAGAAGGACGGCTACGGCCTGCCGGTGGCCCGGGTGGACTACTCGCAGTGTGACAACGACCGCGCGCTCATGCGGGCGGCGCAAGGGGTCATGGAGGACATCCTGCGGGCCGCGGGCGCGGACGACGTCATCACCATCCAGCGCTATGCCCACCTTGTCGGCGGAGCCCGAATGGCAGAGAAGGAAGAGCACGGCGTCGTCGACGCCAACTGCCGCAGCTTCGCCGTCCCCAACTTGTACATCACCGACGGCAGCGTGCTCCCGACCCAGGGCAGCGCCAACCCGGCCCTGACCATCATGGCCGTCGCCGCGCGGGCGGCGGATCAGCTGGCCGCGGGGGCGCTGGGCGCCGGGTGACACCCACGACCATCGAAAGGACAGACATGAAAGCGACAGTTGGCGACTACCTACTCGAGCGCCTGCGCGACTGGGACGTGGAGCACGTCTTCGCGTACGCCGGCGACGGGATCAACGGCATCCTCGCGGCGTGGGGACGGGCGGAGAACAAGCCTCAGTTCATCCAGGCGCGGCACGAGGAGATGGCCGCCTTCGAGGCCGTCGGGTACGCGAAGTTCACCGGGCGCGTCGGCGTGTGCATGGCGACATCCGGCCCGGGAGCCATCCACCTGCTCAACGGCCTTTACGACGCCAAGCTCGATCACGTGCCGGTCGTCGCGATCGTCGGCCAGACCAGCCGCAGCGCGATGGGCGGTTCCTACCAGCAGGAAGTCGACCTGCTGGCCTTGTACAAGGACGTCGCCAGCGAGTACGTGCAGATGGTCACGGTGCCCGAGCAGCTGCCCAACGTGCTCGACCGGGCGATCCGCACCGCGCTCGCCGAGCGGGCGCCCACCGCGATCATCATCCCGTCCGACGTTCAGGAGCTGGACTACTCCCCGCCCAGTCATGCCTTCAAGATGGTGCCGTCCTCCATGGGGGTGGACTGGCCGACCGCCGTGCCGGACGACGAGGCGATCGGCCGGGCGGCCGACATCCTGAACGCAGGCGGCAAGGTGGCGATCCTCGCCGGGCAGGGCGCCCGCGGCGCCCGGCGTGAGATCGAGGAGGTCGCCGAGCTGCTCGGCGCCGGAGTCGCCAAGCCGCTGCTCGGCAAGGACGTCCTGTCCGACGAGCTGCCCTACGTCACCGGGTCGGTCGGGCTGCTCGGCACCCGGCCGAGCTACGAGATGATGATGCACTGCGACACGCTGCTGACCGTCGGCTCAAGCTTCCCGTACACCCAGTTCCTGCCGGACTTCGGCCAGGCCCGCGGCGTCCAGATCGACATCGACGGCAAGTTCATCGGCATGCGGTACCCCAACGAGGTCAACCTCGTCGGGGACTCCGCCGCCACCCTGCGCGCCCTGATCCCGCACCTGAAGCGCAAGGAGGACCGGGACTGGCGCCAGGCCATCGAGGCCGGGGTGGCCGGATGGTGGCAGACGATGGATCAGGAGGCCGAGGTCGGGGCCGACCCGATCAACCCCATGCTGGTCTTCCGTGAGCTGTCCCTCCGGCTCCCGTCGGACGCCATCGTCACGGCGGATTCTGGCTCGTCGGCCAACTGGTATGCCCGGCAGCTGAGGTTCCGCGGTGAGATGCGCGGGTCGCTGTCGGGCAACCTGGCCACGATGGGCCCCGGCGTCCCGTACGGCATCGGGGCGAAGTTCGGCCACCCGGACCGGCCGGTGATCGTCTTCGCCGGAGACGGCGCGATGCAGATGAACGGCCTGGCCGAGCTCATCACGGTCAAGCACTACTGGCGGGAGTGGTCGGATCCCCGGCTGATCATCGCGGTCCTGCACAACAACGACCTCAACCAGGTGACCTGGGAGATGCGGGCGATGGAGGGCGCGCCGAAGTTCACGGAGTCACAGCGGCTGCCCGACGTCTCCTATGAGGGCTTCGCCCGCAGCCTCGGGCTGCACGGGATCGCGGTCGACAAGCCCGGCGACGTCGGACTCGCCTGGGACCAGGCGCTGGCCGCCAACCGTCCGACCGTGCTCGACCTGCGGACCGATCCGGACGTCCCCCCCATCCCGCCGCACGCCACCTTTGAGCAGATGAAGGACGCCGCCGCGGCGATGCTGAAGGGCGACCCTGACCGGTGGGGCGTGCTCAAGGAGGGCTTCAAGACCAAAGTCCAGGAGTTCTTGCCCGGCAAGGGCG
>Ga0207416_1004493_pt1 | contig 12061 bp, 12 predicted proteins | sample PaiPotPPM11metaG_FD_184107 | JGI IMG/M metagenome (GOLD analysis project Ga0207416, IMG submission 184107) | Iron sulfur acid spring bacterial and archeal communities from Banff, Canada, to study Microbial Dark Matter (Phase II) - Paint Pots PPM... ...
TCAGACCCGGACGCCGTCCTCCTGCAGCAGGAACGCGACGTTGTCGTGGAACAGCCCCGGCTCCCGGTCGGGCTCGGAGCCGATCGCCCGGTAGTCGTCGAGCGGCGTCGAGGTTCCCTCCGAGTGCGGGTAGTCGCTGCAGCACATGTAGAGGGAGTCGGTCCGGTCCCGCAGGCGGCCGGGGCGCTCGTAGGAGAACGCGGCGACCCGGACCTGGCGCCGGAAGTACTCGCTCGGCTTCAGCTCGAGCTCGCAGAGCGGCTGGCCGTTCAGCGTCGACGTGAACTGCACCGCGCCGTCCAGCATCAGCAGGTACATCGGCACCCAGATCGCGCTCAGCTCGATGATCCCGAGCCGAAGCCCCGGATGGCGGTCGAACACGCCGTTCACGATCAGGTCGGTCGTCGCCAGCGCGGGCGGCGTCCAGATGAAGATCGACTCGAGCGTGGGGACGAACGCGTCGTCGGGGTCGGTGTACCAGGCGTCCTCGAACACCCGGGGCTGGTCGGCGACGTGGAAGACCGGCGTGACGCCGTGGTCAACGAACGAGGCCCAGATCCGCTCGTGGTCAGGGTGTGAGAGGGGCCGACCGTCGACGGTGGCGGGCGCGATCATCCCGAGCCGGACGCCGGCCCGGCCGAGCCGTGCGAGCTCCTCCTCGAGCCAGGCCGGGTCGCGCAGCGTCAGGTGCGCGACCGGGTTCAACCGGCCGCCGCCCTCCGCGGTGACGGTGCCGCACCAGCGGTTCCACGCCGACATGTTGGCGGTCATCGCCGGCAACGAGCCGGACAGGCGTCGCTCCCAGAGCAGCCCGAAGTTCGGGAACAGGACCGCGGCGTCGAGGCCGAGGTCGTCGAGCCGTCGCACTCGCGCCGCCGGATCCCAGTAGTTGTCGGGGAGCGCCTCGTCGTAGCGGTACGGCGCCGGCTCGCCCTCGCGCTGGCGCCGCCGGTGCTGGCCGAGGACGACGGTGTCGCCGGGCAGCTGCACGTCGGCGATGTCGAGCCGCTGGTCGCGCCAGCGCACCCAGGCGTAGCCGAACTCGTCGTCCTCGATCCGCAGGGCGTCGTCGCGGAACTGGGGGTCGATGTGCTCCGCCCACATGGTCCGCGTCTCGTAGAGATGCTGGTCGCAGTCGATGACGGCGGTCATCGTGTCCCCCTCGCGCTCAAAGCCAGTGTGCCACACCGCCCCCGCGCCGCGGCTGGCCGCACCCGCTGCAACGTCGGGGCCGAACCCGCGTTACGGCGCCGCGGTCCAGTGCTGGGTGGTGTAGGCGACGTCGACGAGCGTGTCACCGGCCGGGCTGTTCACGAAGAAGAACACCGGCTCCTGGCAGCCGTCGCCCGAGATGAGGCCGGCCCGGCCGGTGGTCACCGACTTGGCGTCCCCGACCGAGAGCGTGGTCGACCCGTGCTGATCGGTCTGGCCGCCGGCGACGACGTCGTCGGCGACGAGCACCCGCCACTGCGTCGTGTTCTTGGCGTCGGCGCAGCCGTTCATGGTCCACGGGAAGTTGTCGATGAAGACCGCCTGGCCCGAGAACACGCGTTGGGTCCCGGTCGTGGGCGCGCCCGACTTCCGGAACCCGGCGAGCGTGGCCGGCATCGGCGGCACGACGGTGGCGGTGGTGGTCGTGGTCGGTGTCGGCCCGTCGCCACCCGACAGCGCGAGCGCGAGCCCGACACCGAGCCCGGCCACAACCACCGCCGTGCCGAGCGCCACCCAGCGCCGAGCCCGGCGGCGGGAGCGCCGATATCCGTCGCCGGCCCCGCGGGCCGGAGCCACGACCAGCGGCGGCGGGTCGACCCCCGCCGCGCGCGCCGCTTCCTGCAGCTCCCGACCGAAGGCGGCCGCCGACGCGGTCCGGGCCTCGGGGTCCTTGACGAGCGCCCGCTCGAGCGTGCTGGCCACCCCGTCGGGCACGCCCTCCGCCCGAAGGTCCGGCGGCGACGCAGTGGCGATCCGGGCGATGACGGCGGGCAGCGTGTCGTCGTCACCGGTGACGAAGGGGGGGCGGCCCGCGATCAGCGAGTAGAGCGTCGACGCCAGCGAGTACACGTCCGACGCCGGCGTCGGCGAGCGCCCTTCCAGCAGCTCGGGCGCGGCGTGGGCGAAGGTGGCCGTGATCACGCCGCTCCGAGTCTCGTAGCCGCCGTGCAGCCGGGCGATCCCGAAGTCGGCCAGCATCGGCTCGTCGTAGGCCGAGACGAGGAGGTTCTCGGGCTTGACGTCCCGGTGGAGGACGCCGGCGTCGTGGGCGCGTTGCAGCGCGCCGGCGATCTTCACGCCGACGGTGACCGCCTCCGGCCACGGCAGCCGGCGACCCGAGAGCCGCTCGGCGAGCGACCCGCCGGGCAGGTACTCCATCGCCAGGTAGGGCCGGCCGTCCTGGGTGGTTCCGGCCGCGTACACGGTGACGATGTTCGGGTGGTCCGACAGCGCGCCCATCGCCTGGCACTCGCGCTCGAAGCGGGCGCGGGCGCTGTCGTCGACCGTGCCGGTGAGCACCTTCAGCGCGACCGCGCGAACGAACTCGACCTGGTCCGCCCGGTACACGACACCGAAGCCGCCCCGACCGACCTCGACCAGGTGCTCGTACCCGTCGACGAGCGACGCTGGCAGGTCGGCGCGGCGGGTCTCGGGGCGGCGGGCCCCGCTCGGGTCGTCGGGCACGGCGCCATCTTCGCGGGTGGCGTCGCGTCCTCGCGGGCGCGGCCCATAGGATGCGCGGCCGGGGTGCTGGCGACGACGCATCGTCGTCCCCCGGCACGAATTGTCGGAGCCATGAGCGAGACCGAGTCACCAGCGACCCTCGTCGTCGAGCCGGGGACCGGGCACGAGTCGACGATCCCGGTCCGCGACTGGCTCGTCGTCGGGCGGGAGTGCCAGGGGATCGAGGATGCTCGCCGGCTGCTAGTAGACGACGACACGGTGTCGCGCCATCACCTGGAGATCCGGCTCGACCCCGCCGATGACCGGGCCGTGCTCATTGACCTCAGCACCAACGGCACCCGCGTGAACGGGGTGCGGGTCGAGCGGGCGGTGCCGGTCCCGCTGGTCGCCGGCGACGACATCCAGGTCGGCGACACGCACCTCGAGTTCCGCTCGGAGCGCTTCCGCACCGCGGGGCGGACCGACCGGCGGCGAACGACCCGCTACGTGAGCACCACCACGATGGCGCTCGTCGTCGGGGACATCGTCGGCTACTCGACGGTCTCGGAGCACACCGAGAGCTCGGTGATCCTCGACGCGCTCGAAGCGCTCTACACCGGCCTGCGACGCCTGCTCGTCGAACACCACGGCACGCTGAACGCGTACGCGGGTGACGCCATCTTCGCGGTGTGGGACGCCGAGCCGGCGGCCGCCGGGGTCGAGCCGGCGCTGGCCTTCGCCCGCGCCGCGCACCGGCACGTCCTCGAGACCGCGCCCCAGCTCGGGCTGCGAAGCGATGACGGCAGCCCGCTGCGGATGGGCTGGGCCATCGTGCTGGGCCCGGTCGCGGTCAGCACGCTCACCCAGGCCCAGCCGGCGGTGATCGGCGACACGACGAACCTGGCCTTCCGGCTCTCCGGGGTCGCGGCGCGCGAGGGATATCCCGATGTCGTCGTCACCGAGGCGGTGCGGAACGCGCTCGGCGACCGCCACGACTTCGACGGCCCCTACACGGTGCGGGTGAAAGGCCGCCGGGCCGAGGTGCCGATCTTCGGGATCCAGGGCTGAGCGGTGCGCCACGAATCGTCGGTCCTGTCGGTGTCCTGGATCCCGTCCGAGGCGGTCACCGGGCTGCCGAAGGAGGTCTTCGAGTTGGGCGTCACCCACTACGACGATCCGCTCCCCGACGAGATCCGCTCGATCGCTGAGCTCGAGACCCTGCGCACCGCGGCTCGGTTCCGCTTCGCGAACCACCTGGCGGCCTGGATCGAGGTGGAGGACGGGCGGATCGTCGACGCCGGCTACTCCGGGCGCGGGTACATGGGGGTCACGACCGTCACGCTGGCGGGCCACAACCTCCGCTTCGCCCCGGTGGGACTTCCCGACCGGCGCCAGGACCCGGTCGTCGAGGGCGACACGGCGTCGTTCGTCCAGACCGCGGGCGGGCGAGCGCCGCTGCCCGCCCCGCGCCGGGTCCGGCACCCACCGTTCTTCCAGCTGAAGCCGCCCGACGTGTGGACCACGCTCGGGTTGACTCTTCGCGCCGACGGCAGCTCGACGTTCGAGCTGGTCGGGGCGAGCGAGTTCCCCCGGCACTGGCTCTACGACGCCGGCGGCGCGCTCGCGGCCAAGGCCGGGCTAGCCGACTTCAAGGACTGGTGGCGCAAGTCGTTCGGGAAGTACACCCCGTGGGGCAAGCGGGATTCGAAGGCCTACGTCACGACGGTCGAGTCGGCGCTCGAGCGCCGACTCGCCACGACCATCATGCGGGGCGGCGAAAAGCCGGAGATCCGGGTGATCAAGAAGGGTGGGCTCCTCACTGAGCAGGGCCGCCCGGGTGACGAGCTGTACCTGCTGCTCGACGGCGTGTTGCAAGTCGACGTCGACGGCTCGCCCCTGGCCGACGTCGGGCCGGGCGCGATCCTCGGCGAGCGCGCGCTGCTCGAGCACGGCCGTCGGACCGCCACGCTCCGGGCGCTCACGAAGTGTCGGGTCGCGACCGCGCACGCGGACCAGATCGACCGGACCGCGCTCGAGCAGGTCAGCCGCGGGCACCGCCGCGAAGAGGAACACCAGCCACCGGCGGACGCCTAAGACAAGACTGTGACTCGCGGCCGCTTGGACCGCGAGTCACGCCTTGCCCCCAAGGTTCCGCCTCGATGAGGCCTACGCTTTTTCAGCCGGTAAGGCCGGCGGCACTCGGGGAAGCCGCGATGGCGTTCGCCGGTCCCGCCGAGAGCGCGGCAGTCGTTGCAGCTCCACCCGTACCGGCAGCCGTACCACCGGAGGCCCCACTCGGCCCCGCCGGAACTCCACCGTTGCCGCCGGGGCCCCCACCGGTACCGGCAGGAGTCCCACCCGTGCCAGCTTGCAGCACGGTGCAGCTCCCCCGATCAATGGTGTTGTTGTCGAGGGTCACGTCACCAGTACCGGCCAGCAGTCGCCCGTTCACGTGCGCACCGGAGCCCGCAGTGATCGACGCGCCTGCCAAGACGGTGCCGACGAAGTTGGCGCCGCTGCTAATGGACACGGAGCTCACGGCCGTCCAGAAGACGTTGCACTCGAGCGCAGCGACCGTAGTACCGGTCGGAACGTTGTCGAATGAGAACGTGCTTCCAGTCGCGGCTGTGATGCTGGACGCGGCCCGAAAGATCCAGACGGAGCCCGGACCGTTCGCTGCATTGAGGTGCAGAGTGCCAGTGATGTTGGTGAGCGTGCCGACGTCATAGAGGCCAGGGTCGATGGCCGTCGTGTTGCCCAACTGCGGGCCGATCGCGGTCGCTCCTCCCAGGGATTGGGTGTGGACGCGCGCCGCGTCAGCGTCGCTCTTCTCTTGTATGGCCACGGCATCGTTTGCGTGTGCCGCCCCGGCGAGGAACACCACACAACCCGCCGCGGGACAGGACCCCGTTCCGACGAGAGCCGGGGTAGGGGCTGACCCAAGATCCCCCGTGATCGTCGACGTATTGGTGTTGGTCACACCCGCGCCCGCGAGCACTGCGGCATTGGTCGCCGACCCGAGACCGACGGGCGATGGCGGTGTATCCGCCGACGCCGAGGTTCCGAACACGAGGATCGTGATGCCCAGCACCGCGGCACCGAGGATCCCCGCTTTGCACCGATAGTTCTTCATCTTCATCGCTTTCAACCAGCTCAACTCCCGCAGCAAGGGAGCGACGCGATGAAGTCATCACGGCGCTCCCTTAGCCCGCTTTCCCAAGTTGGCTGCAGACACCATCTCCCCGACCCCGTCATGCCGGTGGTACCGGAGCGTGACGGTACGACCGCTGAGCGTGGTCGAGCCCTTTGGTTGTAAGACCTGGAGCCGGCTCCAGATGGTGCTGGATTGCCGGTCACGCCCTCGACGGACGATCCGACGGGCGCCACAAGACCTGATTCGGCCGCGCTCAGGCGCCTTCCTCGTCAGCGCTCGAGAAGAATGTTGGCCGTGGCGCTGACCACCGAGCCGCTGGTGCCGGTACCGGCCGCGCCCGAGGGCCACCGGTACGAGCACCTGACCGTGGAGCGGGTCGCGGGCGGGTGCGGCGCCGTCCTCGGGGGCGTCGATCTCGCCGCCGACCTCGACGACGCGGTGATCGCCGAGATCCGCCGCGCCGTGCTCGACCACCACGTCGTGTTCTGGCACGGTCAGCGACTGACCGCCGACCAGCAGGTGGCGTTCAGCCGCCGGTTCGGCCCCTTCAGCCCGGTGCCGTTCATCGAGCCCACGCCCGATCACCCCGAGGTGATCGCGGTCGTGCGGGAGGCGAGCGAGACGCAGCCGTTCACGTTCGGCAGCGTCTGGCACTCCGACTTCTCGTTCTTGCCCGAGCCGCCGTTCGCGTCGATCCTGCACGCGCTCGAGGTGCCGCCGGTCGGCGGCGACACGATCTGGGCGAACCAGGCGCTGGCGTTCGAGACGCTGTCGCCCGGGATGCAGCAGATGCTGCGGCGGCTGGTCGGCGTGCACAGCGCGGTGAACGCCTACGCACCGAAGATGCAGGCCGTCCACGACTCGTTCACCGGCATGACGGTGCGCACGAGCGAGGCCGCCAACCGGCTCGAGCGCCACCCGGTCGTGCGCCGTCACCCGGAGACGGGGAAGCCGGCGCTGTTCGCGAACGCGCAGTACACGATCGGCCTCGACGGGTTCCTGCCCCACGAGGCCAAGCCGACCCTCGACTTCCTCGCCCAGCACACCGTGCGCCCGGAGTTCACCTGCCGGTGGCGGTGGTCGGTCGGCGACGTCGCCATGTGGGACAACCGCTGCCTCCAGCATCTGGCGATGGCCGACTACTCGGGGCACCGCCGGGCGATGCACCGCTCCACCGTCGCCGGCGACCGCCCGGTCGCCGCCTGACCGCTCGACCCGGTCAGCTCGGCCGGCCGGCCGCGAACGGGGTGCCCCAGATCGGGCCGATGTGCACGTCGTTGCCGGTCCCGCCGGCCTCGATGATGCGGCCCGACCCGAGGTAGATGGCGGAGTGCTCGCTGGCGTGGTCGCCCCAGAAGAGGATGTCGCCGGCGAGCATCTGGCTGAAGGGCACGTGAGGGATCGCGTCGTACTGCGCGCCTGAGTAGTGCGGGAGCCGGATCCCGGCCGACGCGTAGGCGGCCAGGACCAGACCGGAGCAGTCGAACGAGTCCGGGCCCGCCGCCGCGTACAGGTAGGGCTTCCCGATCTGAGCCCGGGCGTACGCGATCGCCTGCGCGGCGGCGCCGGTCGGCGCGGGGACGTCCGGGAACACCTCCGGGCCGCCCCCGCTGCCCCCGAACTGGCTCTGGGCGGCCGCGAGCGCGGCGGCGGCGCGCCGCTGCTGCTCCTGGGCGACCAGCAGGACGAGCTGGCCCTGGACCTGGTTCAAGGTCTGCTGCTGGGCCGAGGTGACCGACGCCAGGCTGTCGCGAGCGCCCGCGATCTGCTGGCGGTCGGCGTCGGCCTGCTGCCGGGCGTGCTCGGCGGCGGCCTGGTCGGCGGCCAGCTTCTGCTTCGCCGCGTTCACCTGGTTCAGGAGCCCGGCGTCGAGCGCGGCCTGGGCGGCCGCGTACTTCTCGCCGATCAGCAGCTGCTCGGCGTCCCGGTAGGCCAGGGCGTTCAGCGTCTGGCCCGAGACCGCGCCCCGGTAGTCCGACGCGGCCCGCTCGCGGATCCGGGCGTGGATGGCGTCGAGGGTCCGCTGGGCGGCGGCCGTCTTGGCGGCGGCGTCCGCCTCGGCCTGGTTGGCCTGATCGAGTCGCAGCTGGGCACCGTCGAGCTTCTGACCGAGGGCGTCGATCTGGACGTTGTTGGCCTCGATCTGGCTCTGGAGGGCCGAGGCCTTCGCCTGCGCGTCGGTGATCGGGTCGGCGCCGGCCTGGATGCCGCCGGTGGCGGCCACCGCGCTGATGGCTGCGAGCGCGATGAGGCCAAAGCGTCCAATGTGGCGGGACATGAGTTGTGAAGGGTAATGGGTCCCGGGGCCCCAGGCCAAGGGGCGACCCTCCGGGCCCGCCTCGCCGCCCTCCATCTAACCTGCCCGCCGTCGTCGGCGAAAGTGGCAGGGAGGATCGCCTGAAGAGCGAGGGCATCGTCGAGGCGGCGTGCGAGCGGACCGGCCTCGGCGACTTCGGCGGCGAGACGTTCCGGGTCGGGCTCGATCGGCTCGTCGACGGGCTGGCGACCGAGGCCCGCCTCAACGCGGTCGGCGAGGCGATGGCACCCGAGGTGCTCACGAACCACCTCGCCAACCGGCTCCAGGTTGTCGACTGGCACCGGCGCCACCCCGACATGGCGGCCGCGGACGTCCTGCCGCCGGTGTTCATGATCGGCATGGGCCGGACCGGCACCACGATCCTGCACGACCTGCTCGGCCAGGACCCGGCCACCCGCGTGCCCCTGAGCTGGGAGGTCGACAAGCCCTGCCCGCCACCCGAGCGGGCCACCGCCGACACCGATCCGCGCATCGCCGAGGTGCAGGCCCAGATCGACGTCCTCGACCAGGTCCACCCCGAGTTCAAGGCCATGCACCCGACGGGGGCCCTCCTCGCCCAGGAGGACATCTGCATCACCGCGTGCGAGTTCGCCAGCCTGCTCTTCCTGAGCCAGTTCAGCCTCCCGTCGTACCTGACCTGGCTGACCGAGGAGGCCGACCACGCACCCGCCTACCGCTGGCACCGCCGGTTCCTGCAGCTGCTCCAGTGGCGCAACGGCGGCGACCGGTGGGTCGTGAAGTCCGGCGCCCACCTGTGGTCGCTCCCGGCGCTGATCGCCGAGTACCCCGACGCGCGGTTCATCCAGACCCACCGGGACCCGCTGCGCGTCATCCCGTCGCTGTCGTCGCTGTTCGCGACGGTCCGGCGGACGGCGAGCGACGACGTGACGGTCGCGCAGGTCGCGCACGAGTGGGCGGGCGCCATCCTCGACGCGATGGACCGGTCGGTCGACGCCCGCGAGGACGGCACCGTCCCCGCCGACCGGGTCGTGGACATCGACTACGTGGAGTTCGTCGCCGACCCCGTCCGGACGATCCGCCGGGTCTACGAGCACTGGGACGCCGAGCTCACGCCGCCGGTCGAGGCTCGCATGCGGGCGTTCCTCGCCGACCACGGCCAGACCAAGCACGGCCGGCACCGCTACTCCCTCGCCGACACCGGCCTCCCGGTCGGGGAGCTCCGGGCCCGGGCCCGCCGCTACCAGGACTACTTCGACGTCACCGCCGAGCCCGAGGTCTGAGCGGCCGGGGACGTCAGGGCGCCGGCTCGTCGGGCAGCGGCAGCGGCGGGTCCTCGGCCACCTGCTCGCGGGTCCGGTCGTCGAGCGGCGTGTGGAAGGTGGCGTGGAACCGGTTGACGACGTTCGAGATTCCGATCGTCAGGCACAGCTCCATGAGCTGCTGGAGCGTGAAGTGGCCGCGGAGCTCGGCGTAGAGGTCGTCGTCGATCGGGTCCCCGGTCGTGAGCCGTCGCGAGTAGCGGACGACGGTGCGCTCGACCGGGGAGAACACCTCCGTTGACGGCTCCGGGTCGGCCAGGCCCCGGAGCTTCGCCTCGCTGAGTCCCACGCTCCGACCGAGCGTGATGTGGGTGGGCACTCAGTAGTGACAGCGGTTCTCCGCCGATGCGGTGAGGTACGCGAGCTCCCGGAGCGCGGGGTCGACCGTGGAGCCCCAGTAGGCCGGGGCGCTGAAGCGCATGAACCCGTCCAGCAGCGCCGGGTGGTTGGCCAGGGCCCGCAGCACGTTGAAGTCCATCCCGGACCCGCGCAGGTCGCGCAGCAGCGTCGCGGTCTCAGGGTCGAGTCCGTCGTCGTCGGGGTCGACGAGCGGGATCCGAGGGTTCACGTCGCCGCCCGCTCGACCGCCTCGATGTGCTGGAGCTCGACCATGAGCGGGAGCAGGAAGCCGATGTACGCGCTGGTGAGGACGAAGTCGCTCGTCGGCCCGGGGGTGGTGCGGCTGGCGACGTCGATGATCCGGACCCGGTCGTCGCGGGCCTGGCGCTTCCTCGCCCGCTCGACGATCGCCTCCAGCTCCTCCTTGGTGTCGACCTGGAGCCCGAAGTGGTCGAGGGCGGGGGCGACCACGAACGGCTCGGCCGGCAGCAGGTAGATGAACTGCGCGAAGACCCCCGTATAGAGGATGAGGGGGTTGCCCGACTCGCCCGAGTTGTCGCCCTCGGTCCAGCCGAACACGTCGCCGTAGAAGTCGAGGATCTCGGCCCGCCCGTGCTCGTCGAGCACCGCGGGGTCGAGGCTGAGCGTCACGTGGTTGAGCACCGGGCGCGGGGGTCTGTCCGTCATGGCTTCGCCTCCGGTCGGACGAGGACCTTCGCCGCGACGGCGCCGCGGGCCAGGTCGTGCAGGGTCGGGAGCAGGGCGTCTAGGCCGATGTCGGCCGGCTCGATGAGCAGGTCGACCGGGAGGCGGCCGGACGCCAGCAGGTCGAGCGCGGGCGCGAACCCGTCGGCGTCGTAGTTGTACGCACCCACGATGGTGAGCTCGAGCACGATCACCCGATTGTGGTTCACCCGCGGCCACTCGTGGCCGGTGCCCACGAACACGAGGGTGCCGGCGTAGTCGAGGTGGTCGAGCGCGGGCGGCACGGCCTCGGCCCGACCCGAGCACTCGAAGACGACCGTGTACGGGTCGTCGGCCGTCTGCCCGATCGGCACCGGACCCAGCTCGTCGGGCGTGATCGCGCCCGTCGCGCCGACCGCCCGCGCCCGCTCGCGCCGCGTCGGGGACGGCTCGGACACGACGACGTGCTCGACGCCGAGGCTGCGGAGCACGGCCGTGATGAGCAGGCCGACCGGCCCCGCGCCGGTGACGAGCACCCGGTCGGCGGCCGTCACGCCCGCGATGTGGGCGGCGTGGATCGCGATCGCGGTCGGCTCGGTGAGCGCGGCGGTCCGCAGCGACAGCCCGTCCGGGACCTGGAGCAGCCGGGCGGCCGGGACCGTCACGTAGCGGCAGAAGGCGCCGCGGAAGCCGAGGTAGTCGGGGGGCGGGCGCCGCAGGCACACCGACGGCCGGCCCCGCCGGCAGGCCCGGCACTGTCCGCACCCCGGCTCGGGCCCGGCGACGACGGGCGTGCCGAGGTCCCAGCCCTCGACGGCGTCGCCGACCGCGGACACCGTGCCCGCCCACTCGTGCCCGAGCACCGCGCCGGGACGCGCGTACTGCTCGAGCACCAGGTGCAGGTCGGTCCCGCAGATCCCGCAGTGCGAGACCTCGACGAGGACCTGGTCGGGCTCGATGGGGGGGACGGGGAGAGCCCGGACCTCCAGCTCGCCGTGGCCGACGTACACCGCGGCCGGCATCGTCTCCGCTGCCATGTTCCGCGGAGCGTATTCGCTGGCCGGTTCCGGGCCGGCCGGCCGGCGCTCTCAGGGGTGGTTCAGGGCCGACGGCGCACGCTGCTCGGGTGCCTCGGAGGTCGGCACGGGATCTCTCTCCTCGACGCGACACGTGCCGGCCGCCGGGGAACATCACGGCGCGGCGACGGCAGCGTTAGGGGGCGACGCCGAGCTCGCGAGCCCAGCGCAGGCTCTGGCGCGCCGACCCGACGTGGGCGATGTGCACGACGTGGCCCTCGCCGGCGCTGGCGTCGCCGTAGGTGATGGGGCCGCGGCCGTTCGCCTCGGCCTCGCGCGCCAGCCGGTCGAGGTCCTGCCAGTAGGCGATCTCGGCCGCGGTCGGTGTGAACACCTCGTGCACGACCGCCAGGTGCGCGGGGTCGCCGAGCATCATGCCGAAGTAGCCGAGCTCGCGCAGCTGGGTCGCCCAGGCCCTGAGGCCGTCGACGTCGTCGCGTCCGCCGCCCCACATGCCGCTGATCGGGTAGCGGATGCCGGCGGCGCGGGCGTCGACGAGGACCTTCGAGCGCAGGAACAGCGTCTCCCGGCCCTCGGCGGTCCAGCGATAGCCGAG
>Ga0207416_1004497_pt1 | contig 12048 bp, 10 predicted proteins | sample PaiPotPPM11metaG_FD_184107 | JGI IMG/M metagenome (GOLD analysis project Ga0207416, IMG submission 184107) | Iron sulfur acid spring bacterial and archeal communities from Banff, Canada, to study Microbial Dark Matter (Phase II) - Paint Pots PPM... ...
GATGGTGAAGCTGCAGGAGGCGGAAAATCAGATCGTCACCGACTACGAGGTCTATGATCGGCGGCCGAATGACGCGGACCTGCTGATCGCAGCGGTCGACACGCATCACGCAAGGCTCGGAAGCATCTGGTGCCCGCGGACGCCGCATTTTGTTTAGCAAAGAACGAGGCGGCGGCGAAAGCCAAGGGCGTCAAACGGGTCCGCATTCCCAATCGCTCGACCAAAAGTCCCGCGCGCAGACGCGAGCAGAAAAAGCGCTAGTTCCGCCAGGGCCAGAAATGGCGCACCGGCTGTGAGGGCCGCATCAGCGTGGTCAAACGCCGACATGGTCTCAACCGCTGTCGCTGCAAAGGCGACGCCGGCATGAAGCGCTGGTTGGTCTCGGCGTGATCGCCGACAACCTCATCAACATCGGCCGCGCATGGCAAAGCAGTCAGGCCCATAGGTCTGCGCCCGCGATCTTGCGGCCTGCAGACCCTCGTCGGCCATTCCGACGGGCTTCGCTTTGCGTCGCGCCATTGGTCAAAGTCCATGAAACCATCAATTTTGCGCCGGAAAGTAGCTAGTAGGGCATCATGCGCTCAACGCGCATGTCTGTTGGGCCCATTGTCATTCGGAAAAAACATCTGGCGGCCGTCACTGTGAGGCTTACTCCAGGTGCTTTGTGGCTGCGATTCCGTCAGAAGTTTGGGCATGGGGTGCGGGTCGCTTGGTATCGCGATGTGGTACGTCCCAGGGTATTAAAAACGCCTCCTGTCGAGAACACAACCGACAAGCAGTGCGAGATCCATGTCCTCACCTCGGAACGTGATTGGCTTAATCTCATCTGGGCACTCAAGTCGTTTTATTTATCCTGCGGCCGGCGCTACGCTTTGTGCATTCACGAGGATGGATCGCTCAAGCAATTTGGACTGGACTCGTTACGGCGGCACTTTCCTTCTGCGCGTATCATTCTGCGCCCAGAGGCTGATGCGAAGCTCGCAAAGGTTCTGCGGGCTTTTCCACGTAGCCTGGAGTTCCGCAATTCCAACCTACTCGCCCCAAAAGTCTTCGACTTCATTGCCTATCTCGAATCAGATCGCATGGGGCTGTTCGACAGCGACCTTTTGTTCTTTGCCGAGCCGACTGCTTACTTGCAGCGGGTCGAGGATCCAGCGTACAGGCGGAATACCTTCAACGCTGACTGTGCTGACACTTACACCGTGGAGCCGGATGCAGTTCGCGCGCGCTTCGGGTACCAACTGTTTCCTCGCGTGAACAGCGGCCTTGGTCTCGTACAACGCGACTCGATCCGCTGGGAGTGGACGGAGGAATTCCTCGCAATGCCGGACATTCTCGATGGCCACTTTTGGCGCATCGAGCAGACGCTCTTTGCTTTGTGCAGCTCGCGGTACGGGGTTGAAATGTTGCCGGACGAATACACGCTGAGGCTGGAGCCGGGCATCGGTGCGCGTTGCTTTCGCCATTACAATGGTATGATCCGGCACCTGATGTACGGCGAAGGAATTGCGCAACTAGTGGAACAGGGTTTTTTGCACGGCAGTAAGAATGGAAGCATAACCAATTCCAAAAGTCGTCGATGATGCTAAGGTCGCGATTCCTGATCAGCTACCTCGAAGAATAGATCTTCCCCTTGTCCAATTGACATGACTGTTAACAGTCGCAGCTTTAGCAAGATCACGCGTTGTCGTATTTCCGGCAGCAATCATTTGATTTCCGTGCTTAATCTGGGCGAGCAAGCCTTGACTGGTGTCTTTCCGCGCGACCCGTCCCAGCAGATTGCTAAAGGACCGCTTGAGCTTGTCTGGTGCCCCGATAGCGCCCTGCTTCAATTGCGACATTCATACAATCCGGCGGAAATGTACGGAGAAAATTACGGGTATCGCTCTGGACTCAACGCTTCTATGGTCGGGCACCTACGCACTAAGGTACTCAGTCTTGAGCGGATGCGCCCGCTCAGTGCTGGGGACTGGGTGCTTGACATCGGCAGCAACGATGGCACGTTGTTGAACAGCTACCGGACTAGGGGACTGCGGCGCGTGGGTATCGATCCCACCGCGGATAAATTCCGCGAATTCTACTCGGATGACATCGCATTGGTAGCCGAGTTCTTTTCCGCGGAACGGTATCTGGAAACATCCGGTAATCAGCGTGCCGGCATTATAACGTCTGTCGCAATGTTCTACGATCTAGAGGATCCTAGAGCTTTCGTGCAAGATATTGCGCGGTCGCTTGCCCCGACCGGCATTTGGCACTTTGAACAAAGCTACATGCCATCCATGCTGCGGATGAATTCTTACGATACAGTCTGCCACGAGCATCTAGAATATTACTCTCTCGGAGCAGTGCGCCGCCTTGTTGAGCAGTATGGCCTGCGCATAATCAATGTCCAAATGAATAGCGTAAATGGCGGCAGTTTCGCCGTTACTGCTTGTCACAAAGAAGCGCGTTTTTTGGGAGATAGCACAATTGTGGAGTGGATGCTTCAGCAGGAGGATAACTGGGGAATTAATTCGCCACAAGCATTCCGTCAATTCGAGGAGCGCGTGTTCAAACACCGTGCCGATCTTCAACGCCTTATTCGGATGCTCGTAGATAACCGTCAGCGTGTCCTTGGCTATGGCGCGTCGACAAAGGGCAACGTGCTCTTGCAATTCTGTCAGCTCGGCACGGAGCACTTGTCCGTTATCGCCGAAGTAAATTCGGACAAGTTCGGGGCTTTTACACCGGGGACGCACATTCCCATCATCCCTGAGGCGGAGGCCCGGGCGATGCAGCCGGACTACTTTCTGGTGTTACCGTGGCATTTTAAGGACGTTATCATTGAGCGTGAGAGGGATTATCTCGCGTCGGGAGGAAAAATGATCTTCCCACTGCCCGAAATCGAGATTGTGGGTGGCTAGCCCACGTGCAGTTATCGTTGGATGCGGCGGACAGGATGGACGCATTCTCTGGGATCAGCTTGTCGATCGAGATTTTGCGCTTGTCGGGATCGGTAGAAACAGTTCCCGAACCTGCGGCACCGATTGGACCTATGAAACAAGAATCGATGACATGGATGGGGTGCGACGTCTCGTGGGCGAGTTTCATCCCGATCAACTGTATTATCTCGCCGCGCATCACCACAGTTCGCAGGACAAAGCCCTGCAGAGCTCCAGTGTCTGGCAGCCCAGTTGGCAAGTGCACGTGCAGGGGTTCATTCATTTCTTGGAAGCGGTCAAAGAGTGTTGCGCTGCCACTCGTATTTTCTATGCCAGTTCATCTCGCGTCTTCGGTATTCCCGTGAACAGTCCACAAACAGAAGATACGCCGTTTAGACCCATCTGCATCTATGGGATCTCGAAATCTACTGGGATGATGGTCGGTGATTATTACCGGCAGACGCACAAACTCCATGTGTCAAGCGGTATACTATATAATCACGAGTCCCCGTTGCGAGGCCGCCAGTTCATATCGCAGCGTGTGGTTTATGGTCTGACGAGAATAAAGGCGGGCTTGTGCGGGCAATTGGAAGTCGGCAATCTCAGCACACGCGTGGATTGGGGTTACGCTCCGGACTATACGCTTGCCATGCAGTCGATACTCGAGCACGACTCGCCGGCCAATTTCATCGTTGCGAGCGGTGGTACCCATTCAGTACGGGATATAGTGGAGGCGGCGGCGGAACTGTTAGACTTAGACTGGAGGAGCGCTGTGATTGAAAAACCGGAAATCTTACAGCGCGATCCACTGCCGCTTTGTGGTGACGTCACTCGCCTGCGCCAAGCAACTGGCTGGGAGCCGCGTACGACCTTTGTAGAAATGGTTCGTATCCTCGTTGAGGCGGCTCAAGCAAAACTCTTGGCCATTGGCAATAGCCCCTAATGAAGCGGGTACTTATTCCATCGAACAATTTCGACTTTGTTGCCAACCTTGCGATCGGTTACCGCAGCTTAGGCTTCGATGCGATAGGGGGCCAAGTAAATTTCGAGCTGGAAACTGGCGACTTCGATGTCATCCACATACAGTGGCCCGAGGAATTCACCGACTGGCGCGCGCCCACGCCCGCGCAGATCGATGCGATTCTGGTACGCCTCGACCGTTGGGCGACGCGCTCGCGGCTAATTATGTCGGTCCACAATCTCTATCCCCACCGATACCACAAGAACCCGTGTTTCCACCGGCTCTACACCGGTTTCTATACGCGCGCTGAGGTCATCCACCATTTCAGCCACGTCTCGAAGGAACTAGTTTGTAGCGAATATCCTTCGATCTCCAAGCGCAACCACGTTGTTCGCTTGGGATTCAACTATGAGCGCCTCCTGCCCTCCAGCCCGCGTGACCGCGGTGCTGCCCGTCGCGCCTTCGGCTTCGCCGCGGACGAGATTGTATTCCTTGTATTTGGCACGCTGCGTTTCTGGGAAGAGGTCCGGTTGCTTCGGTTGGCCTTTCACCGGGCGCGCATACCGAACAAGCGGCTGCTGTTGACAGCGGATTACGTCGAGAGCGGCCCGAGGTGGCGTCAGCGGTGGCGACGGTGGCAATGGCAGCGATGGCGGCGGTCCTATGGTGTGCGATCGGTGTTCGAACGGGTACCCGACGAGGAGCTGCCAAACTTATTCGACGCCAGCGATGCGGTGGTCGTTGTCCGTCAGAACAGTATGAGTTCGGGTGTCCCAAGCATGGCAATGACGTTCGGTGGCTTCGTCATCGCTCCGAACGTCGGCGCGATACCGGAATATCTCGCCGGCACGGATAACGCCCTTTACGATCAGGCTTCCGCCAACGATCTTGCCCGCGCGATGGAGCGCGCCGCGGTCGCGAACCGCGAGCGCGTGGGCGGGGAGAATGCCCGGATTGCAGCGGGGTGGGGCTGGGAAGCGATCGTTCGAGCCTGCCTTGATGCGCTTCCTCCCCGAGCGATCGTGAGACGGCAGGGCGAATCGAAGACCCAGAATAGTGGGGGATCGCCGGAAAACCAGTTGGAGCAGATCGATCCGTTTGCCCCCGCAACGCCCCTTTCCGGTCGCTCCGAGCGGAAACCTGCGGTGGCGTTCGGTCTCAGCGCCGATGATGATCGCGGTAACGATTGTTAGCGTTTGCACCGTTGGAGAAGAAATTCAGCATAACATGTTTGTATTCGTAGTACCCTTCAAAGGTCACGCGTGCTGCTCCGATTGGGCAATCGCCGCCCAGCTCTGTGCGCGCGCGATCAGCTCGATGCTTGCTGCCCGATCCGAAATCAAGGTTGTCCTCGTATGCAACGAACCGCCGGACCGATTGCCGCTTGATTCCAGGTTGATCGTTAAGTCAGTTGCAACACCCACGCCTCGAAACCGTCACGAGATGATGGAGGACAAGTACTTCAAAATAAAGCTAGGATTGACACTCGCGCGAGAGTTTGCGCCCATGTGGGTGATGCGAGCTGATGCGGACGATCTGATTAGCCGGCGACTGGTGCCGTTTATCGATCAACAGAGGCCATATGGGGCGTGGTACTCCGAAACCGGTTGGCTTCACAGTTATGGCTCTCGATGGGTGATAAAGCAGCGAAATTTTCACCTGCAATTGTGGCACCTCTTGCGTCACATATGTATCAGCCTCCGAGTTGCCAGATTCAATGGACCAGCCGTCGGATGATTTTTACTTACTCACGCAGGGACATAACATTACAGTTGATTTTCTGACAAGATCGGGCGTGCCCACACATCCGGTGCCCTTTCCGACGACGGTCTATGTGACCGAATCTGGAGAAAACTGGTCAGGGCCATGGCTGACAGAGCTCCGCGCTAGACGAGTCCGTCTTCGCCATGCCCTGAACAGTCGGCCTGTCACTCGCTCGTTTCGCGAGGAGTTCGGGTTGTACCCGCGATAGCTCTCAATTATTTTCCGCAACCTCACGTCCGGATGGCACGAGCTTCGTGGTGAAGCAGGGATTGCGCAATTCAGTCGACGCTTTAGACGCAACTTGCGCGAAACACGATTTATTGGCATCGGCTCGGAACTGCTTTTGTGACAGATAGAGATGATCCAGAACTGTACAACCACTAGCTGGATCAGGACCACGATTTGTCCGAGGCGGCAATCCTGCGCGCTTGCGTGGAGCGCGATGATCATGTCATCGACTGCGGTGCAAACGTGAGCTTATTCAGCTCCTTGCTGTCCAGGATGGTCGGACCGAATGGCCGGTACCCGCGGCCCAGGTTTCGCCACCATTCACGACGAGGAGACGCGGCAAGTCGCCTGAGCATGATGCGGATCATCGCGAGGCGGATGAACGCAATGGCTGTGGTTGCGTAACGCTCAAAGTGGCGAGCCAAGCGACTGATCCAAGCGTATCTCGGGCTGGCACCTTTGCTAGTCGAAGGTTTAAGCTATCTAAGATATTGAGGGCGACGAGGTGATTGAGTCAGCCAGAGATACGTCATCGCTGCGTATCTCGGTCATTACGCCGTGCCATAACGCAGCTCCGTGGATAGCCAATGCCCTGCGAAGTATTGCGCAGCAAACCTATGCAGCCTACGAAATCATCGTGATAGATGACGCATCGACGGATAACTCGATCGCGATGATCGAACAGAGCGGCGTGCCCGTGAGACTCTTGCACGTGAACGCACGTAACGCAGCCGTGGCGCGCAATGCCGGTATCGAGGCTGCGAAAGGGAACTGGATCGCGCTGCTCGATGCCGACGACGTATGGTATCCGAATCACCTCGCCCGAGCAGCCGAGCTGCTCAGCAAGACAAACGACGTGGCTTTTATGTCGAACCACGATTGGATTGGGCTGCAGAGCGAATTGTTGCCTCTGCCCGAGGAGTTCCGCTGCAAATTGACTGCCCCGCGCTCAGGCATGGACGTCGAGCAATTTTTCGAGCTCACCGAGAACGGGTTCCACTTCGGTCACTCGACCGTACTTTACCGCCTCGATTGCGTACGCTCCGTCGGCATGTTCGATCCGAGCCAACGGCGCCGCCACGACAGTGATCTCTGGATCCGTATGATCGCGGATCGGACTTGGACCTATGACACCGTCAAATCGGTCGGCTACCGCGAGAATACGCCCGGCAGCCTGTCAAAGGCCGAGGCCGAGTGCGATTATTTCTACCTCCGGGCGTTGGTTAAGAACCTCGACCACGTACGATCTCAAGTCTATCGGAAACACTTGGCGCGGGAAGCGCGGCGCGCGATGGGCATCGCATTCGTCGACGGCTCCGTCGAACACTACACGCTTGTCCGCGAATTGGCCTGGATGCATCTCTCGTCGAAGTATCGGTGCTTTTATCGGTGTGCATCGATGTGGCCGAGCCTGGCGCGGGGACTGATTAGGGGGAAGCGCCGCATCACCTTGCGCAAATCGCCTACGACCGAAAGTCCCGCGCCGGCTGTACAATGATCGGGGTGGCCCTTGCTGGAGCCCTCGCCATGACATGCATAACGTTCGGAGTAGGGCTCGTTTTTCTGCGCCACCGTGCCTATCGCCGGCAAATTACCTATGATCCCCGACAGAGCTGTGTTTTGGGAATGGCTGGGCCAGCAATCGAGACGGTCTCCGTCCGCTGCGACGAAGATGGAGTCGTTCTGCCGGAGTCAGCTACTGGAGCCGTCAGCGGGCTGCTCGAGGTGGAGGTCAGGGCTTCCCTCGCGGGAAGGCTGTTCGAGCCTGCAGTCGAGATCAGGGCTGGTGATTTTCACGACATCCAATATTTCGAGCGTGGTGCGCAGGGCGCGCGCTTTTTGAATGTCAGCCGGCTACTCGATTCGAAAGCGACCGGAGAACGAGTGCATCTGAACGGTCATCAGGTGACGTGGGAGGTAGCGAGCCCACGCCTCCACATCTGCCGCGAAAACGTAACGCCCGACGATCGTGTGCTAGTCGTTGCACCCCATCCGGATGATGCCGAAATCGCCGCCTTTGGCTTATATGCTGACACACGGGCGACGGTGGTGACGCTCACAGCGGGTGATGCGAGCGACCGGTATCGAAACTCCTTGCAGCCGTGGCTCAGCCTTACGCGCAGCGTGATCGCGACAATGCGCGTTTGGGACAGCCTGACTATTCCGCAATTCGGGGGTGTGCCACCCGAGCGAGTTGTTAATCTCTGTTTGCCCGACGGCCGGCTGAGGGAAATGTATCTGCATCCGGATTGCGACTTTCAGGGCGAGGGGGATGAAGCACCAGACTTCCCCGCGCTGCGTCGGATGAACCGCTCTCCGCTCATTCAAGGTGACGCGGCGTGCACTTGGAAGTCGCTTGTACGCGATCTGGGCTGCGCCATCTCGGACACTAAGCCAACCATCGTGGTTGCTCCTCACCCAAGACTGGATCCTGTTTCGGATCACCTATTCGCCACAGTCGCTTTGGGCGAGGCGCTGCAATCCACCGGCTTAACGACGGGGCGGATGTTTCTTTACACGGTTCATAATCGTCGCTCTGAACTGTGGCCGTTCGGACCTGCGGGCAGCGGCGTTGCGTTGCTTCCCATCCTGCCGGACGATGGCAACTGCGCCTCTGGCTTCTATTCGCATGGACTGTCCGTTGAGCGCCAACGGCAGAAATTTGTCGCGCTGGAGGCGATGCATGACGTGCGCAACATGCAATGGCCGACTGGTGCAACATACCAGCAGGTTGGCCTTCGAGTTGCGGCGGAATTGCGTGCATTGGCGCATGGGATGGGCGTTGTGCCCACCAACTACCTGCGACGTGGGGTGCGGCCAGACGAATTATTTTTTATAACGTCGTTCAACGACGGTATGACGCTCGCTCGCCTGGCGGTGGAACAGAATGTATCCCAGCGCGGCGGCGTAGTCACTCGTTCGTGTTGACGCTTCGGAATCGATGAAAGTCAGCGGTCGGAAGTTCAGCGAGGACCTCGTTGGCGCCTGGATCGGGTTGCAGCAGACGAACCCCGATCTCATCAGCCTTATTTCAATCCGAATTCTCTGGCATTGTCGCCAACGCATGCGCCAACGCGGAGCTTGCGATCATAGTGGCGATCCGTCCCGCCGATCCTGGCGGCTTCTTCCCGTGAAGCATCCTCAAGTGCAGCCGCGCTTCTGTCGATTACAATATGGAGAGGACAATCGAAGCGCCTCGCTCTGCTCGCAGACTATCGGTCCGTTTTCCTTGAATGAGGTATTGCATGTAGAATCTGTAAGCTAGCTGTTGGTCAGCGCCAACTCCTTCGCAGTACCTGAAGCGCACGACGTGCTGGACTGTGGAGATTTAGTCGTATCGCCAAGGAACGAACTTGGCCGCGTAGCAAGCGATATGCATAGCGAGCTGACGCTAGTTCGACGCTGCCGTTTGCGAGCGGTACGGAAGCATTCATGAAGCGTTGCTTCCACTCGGACATGCCCCTGCCAAGATCGATGGTCTTGATGTTGTCTGACTTGGCGTGTTCGCAGATCTTCAACAATAGAATCAGGCTTGGCGAGTATTTTGAGAATTCGGTATCGTATGACGCAAACCACGAATGCAAAATATCGCCAGACCTGATGCCAAAGTGCGCGGCGACAAGCCGATCACCAGCATGGAGAAGTGATAGCATTCCGCTGAAATTCTCATCTTGCGTGGCATGAATACTCTGAATGACACTGGTCGTCCACGGCTGCACGAGGATATCTTGTTTGCCTGTTTTTGTATATTGTCGAGATTTCCACATCAGCAGCGATTGCATGAGGCCCTGATCTGCGCTGTGCGGAATAAAGCGCAAAGGTCCATGATCGCGCTTGAGCTTCCGTATCTTAATTTGCTCCCTTTTGACCACGTTCTTTTGTCGAGAATAGGCATCGAAACCAGCAGACAGATCGATCTGCGGCGAAATATCAAGCGATTGGTGGAATGGAGCAAAGCACCGTTGTGACGCTACAAGGTGGTCAAAATCCCAAGCAATGAGCCCACTTTGTCTCATAAGATCCTTGGGATCGCACCAATAGCCTGGCTCGCAAATCAGGCCATGATAGTCGGAGAGATAGTGACCCACCGGAACGCCCACATTTCCTGGCATGCGGTGAAACGGAAGATAAGCGGCGAGGGCATCGCTCTCTTCAATGATCGCTAGTTCCACATCGCCTCGTGCTTCGGCGACGATGTCTGAGAACCTCGGATGGAAATAGGGGCTGGCGAGCGCAGGATTTTGCTTCTGCAGTTCGAGCCACCGGAGCCTATCTTCCGTGCGCATTTTTTGCCAAGGGACAACTCTCACTCTCATTGGCAACGCTCCATGAGAACTACTTCGAGTTCTGCCAACGCCCGCCGGGGCAAGCCGTATCCCGACGCAACCCAGCGAGCTTTGCTCTGGGCTAAAGGGCGTTGACTAGACTCGATTCAACTAGTCGGAATGCCAGAGAACACAGAATATGCGCTCTCGCACGCTTCTCTACTTTCAAGCGGGATTCCCCAGATGACTCCCGAGCTGAGGTGAATATTTGCGCTTTTCCGATCTTCCCGCAAGATAGCGCGAGCTGCGGACGGCTGCCGGTACCCGGGGTGGTCGGAATGGTGGTCGAAGAATTGATTTGGTCATTTTGCCTGGCATTTGGACGTACTCCTCCCGTCGGTTGCTGTGGAATGGATAGCGATCGAACGCTTCATATATCGGAGGGCCAGTCGGCCCACTTTAACTCCGCTCATAAAGCTGGACGCAGGACGATACCCACCGGGATCGCGCCCTCCCGCGCGAGCCGCCACAGGGCGATCAGCAGCTTGCGTGCCAGCGCCACAATCATTGTCTTGCGGGTCTGAGGCGCATTTTTCGTGCGTGCGTAAAACCAATGCGCCAATGCGCTGTCCTTCTGGAACATCAGAAACCGCCATGGCAGTTGGATCATGCCGCGCCGGACTCGCGCGTTACCGGATCGAGCCAGCCCTTTCTCGCGACGCTTCTTGCCGCTCTCGTCAGGCGAGCCGGTAAGGCCCCCATAGCGCGCCACCGCCCGACGGTCGCGCAAGTTTCGGCTGAGCACCTCCTGCACCAGTATGTCCGCCGTCTCTACGCCAACCCCGATCACCCGGGCCAGCAGGCGCACCGTGACATGAGGTCCGTCACCGGGGGCTTGCTTGAGGCGCTCCAGGCGGGTCCCCTCAATGTCCCGGATTTGACTGCGGACGAGCCGGCGGCGCTCCATGTCGTGCTTGAGTTCAGCCAATGTGTTGGGCGGGATCGGCTCGCCTTCGGGCGTGCGCAAGCCGTCGAGGCGTTCGACCGCCTTCTTCAGCTTGGGATTGAAGCCGCGGATGCTGAGCCGCGCCAGCGCCGCCTTCATCCTGTTGACGATCCGGCTTTGCTCGCCAACGAGACCTTCGCGCTCGCGATTGGGCCGCTTGGCATCCTCCTGCGCCAGCGTCGGAATCGCCACCATCTTGCAGTGATCACGCTCGCCGCGCAGCCAGCCGAGAAACGCGCGTTTGAGCAGTTCCGTGTCAAGCCGGTCGGTCTTGGCGCGCCGGTGCTCGCGCGATACGGCTACGCTGGATGCGTGAATGACATGGGCTTCGATACCTCGAGCCCGGAGCCAGCGCGCCAGCCAGAAGCCGTCACGGCCGGCCTCGAAGGCGATAGCAATCCGTTCGATCCTATGTCCTGCTTTCTCCGCTTCCTCCCGCCAGCGATTGAGCAGTTTCAGCAACGCGTCGAGCGCTCGCCGTTGAAGAAGCTCGCGGTCGATGAGAGCGCTTGTTCACGACACTGGTCATAAAGCGCGTGGTGGCTGCGCTGCAATGTGCCGTCATAGGTCCACAGATCAAAATAGTCGTAGACCGTGCTTTTCGGGGGCAGGTCTTTCGGGATTGCGCGCCACTGACAGCCGGTCGACAGAACGTACATAAGACCGTTCACCACCTCGCGCATGATCACCGTCCGTTTGCCTCCGCCAGACTTGCCGGGCGGGATGAGCGGTACCATCAGCTCCCATTCCTCGTCGGTCACATCGCTCGGATAGCGCAACTTGCTGCGGTCATAGCGCGCGCGATTCCTGCTCGTCCACATCGGTGCCCCCTCGAATCAAGGTCACCACTCTTGAATCACAACTGATTCACTTGATTCAAGAACTCTCCGGACGGACACTTAG
>Ga0207416_1004498_pt1 | contig 12047 bp, 8 predicted proteins | sample PaiPotPPM11metaG_FD_184107 | JGI IMG/M metagenome (GOLD analysis project Ga0207416, IMG submission 184107) | Iron sulfur acid spring bacterial and archeal communities from Banff, Canada, to study Microbial Dark Matter (Phase II) - Paint Pots PPM... ...
AAAGATTAATCAGAAAGATATGTAGTTGTGTGTAATTTGGTCGACTCCTCAGACTGTTCGTGGATTTCAATACAAAGAATTAACAATGACGATGTTTCTATTTTTTTATGATTCAATGAGCCCCAGACAAGTTACACTACAACGGTAATAGACTTCGCTATGTGTCTGAAGGATATGACTTTATGCTTTATCTGAATTAGTGAAGAAAACGCGTATTATCGATAATACTGCTGGCTTCAGCGAAATATTTTATCCTTTTGGTATTCACACATTGTGGTCATATCGGATAATAATATAATACCGAATGGATAATCAATAATAACCACCATATGTCATCCAATGAAGAAATAAAAAGAGCAATTGAAGAATTAGATAGCGGATGGGAATTAAGAGAAGGTAAGATTGTTAAATCATTTCAATTCCCAAGTTTTATGAAGGCTATTGAGTTTGTAAATGATGTTGCAAAGATTGCTGAGAAGGTCAATCATCACCCGATTATTACAATTAACTGGAACACTGTCAAACTTTCCTTAAAATCCTTTGATGTTGATGCTATAACCGGACGAGACATTAACCTTGCAAAAGAGATAGAAAAACGACTAGACAAGAATTAAAAAATAGTTAATTGAGGATCGTTAGGTGTATTAACTGTGAATAAACTCGTATCTTCCAAAGCTGTCTTGAAAGTAAAAATAACATCAGCTTAGTTTTCTTCGTGTTTGCTTGACTTTGATCACCTGTTGTGTATCCTCCGTCACGAAGTGCCCAGTACCATTGACCGCCCGTCACCTTTACCACATGCACTTTTCCAGAATGTCGTAGTGCATTGGAGAAAGCGACAGGGGGGAAAGTGTGCTTGTTCACACTGAGAGGCGGTAGGCGAATTGATCCCGATATACCACTTACTGACGCTCCAATGCACGTCGATCCCACTTGGCACACGTTGCAGTTCTGCTTGAAGCTAATGAATGTTATTTTCCGTGCTAATGCAATTAAGAACTAACTTTGAATGCGTCACATCCACGTGCAACATCCAACTTTCAAGTATTTTGAAAGAGCATGCCTACTGAACACGCATAATTTCAAGTTTGCATCATGAAACTTGCATATAAAATTCTAAAATTGCATGAATAGGATGAATAATATTCATGTAAAATAATCTCCAGAAGCAATGGATAAAAAAGTAGTAAAAAAACTAACAATGGGTGCCCTTGTAATAATACTTGCTGCAGTTATGGTGCACACACCGGTTACAGGATTTGTACATGCTCAAAGCGCGACGAAGGTTTTGAGAATAGGATATTTTCCTAACATAAACCATGCTCAAGCGGTGATCGGGTTTGGGAGTGGAGAATTCCAGAAAGAACTTGGAAGCAGTATACAAGTACAGCCATACATATTCAACGCAGGTTCATCAGCTATTCAAGCTCTTCTAGCAAATAGAATAGACGTCACGTACGTTGGCCCTGGCCCAGCAGTAAATGGCTATGTAGCAGCTCAAGGAGCGGATCTCAGAATAATATCAGGTGCGGCTAGTGGTGGTGCTGTTTTTGTAATCAGAAATGATTCCGGAATTAAATCTCCTAAGGATTTTGCAAATAAAGTATTTGCTTCACCTCAACTTGGAAACACGCAAGATATATCTCTTCGAAAATATTTGCAAGATAATGGATACAAAACGAAAGACAATGGAGGAAATGTAACTGTGACACCCGTTGATAATCCAATTATTCTTACATTATTTTTAAAGAAACAGATAGATGGTGCATGGGTACCGGAACCATGGGGTGCAAGATTAGTTAATGAAGCTGGAGGAAGAATATTGGTAGATGAAACAACCTTGTGGCCTCCAGATGGTAAGTTTGTAACGGCTAACATAGTGGCTAGAACAAACTACTTGCAACAAAATCCTGATGTAGTCAAAAAACTACTTGCAGCAAATGTTAACGAAACACTATGGATAAATAATCACACAAGTGCAGCAATAAAGTCATTCAATACTGAATTTCAAAAACTAACAGGTAAAACCGTAAAAGAAAATGAGTTGAAGCAGGCTTGGTCAAGAATACAATTCACATACGATCCACTAAAGTTATCACTCTTCCAGGGAGCCAATAATGCTTACGACATTGGATTCTTGGCAAAGGGGAAACCAAGACCAGACCTGTCAGGGATATACGATCTGACAATTCTGAATGAAGTATTGAACGAGAAGGGGTTGCAACCAATAGGAGCAGCAGGAGCAGCAGGAGGGGCAGGAGGACTAGCAGAAGCAATTCCATAACTTCTCTTATCTTATAAATCCAATTCTTTTATTAGTCTATACAATTAATGCCAGAAACAAATTCTAATTATACAAAAATGGCGGCATAGTGTAAGTTATCTTAAATTGAAATGCATAAACCCATTGTATGGACCCCCATAAAAAATACAAAATTCAAAGCTACAGAATTAGTCAGATGCAACTCAAAATTATACGTCACAATTTAAAATATTATCTCGGACCAAAGTTAATCCATAAATTCAGTCAGAGTAAACTGTTCTTTCTTTCGTTCCCTAAAGATCAATTTTAATTCCGTCATTAGAGATTCAACTCTGCCACGTAAGTAATCATTAACTCTGAACTGAGTACACATATTTATTGCAATATCGGCATATTTTTCAACCGAACCTCTGGTGACTGTTTGCAAAAGCTCATGTTCACATTCCATACACTTGCCCATAAGTGGCATTCTACGATATTTTTCTCCACAATTGCTACACCGAAAGGATTGTGATGAGTAGGATCGCATATTGCCCATAATGTCTGGCAAAATATGTGTCGTCAGCACCATTGATGCTACCTCATCAGGATCGACAGCATTGATTAGTTTTGCAGTAGCGAGCTGCATTTCCAATTTCTCATCCATGGAATTAAGTGTAGAATATGCACTGCGTTGTATGTTGGTCGTTAGCAGACATGTCGAATGGGTAAATCCATAACCAAAAAATTGGTCTTCATTTCCGAGCCTGTTTTTAATAATTTCTATCTTGTTAACAAGGTCTCCAGCCTTAGCTTGTTTCAAAGTTGCTTCGTAAAATTCAAGCGGATAAACTGAGGTAACATCAATATTATGAGCTTGTCTTTGTACCTCATTTGGTAATACAATCGGCTGAATAAGTAGTGGGGCATCCATGAGTCCACCAATTTTATCTGGCAAAAAATCGTACGAAAAGTTTAGGAACGCATCAGCTAATAGCATTATAGAGTCTGCATCACCATCACAATCCCTGCGTTTTGCAGAGTGCCATACAGGATGGGCCAAACAGACCTGGGAATTGGTAAAACCTATAATTCTTCCTATAATACCAACAGATGTATGTGGTGCCAATCCAACTATTAGGTGCCCTATCAGGTCTTCTACAGAGAAAGAGTTGTAGAATGGCTCAAGCCCGTATAATTTTACAAGTTCTTCATCAATAAAGTTGGCCACATTGAGCAAATGTTTAGCGCAATCCAAAGGTAGTACCACGTCTTGCATAAGCAGCTCGACCAATTGATCAGCCGATACTATCTCTCTACCAAGATAATCTCTTGTATAACCCAATTCCTTTAATTTTTGTATGCTACTTATAGTCCACTTAGGTTTAAAGTGGGTCAGAGGTTCGTTCGTTGCATCAAACCTAATAGTCCCGTCCTTGAAACTATAGAGATCAAATTTTTGTCTCAGTATTCCTTTTTCTAACAGCTCGGCAGCTTTGTGTTTACTCATAAGACCCTTAACGCCTTTGAGTGGTTCTCCTGCTACAATGCCAAGTTTTCTTTGCGCCTCTTCAACAGCTGTTTTTAGTGAATAGTTGACAGGAGAGTAAGTCTTGCCATCCTTACCACACCTATAGCACCGATTGTTATTGATGCCATCTGTAATTTCCTCCCTACAAACTACACATAGATTTCGTATGGGAGTAAGAGCATAACAGTTACGACAGCGTGTTCCAATTGAAGGCAGTTTGCAATCATTACAAAATCTATTTGCAATTTCAGCATAAAAAGATTCATCCTTTGCTGCTCTTAAAATATCGCGTGTTGCACCTCCTTTGATACCAATAGGAAACAATACATGAACAGGAGGTTTCATTTTACGTTCAGCAGCCTTTTCCGGGCGTCCTACTCTGACAGCGATTGAAGAGGCAAATTTTGCTCTGATTTCAACTCCGGATGTCTTTGAAATAAATTCTAATGTATCCTTAGCTTCAAGAAAGCAATCAGCATCATGACCAACGGGTGATGGTGACGGAACCGCAGCGTTTCTCTCATCAGAAGTAGGAATCAATAACTTGGTTAGCGTATACACATGATCTAGGTTATCGATCTCAATAATTTTACCCTCATCGTTTACCGAATGGATTATACCAAGTTTTTCCAAGATATCTTTTATCTTTGGATTATCATTGGGGAATTGTATAATAGACGAGCGAGAAAGAGAAGAATAAGAAGAACTACTGTTATCGGTTAGCTTAACATTTTGTTGATACTGATAATATTTTTCTTTCAGTAATAAAACTTCATCGATGCTGACACAATCCCAATAGAACGAATATTTTGGATGAAGTGGAATGTTAAACCTTCTGCTGATTTCAAATGCCTCTTCAACGGTAGGTGCTGTTGAGAAAGGCTCTTTTGATAATTGGATTAGTCTTTCGCTTAATGTTTCTCCAGTCAGGATTGAATCCGAGGTTTGGAATGCCAGCAATTTTGCGTGTAATTGTAATGACCAAACTTCTTCTACATAACTCGCTGGGAGCAGCTGAGCATTATTTTCAAGAAAATCACCGTAACTTATTAGTATATCGCCCATGTAGAGTATTCTGTCGATGTTAGGTCGGATCTGTGCAGCCTGTTCCACTGTTGATACCTGTATGACATTACCATTATCAAGCCTAACAACTGGAGGCTCAATGGTATCTACAAGTGCTATACTGGATGCCTTTCCGGGTACATCTATTTTGATTTGTGTACCCACAACAATGGCATGATTTAATAATATGGGCACAACAGGGTGAATTCCGATAGTTGCCAAACCAGTATTGTAGCATCGACCGTACCTTAACCGGAAGCCTCCGATTTTCTTACTCATTGAAAGCACTGGCCTACCGGTAATCACTTCAGACATTCTGTGACTAGCCGCATCGTCATTGCCTGTTTGAATAGCTCCTTGCAATTCCTTGAGCCAATTCCAGCCATCTAGTTTTAAAGTCTCAACCATTTTGAGTAACTTTCTGCTGCGACCGATCAGACCATCATTCATTACCCTCAGCGCACCGCCTCGTACCCTGTCGGTATGGATTCTCTTCATACCTCTATGACCTAAAACCTCTACCGGATCAGTATCTATTCCATCGAGCTCCACCGGTAAGTTGGTTATACATCTAACTACATCTTCATCTAAAACCTTAAACTGGAAATTTCCAACTTCACGCTCATAAATTCTGAGTTCTTCGACAAATCTTCCTGTCTCGTCATCGTATGAATTTGCAGCATATTTTTCTAAGCCAGTAATTTTTCTTACGTGATCTGCTATTAGCATTGTAAATGCGGCCTCAGTTCCTCCCGCAGACCTGATAGGCCCAGCAAACGATATGGACAGGTATTGGCTTCCGTCATTGTTATTCTTTAGTTGCACATCAGCAATTCCTTGTAAAGGAGCAATTGTCATACCTTCGGTAACTATAGCTAGACTAACACGTACAGCGTTGTCCAGTCTCGTCCGTAAATCACCATTCCCATATTCTGCCAAAGCTATCTCTTCGGCAATTGTAAGTGCTGCCTTCTCTTTGGTTGACCACGAGAGTAAAACTCGTAATCGATCTGCAATATCGATATTATGCATTTTTGCAACTCTATCAGCTAGATCGTACGCAATTTTTGGCTCTACTCCGTCTGAAACATCTAATCCCAGTTTCCGTGCCTTCGCAGCAAGTTCAAAATTCTTTTGTACATTTTTCAAAATATTGTGTTGGTAATTTAAATAATAAGCTGGCATACGTACATCTTTTAGACGGAGCACAGCCTCATCGATCATTGTTATATCATGTTTTGTTGTCATCTTCTTATCTGCTTGATAATTGTAGAAAGTTTATCTTCCCAGCTTCCATCTTGCTCAATCATCGTACTGATTACAATAACATCTGCACCAGCTTTAGCTATTTCCTTTGCTGTTTCAGGAGCACGAATTCCACCTCCAACTATAAGTATTCCTTCGTAGTGTTTTCTCACAGCAGATACCATTTGGGGCGAGATACTTTGCATAGCGCCTGAACCGGCCTCGAGGTACAAAAATCTCATACCTAAATACTGAGCCGCCAGCGAATACATGACAGCGATTCTATATTTGTTGAAAGGAATTCCGCGTGCCCGACCTATGAACCATGCAGTGGTGCCCTCCCCGATAATAAGGTAACCAGTTGGCAACGGTTCGATGTTATACTTTTTGACAGAAAGTGCTCCCAACGCCTGGGCTTCTGTAATGAAATAGGGATCTTCTGAGTTAAGTAGAGTGCTAAATAGAATTGCATCAGCTCTGGGCGATACTCCGTTAACATTCCCAGGAAACAATATCACAGGAATGTTAATTTGTAGTTTGATACTCGAAACTATTTCCGTCAGTTCGAGTTGATCAATTGCCGAAGATCCGCCTACTAAAACAGCTGAAGCTCCCATTCCTTCAACCTTTTTTGCAATTGAAGCTGCCCCAGCAGAATTTTCAGAATCTATAAGTGGAAAGCATAACGTGCCATATTTTTTGACCTCACTTTGAATGTAATCCTCGATCTTATGCGCCACACCATTTGTGAATGCTTTGTAGTTGTATATCAATATGTATGCGTTAGATTTCGTAATAAACACTAAAGATCGATTAATTGTTGTTTATTTATTTGATTTTGATATATGTGGTACATTTCTTATCAAGGTTATTACTATTATTACAAGACGAATTGGACCAAAGTAGTAATACTTCAAATACATTTCTGTTAAGGCTAACCTTAATGCTTGGAGGGTTCGAATTTGTTCGAACTTTCATGTTAGTTTGTCTCATCATTTTAGTGAATCACGAAAGATATATGCACAATGCGGAAATTCACCTAAACGCTAATTCAGTGTTTATCTTAGCATCTAAATGCTGAAGGTAAATCTCTGAAAGCAGGAGAGAATTTATAGTATGTTATAACTGATTATTATGAAACGCAGCCTAAAAATAAAAGGGCTATTCCTATCGAGCTGATAAATGAAAATACTACTACTTCTTATGATGTAAGAAGATATATGGAATTACTTGCTGAAACATGCAATTCGGTTATAGAGCCTTTTGGATTTACTGTCGTTTCTAATACATTACATCAAGATATTTCTAATATTGATTTAGGAAGAGTAATTCATATCGTCTATTATTTGTTAATTGTACTAAGGATTCTAGATAGGTCTGGCATGGCTTACTAGATTGCTTCCAGAGCTAAAATGATAATATCATGTGGCAGCTTATCTGATTCTTGAATTCAACCCGAAACCATTTTTAGGGTTTATATGCAGTTATAGAATACATGTCGCAACTTAAATTTGAGGAAGATTCTCTTCGCAGGATTAAGCGCATAGTAATTCTGGGTAGTGGCTTTGCAGGGATCGAAGTTTTAAAGAAGCTTCAGAAGAAATTTCACAGTAATAAGAATATTGATATTATCTTGGTAAGTAAAGATAACTTTCTTCTCTTTACTCCAATGCTTCCTGAAGTAGCATCTGGCATGATTGAAACAAGACATATAGTAACACCGGTTAGATCATTTTGTAAAAAAGCCAAATTCTATGAAGCGAATGTAGAATCAATAGATCTTGATAATAGACAGGTTACCTTGACTCATTCAATTGGCAGGCAATCTCAACCAAACGATTGGCGCGAACACACACTGAAATATGATTACCTTGTTATCGCATTAGGTAGTGAAAATAATTTCTTTAATATGTCTGATATTCAGAAACACTCCTTTACTATGAAGAGTATTGGTGATGCCATAATTTTGAGAAACCACATCATAAACATACTTGAACAAGCAAGTCTGGAAGAAGATAATAAAGAATTACGAAAGAGTCTTTTAACTTTTGTGGTAGTTGGTGGGGGATTCAATGGTGTTGAAACGGTAGGAGCATTAAATGACTTTATACGAGAATCCATTAGATGTTATTACAAGAATATCTATATGACAGAAGTAAGGGTAATACTTGTCCATACTACCGATAAGCTTCTCGAACAAATAGATGAACCATTAGGTAAATTTGCATTGAAAAAACTAAAAGCTAGTGGTGTAGAATTTATAATGAATAGTCATGTTATTGATGCAACTGCAAATAGTGTAAAGTTAGATAATGTCAATAATGCAATAATACCGTGTTATACCATTATTTGGACTGCAGGTGTAACTCCAAGTAAGCTAATTGCAGATCTTCCTTGTGAACATGACAAAGGACATAGAGTAGTAGCTAACGACTATTTAGAAGTGTTAGGCCATAATGGAGTGTATGTTCTTGGTGATTGTGCGTGTATAACAGATCCACATACAGGAAAGCCCTATCCTCCAACAGCACAACATGCAATAAGACAGGGCAAAGTAGCTGCAAAAAATATAATCTCTTCTATTAAAGGTGAAGGAGAGAATAAGAAGGCTAAATTTGATTATAAAACAAAAGGTATGATGGCGGAAATTGGAAAAAGAGCAGGTGTTGCAACGGTACTCGGATTCAAATTACATGGATTTGTAGCCTGGTGGCTTTGGCGGACTTACTATTTAGGTAACCTTCCAACAATAAAGAAGAAGTTAAAAGTTATGGGAGATTGGACCTCTGATCTGATATCCAAACCAGATGTAGCAATGATAAAAAGGCCTGATATAGAAAGTAGTTTTGATAATACTCAAAAGCCAAGTACTAGTAACCTCAAGAGGACAGAATCTCAATAATAACAAAATCAGCAAGAGCTTAAAGCTGCACCTAAAGAAATGAAGTCATCAACCTGAGCTACCCTCCATATTTCAAGTTATCTACCATCTTCTGATGTTAAACGATCTGCAAATCTACGCATTTCTTCGTATTAGCCTCATGCGCATACCATATTTGGGGCGCAATGTGACAAGTGGTTGGAGGGCAATTGGATGACCTGCTTCTAGTCTCATCTTCCATCTCCTAACGATAATAGCGATCGCTAGTATACCCTCAGTCAATGCAAATGGTTCCCCAATACAAGCCCTGGGACCACCGCCAAATGGAAAGTAGCTAAACCTTGGCAAATTTGTTCTTGTCCCACTATTCCAGCGTTCAGGATTAAAGCTTCCAGGTTCAGGGAAAAAACGTTTATCACGATGCATCAAATATTGACTCATTAGAATTGTCGAGCCAGCAGGTATGGTATATCCTCCAATCTTACAATCTTGTATTGCTTGACGGCCTATGGCCCACGCTGGAGGATAAAGTCGCATAGACTCTGAAAGGACTTTTCCTGTAAATTCTAACTTCGGTATGTCCGCAGCTGTTGGAAGCCGATCGTTGCCAAGAATGGAATCAATCTCTTCATAAAGCTTCTCTTCCTCTCTATTGTTTTGAGAGAGAAGGTAAAAAGTCCATGTTAATGCATTGGCTACAGTCTCATGTCCAGCCAAAAAAATCGTCATAACATTGTCTCTTAATTGCAATTTTGAGATAACGTAGTTCCCATTGTCAGAGGTAATGTTCTTGTTTGCAAGTAAGATAGATATTAGATCGCCATGATGATTATGACGAGGCAAATCCTTTACGTGAGTAATGCGGGTGCATTGGTGCTCATTGATTATACGATAAATTAGTGTATCTAGCTGCTTCTTAGCATAGTGAAAGCGTCTATTGCTTGGTAGAGGTAGCTTTTCAATAAGCTCACCTAACGGCATTCTAGCACGGTTGAAATATTCCACAAGAGTCGTGACGTAGTCACCAATTTCTTCAGCTTCTGATTCGATATCAAAACCAAATAAAGCCTTACAAACAATAGCCAGCGTTAGCTGCATAAATTCTTTATGTACATCCAATGTATCACCGTCCTTCCAACGATTAGATATACGCAAAATATATTCTGTCATAATGGTTGCATATGTTGTTAACCTGTCTTGATTAAAAGCAGGATGTATTAGCTGCCGCTGATTACGATGGGTGGTTCCTTCACTCGTTAACAATCCCTCTCCCAACACTTTCTTTGCCAATTGTAATCCGCGACTTTTTATGAAGCGGGTATCGTAAGTTACCAATACGTCTCTAATGTAGTCTGGATGGTTAAGGAAATAGATGTGTTGGTTCCCAAATTTAAAATGAGAAATGTCTCCATATCTTGAGAGATCAACCAGTACTCCAATAGGATCTCTTAGAAAATTAAGAAATTGAACCAACGGTAACTTCTGGGTGGGACCAGGTGGATAATCCATAGAAGTTGCGCGCTTCATGTCTCTATATGATACTTTTGCGTTACCAACTTATGAATAATCAAGTATTTAATCTTGATAAACGTATGCCTGAAGCTTTGCTATAATTTTGTAATTGCTATGAATATATTCGCTGGACCATGCGCTGTAGAAGTATCATTATATTGAGAAATCATTCTGCAAAGTACAATTATAGCGAATGTTTCCATGCTCCGAATGTTTCTACCTACATTGTCAAGTAAAGGTCAATTCTTAATTACTTACAGTTAAATGCGAAGTCCATGCATGCTTCGTCAATAACGTACACGCGACATATCGATATTGTTTATTAGAATTATCGACCCAGAGTATTTTACATCTTTGTAAAACCGATTATGGGCGGATATACTCTGGGGTCTTCCCGGCTATACTTATTACAACCCCGCTTGGCTGAGATGGATATATCCAGTTTAGCCGGAAGTTTATTTAGGCTTACGTTACGAATGGCTCTTTGTAGTCGGTAAACCCGAATTTAATTTTATATGCCAACCGTGAATAATCTTAAGGAGACATCAGAAGAATGAAGGCTAGATTTAATGTCTATCGCATGCTTTTTATTAAATGTTACTAGTCGTAATATTTGAATATTGTACTCTTCAAAAGGGAATTTACAAGCCTAAGACTATGGGGTTGTTAATATTCGAAATACTGCTAAATTTCCACCTAGTATTTCTTAGTCTTTGAAGACCATCGTCGCATCCATTAAAGTAAATCAATAATTGATTCAAGTTCCTGACCTTTACCTCTTGGTGGCAGTATACTCCAGAATATCGCTGTTTTGAAGTTCCTTGAGCCTAACAGCAAGTGTTTTGCTGCAGCGTTCCTCATATCAATTTTATTTACTACTTATCTAGTGCTTTGAGCACTTGTGCTAATTCCGTTGGAACTGTAATCATCGCATCATGTCCTTTCATTAATTCATAATAATCCCACCCTGCCGGTGACCTTAGAGCCTTGAATTGAGATTCTCCGAATTCTGTGCAAGAGATATAACTTTTAGGAAGTCTTATGGCTTCAGGATTGGTTATTCTTATTGGTTGGTCATGAGTGTGCCATGGCATAGGAGATAATCTTGCCATCATCCAGTTAATATCATCTGGATTTGTTACGCCGAACTCTTCTGGACTATATGACGCAACCAACCATTCCCTTCCCTGCTCTTTTAGTGCCCTTTCCTTGTAAATGGTTTCCAAGCCGGGCACTATGTCGAATGCACTTTTGTTGTTTTGTGGTAGGTATGCATCAAGATAAACAAGGCGTCTAATCCTTTCTGAAACTTTCTCTGCTACGCCTCCGATAACTAATCCCCCATAACTATGCTGAGATTTTCATACTCTAATAATTGAATTATGTCAAGTATGTGAGTATCCAATCCAATATCTCTTGATACCAGATGGCTCCTTTCACCTAAGCCAGTAAGAGTTGGTGCATACACTTCATGACCATCTTTCCTTAGAAGAATAGTTACCCTTTTCCAACACCATCCTCCGTGGCAGGATCCATGAACTAATACAAAAGTCGCCATTTCTCGAATTAAC
>Ga0207416_1004499_pt1 | contig 12045 bp, 15 predicted proteins | sample PaiPotPPM11metaG_FD_184107 | JGI IMG/M metagenome (GOLD analysis project Ga0207416, IMG submission 184107) | Iron sulfur acid spring bacterial and archeal communities from Banff, Canada, to study Microbial Dark Matter (Phase II) - Paint Pots PPM... ...
CAACTCCCCCCGCCGGGCGCCAGTCGCAGCAGCCAGCCACAGCAGCGCGGCCAAGTCCGAATCGTCCGCTTCGGCCAGCGAGAGCAGCCGCGCCACGTCCTCGGGGGCGGGTGGGGTGATGGTGTGCCTGGGTACCCGGGGTGGGCTTGCGTGAATGGCTGGGTTCACCGACAGCCAACCCCAGCGAACCGCCTGCTGGAGCGCCCGCCGGCAGATCTCGTGCACCCGCCGCACCGTGGCCGGCGCCAACGGTCCGCCCTCTTGGCCCCCCGCGGCCCGCAGCTGGGCATAGAGACGGTCCAAGTCGGCCGTCCGGAGCTTCTGAAGCCGCACTCGGCCCAGGCGAGGCATGACGACACGGTCGATCATCCGTCGGGTCTCGACGGCCGTCTTGGGCGACCACTCGGGCGAGGCCTGCTCGTACCAGCGCTCGACCAAGTCGCCAAAGGTCGCATCCGTCCCCAGATGCCGGCCCTCGCCGACCTCCACCAGCAGCCGAGCACGCAGGGCCTGAGCGTCTCGCTTGGCACCCCGAATCGTCCGGCTGACCTGGCGCTTGCGGCCCGTGACCGGGTCCCGGCCCGCGTACACGATGACCTGCCAGGCGTCGCCCCGCTTCCGGATGAACCCTTCCGCCATCGCTGCCAACCCTACGGGATTGACATTGGATTGACAACCACCTGGGCCACCACGGGTCATCGACACAAACAAGGGCCTGACCAGGCGTTTTATGGGTGGGCGCTGCAGGCATCGAACCTGCGACCTCCGCCTTGTAAGGGCGGCGCTCTTCCAGCTGAGCTAAACGCCCGGTCGAGACGTCGAGGGTAGCCCTGGTCCCCACGCTCGCTCGCGGTCCCGCCTGCAACTGGGTTCGGCGTGATCTCGGGCGCTCGCGGCCGCGCGGTTCGAGCGCGCGAGCGCGGGACCGTTGACCGCGGGCGGGCCGGGGCTCGACCGGGACGCCGGGGGGATCACGCCCCGACCGTCGTCACCCCGGCCCGCCGTGCTGCGGTGAACCGTCACGCGATGTCGGCAACCTCGAGCTCCCACGTCGTCGGGAGGGCGTCCTCCGGACGTGGGTGCTTCGGCGGCCGACCGCGCTTGCGCTTGTTGGCGATGATCTTCCCGTTCACGAGCAGCTCACCGCCCCAGACGCCCCAGGGCTCGCGCCGGGCTACGGCCGACGCGAGGCAGGGCTCCCGGACCGGGCAGTCGACGCAGAACGCCTTCGCCCGCGCGATGTCGTCGAGCTGCTCCGAGAAGAACAGCGGTGTCAGCGACCCGCTGTCACGGCAGCGGGCCTCCTGGCGCCACGGCTCCTCGGCGAGCCAGTCCTCGAAGGCGAACATCGCTCGCTCCTCTCTCCTCTTCTCCTGGTCTGGTGCTTGGTCGGTTGGCGGGTGGTCCTGGGTCGGCGGCCCCGAAACGCAAGAAGGCCGCCGGGGTGTCCCGGCGGCCTGGTGGCTCGGTGCGGTGGTGTCGCTACGAGGTCACGGGTTGCCGCCGGGGACGGGCTTGTGGTCGGTGATCACCGGGAGGAACGGGGTGACGACGATCGACCACGAGTTCGCCATGGCGCACGCGTACGCCGACCGGGCGCGCGTCGACCCGGTGCCGGCCTGGAGGCTGGTCATCGGGTTGCGTTCCATCGTGTCGGGACCTCGTTGTGCGCCCGCGGCAGCGGGTCCGTCCAGGCTGGCAGAGGTCGGACCCCGGGTCAAGCCAATAACGTGTCGGCGATGGCCGAGGTCGACATATCCGCGGTGCTCGAGCTCCTCGAGCACCGCCGGGCCGAGGGCTGGCACGAGTGCGCCCAGGTATACGTGAGCCGCCACGGCGAGGTGCTGCTCGACGAGGCCATCGGCGACCGGGGGCCGGGGCGCCCGCTGCGGGTCGACGACCTCATGCTCTGGTACTCGGCCGGCAAGCCCCTCACGACGGTGGCGGTCCTGCGGCTCTGGGAGCAGGGCCGGCTCGGCCTCGACGACACCGTCGGGTCCTTCCTCACCGACTGGGGGAACGGCAAGGAGCGCTGCACGCTCCGGCACGTGCTCAGCCACACCGGCGGGTTCCCGATGTGGGGCGACGTCACCTACGACGTCGACCTGACGTTCGGGGAGGCGCTGGCGGCGGTGAAGGCGCTGCCGGCCATGTGGGAGCCTGGCACCGAGGCCGGGTACCACGCGGCGAGCGGGTGGCGGGTACTCGGCGGCATCGTCGAGGCGGTCGACGGGCGCCCCGTCGACCGGTACGTGCACGACGAGATCCTCGAGCCGCTCGGCCTGGGCAACACGTCCATGGGGATCCCGGTCGAGGAGCAGCGCCGGCTCGGCGACCGGATCGTCCCGGTGGTGTGGACCGGCCACAAGTTCCCGACCCGGGGCGACGACGGCAAGGTCCGCCTGGTCCCGTACCGGATCGACCGGTACCACAACGAGCCGTGGCACATCGCCAAGGTCGAGCCGGGCGGCGGGATGCGGGGCCCGGCCCGGGAGCTCGGCCGCTTCTATGAGGCGATCCTCGGCCACGGCCCCGCGCTCCTCGAGCCCCGCACCGTCGAGGCGATGGCGGCCATCCACCGCTACGGAATGCTCGACCGCACCTTCGCCATCGACATCCCCTGGGGCCTCGGGGTCCAGCGCCAGTTCACGGGCGGCCCCGGCCGCCGGGCCTTCGGCCACGGGGGCATGGCGTCGTCGCGGGGGCTTGCCGACCCCGATCTCGGGCTGGTCATGGTGGTGGTCGCCAACGGCCTGGCCGGCTACTTCGAGGCCGAGCAGCGCAACCTCGAGGTCACCGACGCCGTCTACTCGGCGCTCGGCGAGGACGCGGCGCGGGTCCGCCGGCCGGTCGAGCCGGTGCCGGGCAGCCGGTTCAGCACCTGATCAGCCGCCGGCGGTGCCGGCGATGGCGGCCAGCACCCGGGGGTGGAGCGCCGGCGACGCGGCGACGACGTCGCCGGAGTGGAGCCAGGCCCCGGGGTCCCCGCGCCAGTCGGTGACCAGCCCGCCGGCCTCGCGGACGAGCAGCGCGCCGGCCGCGACGTCCCACGGCCCGAGCGCGGCCTCGAAGTAGCCGTCGAAGGTCCCGGCCGCGGTCCAGCACAGGTCGAGGCTGGCCGCCCCGGCCCGACGTAGGTCCTCAAAGGCGAGCAGGGCCCGCTCGAACACGCCGAGGTACTCGGGGAGGCGGGTGGACTTGGCGCGAAACGGGGTGCCGGTGGCGAGGATCGCCTGCCCGGCCGGCCGGTCGCTGACCCGGATCGGCTCGCCGTTGCGGTGGGCGCCGCCGCCCTGGCGGGCGGTGAACGTCTCCCCGAGCATCGGGGCGTGGACGACGCCGACCACCGGCTCGTCGTCGGCGACGAGCGCCACCGACACCCCGACGACCGGGAACCGGTGCAGGAAGTTGGCGGTGCCGTCGACGGGGTCGACGAGCCAGCCGACCGGCCCCCGGTCGCCACCCTCCTCCTCCCCGAAGAACGGGATGTCGGGCGCGGCGTCGGCGAGCGCGGCGCGGATGGCCCGCTCGCTGGCGGTGTCGGTCTGGCTGACCCAGTCGCCCGGCGCCTTCTCGCGGGCGTCGACGGGCGTGCCGAAGGCGTCGGCCACGATCGCCCCGCCGGCCCGGGCGGCGCTAAGCGCCGACCCGAGGAGGGCGTCGAGGTCGAGCCGGCGGCTAGCGGACACTGGCGCGCAGGGCGTCGAGGAGAGGGGGCGTCGCGCCGGCTAGCACCTGGCGGCGGGCGTCGGGGTCGTCGGTGACGAGCTCGCGGCCGGCGGCGTCGACGACGACCGCGCCCGCCTCCCGGCACGCGAGCAGGCCCCCGAGGTAGTCCCAGGGCGCGTGCTCGCCGAGCGAGTCGACGAACCCGTCGAGCCGCCCGGCCGCGATGTCGCAGAGCGCGAGCGCGAGCGAACCGAGGGCGCGGAGCTGCTTCCACGGGGCGGGCTTGGGAAGCCCGGCCGCCGCGATCACGGCCCGCTCGAGCTCGGTCGTCGGCGCGGCGTGCAGTCGTCCCTCGCCGGCCCACGCCCCCTCGCCGCGCACCGCGGTGTACCGCTCGCCGGTGGCGAGGTTGGCCACGAGCGAGCACAGCGGCCCCTGGTCGTCGAGCGCGCACAGCGAGGGGCCCCAGTACGGGATGCGACGCGAGCAGTTCGTGGACCCGTCGACCGGGTCGAGGACCACGGTGATCGGCGCGTCGGCGGGCCCGGAGCGGCCCGATTCCTCGCTGACGACGCGCAGCGGCACCTCGTGGAGCACCGCCAGCGCCGCGGCGTCGGCGTCGAGGTCGAGCGCGTACTGGCCCGGGCGGTCCGTGCGCGCCCGCCGCTCGGGGCCGGTGCGGGCGGCGACGGCGACCGCGACCCCGTCGGCGGCGGCCCCGAAGCGCTCGAGCAGGTCAGACGGGTCCACGGGCCCGGCAGTCTCCCAGACGCCCCGCCGCGGCCCGGCAGCTCGGCGGCGCTCGTGGTCACCCCTACCCGGGTGCCCGAGCCGGCCACTCGAGCCCGGCGCGGGCCACCGCCTCGGGGGTGTCGACGTCGAGGAAGGCCCGCTCGGTGGCGACCGAGCCCCACGCGTCCTCGTCGGCGTAGGTCACGGGGGCGGCCGCCAGCAGGTCGCGCAGGGCGGCCGAGCCGCCCGCGACCAGGTCGACGGCGAGCGCGAGATCCGCCGCCCCGTACCGCGCGCAGAGCGGCTGGGCGCGGCCCGCCACGCGAGGCACCACCGAGCCGGGCGCCGGATGCTCGGCGAGCCAACGCAGCAGCTCGACCTCGACGAAGGGGGCATCCACCGCGAGCAGGAGCACGGGTCCGGCGTGGGCTCGCTCGCCGAGCGCGCCGGCGCCGGCGACGAGCGCCGCCAGCGGCCCGGCGCCCGGTGGATGCTCGCGGACCGCCGGCAGCGAGCTCGCCCCCGGTCCGACCTCGAGCGCGGGGACGCACACCGCGGTCAGCACGCGCGCGCCGCGGTCGGCGAGGCGCTCCCCGGCTCGCCGCAGCTCGGCCTTCGGCGCGCCGAGTCGCGAGCTGGCGCCGCCGGTGAGGAGCAGGCCCGCGGTGCGTGGCATCGTCGCACGGTACCGTCGCCGTGGTGGAGCAGTCCGAGTGCCGCTGGCGTCTCGCGGCGGAGCCGGTCGCGACGCTCGTGACGATCGACGAGCGCGCCAACCCGCACGCGGTCCCGGTCTGCTTCGCGGTCCTCGGCAAGGACCGCCTCGTCACCGCCGTCGACCACAAGCCGAAGCGGACCACCGCCCTTCGTCGCCTCGACCACGTGCGCGCCCATCCCGAGGTGTGCGTCCTCGCCCACCACTACGAGGACGACTGGGGGGCGCTGTGGTGGGTGCGCGTCGACGGCGACGCGGTGGTCGTGGACGAGCCGGGCGTCGACCTGGTCGCGCCGCTGGCCGCCAAGTACCCGGCCTACACCGAGCGGCCGCCGGCCGGGCCGGCCATCGTGGTCACGATCCGGCGCTGGAGCGGCTGGTCGGCGCGGGACTGAGGTCCTCGGCCAGCTCGACGAGGTGCCCGTCGGGGTCGAGCACGTACGCGGTGCGCTGGCCCCACGGCCGGTCGGTCGGCGCGACGGCGGGGCGGGCGCCGCGACGCTGCAGCTCGGCGTACGCGGCGTCGCAGTCCCCCACCTTGAACCCGAGCTCGAAGCCGGGCCGGTCGGGGTCGGGGGGCGACAGCGGCCGCCCGAGGGTGGCGCTCATCGCGGCCCGCTCGTACAGGCCGACCCGGGTCGCGCCGGTGTCGAGCTGCGCGTAGGCGCCAGCCTGGTGCGCGACCGGCAGCCCCAGCACCCCGGCGTAGAACTCGAGCGAGCGACCGACGTCCTCGACGACAAGGACGACGTAGTCGGGGTGGGCGCCGAGCACTCAGGTCCCGGCGCCGTCGGGCTCGAGCTCGTAGGCCACGACCAGCCACCGCCCCGCCCGTCGGGCCAGCTGCAGGGCGTCGACGGCGGAGCCGCCGTCGCGGAGCTCGACGCGGGTGTGGACGACCGCGAAGCCGCGGTCCTCGCTGACCGCGTCGAGCGCCACCGTCTCGGCGATGCCGCGCAGCGCCGGCTGCGCCTCGTAGGCGGCGCGCTTGGCGGCGACGAACGGCTCCCGGTCCAGCCCGTCGCGCAGCTCGGCCCCGGACAACGCCCACAGCGCCTCGAAGTCGAGGCGGTCCCACGCGTGCTCGTAGGCGAGCGCGACCTCGGCCGCCGACGGGCCGGTGTTCACCGCCACGAGGATCACCAGCGCCACGCAGAGGAGGCCGACGGCGGCGCCGACGACCGCGACGACCACGGCTCAGGCGACCGCGGCGTCGATCTCGGCCGCCAGCGCGAGGTCCTTGCCGGTGATGCCGCCCTCGTCGTGGGTGCTGAGCGCGACGCGCAGCCGCCGGTACCGGATGTCCAGGTCGGGATGGTGGTTGGCGGCCTCGGCGAGGTCGGCGATCCGGCCCACGGCGTCGATCACGGCCCGGAACGACGCCAGCTCGTACTCGCGCACGATCTCGTCCCCGACCCGCGCCCAGCCCGGCAGCCGGTCCAGGCCGGCGCGCACCTCGTCGTCCGGGAGCGGCGGCACGGGCCCATTGTCGGCGGTGGCGGCGGCGGGGGCCAAGCCGACCCGCCCGGCCGGCGATCGGTGCCGCTGCCCACCTTCCCAGGCGAACACCTGTTCGATAGGCTGACCCGGCGATGGAGGGTCGGACCGGGCTGCGCTGGTCGGCGACGAGCGACGGCCAGCTGGCGCTGTTCGACGCCCCGGAGCGGGTGATCGGGCGGGGCGAGTACCGGGGCCTCGAGTTCGTGCACGTGCAGGCCCGCACGATCATCAACCGGCTGGCGCCGACCGCGCCGCTCCCCTTCCGCTTCACGATCAACGCCTACCGGGGCTGCAGCCACGCCTGCACCTACTGCTTCGCCCGCCCGACCCACGAGTTCCTCGGCCTCGACCCCGCGACCGACTTCGACCGGGTGATCGTCGTGAAGGTGAACGCGGTGGAGCGGCTGCGGGGCGAGCTGGCGCCGAAGCGCTGGGCCGGCGAGCCGATCGCCATGGGCACCAACACCGACCCGTACCAGGCCGCCGAGGGCAAGTACCGGCTCACCCAGGGGATCGTGGCGGTGCTCGCCGAGGCGGGCAATCCGTTCTCGATCCTCACCAAGAGCACGCTGGTGCTCCGCGACCTCGACCTGCTGGCCGACGCCGCCCGCCGCACCCGGGTGGAGCTGTGCCTGTCGGTCGGGACCCTCGACGACGAGGTCTGGCGGAGCACCGAGCCCGGCACCCCCCGGCCGGCGAAGCGCCTCGAGGCGGTGGCCCGGCTCAACGAGGCCGGGGTGGCCTGCGGCGTCCTGGTGGCGCCGGTGCTGCCCGGGCTCTCCGACGACCCGAGCCAGCTCGAGGCGGTCGTGGCCGCGGCCCTCGACGCCGGGGCGACGTCCGTGAGCTCGGTGCTCCTCCACCTCCGGCCCGGCGTCCGTGAGCACTACCTGGCCTGGCTCGGGGCCGAGCGGCCCGACCTGGTGGACCGCCACCAGCGGCTCTACGCCCGCGGCGCCTACGCGACCCGGGCCGAGCGGGAACGGGTCGGGGCGGTGGTGCGGGCGGCCGTGGCCCGGCACCAGGCCCCGACCCGGGCGAGGCCCGGTCGGGGGCGGGGCCGGTTCGGCCCCGTAACCTGAGCCTCAGTGTCAGGCTCTTCTCCGTCCGGCGGGCTCGCTCTTAACCTGCGTGCCCCCGTGTGCGGAGGCTTGCATCCGATTTGCGGCTCGTCGGACGTGCAGAACCGGCCGGCGAGGCTTGATAGGAGCGTGGCGTTCCTGCCTCAACTGAGGCTTGCCCACCGACCGGTTCCGACGTCATCCCCGACAAAGGAGGAGACCGGAGCCATGGTGGTCATTGGGATTGACGCGCACAAGCGGACCCACACGGCGGTTGCCGTAGATGGCAATGGCGCGCAGCTGTCGACTCGGACGGTGGTCGCGAACTCGGGTGGGCATCTGGAGCTGGTCCGGTGGGCTGAGCGGTTTGGGCCTGCGCGCCGGTTCGCGGTCGAGGACTGTCGGCACCTGACGCGCGGGCTGGAGCGGGATCTGTTGGGAGCGGGTGAGGTGATCGTGCGGGTGCCACCCCGGCTGATGGCGGGGCAGCGCCGTTCCGTGCGCGCCCGGGGCAAATCCGATCCCATCGACGCGTTGTCGGTGGCCCGGGCGGCGTTGCGGGAGCGGGATCTGCCGGTGGCTCGCTTAGATGGTGAGGAACGCCGCGTGCGGCTCCTGTTGGATCACCGTGAGGACCTGGTGGCGGAGCGGACCCGCATCATCAACCGGGTCCGGTGGCATCTGCACGGGCTCGATCCGGCGCTGGAGACCTCAGCCGGGGATCTGACCTGCGTCAAGAACTTGGAGGCGCTAGCTGGTCGCCTGGACGGCTTCGAAGGGGTCGAGGCGGAGATCCTGGCTGATCTGGTGCCTCGCCTGGTGGAGCTGACCGTCGAGGAGCGTCGGCTTGAGCGTCAGATCGCGGCTCGGGTTGCGCCCCTGGCCGCTTCGTTGTTGACCCTCCCAGGCTGTGGAGCGCTCACCGCGGCCAAGATCGTGGGCGAAACTGCAGGGGTGGACCGGTTCAGGGACCGCAACGCCTTCGCTCGCCACAATGGCACCGCGCCGGTCCCAGTTTGGTCGGGCAATCATGACCACCATCGCCTGAACCGGGGCGGCAACCGACAGCTCAACGCTGCTTTGCATCGCATCGCTGTGACTCAGCTCCGCACCCAAGGGCCGGCCAGGGAGCTCCTCGAGCGTCTCATGGCATCTGGCAAGACCAAACGGGACGCGCTGCGGATCCTTCGCCGTCGCCTCTCGGACATCGTCTACAAGCGACTCCTCGAAGAAAGCCGAGCCCACCAGCACCCGGCGACCTTCGAGAAGGCCGCTTGACATAGGAGCATCGTATGGCCGTCGGCCTGCTGGACCTCGCCCACGCCAACACCGACCTGCAGGGCGCGGCGCTCCGCCACCTGCAGCGGCTCGTCGCGTCGTGGCAGCCCCTGGCCGACCTGTGCTTCGCCGACCTGCTGGCCCTGGCGCCGGTCGAGGGCGAGGAGGCGCACCGCTTCCTCGTGCTCGCGCACGTCCGGCCGGTGACCGGCCAGACCCTCTACCCGGCCGAGCTGGTCGGGACCGTGGTCCAGGAGGTCGAGCGGCCGCTGGTGGCGCGGGCCTGGCGGAAGCGAGAGATCGTGGGCGGCGACGGGACCGTGCTCGGATCCTCGGAGCGGGCCCGCACCGAGTGCATCCCGCTCATGCTGCAGGACGCTCCGATCGCGGTGGTGTCACGGGAGTCGCCGACCGCGTCGGGGCGCCGCCAGGGCGAGCTCGAGCGCATCTACATGGACATCTTCGAGCGGTTCGCACGGATGATGACCGAAGGGTCGTTCCCGTTCGCGCGTGACGAGGTGCAGCTCGAGGAGGCGCCCCGGGTCGCGGACGGCGTGATCATCCTCGACGAGGCGCTGCAGATCCGGTTCACGAGCCCGAACGCGATCAGCTCGCTGCACCGGATGGGGATCCACTCGTACACGAACGGGCTGCAGCTGGAGGAGATCGGCTTCGACCAGGACGCGGCCGAGACCGCGTTCCGGCTCCGGGTGCCGGTCACCGAGGAGATCGAGCGGGGTGAGACCTCGGTTCTGATCCAGGCCATCCCGCTGCTCGAGCACGGCCGCTCGACGGGGGCGATGCTGCTCGTGCGCGACGTGACGGACCTGCGGACCCGGGACCGGATCCTCCTCTCGAAGGACGTCACCATCCGCGAGATCCACCATCGGGTGAAGAACAACCTGCAGACGATCGCGGCCCTGCTGCGCCTCCAGGGGCGGCGGCTTCGAACCACCGAGGCCCAGGAGGCGATCCAGGAGTCAGAGCGGCGGATCCGCTCGATCGCGATCGTGCACGAGACGCTGACGAAGGACACGACCGACGTCGTCGACTTCGCCGAGATCATCGGGCCGCTGGTGCGCGTGGTCGAGGAGACGGTGTCGACGCCGGAGCTCCAGCTGCACTTCGACGTCGAGGGCGAGGCGGGGCTGATCCCCGGTGAGATCGCGACCCCGCTGGCGGTGGCGTTGAACGAGCTGATGCAGAACGCGGTCGACCACGCGTTCCCGGTCGACGAGTTCGGCGCGGGGGAGGGCCACGTGCGGGTGCGGCTCGGGCGCCGGCCGGGGGAGCTGGCGATCGACGTCATCGACGACGGCGTCGGCCTGCCGCCTGACTTCACGCTCGAGTCTTCGCGCGGCCTCGGGCTGTCGATCGTGCAGGGACTGGTGACGAGCGAGCTCGGCGGCTCGCTCGAGGTGAAGGACGATCACGGGACGCGCGTCAGCCTGCGGGTTCCGTTGAAGCCGGCCGAGCGGGTCGAGCTCCAGACCCTCTGACGCGAGCCCCCGAGGGGCGCCGCGGCCGACCGGGGCTAACCGGCGCGCCGCTCCGCGACCCAGGTCTTGCGGATCTTGCGGCGCTCCTCCTCGGTGGTGCCGCCCCAGATCCCGGCCTCCTGGTTGGTGGCGAGGGCGAACTCGAGGCATTCATCGGTGACGAGGCAGGCGGTGCAGATCCGACGGGCGGTCTCGATCTGTTCGAGGGCGGGCCCGGTGGTCCCGATGGGGAAGAAGACGTCCGGGTCGGAGTCCCGGCACGCCGAGCGGCCCCGCCAGGCCTCGGCGTCCCAGTCGTGTGTGCGGATCCAGGTGAGCGCCACGTGCTGTCCTCAGTCTGTCGGCCCTGCGGCCGTCGTCGTACCGTGCCCCCGCTGCCGGGCCGTCCGGCTCCGGCGCGCCGCCCCGGGCCAACGGGCCCGGTGGGCGGAGCGATCGTAGAGGTCGGTGCCGTCATCCACAAGGGGCCTGACCTGGGGTTTCGCGCCTCTCCTCTACGATCCGGGGCGTGGCCGGCCTCCCCGCCCCGCGGGTGTGGGCGCACCGGGGGGCGCGGCGCCGGGCCCCGGAGAACACGGTGCCGGCGTTCACCCTGGCGCTGGCGCTGGGGGCGGACGGGGTGGAGCTGGACGCCCGCCGCACCGCTGACGACGTGGTGGTGGTGCTCCACGACCCGTCGACCCGGCGGCTGGGGGTGCTGGCGAACGCGTCGTTCGACCAGCTGCGGGCGGTCCGCCCCGAGGTGCCGACCCTCGACGAGGCGCTGGACGCGTGCGCGGGCGCGCTCGTAAACGTCGAGCTCAAGAACCTGCCGGGGGAGCCGGGCTACGACGCCGACGACCGGATCGCCGACCTGGTCGCGGCGCGGTTGGCGGCGAGGGACGGCGCCGACGACGTGCTGGTCTCGTCGTTCAACCTCGAGGTCCTCGACCGGTACCACGCGGTGGACCCGGCCCGGCCGACCGGGCTGCTGACGCTGCGGGGCTTCGATCCTCGGGACGCGCTGCAGCTGGCCGCGGAGCGGGGCCACCAGGCGCTGCACCCGGACGTGCGCGGGTTCTCGCGGGTCGCGGCGGCGGTCGTGGAGCGGGCCCACGAGCTGGCGCTCGGCGTCCACGTGTGGACCGTCAACGACGCGACGCGGATCCGTCGTCTGGCCGCGGTGGGTGTCGACGCGTTGATCACCGATGTGCCGGATGCGGCGCGCCAGGCCCTGGGGCGTTGAGGCCAGTGATCATCCATCCCGCAGGCACGGGGCGTGTCGTCGTGGCGCGGTCGAGCGCGCGGAGGAGTGTCGGCATGGCGACGCGCCAGGTTGGGAGCGGGACGGCGACACTGCCCCGGCGCCGCCGATCCCGGCGGTAGCCCTCGGCGTCGAGTGGCCGTCTCCGGCCGAGTCGCGGGCTTAGCCCGTGACGCGGGCCGCCGCGACGACGGCGCACGCGGCCGGCGCGGTGGGAGTGAACGACAGCGAGACCGAGCCGCCCCCGGAGTTGACGCCCGCCGCGGAGCTGGCGTTGGTCACCGTCGGGCCCGTGAAGTTCGACCCGCCGCCACCACCACCGCCGCCACCACCCGCGGGGCTGGGGAC
>Ga0207416_1004500_pt1 | contig 12039 bp, 12 predicted proteins | sample PaiPotPPM11metaG_FD_184107 | JGI IMG/M metagenome (GOLD analysis project Ga0207416, IMG submission 184107) | Iron sulfur acid spring bacterial and archeal communities from Banff, Canada, to study Microbial Dark Matter (Phase II) - Paint Pots PPM... ...
CCCCGATCCTGCCCCACAAAAAAGGGGGGAGGGAGAGGGGGTCCAGGACGGTTAGGCGGGTGGGGTTACCGGGCCGTAGTAGCCCGAGACGTCGATGACGAGCTGCGGGCCGCCGAAGGCGTTGTAGACGTCGAAAGCACTCGATCCGAGCTTGGCGATGACGAGATTGGCCACCGTGTCGCCCGGTGCGTAATTCAAGTCAGAGGCCAGCGGCTGGCCGGAGCCGGCGGGCCAGACCGTCAGGTAGCTCAGCCTGTTGGCGCTCGCCACGGTGAAGTTGGCGACCACCGCCGTGACGCCGAGCCCGAGCGAATCGGCGAAGGACACCGAGGCGATGCCGCCGTCGGGGATGGCGCCGAAGCCATTGCGGGTGTCGAGGACTCGCTGCGCCGGGATGGCGGCGAAGCGGCTGCCGCCCACGACCGTTGTCGTATCCGTAAACCAACCGCTGACGTCAACGATGACGTTGACCTGTCCCGCCGCGTTGAAGAGGTTGATGGTTCCCCCCGCGCCCACCGGAACGACAACGCGGTTGGGCACCTGCTGACCGGCGACGAAGTTGACACTGGACGTCCCCTGACGGGCCGTTCCACCTGGAAATACGGAGAGGTAGCTCGAGGCGGTTGCGTCGGTCACGGTCACGTTGACCACCACGGCCTCGGCCCCGGTAGCGGGCACGCCGCCGCGGCCAGCGATCGACAGGCTGCGGGTCTGACCTGGACCGAGCGGCCCGCCGCTGTTGCGCGTGTCGAGAAGGCGTACCGGGGTGAGGGCGTTGAAGAGTCCATCGCGGGTGGTTGCCGGGCTGGGGCCGTACCAACCCTGCAAGTCGAACACCACGTCCACGAGTCCGCCGCCGTTGTAGGCGCTGACCATGCCATTGGCACCGATGGGGACGGTCACCAGGTTGGCGACGGTTTGCCCGGCTCTCCAGTTGAGGTTCGAGGCCAGTGGCGGACTCCCACCGGAGGGGTAGACCGTCAGGAAGCCGGCTGCGCTGGAGTTGGTGGTGGTTACGTTGAGGACGACGGTGTCGGCCCCGCTGACCGGCACCCCACCCGGGCCGGTCACGGCAACGTCCACGTGGTTGCCCGCGGCGACTGGACGCCGCGGAACGCCACCCAGTCCAGTGCGCGTGTCGAGGATGCGCGCCGGAGCGAGCGCATGGTAACTATCCTGGGGCACCGGGGTCGGTCCCTGGATGGTGGCCGCTGAGGTGCTGGTGCCCGGACCTACCGCCGGACCGCCGAGGATCACCGCCATGTTGTTGAAGGTGGCATAGGACGACTCGAAGGTGGACTTGCTGATCCATTGCACTCCGTACCAGGGGTTGTTGATCAGGAGGTAGCTGCCGGTGACGCCGGCGATCGTCACCGCATGCTCGTACGGACTTCCGAACTGGACCGTCCGGCCGTCGAAGGCGACGTACTGCGAGACGCTGTGATAGATCCAGTCGAAGGATGTCCAGGCGATGACCGGATGGCCGCTGAGGACGGCCTGGTAGAGCGTGGCGGGCGCGATACCCTCGCCGGCCTGCTGGACCGAGGCGCCGTGAGCCTGCGCCACCCGCACTATCGGCGGGTAATACTCGCCGTACCCGGTGAGACCGCGCTCGCTTCCATCCGGGTTGCCGACGAAGCTGGCATAGGGGTCGCCCCAGTGAAAGGCGCCGGAAGCGTCCCAGTAGGGGGCACGGGGATCGATGGGGCTCTCGCTCAGGATCGTGTCCTGCGACACATTGATATTGATGGCTGCCAGGGCCATCTGGAGGGCGGCCGCCTCGCAGCTCAGTCCGTGGGTCTGGTGATAGTAAGGAACGTTGAGATAGCGCCAGTTCGTCGCCTGAGCCGTCAAGGTCATCGCCGCGCTTGCCGGTATCACCTGGGCGAGGGCCGTGGCGGCCAGCAATCCACCGATCAGGAGCTGGCGCAGGCGGTATTGGTGCGAGTGCTGCGAAGTGTGCTTCACGACCCAATTCTCGTCAGAGCAAACCTGAGTTACCAAAAAACCTGTAGGCGATTTGCGCGCTTAGACGCCGTGCGTGTGGCTCGTCACCACCGTGCGACCCGGCCGCGACCGGCTTAGCCGGACCGTAATGCCGGGCTCACAAGGGCTCCGGCCCCGGGGCGTTGCATCGTAAGGAGTCTCGTAAGGCCGGAGGAGGCACCCGTGGGAGAAGAGAGCGTCTGGTTCGCCGCGTTCAAGGCCGCTATTTTGAAGCTGCTCGCGCTCGGCGCGATGATCACTCCCCTGGCTGCGCCGGCAGTGGCAACCCCCGTCAACTCCACATCAGCCACGCCAGCGATTGCGGGCCTCGGGGTCTTCCTTGGCTACGGTGACAGCCTGAGGGCTGACCCGGCCAACTTCCCGACCCCCTGGTACGGCTCACCCCAGACGGTTTTTGAAGGTTGCGCGCCCACCTCTGCCTGTGTTTACGATGCCGGGACCGTGCGCGTCGTGAACAACACCAGCGCGGCTATGACCATCGATTCGATCGCCGTTCACATGGACACCTGCACTTACACTGGCTGGCCCGCCGCGACGCTCGCTCCGGGGAGTGACCTGATCATCACCCAGCTCGCCAGCGGGTTCTCTGACGGTTGCACTCCGACGCCGGCGGCGATGGATACCTCCGACCTCGGTCCGAACGGAACAGGTTATGCCGGCAACTGCACTCAAGACGGCATCCTGCCGGTGGTCGACGTCACCGTGAACGGGACCACCGCGTCCTACGTCGACAGCGGGCAGGTCCTCAATACCGGTGGAGTCGATAGTGGCGTCTGCAGCGGAAACGAATCGACCCAGTGGACCGTGATCGGGCACGCGCCCTGCCGCGGCTCGCTGCTTGCTCTTTCTCCGCCCAGCCAGACCCACGCTGTTCTGTCTTCCGCGTCGGTGACCGCCACCTTCACCAACAGCTGCGGCCAGCCGCTCTCCAACACGGCCGTGAGCTTCGCCGCCTCGAGCGGTCCGAACGCCGGCCTAGCCGGTTCGGGCGTCACCAACGCCCAGGGCCAGGCGACCTTCACCTACTCGAGCAACAAGCTCGGCACTGATGCCTGGCGCGCTTCGGTCAGCAACCTGGCCGGCAGCATTCCGTCAAACAGCGCGACCGTCAACTGGACGCTTCAATTCGCCGGCAACGGTGGGTCCTTCGTGATCGGCGACCTCGAGGCCGCCTCCACCGGCCACGTACTCTACTGGGGCGCGCAGTGGTGGAAGCTGGACCCGATGAAGGGCGGCCCCGCCCCCGCGGCCTTCAAGGGCTTCGAGATGAGCAACCCGGCGCCCACCTGTGGGGCACACTGGACGACACGGCCTGGCAACAGCCCGCATCCGCCGGCAACCGTACCGAGCGTGATGGGCGTCATCGTCTCCAGCCAGATAACCCAGAAGGGCTCGACCATATCGGGTGACATCGTCCACATCTTGATCGTCCGGACCGATCCCGGCTACGGTCCGAACCCCGGGCACGCGGGAACCGGCGTCATCATCGGCAAGATCTGCTAGTCGCTGGACAGATGTGACCAAGCCGCTGCCGCTCGCTGGAGTGATCGCCGCCCTCCTCCTGAGCGCCTGCGCGCAGGCAGCGGCACCGCTGGCATCGACCGCGAAGACAGCGCGGCGCCCGGCCGTCACCGCCACGGGGGGCGGCGCCTGGTTCGCGCCTGAGCCGGCCAGCCCGCATGACCTGCTGACCCTCGCCGACACGAATGCCTGGTCGAAAGCGGCCGCCGCGACCGCGGTCTTCCAGCTTTCCGCTTCGTCGGTCGCGGCTCTAAGCGACTCCGATCTCGCCACGCTTGCGACCGGCCTGAAGCGGTCCGGCCTGCCGGTCGCGGTCCTGCTCCCTGCGCTCACGACCGACTCGGGCTGCGGCCTGCCCGCCGGCAGCCTCAAACCGGCCGCCGCTCCCGACCTGCTCCGCCGTTTCCAGGCAGCGGGAGGAAGCGTGCGTTTCATCGTCATGGACTCGCCGGCCTTCATCGGCAGCTTCTGCAACCTCGGCACGGCTGATGTCGCCGCCAGGGTAGGTGCGTGGAGCAGCAGCGTTCGCGCGGTGCTGCCGCAGGTCTCGATCGGAGACACGGAACCGTTGACCACGGCCGCTGATGCCAGCGCCTATGCCGCCTGGGTACCTGCATACGCAACCGCGAGCGGCTCGTCGCTTGCTTTCCTTCACCTGGACCTCGACTGGTCCATCAGCGACTGGCCGGCGCAGGCCGGCCCGCTGGCAACACTGGCGCGTCAAAATGGCGCCGGTTTCGGCATCGTCGCGCGGGGGAATGTTGACGACGCCTCCGACGCGCTCTGGGTCGCCAATGCGGCGGACCGGATGGCGGCTATCGCCTCCGCTGTCCGCGTTGACAGCACCATCATCCAGTCGTCGCCCTTGCGCTCTCCCCGGCTTCTGCCGGAATCGGACAGCGCGACGATGAGCGCGCTCGTCGCTCGCGTTGCCGGCACCCGCAGCGTGCTGACGCTCGACCGGCCGGTCACATCGCCCGACGGCAGCGAGCTGGTGGGCGGCAAGCTGGTAGATCCGAAGGGCGCACCGATCGCCGGTGCAACCGTGGAGCTGGCGGTACGTTCCCTGAATGCTCCAGGCGACTTTGCCCAGCTCAGCGCAAGCGGGATCGTACCCGCGGGTGCGGACCGGGCCCTGGTCGGCGTCCGCGTCGAGACCGAGGGCGCTGATCCAGGACCGGCGGACCTTGCCATCTACCGCCTCAGCTACCAGGAGATGCCATTGCGCAAAGAGTCCGTGCCCAACCCCGACTTTGCCGCCGGTCAGGCGGGCTGGGGCTCGGCGAACTGGGACCTGGCGCGCATCGAAGCAAGCGACCGGGGAAACGGGCGGATGCTTCACGTCGCGGACGGTCAAGCGCAGCCGCTTCGGATCAACTCTGACCTGTTTCCGGCAACAGCCGGTGCCGCCTTCACCTTCACCATCGAGGCGAGGATCGCGCCCATCTCGCGCGGCTACTTCGCGGTGATATTCGTTTCCGGCGGGGAGATCTCCCGCAGCATCGTCCGATTCAATCCGTCCATCAGCCACATCTCCGCCGTGACCGACGCCAGGGGCCGGCTCCAGTGGCAGGTGCCCGCCGCCGCCCTCCCGGCGGAACTCGACGCGCACTTTGCGGGCGACGCCGACCGCTGGCCCGCCGCCGCGATCTCCTGAGCTTGATCGCCGGGCGCCTTATTGGCTACGTTATTTGATAGATGGTCCGGGTGGGGTTCGACCGGCAGTTGCTGCGACTGGCCCTGCTGCTGGCGCTGACCGCGGCCGTGACCGCTTGCGGCTCGAAGGCAAACTCATCGCCGGGCGCGTCCAGCGCCTCAACCCAGGCCAGCCCGACCTCGACCGCGACCCCGACGCCGGTGCCGGCCGGGCGGAACGCAACAGCGTCTGAACTGGCCGCCATGATCAGTGCTGGAAAGGACCCGGCCGAGAAAGAGCTCGGGCTTGGAGACGGGGCCAACTGCCCGGCGGGTAAGGATTGTCTCTGGGTGGACCAGGCCACCGGCACGATAGGTGTCAACGCGGGACTCTTTCACGCCCGCGAGGGCTGCGCGAGCGGTTGTTTCGGCGGCTCGGGCTGCTGGGTTTTCCTCTATCAGGCCGCTGGCGCCTGGCATTACGTGAATGCCCACTGTGCCCAGGCAACCGGCGAAATCCCCGGCCCGGACAGCATCGTCTATGTCTCGGGCTGCGCAAACGTTCGGGACAACCCGGGGTCTAGTGGAAAAGTAGTGACCTGCCTTTCGAACGGCACGCAGGTCAATGTCGACAGCGCGCCGCTCTACACGGACGGGAAGATCTGGTGGCACCTGGCGGGCAAAGGCTGGATGGCGCACGACTTCCTGGTGGCGCCAAAGGTGGCACCGAGCCCCTCCTGACCCTGCCCACCCGTCCTCGGGATCAAGGAGTCGGCCGGTCAATCGGTTTCATGCAGGGCCGTGTAGAGATAGGCGTCGCGGCCGACGCTCCCGACCAGGTGGTAATGGGTGGCGAGCCAGTCGGAGAATCCGGGAACGCTTTGAAGCCGGCCGCCATCGGTCAGCACGACTTTCACGGAGTAATTGACGCGGGCGGCGTCGAGGTCGGCAACCGTGAGCAGCCCGGCGAGAGTTCGCTCGTGAGAGGTATCAACCAGCGGTCCGGGGACATCGCGACCGGCGAGCGCGACCGCGAAGGGGTTGTCGCTGATGACGTAGTCGCCGGGTTTCGTCGCTGAGCGGACGGCGGCGGCAAGTCCGGCTCCGTGGCCGTTGGGAATCAAGCTGCGCTGGGCGTCGCGGAACCCGAACCCCAGTCCTATCACTGCAACCACGGTGACCACGGCGGCGGCGACGCCGACCCGAGCCGGCCGCCACGACGTGACGACATCGAACCCGACTGCCGCCGTCAGGGCCAGCGCCGGCGTTAGCAGCAGCAGATGATGCGGGAAGAGAGGTTGATAGATGAGGATGGCGGCGATCGCCGCGACGGACCAGGCGAGCGGGGCAAGGATGCGTGGATCCCTGCGCAGCACGCCGGCCAGGGAGGCAGCTACCGCGAGGACGATGAGTGGCAGCTCGCGCGGTTGTAGCAGTTGCCTCAGGTTGGCAGTGATCCCGGCATGGGTCGCCTGGCCGGCGAGCAGGTGACCGGCGACGAGGTCGTCATACGCGGTTGACGGGGACGCGAAGGCTGGAATCAGAATGATCAGGACGCCGAGCACAGTGCCGGCGGCGAAGCCTGCGATGACGCGCAGCGGCTGGCGTCGTGGCATCAGCAGGTAGAGGAGTAACGGCACCACCGCGACCGCCGCGAGAAGCTTCAGACCGAGCGCGGTCGCGAAGGCGAGGCCGGCCAGCATAGCCAGGATCGATGCGCGCCGACCTTGCTGGCGGTTCGCGGCGATCATGATCGCGACCGCAACCACCATCATTGCGACCGCCGGCATGTCGGCCTGTACGATCGCCGCCTCCTGGATGTACAGCGGGCTGCCGGCCAGCAGGATTACGGCGACCAGTGCCGCGGCGGGCCCGGCCACCAGGCGACCGCCAAGGTAGATGGCAGCGATCCCAGCGATCGCGAAACAGAGGACGGTGAGGCGCAACGCGCCAAGCGAGTGCGAAATCGCGTAGAACGGGAGGAGGACATAGTAAAAGGCGGGCGGCTGAGAGGCGAAGACCGACCGGAAGAGCGGCTCACCGCGCAGCATGGCGCGAATCGACTGCCAGTAGACGCCCTCGTCGTAATCGCGGCTGCCGGCATGGATCAACCAGAGTTGAAGCGCCAGAAAACCCGCGGCGGTGATCACCGCGCCGCCCACCAGGAATGTCCGCCAGGGGATGCGATTCGTAAGCTGAGGTTATCGCCCGCCGCTCCGACGTCCCGCTTGCACTCGCGACCTTCGTCGCCTTCAACCTGCGCTCGGTAATCCTTGGCGTCTCCCCGGTGCTGCCCTCGATCCGTTCCGAGCTGCACCTGAGCTTCGCGCTCTCGGGAGCGCTTACCTCTCTGCCGGTCATGTGCCTCGGGCTGTTCGCCGTCCCGGGGGCGCTCCTCTCGAACCTACTGGGCCCGCGGCGCCTGATCGCGATCGCAACCGCAGCACTTGCCGCCGGCGCCTTCATTCGTGTGCTTCAGCCTGCCGTGCTGGCGCTTTACGCGGGGACGCTGATCGTCGGGACGTCAACCGCGGTGGCGCAGCCGGCGGCGGCGGCCATAATGCGGGGCTGGTTTGAGGGGCAGGTGCAGCGCGCCTCCGCGATCTACACTGCCGGGCTGAACGCGGGCGGCGCGGTGGCTTCGACCAGCACGTTTTACGTCTTTCTGCTTGTCGGCTGGCGCGGGACCTTCATCGCCTGGGGCCTGCCGGCGCTGATCGCCTGTGCCGCCTGGCTCTGGCTGGCGCCCCGCCGGAAGCTCGAGAGCGCGGCGCCGAGCCATCTCAACGAGCTGCTGCACGACCGTGAGGTATGGCGTGCCGGGGCGCTGTTCGCGACGCAGAGCGCCGTCTACTTCAGCGCCGTGACCTGGCTCCCCTTTCTGCTGCGTTCACGCGGCCGAGGTGCGTCGGCTTTCGTCCTGCTCGTGCTCGGCCTGGTGGTTCTCGGTATGGCGGTGGCGCTGGTGGGGGTGAAGGGCCCCTTCGCCACCTCGCGAAGTTTCTACGTGCTGGCCGGAGCGTTCACCCTGGCGGGGTCCCTGGGGTTGGTCTTCGGTCTTGTCGACCTGGCCTGGTTGTTCGTTATCCTGCTGGGCCTCGGCTCGGGCATGACCTTCAGCGGTGCGATGGCGCTGCCCCCTCTCCTGGCGCGCCGGCAGGGCGAGGTGGCCGGCTTCTCGGCGCTGATGCTCGCGATCGGCTACCTGGTTGCCTTTTCGGCTCCGCTGCTGGGCGGCCTTCTGCTGGACGCCACCGGATTCCTGACCGCCCCTTTTGTTCTTCTGGTCGTCGGAGCGCTCGGCATGATCGCCATCGGGCTGACTTTCAACGGATCAAGACCCACTGAAGCGTAACCGGGGGCTTAAGGTAGCGTTTCTCCTGGAGGGGACAGGTGAAGACATTCACCGAGCGGTGGGGGATTAGTCGGGAGGCGATGGCCTTTGGGCTCGCCGGGCTGGTCGTGCTCGCGTTGGTCGCTGTCCAGCTACTCCGCCCGGTACCGAAGATCGGGCCGACCTCTCTTCAGCCGGTCAGCAAGCAACTCGGCTCAACGCCCCCGGATCTGCCCTGGCCAACTATTGGCAGCTCCGCGGTTGCCGTGGCGGGCCTGGGGACGATCGGTACGCATGGGTCACAAACCGCCCTGCCGCTCGCCAGCACGGTGAAGATGATGACCGCGCTGCTCGTCCTCGAGGACCATCCGCTGCCGCTGGCCCAGCAGGGACCGATGATCCCGGTCACGACGGATGACGTTGCCACCTACCAGGGCGAAAAGGGCCAGGGGCAGTCCGTTTTTCCGGTTGCGGCTGGCGAGCAACTCAGTGAGTACCAGGCGCTGGAGGCATTACTGGTGCCCTCCGGCAACAACGTCGCCGACCTGCTCGCCGTCTGGGACGCCGGGTCGCTCTCGGCGTTCGCCGGAAAGATGAACGTGCGCGCCACCGCCGCGGGGATGACCCACACGAAATACGTCGACGCCAGCGGCTTCTCGCCGGGTTCCGTTGGGACGCCCGCAGACCTGATCAAGCTGGCCGAGCTGGCGATGCAAAATCCCGTCTTTGCCGAGATCGTCAACCAACCGGAAGCGACGCTGCCGGTGGCCGGACGTGTCTTCAACGTAGATGCCGCACTCGGCCAGGAGGGGATCATCGGGGTAAAGACGGGCTCCAGCTCCCAGGCGGGCGCCTGCTTCGTCTTCGCTGCTGACGTCAAGGCTGACGGCCAGTCCGCCCGGGTCTTCGGGGCGGTGCTGGGACTGCCGACGCTCGATGATGCCTTCAACGCCGCCACCGGACTCATCCACGCGGTTGTGCCCGCTCTCCATTACCGATCCATCATCTCCACCGACCAGGTCATCGCCGAGTACTCGGCGCCCTGGGGTGACCAGACGACGATCTTCGTCGAGCAGGACATCAACTGGGTCGTCTATGACGGGATGGCGCTGCACGAGACCACCGACCTGAAACCGATAAGCCCGCCCCTGGCCTCGGGATCCAACGTCGGGTCGGTGACGGTCCGAGTCGGCGATGAGAAGACGAGCATCCCGCTAAAGACGACCGGCGGGATCTTCGACCCCGACGTCTTCTGGCGTCTCACCCGGCTCGGCTCGAGCGCCCTCTTCTAGAAAACAGACTTGTTTTATAATCAGTGACGTGAGTGACCCATCGGTTCTGGAGCACTACGCGTTTACCGCGGAGCGCGTGAGCACACTGACGCGTCTCAGTCTGCGGCAACTGCAGTACTGGGATGAGCAAGACTTCATTCGCCCGGGTCTTACCGCCCGTAAAGGCCGCGGACGAAAGCGTCTGTACTCGTTTCGCGACCTCGTTTCGCTTCGGGTTGCTGCTCAACTCCGTGCCCACGGCATCAGCCTGCAGCAGATCCGAAAGGTTCACGCTCACCTCAAGAAACTGGATTACGGGGAGCCACTGGCTGAACTGCGTTTCTTCTTGTCCGACGGCCGCCTGTATTTCGAGGAAGCTGCCACCGTTCGTGCAGGTCGCCGGCCGGAGCAGGTGGTCGCCAGTTACCTTGTTCCACTTGGTGACATCGCAAACGACCTCGCGAGACAGGTCATCAAAGTGCATACGCGTCGCCCCGGTGAAATTGAGCGTCGGCGGGGCACGCTGGGTGGCCAGCCCGTCATCAAGGGGACTCGTATAACCGTTGCAGCGATCAAACGGCTCGTGAGCCAAGGAGCCAGCCGGTCTGAAATCCTCCGGTTGTACCCGGACCTAAAGCCACCTGACATCCGGGCCGCGCTGGCGGCAGGAGCTACAGAACGGCGCCAGCGGCGGGCGGGCTAGCCTTTCTCGCGGACCAGAACATGGTCGAACCGGTCGTACTGCTTTTGAACGGAAGGGGCCACCGTGTGATACGGGCTCGCCAGGCGGGCATCGAAGCTGAAGATGATCAGACCCTCGTCGAGTACGCCCTGGCAAATCGAATGGCCGTCGTTACATTCGACCGCGACCTTCGAGACAAGTCGCTGCGAGGCGGCTGCCGCTGCCTTCACATTCGACCTCCCGAACGGACTGCGCGAGATCGATTAGCTCGGGCCTATGACGCGGTTGTCGAGTGCTTCGGACACAACCGCCCGTACGTGCGGCTTACGAGGGACGGAAAAGTTGAATGTCCAGGGTAGGAACGAACCCGCCTCCTAGCTCGTCGAGTCGTGGGCCAGGGTAGCCTCGAGGTCGTTGCGGGCGATGATGCCCAGCAGGTGTCCGTCGGGCGCGGTGATCAGGCTGTGGCCCTTTAGATCACGGTCGCGCATGAACTTGAGCATCTCCTCGAGGGTCTGATTGGGGCGGAAGGTACTCGGACCGTCGTTCATTACCTGCTCCGCCGTCGCGGAGGCGTCGGCTGCCACTGCCTTTTTGCGAAGCACGCCGAGGACGATCCGGGCTTCGTTTACGACCACGCAGATCTCTCGCTCGTCGCCTTTGAGCCGCGCGCGGATATCACCGATTCGGTCGCCGAGCCCGCAGGTCGCGACCGTTGTGTCCAGGACGTCGCCAACCCAGGTTTCTTCAGAAGCCTTACCCTCCCGGGGTTCGTTCTCCTCGTACCAGGCCTGCTTTCCCGGGACGTAGTCGATGGCTTGAAAGCCCAGCGTCTCGAGCCGCCACGCGGCCCTTGGGGAGTTGTCTCAAGCGTAGTCGTAGCAGTAGACGATGACCGGTCGATCTTTGCGGAGCTGCGCCGCCGACTTTGCGTTCAGTTCCTTGAGCGGTATGTTGATCGCCCCCGGCAGGTGATCTCCCTCGTAGTCCTCCAGCGGAAGGACGTCGACCAGCTGCGCACCCTGGGCGAGCCGCCGTTTCAGCTCGCGCACCTCGAAAATCTGTCCGGGCATTCGCCTACTGTACGCCCGGCCGGCGCTATTTCTTCTTTTTGGTCTTCTTCGCCTGGGCGTTGCTGATGGCGGCGGCGCGAGACTTCGGCATGCCCTTGTCCTTTAGCGCCTCGTAGGTCTTCGGCTTTTTGATCGAGGAACTTTTCTTCTTGCCTGGCATGGGGGGCCTCCAGTAAAAGAGGATCAGGTCAACACCCTTATTCTGAACCTGTGGGCCAGCCTGCGGCAAGTCTCGTCGCGTCGACGCCTGACGGTGCCGAGCTACCCTCGCCGTGAATCCGGGGCCGCACGTTGCCACCGGCCCTTCGGACAATCCCTATGCGTTACTGCTGGCGCTTGTGACAACCGGAATCATCGTCGGTGTTGTTCTCTTATTGAGCTGGCGACGGCGCCGGCGCTAGTAAGGCAGAATTCTTGCCCCCCGCCCCGACCCTCCCCGACAAAATGGGGGGATTGAGAAACCCTGCGCTCAAGGCGCCCAGCCCGGCGAAGGCGGCTGCGACCAGGAGGGCGGGG
>Ga0207416_1004504_pt1 | contig 12033 bp, 15 predicted proteins | sample PaiPotPPM11metaG_FD_184107 | JGI IMG/M metagenome (GOLD analysis project Ga0207416, IMG submission 184107) | Iron sulfur acid spring bacterial and archeal communities from Banff, Canada, to study Microbial Dark Matter (Phase II) - Paint Pots PPM... ...
GAGGCGCTCGAGTTCAATCCCAACGAGTCGCTCCTGCTCGAGCGTCTCGCGCTGCATCTCCCCGCAGTCGCGCGAAGGCGCGCTGGATAGACTCGCCGTCCCCGCCGGGATAGCTCAGTCGGCAGAGCAGCTCACTCGTAATGAGCAGGCCCGGGGTTCGAGTCCCCGTCCCGGCTCCAACGTCGTTGACCCGGGGCGACGCGCGCCCGGTTGATCGATCGTGCCCGCAGGTGAGGTCAGCCGCCATGGCTCAGCTGCGTCAATTCGGTTGCGGGGTGGCGCGCTGAAAGCTCGTGGCGTCGACGTTGACCCCGAGGTCCTTCGCATGGGAGGCGGCGTCCCGGCCATGTTCACGTTCCGCGACCCCGACGGGAACAACCTGTTCATCGTCGAGATCCAGTAAGCGACATCCGGCCCTTGAACGGGCCGGACGTGCCCCCGCCGTGGAAGGGGGCTGGGTGGCACTGCAGCGTTGAGCTTGGGCTGCTCGTAATGAGCAGGTCTAGGGTTCGAGTCTCTTTCCCTTCCGTGCCCGAGGAGATTGGGTGAGTCGCCACGTTGCGATCAACGCCGTGCGGCGCGGCTCGGCGCGGGTGACGACGCGCCGGGTCCTGGGCATCGGCGTGCTGCTGCTGGGATTAGTGGCGGCCTCGCCGGTGTCTTCGAGCTTCGCCTCATCGACGCCTATGCCCAGCTCGGCGGCCACCCCCACCGGTCTTCGCCGCTCTGTACGGCCGACGTGTCGGCTCACTCGTCCTGGGCCTCCGCCCGCGGTTCCCAGCGCCAACGGGCCCGCCTCCGACTATGACGTGACGTCGTTCGACGCCACGCGTATCCGAGCGCACTGGTTCCCGAATCCGCGGGCGACCGGGTCGATTCGCTTGCCGACCGTCCTGAAGGGCCCGGGCTGGGGCCAGGCGGGCGACACGAACACCCGGACGCTTGGCAGCGGCCTGTTCGGCGACGTCAACATCGCCGACCTCTGGAACGCCGGGTTCAACGTGCTCACCTGGGACCCGCGGGGCTTCGGCAAGTCGGGCGGCACGGTGTCGGTCGACGCTCCGAACGTCGAGGGTCGCGACACCCAGGTGCTGCTCGACTGGGTCGCGGCGCTTCCCAACGTGCAGCTCGACGGGCCGGGCGACCCACGAGTCGGCATGGTTGGCGGGTCATACGGCGGAGGTATCCAGCTCGTGCTGGCCGCGATCGACTGCCGCGTCGACGCCATCGTCCCGACGATCGCGTGGCACTCGTTGGGCTCGAGCCTCTTCAAGGCGGACACCGCGAAGCAGGGGTGGGGTGATCTCCTGTACAGCGCCGCCAGCGGCCGCACCCTGGACTCGCACATCACCAGCGCGCACGAGTCCGGCGACTCGACCGCGACGCTCAGCGCCGCGGACCGAGCCTGGTTCCTGTCGCGCGGCCCCGGCGATCTGGTGAACCGGATCAAGGCCCCGACCTTGCTCGTGCAAGGAACCGTCGACACGCTGTTCACGCTCGACGAGGCCGAGACCAACTACGCGATCCTCAAGTCGCACGGCGTGCCCACGGCGATGCTGTGGTACTGCGGCGGGCACGGCGTGTGTCTCACCAGAGGCGGTGACCAGAGGCTCCAGACGTCGGCGGCGATCTCGTGGCTCCAGCGGTACGTCGAGGGCGACGCCACCGCATCGGTCGGCCCGGTGTTCACGACGGTTGACCAGAACGGCCAGGAGCTCGCCTCCGACGCCTATCCGCCTCGCGTCGGCCGCTCCGTGACCGGCGGCGGCGCGGGGAGCTTGGCGCTGACGAGGACGGTGTTCGCGCCGGTGCGCCCGCTCGCCGGTGCCCCGTCGGCCGCCCTCGGCAGTGTCGCCGCCGGCATCACGCCGACCCGGGCCGAGAACGCGCTCGAGCTCACCGTGCGCTTCGACAACCCCGCGCTCGTGCTCGGTCCACCGACGCTCGCCGTCACCTACTCGGGGACGGTGTCGCGTGGCCCCCGTCCGACCCGGGTGTTCGCGCAGATCGTCGATCCGGCGACCGGGATCGTGCTCGGCAACCAGGTCACGCCGATCGACGTCACGCTCGACGGCGCGACGCATCGCACGACCGTGCCACTCGAGACGGTGGTCTTCTCCGCCGTCCCCGGCGCCACGCTGACGCTGCAGCTGACATCCTCGGGCACCGGGTATGCACAGCCCCGACTCGGGGGACGCGTGACCTTCACGTCGGTCCACTTCTCGCTCCCGACCGCGGTCGGCGTGCGAGTCCGCTGAGACGTTGAGGTAGGCCAGCCGGGCAGCGGTCGTCGCACCGGGGGCAACTGGTCGCGCCCGACCACGGCGGCGGTTCGACGGCTCGTCCGCGAATGTCGAGTGCCCGGCGGCCGGGTGATCGGCGCTCCCGCCGTGGTAGCACGGAGCCGTGGCGTTCTATCCGGTCTCCGTCACGACCGCGGTCGAAGAGCCCACCGCGGTCGTTGCCGCCGCGACCACCTGGTCGCAGCTCCCGACGCTGTGGCCCACCCTGCTCGACGAGGTGTACGCCTTCGTCCGGAGCGGCGGGGCCACCGAGAACGGGCACAACGTCGTGCTCTACCAGGACGACGTTCCACACGTCGAGGTCGGCGTGCAGGTGGCCGGACCGTTCGACCCGGCCGGTCGAGTCGTCCCCTCGGTGCTGCCGGGTGGCCCGGTCGCGACGGCCGTGCACCGAGGCCCCTACGACGCTCTCGAGGAGGCGCATGTCGCGATCAAGGCCTGGTGCCTCTCCCACCGGCACGCGCTCACGGGCGTCCGCTGGGAGATCTACGGCGACTGGCGCGAAGACCCGGCGGAGCTCGAGACGACCGTCTGCTACCAGCTCGCGTAACCCAACGAGGTGACAACCTCGTGACTCGCTGTTTCAGAGTTGAGAGTCGCCGTGTCGACAAACCGGCAAGACAAGCGATTACGTTCGACGCTTCGGCAGTCGGTACCGCTGGCCAGGTCGTAGATCAGCCGGAACGAGGCGCTCGATGGTCGTCGTCTACCATCGGCGAGGTCGGCAACAGACGGGACGGACCATGACCCCGGTGCTCGGTGCCATCGTCGGTTGGGAGCTTGTGCTCATCGGTGGCCTGGTCGTCTTGCTGTTCGGCAGTTCACAGCTGCCGAAGCTCGCCCGGTCGCTCGGCCGGGTGCCGAAGGAATTCCGGAAGGGCCGGGGCGAGAGCGACAACGTCGACCGCCACGAGAAGTAGGGCCAGTTCCGGCCCTCCAACGCCAGTGACCTCCTGACTGGCCCATCTCAGCCAGCCAGTCTCGTCGTGCGCGAGCGGCGCGGGGCGCCAGGACGGGGCGCCGAGTACCCGCCGGTCGGCGTCGAGCGCGGTCCGGCGGGCAAGATGGGGCGCCGGCGATGCCACCAGTCCGGCGAGTCGGCGTTCGGGAGGCGCAACCCAGTGGACATCGAGGAGTTCTACGACCAGAACCCCGCCCGGCGGACGTCGGAGGAGTTCGAGTTCGGCCGCGACTGGCACGACGCCGACGGCAACCGGGCCGAGGCGAGCTGGGTCCAGGACACCGGAGAGCTGTACTGCATGCGCGAGCCGACCGAGCCCATCATGGTCGACACGCTCGGCGGGGAGTACCTGCACCGCGTCCCGGAGCAGGATCTCGTCGTCGAAGTGCTCGGCACGATCCCGACCCTCGAGGGGGTCGAGTCGGCGCTGGCCGGTTGGTCCGACGCCATGAGCGGAACCAACAGCCTGGCGTGGCTCAAGGATCGCGTGCAGGCCGCGGCCGGCGGCTCCGCAACCGCGACGAGCCCCGGACCGAACGACCCCGAGCCGACCGAGATCCCGGGCGCGTCCGAGTCTGGATGACCCGGCGGGACCTGGTGTCCGGCATCGGCTGACCGCCAGCTCCTCAACTTCGGCGCCGACGCGCCGATCGTTGTCAGATGCCGCGTCTGGGGTCACCGGCCGTGTCGACGGGGGCGGCGGTTGCCGACCCGACGACCGCCGCCATCGTGCGGGTCGAGTCGATCCGCGGCCAGCTCGCACTCCTCGCCGCGGCGTTCCCGACCGCCCGGCCGTTCCCGCACGTGGTGATCGACGACTGCTTGGACCTCGACCCGATCGAGCTCGCGTCGTTCCCGGAGGTGAGCTGGCCCCGGTGGCGGAGCCTCGGCGACGCCTACCAGCACGAGAAGCGGGCCTGCCAGGAGCGCGCCGTCATCCCGGCTCCGTGGGGGCAGCTGCTCGACGAGCTGAACTCGCCGGCGTTCCTCGAGCTGCTCGAGCAGATCAGCGGCATCGGCCAGCTGATCCCTGACCCCTACCTCGAGGGTGGCGGCCTGCACCGCTCGGAGGCGGGCGGGATCCTGGCCCCCCACACCGACTTCCACGTCTACGGACGACTCGGCCTCTACCGGCGCCTGAACGTCCTCGTCTACCTGAACCCGGACTGGGCGCCGGGCGACGGGGGCGTCCTCACGCTCAGCCACGCGCACCGCCCGGACCTCGAGCCCCGGCGCGTCGAGCCGGTGTGGGGCCGGATGGTCGTGTTCGAGACCAACGACGTGTCGGTACACGGGTTCCCCGAGCCGGTCGCGCCGGGGTGCTCTCGCCGGTCCGTCGCGACCTACTACTACACCGCCGCCGAGACGCCCGGCTTCAGTGGCGACTACACGACGCACTGGCGCGAGCACGGCCGGATCCGAGGCCGGCAGCGGCCCCGCTTCTGGCTGTCGCGCACGCTCATGCAAGCGTCTCGCGGCTTCTCGTTCCTCGCTCACCTCGCGAACCCCAACCAGGGCGTCGGCTGGCGTCGGCGCCGCGGCCGCGACTGACCCGACCGGTCACGGCCGGGTGGCGGCCGCCTCGGCATCGAGGAACCGGCGTACTTGGCGCGGTGTCCGGAGCCGCACCGCGACGAGCGGCGGGCCGGCGTCGTGGATCCGTCGGCGGTACCGGCCGCGGTTGCGCCGATGGGTGCGCAGCGCCCACAGGAGGAGCGAGTCACGGGTGAAGAGGGCGTGGAGGCGCTCGCGGTTGCCGCTCCAGAGCACCTCTCGCGTCCGCCACCGCCGGATCGTGCGGCGGACCAGCCGGCCGAGCACCAGCGGGAGCGGCAGATCGAGGAAGACCAGCGTGTCGGCGGCCGCGGTCGTGACCGGGTCGACCTTGTTGAAGTAGTTGCCGTCGAGCACCCAGCCGTCGGGCGCGGCATCGAGCGCGGCACGAACCCGCTGCTGGAACACCGCCGTCTCGGCCTCCCGCCAGTTCGGCTCCCAGTGGAGCGCGTCGAGCTCGATGTGCGGGAGGCCCCGGGCCCGGGCCAGGCGGTCGGCCACGGTCGTCTTGCCGCTGCCGCTCGTTCCGAGGACGAGGATGCGCCGACCGATGGCCACCGCATCCATCCTCGCCGCGGTGGCGTCGTGACCCTCGGGCAGTTCCGGTCCCGGCGACCCGGCGGGGTGCTTCGCAGGGGCCGCGGGGCGCGCCCGACGCGACGGTTCGGCCTCAAGGCGGCTGGTGCGCGCGCCGATCTCGACCGGGGAAGGGCTGACGGGCCGAAGGACGGTCATGGATCTGTCACGTCCCGGCGGGTGGTACCCCGACCCCGGCGACCCCCGGATGCTCCGGTACTGGGACGGTCACGCCTGGACGGGCCAGGTGGGTCGGCCGCCGGCGCCCGGGTGGTACCGGGACCCCGCCGACGAAGCCAGCCTGCGCTACTGGGGCGGGGCCGCCTGGACGGCGAGCACCGCCGCCGCGCCGGCCACCGCCGCCACGGCCCCGCTGCCAACCCGGACGACCGCGGTGGCCACCGTCGTCGCGCCGCCGGTGCCGACCGCCATGGCCACTGTGGCGGCGCCGCCTATGCCCGCGGTGACGCCGACGGTCACCGCGCCGCCGGCACCGGTCGCCCCACTCACGGAGTTGCCGTCGCCGCTCATCGAAGCACCGCCGCCGCCGGGGCCGTCGCCGTTCGCGTCCCGGGTCGCTGCGGCTCGTCTGCACTCCGCGCCGCCGGCGCCGGTGGCAGATGCGCCGAGCGGTCCGACTCGAGCCGAGCCCGAGCCCCAGGCACGCGTCGAGCCGAAGCGTCGGCGCGGCGCCGCCATCGTCGCCCTCGTCGGCGTGGTGCTGCTGGCGCTCGCGATCGGCGGCTACGTCGTCGTCGCGAAATGGGGCACCGGGCCCGCCGGCGTGCTCGGTTCGTCAAGCACGCCGTCCGTCTCGGCGCCGGCCGGCTACCACCTGGTCATGCTGCACTCGGCCAACGTCACGTTCGCGATTCGCGATACCTGGCTGGCGCTCGACCCGAGCTCATCGGCGATCAAGCAGGCCGAGCAGCGGGTCGCCGCCGCGAACCCGCAGCTCGCCTCGACGCTGACCGACTTCGGCAGCGCCGCCTCGAACGTCAAGTTCCTCGCCGTCGACATCGGCAACCGCATCTACGGCTCGAACGTCGAGATCGTGTCGCTCGGGATCGCCAAGTCCGCGCTCTCGGACCCGGCCGGGGCCCAGGCCGCCTTCCGCAAGCAGATCCCCGACGCGGTGGTGGCCCCCACGACCATCGCCGGCACCCACGCCCTGCTCGTGACCGGCACCATCAACCTCACGCTGCCGAGCGGCGGGCGGCTCATCGTGCACGCGACCGGCTACGTGGTCGGGACCTCGTCGGGCGTCTTCAGCATCATGTTCGGGACCACCGTCGACGGCAGCCAGGATGCCGACGTCCAGACCGCACTCCGCACCCTCCGGCTGACCGCCTACGGGGGCTAGCCCCGAGCCGGGGCCGACCGCCCGGCGGCGGCTCAAGTTCGGGGCTGGAGCGCCGAAGAACTGACCATGGCTGGGGTCTCGGCGTGGGCGCGGATTAGGCCGTCGCGGCTGGGTCGGCTCTTCGGGATGTCGGCCCTGGTCCTGGCGACGCTGGTGGCGCTGGCGACGCCCGCCTTCGCCTCCTCCTGGACCGTCCAGCCGTCGGGGACCACGAACGACCTGTACGCCACGTCGTGCGTCAACGGCAGCGACTGCTGGTCGGTCGGCGCCTCCGGAACGATCGTCGTCACCACCAACGGCGGCAGCACCTGGTCGAGGCAGACCTCGGGCACCACCGGCAACCTCTACGGCGTCTCGTGCGTCAGCACGACCACGTGCTGGGCGGTCGGCCAGTCGGGGACGATCCGTGTCACGACGAATGGTGGCTCGACGTGGTCGGGCCAGACCTCGGGGACGAGCAACGACCTCTACGCCGTTCGCTGTCAGAGCTCGACGACCTGCTTCGCCGTCGGGCTGTCGGGAACGGTCCGCGCCACCACCAACGGCGGCAGCACCTGGTCGAGCCAGACCTCGGGGACTTCGAACACCCTGTACGGCGTCACCTGCTCGAGCACGACCACCTGCTGGGTGGTCGGCGCCTCGGGGACCATCCGCGCCACGACGAATGGTGGCTCGACGTGGTCGAGCCAGAGCTCGGGGACGAGCAACCCCCTCTCGGGCATCGCCTGCCCGAGCAGCACCGCGTGCTTCGCGACCGACTTCGCGGGGGGCATCCACGCGACCTCGAACGGCGGGACCACCTGGTCGGCGCAGACCAGTGGCACCAGCAACGTGCTGTATGGCATCTCGTGCGCGAGCACGACCTCGTGCTGGGTGGTCGGCGCCTCCGGCACCATCCTGACCACGACGAACGGGACGAGCTGGTCGTCGCAGACGTCGGGAACCACCAACACCCTCTACGGCATCTCGTGCACCTCGACCAGCAGCTGTGGGTCGAACGGCGGGGGCGGGACGATCGACGGCCTGGCCGGATCGGTGCCGGTCCCGATCGCCGGGAACGGGATCGTCCGCGAGGTCGTGTTCGGTGTCCTGGCGGCGAGCGGCGCCGGGCTCATCTACTGGCTCATGCGCCGTCGCGTCACCCGCCCGTCGGCGTAGCGCGTCGCGGCGCGACCTTCGCCGGCGCCCACTCGAAACGCCGGCTCCCAGACCGGCTCGCGCCGCGCCCGCCGGACGCGAGCCCGACCGGTTGACGGGCCTAGCCCCCCACGCGACACTCGGCGACCCGGCGCGCCGCGCCGCAGATCCTGGGCGGGAGGTGGCAGTGGTGGGTGATCGCGCGGGTGCACGCCGGCACCGCCCCGCTACGAAACCGCTAATTGGTGGCGACGCGGCCCGGCGCCCGGAACAGGGCCGGGAACCCCGACGTTGCCAAGGAGTGCCATGCGCACCCTCGTGCCGCCCCTCGCCACCGTCTCCACGCCGGGCGACACCGTGACCAGGGACCCATCGTGATCGGCCTGCTCGCGGGCCCGCTGCTGGCGGCCCACCACCTCTCGGCTGACCCGAACCTGGCGTTCATCCTGTTCGTGCTCGGCCTCGCCGGGATGATCTTCGAGCTCTTCCACCCCGGGCTCAACGTCCCGTTCGTCGCCGGGCTGATCTCGTTCATCGTCTCGCTGGTGCTGATCAACCGGCTCCCGGTCACCGCGGGCGGCATCATCCTGCTGGCGGTCGCCTTCGTCTTCTTCTCGATCGAGCTCAAGGCCGGCGCCCATGCCCTCGCCGCCGTCGCGGGAACGGTGTGCCTCGTGCTCGGCGGCCTCTTCCTCTACGACCCATCGGTGCCCAACGCCGAGGTCTCGCGGCCGCTGCTGATCGCGGTCGCGGTCGTGCTCGGCGGGTTCTTCCTGATCGTCGCCCGCGCCGCGCTGCGCGTCCGCGACGCGCCGGTCGTGACCGGCAGCGACACCCTGATCGGCGAGGAGGGCGTCGTGACCGAGGATCTCGACCCCGACGGCCAGGTGCGGGTGCGCGGCGAGACCTGGGCCGCGACGCTGGGCAGCTCGGATGGGAAGGCGCCGGTCGGCACCAAGGTCGTGGTCTTCGATCTCCGCGGCCTCACGCTGCACGTGGCGCCGGTGGATCACATGACGGGCGGGCCGGCTGGCTCGATCACAGAGAGGTAGGCAGGATGCCGACCAGAATTGCGAGGATGCAGACCGCGTTTCTCCCGTTTCGGATCGTGTCCGAGTACTCGCGGCTGGTGGTGTTCCGGCTCGGGCGGATGACCGGCGTGAAGGGCCCGGGCGTCGTCGCGGTGCTGCCCCTCGTCGACCGGGTGATCCGGGTCGACCTGCGGGAGTTCTTCCTGGAGATCCCCCGCCAGACCGCGATCACGAAGGACAACGCGCCCATCTCGATCGACTTCATCACCTTCTTCAAGGTCGTCGACGTGCAGGCGAGCGTGGTGCAGGTCGCCGACTTCTCCGGTGCGGCCCAGAACATCGCCGCCACGACGCTGCGGTCGGTGGTCGGCGACATCAGCCTCGACGACGTCCTGGCCAAGCGCGACGAGATCAACCAGCTGCTCCGGGCCAAGCTCGACGAGGTCACCGAGCGCTGGGGCGTGAAGGTCACCAACGTCGAGATCCGGGAGATCACCCCGCCGCCGGCGGTGCAGGAGGCCATGACCCGCCAGATGTCGGCCGAACGGACCCGCCGCGCCGTCGTCACCGAGGCCGAGGGCGACAAGTCGGCCGCGATCCTGCGGGCCGAGGGCGAGAAGCAGTCGAACATCCTGCAGGCCGAAGGCCAGAAGCAGTCCAACATCCTGCAGTCCGAGGGCGACAAGCAAGCCGCGGCGCTGCGAGCCGAAGGGTTCGCGCTCGCGCTCACGAACGTGTTCCAGGCCGCCCAGAACGTGGACGCCAAGACCATGGGCCTGCAGTACCTGGACGCGCTGAAGAGCCTCGGCGCGTCCCCGAGCACGAAGTTCGTCGTGCCGCTCGAGCTGAGCAGCCTCCTCCAGGGCCTCGCCGGCTACGCCGGGGAGGCGTTCGGCAACGGGGACCGGTCACCCGCCCGAGCCAAGTAGCGCCCGCCGCCACTACCGCCGCGCTCGGGCCGCCCGGGTCCGAGCCTTTGGGCGTGGACGGGCGGCGAGGAACAGCTGGATCCACTCGCGGATGCCGACCTGCGACGGCGGCCGGTCCGCGATCCGGAGCCGCCTTGCCTGGCGCGCCCCGCGGTGGGTGCCGAGGCCCTCGCGCAGGAACTCGCCCACGTCTCGGTGTCGGAACGCCCGGCGCACGAAGTCGCAGTACGGGTGCCACGCGTCGGGCTCGAGCAGTGGCGGCTCGCGACGAGTGACGATCAGCACCGCGGCATCGACGGACGGGGCGGGACGGAACAGCCGGCCCGGGAGCCGTCGGCCCCGCTCGAACACCCACCACGGGTTCCACGACACCGCGAGCAGGTCCAGGCGGGGCCCGGATCGCGTTCGGGCCCGCGCCACCTCCGCCTGTACGACGACGTCGGCCCGCACCAGGCCGCCGGAGGGGTCGAGCACCCGCCGGAGGATGGCCGACGTCGCCTGGAACGGCAGGTTCGACACGACGCGATACGGCGTCGCGGGGAGCGGGACGGTCAGCGCGTCGGCGTGCAGGACCGTGACGCGGGGCGTAGCCGAGAAGCGGCGCGCCAGCCGGCGGGCCAGGCGCGCGTCGAACTCAACCGCGAGCACCTGAGCCGCCTCGGCGGCGAGGGCGGCGGTGAGGATCCCGGAGCCCGCGCCGAGATCGACGACTCGGTCCTCGGCGCTGACCCGCGCGTCGGCGACCAGCAGGGTCGCCAGCCGGTGGTTAGCGAGCTCGTGCTGGCCGACGCCGGGCCGGCCGCGCCGGGCCGACGGCGAGTGCCCGGGCACGGAAGACCACGCCCATGAAACCTCCTGGCAGTCGACGCCATCCCAGCACAGACCGTCGTGCGGGGCACTCGAAATCTCGCGGCTGGTGAAGCGATGCTTGCGGCAACCGCCGGGGAACGTGTACGGGCCCGGCTACCGAGGATCCGGCCGGTCCAGATACCAGTGCCGGACCACCGTGCACAGCCACTGGTCCTCCGACGTCGGGTCGAGCAGGAAGAGGCTGACCGCCCGCTGCCCGCCTTCGTGGTCGCTGTAGCACAGGTAGATGGTCAGCGTCTGCTGCCGCGCCACGGAATCGTGCACGTCGGCGTACTCATCGTCCGTGCCCGCGACCCGCCCCTGCCAGAAGCTGACATCGCTCGGCGGCACGTACAGATCGCGACCCTGGCGTCGGAACTCCTGGATGTCGGGGGCCTCGGGGATCTCGGTGGGGCGGCCCCGCGCCGCGACCTTCCAGCCCTGCAGCACCGCGATGCCGGAGCCGACGTTTCGGAGGGACATGGCCAAGAAGATGTCCCCGCCGTCCTCGACGACCGAGGCCCGGCCGCCCTGGACCAGCGTGCGCTGCCCCTCGCGCCAGGTGATCTTCATGCTCGGATCGTCGAGCCGAGACGGCACGAGCACCGGACGCAGCCCGACCTGCAGCGCCCGCTCGGCGGTGCGCGCTGACCGGTTGGCCGACCGCACCGAGGAGAACGTCGCGATCGCCAGGACGAGCGTTCCGCCGGCGGTCGCGAGGGACGAGATCGTCGCCCAATCGGCCACGGGCGCAGCCTATGAGCGCGTCCGGCGGGTCGAGGCCGGCTGCACCGGCCCCGCCGCCTCAGGTGGCGAGCTTGCCGAGCAGCACCACCGCCGCTGCTTCGCGGAGGACCAGGGCGAGCCATGCCGCGCGCGGGTGCCGGTCCGTCGCCGCGACGCGGATCGCCGTCGGGGCGCGAGCCGAGGGGGCGACGACGGGCGGCCGCCGGGGCTTCGGTTCGCTACGCCGGGTCGCCCGCTGCCTCCGTGCCGTGACGGTGGCCGTCGTGCTCATCGCTCCTCCTTGCTCGGCCGGTGACGCCAGCGTGGGCGCGGCAGCCAAGCCGGAGCCGAGAGCAGGGGAAGGAGTCGGTAAGAAGGGTGGCGGACGGCTCAGAGGCGGGCCAGACCGGCGAAGAACTCGGCGTACCGCTCGAGGTGCCGGTCGGGGAGGTACTCGTTGAAGACGCGCTCGCGTGCTCCCTCGGCCAGTGAGTCCGCCAGGGCCCGGTCCTCGAGCAGCAGGCTGACGGCGCGGCCGAACCCGGCGAGGTCCTCCGGGTCGTCGACGAGGAGGCCCTCCCGGTGGTCGCGGATCTGGTCGCCG
>Ga0207416_1004506_pt1 | contig 12031 bp, 10 predicted proteins | sample PaiPotPPM11metaG_FD_184107 | JGI IMG/M metagenome (GOLD analysis project Ga0207416, IMG submission 184107) | Iron sulfur acid spring bacterial and archeal communities from Banff, Canada, to study Microbial Dark Matter (Phase II) - Paint Pots PPM... ...
GCCAAACGCGAGCGCCAGGGCCAGGGCCGCCGCCGCGAGTTGGACGTGCTCCCATAGATGTATCGCCAGGTCACCCCACATGCGACTAGACTTTGGCTGCGTGGTGGCGAATCCCGTTGGATCTATGCTTTCGCACCCGGAACTCCCCGAAGCGATCGCGACGGTCGCGCCGAGCGAGTCGTCGCTCTTCTTTAGTCGCGAGCTCTCGTGGGTCGAGTTCAACGGTCGCGTGCTCGAGGAGGCGCTCGACCGCAACAATCCCCTGTTCGAGCGCCTGAAGTTCGCGGCGATTTATGGAACCAATCTCGACGAGTTCTTCATGATTCGGGTTGCGGCGATCAAACAGCAGATCGAGGCCCAGGTGGTCAAGCGGTCCGATGACGGCCGAATGCCGGCCGAACACTTGGCCGCCATCTCGGAGCGCCTGCGCGACTCGCTGACCGCACAGATGCGCGTCGTCAAAGACGATCTGCTCCCGGCCCTGGAGGAACACGGCATCGTCATCCGCCGCGTCGCCGACTTGGACGAAGAGACGCAGGCGCAACTGGAGCGCACCTTCGACGACCGCGTTTTTCCGGTGCTCACGCCGCTCGCCGTCGATAGCGGGCATCCGTTCCCATATATTTCGAACCTCTCGCTCTCGCTCGCGGTCGAATTGGAAGAGCTTACCGCGGACGGCGTCGAGCTGCATTTCGCCCGGGTGAAAATTCCGCAGAGTCTCGCGCGCTTCGTGCCGGTCGAAGGAGCGTCCGAGGGGCAGCGCTGGTTCGTGTTGCTCGAGGATTTGATCGCCCACCACCTGGACGCGCTCTTTCCGGGGATGAGCGTTCGCGACTCGTATCTCTTCCGCGTCACGCGCGACGCCGACCTCGATCTTCAAGAAGACGAAGCCGACGATCTGTTGCGCGCGATCGAATCCGAGCTACAGCGCCGCCGCTTCGGCGAGCCGGTACGTCTGGAGATCGAACGCGGCATGCCCGAGTACATGCGCGAGTTGCTGCTCGGCGCGCTCTCGCTGGCCGGCGTCGATTGTTACGAAATCGACGGATTGCTCGCCACGAACGATCTCTGGCAACTCATCGGCCTGCCGGATTACGAAGCGCTCCGCGACGAGCCGTTCATGCCGGCGATCCCCAAACGCCTGATCGGCAAGACCGATATTTTCGCCGCGATTCGCGAAGGCGACATTCTGCTGCACCATCCGTACGAATCGTTCGATCCGGTAGTGCAATTCGTGCAACAGGCGGCCACCGACGAACGCGTGTTAGCCATTAAGGCAACGCTCTATCGTACTTCGGGAAAGAACTCCCCGATCGTCCGCGCTTTATTGGATGCGGCCGAAAACGAGAAACAGGTCGCGGTCGTCATCGAACTCAAAGCGCGCTTCGACGAAGAGAATAATATCGAATGGGCGCGCCGCCTGGAACGCGCGGGCGTTCACGTGGTCTATGGCTTTGCCGGGCTCAAAGTCCACGCCAAGGCGATGCTGGTCGTACGGCAAGAGGACGACGGCATCCGGCGATACATGCATTTCGGCACGGGAAATTACAACGAAAAATCCGCGCGTCTCTACACGGATTTGAGCCTGTTCACCTCGCGTCCGGAACTCGGCGGCGACGTATCGCAGCTGTTCAACGCGTTGACCGGCTTTTCAAAGATCACCGACTACGAAGATTTGCTGGTCGCGCCGGTGACGCTGCGGCGCGAAATCATCGGGCTGATCGACCGCGAGACCGAGCACGCGCGTGCCGGACGCCCCGCGAAGATCAGCGCGAAGCTCAATGCCATTACGGACGCCGAAGTGGTCCGAGCGCTCTACCGAGCCTCGCAGGCCGGGGTGCCGATCGAGCTGCTGGTTCGCGGCATGTGCGTGCTACGGCCCGGCGTGCCCGGGCTAAGCGAGACGATTCGCGTGCGCAGCATCGTCGGCCGGTTTCTCGAGCACTCGCGGATCTACGTCTTCGAGAACGGCGGACGGCAAGAGGCGTATTTTTCGAGCGCGGACTGGATGGGGCGCAATCTCGATCGGCGGGTGGAGATCGGCGTTCCGGTTCTCGACCGGGAGCTCGCGCAGCAGCTGTGCACCGGGATTCTCTCGGTGCTCATGGCGGATAATCTCAAGAGCCGAACCCTGATGCCCGACGGATCGTACGTTCGGAACCGCCCGGGTTCGGGAGAGATGCCGGTCGATGCCCAGCAGGTGTTCTTGAATCGCGCCCAAGCCGGGTAGAGACCTGGAGATATAATCTAGGCTTAATCTAGGGGCCATACACTTTTGCATGGAACCGGCTCGTGAGACGCTGGATTTTCGTATTGTCCCTTTGCTCTTTACTGGAGGATCTGTGAGGATACTCGCTCGCATCCTGGCCGCTTCCGTCGCGGCTGTGCTTACCGTTGGACCCGTTAGTGCGGCAACGGTTCCGAACGCAGCGCCGATCGTGCTCGCCCAGGCTGCTTCCGCTACTACCGCGTTAGGCGCGGTACAGGGTACCGTCAAGGACGATCAAGGTTCGCCGGTCGCGGGAGCGACGGTGAACGTTTCCGGCCCGCATTCGTACCGCACGGCGACCGATGCGACCGGGGCGTTTACGATTGCCGATATCGTGCCCGGCCTCTACCGCGTGACCGTCGCCAAAGCCGGCTACGACACCGCGTCGGCCGCCGATTTCGCGGTGGCCGCCGGCCAAACGCAGAATCTCGACGTGCGCATCCACGTGGCGACGTTTACCTCGTTGCGCACCATCGCATCCGTGCGATCGGTCGGGCGCGGAAGCTTCAACACCAGCACGGCGTCCGTGAACGTCGTGACGGCGCAGGCGTTTCAAGACCAGGGGCAAGCGCAAGTAACGCGCGTCCTCAATCAGATTCCCGGAATGCAGATTTCGTTCCCGGCGTCCAGCGCGAGCGGAGCGGTGCCCGGAGCGATCACGGTCCCGAATATTCGCGGAGCGGGCTCGTTCGAAACCGCCTCGTTGATCGATGGGCATCCGCTCTCGGTCGGCCAATACGGCGACTACGTGACGACGTTCCTCAACAGCTACATGCTGCAAAGCGCCGAAGTGATCAAGGGCCCCGGCGCGATGTCGCCGCAGGTCAACTACGCGATCGGCGGCACCGTCAATTTCCGCACCAAGGATCCGACCCTGAACCCCACCCCCGATTACTCGTTCGGGTTCACCAATCACGGTGGGACGTTCACCAACCTCGGCATCTCCGATACTATTCTAAACGGTCGCCTCGGCTTCGTCGCCGACATCGCCTCGATCGACGAACCTTCGGCCGTCAATAACTATCAAGCGTACTACGACCCATCCGGCGGATTCGTCAACGGCCAGCGTTTGAGCGGTTTCAACGGCCAAGGCACGACGACGCCGGTACCTGGAACCGCCAGCAAAATTCAGACGATCTATCCGCTGATCGGCTGCTGCTACAACATCACCGGCAATTACAATAGCCTCTCGGAGCTGCTCAAGTTCCGGTATAAGCTCTCGTCGGCGACAAGCGTCACCGCGAGCTACCTCGGCAGCCAGACGACCGCCGATCAAAACGGCAACACCGGAAACCTAACGCTCGGGACGTTTGCTCCGACGGCCGGATACAGCGGCGCGCTTCAACCCGGAGCGTTGGCCGTCAATTTTATCCACCCGGGCGGTACGGACGTAGAAGTGAACAACGAACCGATCGTGCAAGCGGAGGTCCGCTCTACGGTCGGCCGGGATACCGTGCTCGGACGCTTCTACCATGCCGGCATCGCGAGACTGGTCAACGAAGGCATCTCGCCGAAGATCCCCGACATCGCGTACGGTATCGTCTCCGGAACGACATGTCCGAAGAGCGGTCCCAACGGGAGCTGCGCCGTAGCGCCGGTCCAATACAACGGCGTGAACGTACCGATTTCGTTCTACGACTACTACAATCAGACCGAAGAAGACAAACTCGACGGCCTCTCGTTCGAGTGGGATCACCCGATCGGTAACAGCAACGTCCTGACGTTTGCGATCGATCAGACGAACTCGCAAACGACGGCGTATTCGATCTCGTCATTCACCAACGTCGGGCTGCCGACCGGGTCGTCGCAACGCTTTACCACCGCGCTGCTTCGCGGCCGTTTCGATCTGAGCCCCAAACTCTCGTCGACGTTGAGCCTCTACGAAAATACCTACCGCAGCACGTATCCGGTGACGTGTCCGTTTTCGGGCCGTTTTTCGAATTGCGCGATCGACGGTTCGAACGTGACATTCAACACCAGCACGAACTCGCACTTCGATCAGCGGTTGGGCTTTGAGTATCGGCCGCAGCAAAATCTCGCAGTGCGAGCATCGATCGGTTCCTCCATCGCGCCGCCCTACCTTGCATTGCTCAGCCAGATCACCCCGCCCGGCGCAACGTACAATACCAGCACCGGCCTCGCGACGCTGACGCACAATAACGGCGGGCTGCGGCCGGAGACCGCGTTCGGCTTCGATCTCGGAGCGGACTACCGGTTTAAGGATCGCGTGACGGCGCTCTCGGGCGACGTTTATCAGACCAACTTGTTCAACCACTACTTCGGGCAGGTGGTACTCAGCCCATACACCTGCGGCGGCGGTGTGATTCCTTGCTCGGTGTCCGGCGGCGGGGCGATCCCCGCGAATACGCCGATCTACTATAGCGAGATCACGAACCTCAGCAGCGCCCGGTTTCAAGGCGTCGAATTGCAGATACGCCGGTCCCCCGAAGTTGGCTTGGGTTACTCGCTCTCCGGCGGATTGCAGCGCGCGTACGTCTATAATCTGCCGCCGAACTTCTATTGCAGCCAGCCCGGCCCGGGCTGCACTGCGAATCAGAACCTCAATATTATCGCCAACCAGAACTTCAACGGCGGTAGCATCGGCTTCGGCAGCACGATCGGGAGCATGAACACGCGCGTTCCGTACGCGCAAGGCAATTTCGAGCTTTCGTACCGCACCAAAAACGGCGCGTATGCGGCGTTCGGCGACACGTATTACGGCAATAACAACTCGCTCAACGAGCCACCCTTCGGGATAGCTTACGCAACGGTCCGCTATCCGCTCTCGAAGCTTGTCTCGGTGCAGATCTCCGGCGACAATATCTTCAATGCCTATAACGGACTCTTCCCCGTTTACGGAGGCGGCGTCCCCATCCAACTCGCGAACGGCGCGCAGGGCGCAACGGTGGGCAATGTGTTGGGGCCGGCAACCTATCGCTTCGAACTGACCAAAACGTTTGGGGCGGAAGCGAGCGACTTCCAAAACCCGTAACGGTTTCGACCGTTTGTTTCAACGGGGCTCGCGCACGGCGCGGGCCCCATTTTTATTCGAGCGATTTCGAGAGTTCTAGAATGATCTTCCATTCGTGCGGTGCGACCGGTTGAACCGAGAGCCGCGACCCGCGTTTGAGCAGCGCCATCCCCACGAGCCGAGGATCCGCTCGCATGCGCTCCAGCGTTACGGGATGCTGCAGCGGTTTCACGAAGCCGACGTCGACCATCATCCAGAGCGGTTTCTCCGGCGTGCTGCGGCGATCGTAGTACTCGCCGTGCGGGTCGAACGCCGTGGTATCGGGGTGCGCCGCGCGCACCACTTCGCAGATCCCGACGGCGCAGGGCTGCGGGATGCTCGAATGATAGAAGAGTCCGCGATCCCCGACGTGCATCTCCATCATCGTGTTGCGCGCCTGATAGTTTCGCACGCCCGACCATGGGGTCGTGCGGTCTTCACGGAGCTGTTCGAAGCTGTACGCGTGCGGTTCACTTTTGAAGAGCCAATATCGCATGGTTGCTCCATGTGTTGGCAGAGGGACTGCCGAGTAAGATAAGAAGCGTTGGGCCATGCTGCGCCGCCTCCTTCTTCTATGCTTTTGCCTGGCCGCGTGCGGGGTTTCGATACCCGCAGCGGGCGCGCCGTCGCCGTCGTCTCAGAGCGCCATTCTTTTGAGCGATATCCACTTCGACCCGTTTGCGGACCGGACGATCGTCGAGCGGCTCGCGGCATCGCCGGCGAATCGCTGGCGCTCGATCTTCACCTCCGCCGACGCGCAGCGATTCTCGGGATACGGCTCCGATACCAATTTTGCATTGCTGGAATCGGCGCTCGATGCGATGAAATCGGCGGCGGCACAACCGGCGCAGATTATCATCGGCGGGGATTTTCTGGCACACGGCTTTCGCAAGCGCTTCGACGAGGTCTTACCAGGCCAAAGCGAATCGCAATACGACGCGTTCGTCGATAAGACGATCGCGTTTCTAGCGCTCGAATTTCAAACCGCTTTTCCGCGTTCCCACGTGCTGCCGGTGATCGGAAACAACGACGGCTACTGCGGCGACTACGCAAGCACGCCGGGTAGCCCGTTCTTAGCCCACATGGCGCAAGCGTGGGCCCCCGCCGTCGCCGACGCTCCCGCCGCCGGCTTTACGGCGCAATTCTCCGCCACCGGCTCGTACGAGGTCCCGTTGCCGGCGGAGCATCTCGTGGCGATCGTCCTCGACGATATTTATTGGTCGCCGAAATACCGGAACGCATGCGGCGTTGCCGGAAGCGACCCCGGCGCCGCCGAGATGACATGGTTCGAGAAGGCGCTCAAATCGATTCCGAGCGGTAGCCAAGCATGGGTGATCGGGCACATCCCACCCGGCGTCGACGTGCATGCGACGCTCCATGCCGCCGTTTCGGGAACGGTAACGATGATGCTGGCGCAGCCCTACAACGACGAGCTGATCGGATTGCTCCAAGACCCCAACGAATACGTGGCCCTCGCAACGTTCGGGCACGAGCACATGAACGATTTTCGCATCGTTGCGTCCCCGTCGTCGGTCTACGCCGTGCCGCTGCAGATCGTGCCGTCGATCAGCCCGATTTTTGCGAACAACCCGTCGTTCGTCGTGGCGAATATCACGGGCAATCCGGCGTACATCGCCGATGAAACGGTCTTCACGCTTCAAGGCTTGGCCGAGCTCTCCAAGAGAAACGACCACGACGAGGCACGCTGGCGCAACGAGTACGCGTTCGATCGGACCTACGGCGTAAAAGCCTTCGACGCCACGGGTCTGGAGCGATTGCACAGCGCGATGCTTACCGATCCAAGCACGCGTGAGCGCTTCGACCGGCTCTACGACGGCGGCAGCGGACGCGCGCCGATCACGCAGGGCTATTGGCATGCCTACTGGTGCGGCCAGGTAGCGTTGACCGCGTCGGCTTATTCGGCATGCGCGATGCCGCAGATCCAGACCAACGATCTACCGCCGCAGCCGAGCCCGCCCCCCGCTCCGGCGACGCCTCCCACCCCGGCGCCGACACCATCGCCGCTGCCCGGATGATCCGCGCTTTCGCAGCGCTGCTGGCCCTCACGTACGCGCTGGCGCTCCCGGCAAGCGCGGCGCAGCAATGGCTGGTCGTGAGCGATATCCACTTCGATCCGTATCTCGCCGGCGCGTCGCCGTCCGGATACGGTAACGACAGCAATGCCGCGCTCCTGGACGCAACGCTCGCGGAGATGCTCCGGGCCGACCCGCACCCGCCGGTCGTGGTGATAGCCGGAGATTTTCTCGCCCATCATTTTGCCCAACTCGCGGCGCACCACCACGAAGATGCGCAGACGGCGGCCGTACGAGCGATGCGCGCGATCGCGCACCGCTTCGGCAGCGCCTTCCCTCAAGCGCGCTTCATCGTCACGCTCGGCAATAACGACGACTACTGCGGCGATTACCGAAGCGAAGACGGCGGCTCGTATCAGCGCGCGCTCGAACGTATCTGGCTCCCGCTCGTGCAGCGCGGCGGCGCGCACACGAGCTTCGCGCGAACGTTTCTCCACGGCGGCTTTTACAGCGACGACGTCTTGGACGGCCGTCTACGGATACTCGTCGTCAACGACATTCCGTGGTCATTTTTTGCCGGCGGCCCGTGCCAGCCCGCCCGTGGCGATCCCGCCGCTACCGAGCGCGCATGGCTCGCGCGCGAAGTACGACGCGAGCGTTCTATCGCAATCGTGAGCCACATTCCACCCGGCATCGATGCAAGCACGACGGCGCTGCTCCGGGGTTTCGTGAATGTTCCGTTTCTCAACGCGAACGCGCAGGCCGCATTCGTGCGCGACATGCAAGCCCCGGGCGTCCGGTGGGCCCTCTTCGGCCACACGCACCGCTTCGAACTGCGCTCGATCGGCAACACGCCCGCGCTAGTGGTTTCGTCGATCTCGCCGGTGTACGACAACAACCCGGCGTTCTACGTCGTCGCGGTCGGACCGAACGGAAGCCTCGATGACGTGCGTACCGAGTATTTCGACGAAACCGCGCAACGCTGGCGTTCCGCAGGTTCGCTCGACCGCGCGTTCGGGATCGCCCGCCTCGACGGACGCGCGCTCGCCGGCGTCCGTCGCCGTATCGCGCGCGACCCCTCGTTACGCGCGCGTTGGCAAGCACGAGCCGTGAGCTGGTCTACCCGCGTCAAGCAACGATACTGGCGCTACGCATGGTGCGCGCAACGCGTGCCTTCGAACGATTACGCGGGCTGCGCGCACACCTTGATGCGTAGAGGGCTCGCGTTGAGCGCGGCCGTCGCGATCGCGTTGGGTGCGCTAACGACGATCGTACTGTTCGTTCGCCGACGCCGACGCCGACGCCGCGTATAGTCCGGGCCGCTTAGGGAGGCTGTGTGCGGGGACGCCAAAAAAATTCATCCATGAATTTTTTTAGCTCGGGCACTTTTCCGACAGAACAAGTTCGGAAGTGGCCATCCTTGCCAGGTCGGAAAAGCTGCACGCCCCGCACACAGCCTCCCTAACCGGCCCGGACTACACGCGGCGCCGGCTGTTCCTAGCGACGCCGCTCCAACGCGAGCCGGACGTGTTCTTCCATGGGCGAGTGCGGGAAGCGATCGTGCACCCAGGCGAGTAAATGTTCCGCGCGTTCGTGCGCGGTGGTGGAGTGCATGTGCGCGTAGATGTGTTCGAGATCGACGGTCATGCCGAAGAGCCATGTGTCGTGCGGATACTTCGAGCCGAAATCCTCGATGGCGCTTTCGACGTCCGCGCATAAGCCGAGTTGGCGATCCGCGTGCGCGTTATCGCCGTCAACGCGGCCGCGAATACGGTTCAATTCGTTGCGTATGCCGAGAATGCTCATTTGAAGGTGGCCGAAGTATTCGTCGGCGGGAGCTAGGCGCGAGCGCGCCTGCACGCATGCGAAGGGAGCTGCGAAGATCAGCATGGCCAGCATCGTTAGCGCGATGGAACGCCCCATGGAAGAATATTCGGAAAAAAAATGACCTCGGTATAGCTGTTTAGTTGTTGGGCAGCAGAGCTACGGCCCGGTTGCTACCGGGCGGGCCGGATCGGCCACCCACTCGCTCCAGGAGCCGCCGTAGAGGCGGGAGCCGATGAGACCGGCGCGCTCCATGGCCAGCAGGTTGACGCACGCGGATACGCCGGAGCCGCACTGATGCACGACGGCCCCTGGAGGCACGCCTAGCGCTTCAAACTCTGCGCGTAATTGCTCGGGCGGTTTGAACGTGCCGTCTGCGCCGAAGTTTTCTTTGAACGGGCGATTGATCGCGCCGGGGATATGTCCGCCGACCGGATCGATCGTTTCGTTCTGTCCCGCGAAGCGGTCGCTGCCGCGCGCATCGAGCACGCGCATGGCATCCGAGCCCAGGTGGCTCAGCACGAATGCCGCGTCGACGGTGCGCGCGCTTTGAAGCGATGCGCGTATCGACCCGGGTGGGGGCACTTGTGTCATCTCGTCGCTGGTCGGAAAGCCGTGCTGCCGCCACGTCGCGAAGCCGCCGTCGAGCACTGCGGTCGCATCGTGCCCGATCCACCGGGCGAGAAACCACAAGCGCGCCGCAAACATGTCGCCGCCGCCCGCGTCGTAGGCGACGACGTGCGTGTCGTCGTCGACGCCGAGCGAGGCGAGAAATGCGGCGAATCTTGCCGGTTCGGGGAAGGGATGGCGCCCGTTCGTTCCCGTCTTCGCACCCGAGAGATCGTGCTCGAGATCGGCGTAGAATGCGCCGGGAATATGGCTTTCGCGGTACGCTTGCAGGCCGAAGTTCGCATCGCCCAGCGCGTAGCGAGCATCGATCGCAACCCAGCGCGGGTCGCCCAAATGCGCGCGCAGCTCTTGGGCCGATACGATGGTGTTCGCCATGCGAGCTAGTGGAGGCTGATCGTGGTCTTCGGCGTGGCTTCGTAGCCGAACGCTTCTTTGAGCACCCGTTCCAGCTCGCCGTTTTGCGCCATCGGGCCCAAGATATCGGTATCGCCGAAGAACGCGCCTTTGATGAAGACCTTCGGGAGCGTCGGCCAATTGGTCATCTCGGCAAGCGCCTCGCGCTTGGGCATGTTTTCAAGCACGTCGATCACTTCGAACGGGTAGCCGAAGCGGGTGAAAAATTCGATCGTTTCGAGCGTGAAGCCGCAGCGGGGCATCGTTTTGGTGCCCTTACCGTACACGAGGATGGTGTTGGCGCCGATCTCGCGTTCGATTTCGGCTTGAAGTTGCTCCGACATGATGCGTCCTATCGTTCTATTATTCGACGAGGGTGGTAATTTCGACCGCGTGAACGCGCCCGTCTTTGAGGGCGTCCGTAAGCGCTCCGTAAACGAGCCGATGCTGTTCGAGCAGCGGCCGGCCGGCGAAGGCTTGCGAGCGGATCTTGAGGTTGAAGTGATCCATCGTGCCCGTGCGGTCGACGACGTCAACCTGGGCATCGGGAATGCTAGCGCGGATCAGCGCTACGAGGGCGGGTGTATCGATCATCGTCCTATGGCTGCAAACGGGGGCGTGAAGTCCGCAGCGATTCCGCCAACCCGCGCGCTTCGCGGAGGGTTTCGGGGAGCCGTTCGCCCTGGCGTGCGAGCAAGGCCGTGACGCCGCCTGCCAGCACGATGCCGGTGACGCCCAAAAGCAGAGCCGGGACTCCCGAGGCTCGGAGCGGGCCGATCTCTAACGAAAAGGTCTTCGACGTCCGCGCGAGTCCGCGAAAAATGGCCTTCGCGATGCCGATACCCCTACTCATAGACCCGTAGCTTACGGCGGCGATGCCTGCGATGCCTGGGGTCCGGGCGGCTCAGGATTTTCTCAGCGCAGGCCACGATATAAGGGTGGAACCTTTTTGCTAACCGCCGTCTCGTTTTTTGGGAGCCCCGGTGCATTCAATCCTTTTGGCCGCCTGCTGCCTGTTGAGCGGCAACGTTCATGCGACGTCGGGCGCTCCGCTTTCGGGCGTTCACATCGAGCTTCACGGGACGATGAACGCCCAGACAAACTCCGATGCCCGCGGGGATTTTTCGGTGAACGTGGTGCCGGGCGCTTACCAACTCGATGCTTCGGTGCGCGGTTACGCTCCGGTGACGGTGGCCGTGAACGCCTCCGCGGGCGTGAACGTTCAGATCGCGCTCGAAGCTCTCGACGCTCCCGCGCTGCGCCAGATCGGGAGCGTGACCGTCGACGGCCGTCTGGCGCCGATTCAGGGAGCGATTCCGCAGATTCAGATCACTCGTGCGGATATGGAGCGCAGCGGCGACTCCCGCGTCGTCGACGGCCTGCAGTCGCTGCCCGGAGCCACGTTCGCGCGCCCGGATGGAGGCGCATCGAGCGCCGTCGCGGTCGTAGCGCTGCGCGGTCCCGATCCCTCCGAGTCGCTCGTCGCGCTCGACGGCCAACTCTTGAACGACGGCAACACCGGCGACGTCGACCTTTCGCGGTTTCCGGTGGCTGCGTTTTCCTCGATCGACGTTACCGAAGGTTTGGGACCCGAGGATAGCAACGGCAGTAATACGTTCGGCGGTGCGATCGACCTGATCTCGCTGCGCCCGACGCGCGACCCGCATTACGCGGCCTCGCTCTCGACGGGCTCGTTCGGGCAGAGCGAAGGCTGGCTCAACACGACCGGCACGCAGGGTCGCCTCGGGTACGCACTCGCGTTGGACGATCAGAACGAAGCCGGATACGTCAAGCAAACGGTGCCGTTGTACGCCCTCACGCCGGCGGGAGCGCCCGCGCCGGCACCTCCCACCTTCACGGCGCTGGGCTCCT
>Ga0207416_1004511_pt1 | contig 12022 bp, 5 predicted proteins | sample PaiPotPPM11metaG_FD_184107 | JGI IMG/M metagenome (GOLD analysis project Ga0207416, IMG submission 184107) | Iron sulfur acid spring bacterial and archeal communities from Banff, Canada, to study Microbial Dark Matter (Phase II) - Paint Pots PPM... ...
GGATAGCGGCGGGCAGGTCATTTACCTCAGCGCGTACTCGAAGACTCTGGCCCCTGGTCTGCGCGTCGCGTGGCTGGCCGCCCCGGAACCGATGATTGAGCGGCTGACGCTGCACAAGCAGGTCTTTGATCTGAACACGAACGCGCTGGGGCAATGGGCTGTTTCAGAAGTTCTCAGGCGCGATTTGCTGGACGATCACCTGGCGATGCTGCGCCAGGTCTACCGGCGCAAACGCGATCTAATGCTTTCGGCCATCGCCGAATACTGGCCGCGTGAGGTGCGTATCAATGCGCCGGTGGGCGGGTTTCACCTCTGGTGCCGTCTGCCGGGCGATTTGCGGGCGCGCGCGTTATTGCGCGAAGTAGCGGGGGACCGGGTAGCCTTCGTGATTGGTGAACCGTTTCACGTGGATGGCGGTGGCCAGCAGAACCTGCGCCTGAGCTTTGCCTTTCCCGAAGAGCGCCACATTGAAGAGGGCATCAAGCGCATTGGCAGTGCCATCAAACGCCTGCAGTCTCGCCGCAGTGCGCGCGAGGAACAGGGCAAGCGGCACGTGGAGCATATCCCGATGGTGTAGAGGGAAGGAAAGCGATAGTACAGGTAAGTCAAGTAGCTGGCACATTACAGCATCGTTTAGCAGCTATTTGGTTGAGAAATTTCAACCAAATAGCTGGTTTGAGAGAGATTCTATAGGCTTTTTTTCCTATTATCGTCGTTTATATTGTTGAGCAATTGTGTTGAGTCTCTATACTAGAAGAGGAGTTTGGCTCCGACAAAGATTCCCACTTCTTTCTTAAGAATCTCTTTGTTGTTTCTTCCGTAATAATAATATGGTAGGTTAGGATTGATGAGTGTAGATTTAAGTAGTGAGACGGCGCTAACCCTCTATGATAACTCCGAGGTTGCCACACCCGAAGTTATCTCTTCCCCTTCCAATTATGCTGTTAAGAACAAGTACGAGATTATTAGCAGGCAAACATCCAGCGCTGACCGGCTGGCTTTGATCTCCACTGATGATCTTCCACAATATGATACTACTGAAACACCTACCTATCATGGAATACACGATATACGACGTTCGGAAAATGCTCTGCTGCTTTTTAATAATCAATATGTATTCAAAATACTTCAACCTTATGAGGATCTCCGGTATTCACTAAAAACTCTGTCCAGTCGGCAGGCATCTTTGATTGAGGGGTTATGTTGGAATAGAGTTTTTACACAGAAAATCCACCTTGGACTTGCGAGATACTGTAGTTGGGAGCAAGATAAAGCAGCAATCGGAATTGGTAATATTTTAGTAAACCCAACAAAGGATGATCTCGATCCAAAAGCAGAATACGTTTTAGCAATGCGGAAATTACCTAATAGATATCGCCTGGATTGTCTGCTGAAGGACAGTAATGAAGATTCTCCTCTGCAGTATGAATCTGTACTGACTCACTTTCTATCACAGATTCATACAAGCCCGTCATTTCCAGTTGTTTCATCTGGCGAGGAATCATGGGGCAGCATTACTCAACTAAGAAATAAGCTCATACATAACCTTGAAACTGTTGAACAACCAGTTGTAACAGATAAATCTATCTTACAAACAGATCAGTACAGATCACTTCTTTCTATTTGCAAAGCTCTCAGAAAAACGCTTCTTCCGATATTTTGGCATCCTCGGTATCAAATTTATTTTAAGGAGCGTGTTAATAGGCAGCAAATCAAGCGTTGTCATGGTGATCTTAAAGCACGCAATATCTGGATTATGCCCGCGGCCAGCCCTTATTCTGAATTTAGTGAAGGTGTCAACGTTCTTGATGCCGTAGACTTTAACCCCGACTATTGCAACATCGATACTCTCAGTGATTTCGCTATGCTCATTGCCGATATTTATGCCCGTACCAATTCGGAAAGTATCGTCAATCGTATGACTACAGACTACCTTAATCGAACATATCAAGAGGATGAAGTATCACACTTCGTCCTGCACTACTACCTCATAGAAAAGGCGTTTGTGGGAGCTTACGTCAGCATTTTGTATGATGGTTCTCGAAAGCTGGGATGGACGTATCTCCAAAAGACGAAAAGATACCTCGAGGAATTGAGGCTCCTTATGATAATGTAAGTAATAAAGATTCTATATTCCTCTTCCTTCAATCCTTTCGTAAAATATAACCCTTTCCTCTTACCGCGATAAGATAGCGCGGGTTATCGACATCAGGTTCGATCTTCTCCCGTAAGCGTTCAATAATCTTTTGAAGAGCGCTATTTGTTCGCTCACCATTCGGCCATATGGCCTGCTTGATGTCTTCTCTTGAACATAGTTCTCCTCGATGGACTTTCAGATAATCGTAGACCTTTTTTTCCTGGTAGGTCAGAGCGGGCATGTCTCTTTGCAAGCCTAGCAGGTCTTGTGCTGGTATTGCATTTATGAATTGGGCAGGTTCTTGCTCTAATACGGATCTCTGCATTGCTTCTGAAAAGAGATGCCAGATTCCATTATCGTCACATTCAATCAAGTCACGTTGCTGTAGATAATGAACAATTTTTTGTCTTTCAAAAGCAGGAACATCTGCCAGAAGTACGCCTTTTTTAGTAGAAGTAGCCTGTTTTGCTAACTCGAACAAAACACGTTGATGAAGTGATAGAGGCTTTGTTGCTTCTTGCTGCTTGCTGCTGTCCCTGAACTCGTTGCGTAATTCGGGTCTGGCGAGACCCTGCCATAGTTGCATACAAATTGATCCGGCAGTACTATCGATGCTGTCGTCCAGGTAGGATTTATCATTATAGCTTAGCTTACCATCTGGCGCGCACAGAGTCTCTAAACGATACTCAAACATGGCGGCACAGGCGATGCGCAGGAATGCTGGATGTCGCCCGGCACTTTTTCTAATGTAGTCAATATCTCTCGAATGCCATAGACTGTTTTCTGCTCTGGCAATTTCGCAAGCCTTGCTGAGATAGCGTTCTACGTCCTCAACTGAAGGCAAAGTGAGATAAATAGGGTCTGCGAACAGATTCCATAAGGGCGAAGGTTTTTCCCAGTTCGAAGAATGATAAAGCAAGTGGAGGAGATCGCGACTGGAAACAACATATGTACATACTGTTGCCATTGAGCGCAACCATTCACTATCTCGTAATGGAAGATGTGCAACACCCTCAAAGTCGTCTAAGACAATGGCAACTTTACTTGAATGATTCCGGATCAAGTCTTCCAATTCCCATCTAATTTCTAAAGCAGTATCGATATATTCCTGATCTGTATTTGCCTTCGGTTTTGTCAAACGAGGCGACTGGTCAACTTGGAGTTTTTTTCTTGTTGTGTCATAGAGATCCCACCAGAAGCGTGCCGAGGCAAGATCTTGCATATCTGCTAATTCATCACCATAACCAGCGCAATTGAGGTAAACAAAAACAAACTGCTTCTTTAACTCCATCAATGAGCTGGTTAGTTCTGGATACTCGACATCTAGAATTTCCTTCTCACTGCTAAGATACTTTAACAAAGTGGTCTTGCCAAAGCTATCCTCACTAATAATAGAGCAGCAACGAGGCGTTTCACTGAGCAGATAGCGGCAAATGGTCTGTAGTTCATTTTGCCTGCCCCAGAACTCAGTTTCACGAAATGGATTATGACTGGGTGAAGAAAACTGAAAACTGTTCATAACTAGAGTCCCTCTTTCAGAGCCATATTGAGTGAATAATGCTGGTGTAGCCAGCGGGCAAAGAGATTAACCTTGATTGTATAGCTCGCTTGATGATGTTCCAGCACACCAAGCGCTGCCAAATCATTGAGCGATTGCGCAAGGTCATGCTCAGATATAGCAATCCCTAAAGCGCTGACCAGTTGTTCATATTCAACCATGTGAGTTGTATTGCCCAGTTGAGAGAGGGCAATTAAGATCAGTTTATTTCTGCGGGTGCTAGTTGCATCGTGTCCCTCCCAGAAATGTTGAAAGCGGCTAGCATCAGCGCCTATTAGCCATTCACGCATACGCTGTGAAACGACATCGGAGGTAATCACGGATCTTCGCTCCTGAGCATAGTCATAAAGCATTGAGCAGAGCAACTGGAGATAATAAGGATGGCCTGAAGTAGAGTTCAACAGGAGGGTAATGGCATTGTCGGTAACATTGCCAATTTTTGACAGGCCATCCTTAACAAGCTGGCGCGCGGCCTGCGACTCGAGGCAGCCAAGATTCTCAGCATGGGCAATGTTGAAAAGAGAGGCCATATCGCTCTGATCCTTCAAGTAGCTCGATAGCCCACCGCCGCTCAAAATCAGATTTATCCCCTTTCCATGCTGTGAATGGCTACGCAAGCGATTAAAGATGGCGCTGCGGGTTGCTTTTTCCTCTCGGAGACTATTCAAGCATTGAAATTCATCCAGTATAAGGGCCAGAGGATAGTGTTTTGTCACTTGCTCAACGTAATTCATAAACCCATCAAAAGAAGCAAGTGGATCTTTTTTCAAACGGTTGAGCGTAGGAGCCGTAATTTCTCGTGGCGCTTCAACAGCAATTTCCTTGAGAGCATGAGAAATCCTGTCCATCAGGAGATGCAAAAACATGACTGTGCTGGCATCTTTCAATCCCTGTAAATCGATATAGATGGGAAGAAACACTCCTGCCGCGTGTTCTTTCAAGCGTAAGACAAACGATGTCTTTCCAATGCGACGTTGTCCCCAGAGCAGAATGGTTACATTCTGCGCTTTATTGTGAAGGAACCTGAGGACGCGCTCTCGTTCCACTTCTCTGCCATAGAAGCGCGAACCCTCAGCTATACCGGAGCCGTAAGGATTGAGATAGCGCAAACTTCCGGTTGTATCAGAAGTAGCCAAAATATTCTGGTGAGCAGAGGACGATAATTTCGATGGTTCGAGCAGCATAGAGGGAGCGGCCTGAATAAATTCAACTGTGTTGACAGAAGGCACTCCTTCCAGAGCTTTCTGAATGCGCTCCCGTTGGTTCGGATTTGTCTTCCCAAGATAGACGCGCACATCCGCCAAGACTCCATCGGGGCGCCTGGTAGCATAGAATGTTGGCATATCGATAGCGGCCATAGTCATAATATCACTGATGTCTCTTGCCAGACCGGGACGGTTGAGCGCCTCTATAAGAATGACCCAATCTGGCTCTGTTTTCATGGTCTTCCATTTGACCTGAATAAGCGGCATTTTTCCTGAGAGCTGCTGGCAATCCTGCTTATGAATGGCAATAATGTTGTCATTGCGCAAATACCCAACGATATCATCACCCCACATTGGAATGCAACAGCGGGCAAATGTTCTTGGAAGATGCTCGTATTCTGGAGAAAGCGCCTGCACGCTCGCGCGTGGCTCTCCAGTATATGGAGCGCGCACCGATTTCAAGTGCATCGAGCTGAGACTCGCAACCACTTTGGATGGTTGGTTGCGCTCTATACCCAACATTACCAGCAACTCGTCTGCATCGCGCAAGCGTTCTCTTTGCGCCAGTTTATTGAGTAGTTGGTTGACTGGAGGATCGGTGGTATCCAGCCCTAATTTCTGCAATTCTCTGTTCAACAATGCGCGCCCGCGTTCCATCATTTCATCACGGCGATGAACAGATAACCATTGCCGGATACGATTGGTAGCCTTAGGTGTCTTGACATGCGATAGCCATTCAAGTTTTGGACCACATTCTGGCCCACCGGTAAAGATTTCTACCTGGTCGTTTACCTGCAAGGGTTGAAACAAATCGCCGCGAACTCCATTCACCAGCACATCGACGCAGTGATGCCCGACATCGGCATGAATGCTGTAAGCAAAATCAATAGGAGTGGCCCCAGGTGGCAAGGATCTCATTTCACCTTTGGGCGTGAAAACCTGAATCTCTCTACCAGCAGGTTTTTCATGCGCCAATACCTGCGGGATGAACTCTTCAGTAATACCCCGCCAGCGAGCAACAATACCAAATTCAGCAATCATGTCCATTGTTGTTGTGCGAATGGCAACACGCAGTAGATTCCCGGAAACATGCTTTACCTGTGTGAGCAAAGATTGATAGCCAGTCTCTCTACAGTTAGCAATCTGGTCGCGCAGTTGCCCTTCTATAGGGGTATAGCGTTTATGCAAGAATCCCAGCGCGAGATAGCACTCTATTTCTTCCTGAGTGAGGATAATAAAGGAACCTACATCGACCATTCTTAACGAGGCGAGATCATGCTGGCTCCATTTGCCATGCCGGTAATCTTGCCAGATACTATATAATGAGAAAGGTCGCCAGATGACCTTACTTGCGGGTAATAATATGTTAAATGCCTCTTGTAGTTCCTCTTCTACCAGGGCTATCTCTTCCAGAAAGCCGGGGTCTGCGCATCGTTGTTGAAGCAACTGATAGGAGACGGGGTCGTTAATCTGAAAACAGAGGTCCTCCACCTGGCGCTTCACCTTACCCATACCCAGTCTTCCAAGCAATGGAGCCTGCAAGTGCAGACCAGCATCGGCCATTTGCATCTGGTAAGCGCGCGTGAGAAACGAGCAGGTTTGTAGATTGTGCAAACGATCAGCAATCTTTACCAGGACTGCGTCACTCGACTGGGCCACATACGCTGCTATGCCCTGCCAAAAATCGTCTGTGTCTTCCTGATTATAAAAATCGCCGCCTTCTACGTGTCTAATGAAGCTATTTAATCCGATTACCATGGCGAGCAGATTCGAGATGCTTGAGCCGAACTTCGTATGTAATGTTTCTAACCGCGCCTCTTTTGAAGTCTGTTCGCGCGAATACAAAGGATTATCAAGGTCATGCAGCAAACCAGCCGCTACTACATGAAGCGGAGCGTGCCACTCAGCAAGAATAGCAGCTACAGCAAGAGGATGATCCAGGTAGGGCTGCCCATCAATGCGTTGTATACCATCATGCGCCTTTGCAGCAATTTCAAATGCGGCGGTAAGGACAGTTTCTGTCTCACGCAGATCACTATAGTTCGTTACAGATTGAATAAGGCGGCGCAGTTTTTGCGTTTGTAGCTCTGTACTCATTGCAGCTCACCTATCAGGTTGTGTAAAGCTCTATTTCAAATGCTAAAAAAGGAGGGAGTAACGCTAGACGACCCCTCCACGCGTCTTTCACACCCCTGCCTCTACAGTTGATAGCATAACATAAAGACAAAGAAATCTCAATGAAAAAGACGATCTAAGACAAGAATTTTACAAATCTCTCTTCTTCTCATCTGCATCAGGCCCTCGAATTGCTTAATTTTTAACAAAAAGTCTTCATAGAGACGAATTCATGTCTTCAATACTTGACTTTGAGAAACTTAGCAGTTATATTTTAGATACTATCCATTGTCTTTCATCGAAAGAGGAGAATTTGGCAATGCAAAAACAACATAGATCAGGTTCCTCCTCAAATGATCCTGCGTTAGTCGAGGATGCAGGACAGCGAATGAAGACGCCCACAGGAGCTACGACACCTCACCTCGCGCAAGTTTCGCCTGAGGATGATGATGCCATCGAGGATTGGTTGGAATATTACGACTTCCACTACATCATTGAGAGAGTCAAAAAGACAATCCAGAGATACCCGGCGATCCAACATATGCCAGAAGAAATCGCGTCAGAGGTATACGATAACTTCTGGCAGAAGTTACTCAAAGGGCCAATTCACAATCCTCCTGGTTATATCTCGAGGATGATTCATAATAAATGCATTGATTACGTGCGCCGTCATATTACCGAGGCTTGCCATGTTGTACAATCCCACACGGCAGAGGGTCTGGATATTCTGGAGAGTGACCAGGTGTTAGCAGATAGTGAAGGCTTGAGAGATCCGGCTGAAGAGTTTGAATACAGAGCAACGCTCAAGGAATTGTATCGCCAGGTTTCAGTTGCTATTGCGGAGTTGCCTCCGAGACAGCAACAAGCAGCAGCGTGGCATATTCTGGAAAAAGCGGCTAACCCCTGTGAGCTAAAGGAGGTATTCAATGCCTTTGATATTGTCGTACCGGTAATACCTCAAGGAGACAGAGAAGAGGAGCATCTACTCGAAGCATCGTACATTCATGCTCGAAAAGCTCTTGCTAAAAGGCTAAATGTGGACTTGTCTCAATTTCATCAGAGGAAACGCCAGACATACGACACCACCTCCGACCGACCGGGTCATAGGCTCTAAATTCGGTCAGCATTTTGTTCAGGCGGCGGTGATCTTCACTGCTAAATCTTACGAATGCCACACAAACAGTACGCCCGGTCCTGGTCTGAACGTCCAGTATGATACGCGGTCCCAGCCACCGCCATCGTACCAGTTCATGTTGGCGGTGTAGACGCTGCCGTCGGGGTTGATGCGTTCGACGACGGCCACGTGGCCGAAGTAGCCGGCGCCCTGCACGCCGGATTGCAAGACGATGATGGATGGCACATGGGGAGTGCTGGAAACATTCCACCCGGCAGCTATTGCTCCATTGGCCCATTGGTAGGCGTTGCCAATCCATTCTACCCAGTGGTTTGTCAGGTTGTGGTATTCCAGGTCGGCGTAATAGGTGCATTGCCCGAAAGAGAAACGGTCGGGTGTGACACCAGAGCCGGTGTAGAGCGTTCCGCCATTATTGTTGGCCGACTGATCGTAACCATCCTGGTGCGCGATGGCAGTTGCAGTCGCAGCCTGGGCAATCAGGTTGGGATTGGAGTTCGGGTTGTTACTCTGGTAAATTTTATCTTCGTTGGTGGGCAGGTTGAAGCCAAGACGGTTATCGGTCGCCAGCGGGAGAACGATAAAGCCGGTCAGCAATGTAATCACGATAAACATGCCCAGAACTAAACTGCTGGTTACCCAGGCGCGGCCCCTGCTTGGAGGGCGCATAGTACCACGTGACTTTTTGCCGGTGGCGGGAATGACGACCGGTTGCCGGAATGACGTTGTGGGGCTGACCGATGACAGGGTACCTGTTTGTATGTCTGGCAGGAGGCGTGTCACCTGCGGTGAGGCATTGAAAGCCAGCTGCCGCGTAATACCTGCGGGACTATTCACGCCCGGAAGCTGCTGCGTAGGGTTTTCTGAAGAGTACATGCCGGGCGCCGGTGTGGTGGGCCCGGATGCTCTATTCAATGCCGGTTGCGGCATTCTCGGCGGGAACATGGGATTACTTTCAGGAAAGGGCAATTGTTCCGCGGGAGAAAGCTGGTGAACCAGCCCTGGAACTTGTAATCCCGAAGCGCTATGCTGACTCTTATCCGATGACGACATACGAGCGACCCCAATCCATCAGGCTAACGTCAGGCAAAATAGCTGCTGGATACCTGACATTTATCATGCTATGTTACTGAGTCTATCCACTCACCTTTGTCCAGTCAACCCCGCGTGAACGCTCGTAGGAAGATGGTACTTGTAACCGGTGTGCATCTTCACCACATGCGTCGTCCTCGTGAATTTTCCCTACCAACCGGGTCTGTCATCCTTCGCTGCGCTCAGGATCTACCCGACTGCGGACCGAGATCCTTCGCTGCGCTCAGGATGACATTGGACGTTACCAGTGTCATGCGACATTACTACTCAACTACCACTTTTAGCAGCCCGGGGTTGCCAATCTGTTCCTCTTTGAACATATTGCGTACTATGACGGCCCAGCGCTGGGCGCCTGCCCGCTTCATACCTGGGAGGCTGGTTGCGCTGACGGCAGCCAGTGGTACGCGCAGGGTGCGTTGCTCGCTAAAGTCCAGGCTGAAACGTTTGACCTGCCCGCCGCCAACGATGCGAGCCAGCGCGTCGGGTAAGCAAACGTGCGCCACCATGCCTGCTTCATAGCGCGGAACACTTATCACCAGCTCGAGCGCATCGCCTACTTTGAAATGCTGCTGTGGACGCCCGGCGCGTTCCAGGCGCGCTTCAACGGGTAACACGCTTTTCAGACTGCTCCAGTCTTCAATGACCTCTGAAGTGATCTGCGCCGCAACCACTCCTTCAATACAACGGATTGTTTCGACCTTTTCGGTGTAGGCCAACGCTTCAGCCAGTTTCATCTGCTGCCCGTTGATCGCCACCAGGCCGCCATCAGCAGTCGCCACCACGCCTGACTCGCGCAGGGCCAGCAGCAGCGCGAGACACGCGGCTGTATCGACCGTGCTGTAGAGCCGCCCTTCTTCATTCAACTGGCCGGTCAGGTAGTTGGTGGCAGCGATTGCCCCGGGCAGATCAGCAGGCTGCCCGGCTGCTAATAATGTAGCCGCGGCGTAGGCGGTCTCCTGGCGCTGCGCTACCGCCTGCCCGTACAGACTGTAATGCGGTGCGCGTTCTCCCACCGCAACATACAACTGCCCATCCTTTTCTTTCAGCTTTTCGCGCGCATAGGTGATGGCTTTTTCGCGTTCGCGGGGCGAGTCGCTGCGCGTAACGACCTGGTAAGCATCATGGCAATCGTTGATGCTTCCGGGTAAGATGTCAATTTTATAGTACGCTGCCCCTTTTCTTGCCAGCGAATGAATATCGCGCAGGATATGCAGCACGGCCTGCTCCTTGATGCCCGAGCGATCGGCGGCAGGCAGGTTCAGCAGGTGCTTAATGCCGCGCGGCGCGTAATGCGTATCGACCTTGCCCGTCTGTCCCTCTTCCGGCGGATACATACTGAAGCCGCCGCCGGGAAGCTCCATGCTGCGCAGGCGTTTATGCCAGACCAGGATCGCCGCTTCATACTCGCGTGCAACCTCCACCTGTTGCAGGTTGGTGATATAGCCGACGAACATGGCTAACAGCATAGAAGAGGTCTGTTCGATACAACCGAAAGGATATTTGACCGCACCGGCTACAAAGACCTGAAATGGCCGCTCCAATCCGGGCACCGGCTTGATCTCCAACACACGCGCCTCGCTAAGGCTGGCCAACTCGCCGGGAGTGAGCAGGCGCAGGCGGCGCGCGATATGGCGCAACTTGCCCGGCTCGGTGACATAGCGCTCGCTGACATCTACGCCCCCTTTGCGAGCATCCCGCACCGTCGCCATAATCACGCCCGGACGCACCGGGAAGCGCACAACTGAGCCGGATGGAATGGGCAAGCCGGGTGTAACTGCGCTGCCATCTTCGTGGAACAGGTCCAGTATCTCATTATCGTGGCGCACTTCAACCATCGCGCCGCCCGACGCCGCGCCAACATACAAACTGCCCGCGACCGGGTCGCCAGGGAAGACAAATGGCGCCACCGTCAGCTCACCGTAAACCGGCTGCGCAGCATTTACCTCCGTTAGTGCCCTTTGCCAGTCCAGCGTCTGCGTCTCAAGCGCGAAAGCTTCGATACTGTAGTGCGTGATGCTATCGCCGAGTTTGACCTCGACTTCTTTTTCGCCCTGCACCATCAAAATCTCATTGAAGAGTATTTCCGGGAAGGAGAGGCGAATTTTTGTGGGAGCCGGATTTGATAGTGGCGGTTTTGTCGTCGCCATGGTGCCGGTAGGCCCCGTAGAGCGGACGAAGGTGGTCGTGGCAGGCGCCGCCACCTGGCTCATAGGAGCTACGCTGGCGGTTGCCATGAATTGGGGAGGTGCAGAAGGCATCGCCATGGCGCTCGTCACCATGCGCGGGTACCTCGGCCCGAAGTTTTGTTGAAAGTCTACCAGTTTGCGCTCAACATAGCCCGTCTTTGACTGCTCGCGCCAACCGGTGAGATGTTTTTTGATACGCGCCGCCAGTTCCACCTGCGGGTCGCTGGCCGCGATTAAACGCGCATCCTTTACGATCAATTGCACCGGCACGGGTCGATCGGTCCTGGCTGTCTTGAGTTTCACGGTGATACGCGCGCCCGGCCTGGCCTCTCCGGGAGCTTCGCATTGCAATTGCAGTTCGCCGGGGCGCAGGATGGTACACCAGCCTTCCCAGGCCTGGTCATCGATGAACGCGCCCAGCAGCAGCACGCCATAGGGCGCGGGAACTGCCACTCGCAGCGGCTCCCCGGCTGGCAGATTCTCAAAGACCTGTTCTTTGCTGATTGCATGTACGGCATCTACAATCACTACTTTGAGGAGTTCGACCGGCACACGCGGCGTTATCTCGGCTTCGCTGCCTACTACACGCTGCACCAC
>Ga0207416_1004512_pt1 | contig 12019 bp, 7 predicted proteins | sample PaiPotPPM11metaG_FD_184107 | JGI IMG/M metagenome (GOLD analysis project Ga0207416, IMG submission 184107) | Iron sulfur acid spring bacterial and archeal communities from Banff, Canada, to study Microbial Dark Matter (Phase II) - Paint Pots PPM... ...
TTATCGCACTGGTCAACTCAGGAATAGTACCATGCGCAAAATGGTTGCGTCATCACTCGAATATGCTTATAATTGCGCATGATAAGAATGAGCTTGTAATTTTTCATATACACTGGAAAAAGCGCGGAAGGAATGCACAATGCATGGGCTAACCAACGTACTCATACATATACTAACCGCTCATAGTACCGTATTGGCCGCGTTCATCTCTGTGCAAACGTTGCAAAACATCCTGAGCGTGATCGGCTATCCAGCCGTGACACTTTTCATTATGATTGAAAGCTCAGGCATCCCTTTCCCAGGCGAAACCATGTTGCTCGTAGCGTCATTTTTCGCCCCCTCCATCCATCTCTCGATACCAATCGTAATCGCCTGCGCCGCCCTGGGCGCGATTATAGGCGACAACCTGGGCTATCTCGCGGGACGCACAGGCGGTCGCGCCCTGGCTCTCCGCTTTGGAAAATATATCTTTTTGAAGCCGCATCACCTGGATAATGCCGAAAAATTCTTTGAGAAACACGGAGACAAAACGGTTTTCTTTGGTCGCTTCGTGGCCGTTCTGCGCGCCTGGTCCGCGTTCCTGGCCGGCGTCAACCATATGCAATGGCGCAAATTCCTGGTCTTCAATGCCGCCGGGGGCATCCTATGGGCCATCATCTACGGGACACTGGGATATGTAGCAGGCCGCTTTCTCACCAATAATTTCACAGCGGTCGAACACATCGCCAGCGCGCTTGGCTGGATCGGCGCGAGTATCGTTGTCGCATTCGCCGTTGCACTGTTTATCCTGCTTCGCCTGCGCCGCCGCAGACGTATGCGCGCCGCTATTGAACGAGAAGTCAAAGCCGACACGCCAGCCGATGAAGCACAGGCTATCTCGCAACAAACCGGTAATACACCTGCATCAGACAGCGCTGAGTCCGCGCCAGACAATGCCGGGTCAATACAAAAGTAGAGGTTATCATTATGCCAACATTAGAACCAGGACATGCATTTGAACGTTACCGCATCATACGCTGGTTGGGCAGTGGAGTATCCGGCGAAAGCTATGAGGCCGAAGACGCCATGCTCATGCGCAAGGTCACGCTCAAGCTGATTCAACCACAATCGACGCTGCCGGATGCCGCGCGTCGCCAGTTCTTCCGCGAATTGCAGGGAACCAGCGCCCTCAATCATCCCTACCTGGCACCCATCCTGGATTATGGCGAGCTAAATGGCCGTCTCTATATAGCGCGTAAATTTGTGAGCGGTGGTTCGCTGCTGGGAACCGAGGGACGGCTGTGGTTTCGCCCCCCGCTCAACGAAATCGATGCCATCCATTATGCTCATCAACTTGCTCAGGCGCTCAACTATATTCATTCACGTGGATATTTACACGGAGCTATCACTTTCTCCAACATTCTGCTCCTGCGCGGACCGAACTTGCATAATGAAATTGATTACGCGCCATTCCTGCTCGCCGATGTGGGACTGGCGAACTTTGCCCGCCGCTTCGGTCAGGAGCAAAAAGCGCCGCTTCCCATTACTGCCGCGCCTGAACAATTCGGCAAGCGCATCGCGCCCGCGAGCGATCAATTCGCTCTGGCCGTATTGCTCTACTTCTGGCTTGCCGGTCGCCCGCCCTATTTAGGCACGCCCGAAGAGATTGAACAACTGAAGCTCACCGAAACGGTGACGCCGCTCACATCTTTGAACCCGGCCATTACTCTCGCACAGAGTGGCATCCTGCTGCGCGCCCTCTCGGTCTACCCGGAGGACCGCTACCCTTCGGTACTGGCTTTCGCCGACGCGCTCCTTAAAACCCTGCCACCCATTCTACCAACTATTCCCAAAACCGAACCGGCGCAGTTTGATGGTCACGCCACACCGTCTTCCGTGCCAACCCCCGGCGAGCGCGAGCAAGAACCGGTACTGGCCGCATCTTCTGTAAGCCAGGAGCCAACTCAAACCGCCCGCGATTTCGACAGAGAACCATATGTCACCCCCGTTCTCGCCATCGACAGAGAACCATCACCGGCTGAGGAACCCGCGCCAGTAACGGCTTTCATACCCATCCCCGAAACCGATCCGGCCATCGCCTTCGAGATGGAAAACGTCTCCGACGAAGAGCCTGCAGAAACGGCAAGACCTTTTGAGGATGCAGGCGACCAACCCCACTTGCCAGAAACCGTTGAGGCAGAACAGGCACATGACGAACCCGAACCTGCTCCAGAGATTCCAGTGGAGCGGCCCACATATATGAGTGATGAGCCGTCAACACTCGAGATGCAAGAGGTTCAGCCCGGACTGATCGATAGCGAAAACGCGCATGAAAATGGCTACTCCTCCTCATCAAATGGTCAGGAAAGCTTGCCGGAGTACGAGCAAGTCGAAACAAACACCGACCAGTCGCTTCCCACAGGAGAAACGCAAACGGCGGCAACTCCAACTCGCGTCGCGCGCGTCATCATCACTTCCCCTTACGAAGTTGAGCCATACGAAGTGAAACTCGAGCGCGATGAGTTTTCGATTGGCCGCGCCGGTTCCAGTTCCATCCTGCTCGATCAGGATAACCTGACCTCACGCCACCACGCGCTGTTGAAACGCGAGGACAACCGCTACCTGCTGTTTGATCTGCGCAGCGCGAACGGCGTTTTTGTAAACGGGCAGAAGATCATGGTCGAGAGTGAGTATGAACTGCTTGATGGCGACCATATCAGTATTGGCAACTACGAAATGATCTTTCGCTCTGGCCCATCAAGCAGGGAGAGAGAGGCAACAACGGACCAGTTGACGCCCCACGCGGGCTACGAACTCTCTCAACTGGTATAGCCCCACTGGTGACATGCGGCCATACCAGGGAGGTATTCTCTCACTATGATTAAAGCGGTGCTATTCGACGTAGATGGCGTTCTTTCGGCGCACGAGCCGTTTAGCAAGCGTCTTGCGCGCGATCACGGCATCACGACGGACATCACCGCTCCATTCTTTAGAGGACCATTTCGCGACTGCCTGGTAGGAAAAGCCGACCTCAAAGAGCAACTTCCCCTGTACCTGCCGCAATGGAACTGGCAAAACACCGTAGACGATTTTCTCAGCTACTGGTTCATCAGCGAACATAATCCCAATCAACCACTGTTGCGAGTCGCACAACAACTTCGACAACGCGGCATCACCTGTTACCTCGCCACGAACCAGGAACGATACCGCACCGCATATATACTAAATGAGATGAACTTCGCCAGCCAGTTCGACGGCGCGTTCTCCTCTGCCTATATTGGCTATATGAAACCCCAGATCGAGTTTTTTCACCACATCCTGCATAAACTTGAGCATGTAGAAGCCAGGGAAATCTTGTTCTGGGACGACACTCTCGAAAATATCACCATCGCTAGAGAAGTCGGCTTACACACTGAACATTACAGCGATTTCGACGATTTCATCAAGACGATGAGAACATATTTCGCTGACATTGTATTTTGACCTCGCTAGCGAGAAAACGCTGTTGAGGCACTAACAATACAGGAGATTGCAAAACGATATACCTATCCAACGAAGTACATCGAGGAAGTATTATGGGAGAAGATCGAGGCAGCAAGAAACCGGCAAGAGGGCAGTTGATACAGTAAATCTGCGCACTACCTTTATTAAAAGAGCAAACCCTCCCTGCACATTTCGAGATGAACTCGCGCGCCTTGATGATTCACATCCATCTTCAGGACTTCAGCGAAGTGCTTGCGAGCCTGCTCTAGCTCATGCAGCCCGAGATGACCCAGGCCCATCATATAGTGACAATGCACCGCATTTCGCTTATCCAGATCGTCCTCGAATACGAGGAAATCGGGCAGCGAAACAGCAAAATAGTCGATCTTCACCCTGTCAAACACGTGTCGCTCTCCATAGTCGATCAGCTTATGAAAGCGGCGATGGGCCTGCTTTGCGTCACCCAGCTTGAGCCACGCCAACCCTTGATAGAAGATCATATCCGGCGGCTGGTCGTTGTAAAACATGGCGCTGGTCGGATCTTCCAGCCCATGCGCTGCCATCTGAAAATAATCAGCCGCCTCCGTATTCAAGCCTAGACTGGCACAGGCACAACCCAGATAATAATGAATATTGTTCTCCTGAGCGCCCGCCAGCTTGCCTTCGCCGAGGTTTTCTGGATAGATCAGCGCTTTCTGAAGCATTGCGACAGCCTCTTTGCCCTGTTCAGTAGCAAGATACTGTTTCCCCAACTCTACATGGGCGAAGACGTATTGGCCCGTCACCTTGCCTTCGCCGCCTTCCCACGGATGGAATATATGCTCTGCAAGCAGCTCAATCGCCCTTTCATGCTGTTTCAATGTATTGAGCAGGGTAATATATTCCAGGTACAAATCGTCCCGCGTCACCACTAACTCCCGGTGGCTCTCAAGATTCGCCAGCCTGTTCGCGGGAATAATGCCCACTTTCTTATAAAGCTGGTCCAGTTCGTACAATACCCGCGCATCAAGCGGATTGCAGGCGAAGGCTTTTTCGAGCGAAATTCGCGCTTGCTCCGCCTGGCCCAGGATATTGTAATAAGCCAGCGCCAGGTTGCGGTGGACAGTCGCGAATGTATCATCGGCCTCTCGTGACGCTTCCCAGCATTGAATAGCATCGACACGGCGTTTCCTGTCATACAGCAAATTGCCGAGATAATAAGTAGCTCTGGCATCGCCCCCGTTGGCAGCAATGGCGCTTTCCAGCACAAGCAAATCGTCCAGGCTGTTCGGAAAACAATAATCCGCGCTGGCGGCGCTAGCAGCCTCTCTATGCAGCGCGGCAAGGTCTGCCCGTCCCAGCTTCTTATAGAAATAGCCCAGGTAGTAATGCGCCATTGGATAGACATCCTGCTTTCCATCCCCAATCAGTTGCTCAAGAACATCCCTGGCCTCTTCGTACAACCCACAATGGGAATAGTCGGTTGCAAGGGCGATGTAATTATGCACGTCGTTTCTCATCAAGCGGTGCAATTCGCTGCGTACCGCTGCGGCCTGTTCATCTTCTCCCCTGGACAGGTGGAGCAAAAAGCGCTCGTTGTATGCAGCGAAATCGGCAATATCAAGCCGGGTCGTCTCCCCGGCAATATGCATTGCCTCCTCCACGCGCCCAAGTTTGCGCAGGAGCGCCGCTTTCAGATTCCGTGCTTTGTAATTCCGCGCATTGTGCGTGAGCGATCTCTCAACCAGCCCCAATGCCTCTCCATACGCCTTCTGTTCACATGCGATCTGTGCGAGCGCAAAATATGCGCTGTCCTGCCACGCCGCCGACCATGTCGCCTTGTAAAACGCGGAGAAAGCTTCGTCGAGACGCCCCTGCAATTTCAAAGCGACGCCGAGCTGGTAGTATGCTTCGCTGTCATAAGGGTTAGCGTTATGGCGCGTCGCCGTTGCAATAGCTGTACGAAAATGTGCCTCGCTTTCCCGCAGCAACCCTCTACGCAGCAGCAGCGTTCCATAAGCAACATTGATGCGCATATCGCCCCGGTCGCGTTTCAGCCCCTCAAGATAGTAAAGCTCAGGCTCAAATGTCGCGTGACGGTACTGTTCCAGGTGCAGTCCGGCCAGGTAAAGCGCCTCATTGTTGCTCAATTCTTCTGGCATAGGCAGAGGTTGCGCCGCCTCCGGCATCTTCGCGATCTGCGGCTGTTCAGGCCGGTACTCAACGAGCGTATTGCCGCTCGCGTCTGTCACACGAGCAAGCAAATCGTGTGCCTGGTCTCCACCATCCAATAGCATCACTCTGGTAAAAGTTTGCACGGGGGAAATCGTCACGCTTTCGCGCAAATAGACCTTATACTTCCCTTGAAGTTCGATCACCGCATTCTCAAAAATACTTGTCGCATAGACCTGTACGCTCGCCGTACCTTTCCCGGTGTCAACCTCCAGATTGAGAGCTGCATCGATCGAGGCATTCTTGACAACCCCTATGTTTTTATAGGGCATGAAATACTGCTTGAACGATTTCTCCTCGTATGGCTGCAGCCAGGAAAAATCGGGCTGGTTATCGGCATAGACCCCCGTCATGATCTCGATGTACGGCCCATCCTCATCGGTCAAATTGCGCTCCCAGGCCCTGCCAAAATCGCTGCAGCCCCACGTCCACTGCTTTTTCCCCGGCGATACATGATGATTAGCCACGTGCAGCATACCCGCCCGCACGGCATGGTCATACCCGCCAATAAAGTTGTAGTTCGAGCCATACGCCATGTAGGAAGTTGGCACCGGAATGTTTTTATACCACGAGATATCTACCCCGGCGGAATAGTCCGTTTTATAATACGTGCCGCTAGCAATGGGAAAGCGCGAAACATCTCGCCTGCCATGATCGAAGACGGCATGAACATCGGGCGGAAAGATCGACTGTGTAGAGTCACCGGCGAACACTGCCGGATTCGCCCACCACAGGAACGTCTGCGGTTCCGGCGTGCGATTATACAGTTGTACCTGGATTTCCAGGTACGACTTCCCCGCGTAGAGCGTGAAGCCTGCCGTCATTTTCGTTCCGTACATGCGGTCGATTTCGCTGACCCACACCGTTTGGCTGCCATCGGCGTTATGCCGGATCGCATATTCAACCGGCCCGAAGGTATTGGGCCTGTGATGCTGCGGCCAGTTGAACTCGATGCCGCCAGAAATCCAGGGACCCGCCAGCCCGACCAGTGCAGGCTTAATCACACGATTATAGTAGATGAAGTCGTAGTCATTGGTCTTATCGAGCGCCCGATAGACGCGCCCTCCCAGCTGCGGCATAATCTCAATATGGAGGTATTCATTTTCAAGCAAAACAAGGTGATACGATCGCGGTCTCTTCTCATCCAGGATTTTATCGATCACCGGATATGGATAGACTTTCCCCGAACTGCCCTGATAGACGCGCTTCTCCAAAAACATCGGGTTTTTGTCAGGCTTGCCAACCCCGTATGTCGGGATTTCAACATCTTCCTCCCATACGCGAACCTGAGATTCCGTCATGTACTCACCTCCTATTCAGAAGAAACACCCGTCCTGATGAATTTTCACAACCGCATCGGGTAATGGAGACGCCCACGTTCTGTAGGGACAAGGGGCGGATGTGGGGTAGGGTGGGGGCCTTGTGCTTGTCCTCGTTGGGCTATGATCATTGTGCCTCACGGACCCCAACGAATCGCATGGCGAGGAGGACAAGCACCAGGCCCCCTCATCCGCTCCACGCCACTCCTTGTCCCTACAGAACGAGGACGACCTCTTACTCACTTCACATTACCCACGCGCTCGCAGGCCCACCTGCCGCTCTACACACATCGAAACTCGCCTGCAATCCGGTACGCGCCGGATATTGCTCATTCACCGCCTGGCGCAATATTTCAACCGCATAGTTGCGCGCGAGATTGATGGTGCAGCCACCGAAGCCCCCACCCATCATACGCGCCCCCAGCACACCCGGCACCTGGCGCGCAATCTCGACCAGCGTATCCAACTCAAGACAACTCACTTCGTATTCATCGCGCAGACCTGCATGAGACGCCCAGAGCAGTGGCCCAACCTGCTCGACCGCTCCCTTTTCAAGCATTGCGACCGTCTCCATTACGCGCCCATCCTCGGCAATCACATAACCGGCGCGCCTGCGCAGGATGTCGGGCAGTTCTGAGCCATAGCGTGCAAACTGCTCCTGTGAAATATCTCGCAAAGCGCGTATGGCGCTGGTCGCCAGGTTCTGGGCTTCATTACGCATAATAATGTCGCGCAGCAAATTCACCGCCTCTTCACACTGGCTGCGCCGCTCGTTATAGGCCGAGGATGCCAGTTCGCGCCGCACGCTGGTATCGATAACCACCAGCGAGATACCCGGCTCGTCGAAGGGCAAATAGCGGTATTCCAGCGAGCGGCAGTCGAGCAAAACTGCCTGACCGGGACGCCCCAGGCACGACGCGGCCTGGTCCAGGATGCCGCTCCTCACGCCGGACGCGATATGCTCCGCGCGCTGGCACAGGGCCGCCACCTCAATCGGCTGAAACGTCGCATCCTGCGCGCCGGTAGTGAAGCCGCCGCGCGAAAAAAACATACAGGCTTGCACAGTAGCCACCTCGATAGCAGCCGACGAAGACATGCCACCTCCGACCGGCACATCGCCATGCACGACAGCATCGAAGCCCGAAAATTGCGCACCGGCTCTCAGTAGTTCGGTAATCACGCCCAACACATAACACGCCCAGCCGGGCAGACGACCGCGCTGCTCATCAAAGCGTTCCGGCAATCCATCCAGCGCAATCTGCGCGTACTCCGCAAAATGGCTGGACCACAGCCGCACTATACTATCAGCACGCGCCCGCCCGGCAAAAGCTATCACGCGATCAACGGCCATGGGCAGCACAAAACCGTCGTTATAATCGGTATGCTCACCAATCAGGTTGACCCGCCCAGGCGCCCACGCCGCACCCATTTCTCCCACATACGGCGCATCATCATGAAAGGGCTGCGCAAAAAGTTCAAGGGCGGCTAAGGCAGGTCGCGGCAGCATAGTTGTATCGCTCATACTGCAAGCCTCGCAATCGCTTCACGCAGTTCATGCGCCTTTTGTGAGGGTAAAGAGTCGTTTGTCCACAGGTACCAGATCGATTCGGAGGAGGCGGCATACTTCAACTTACCCGGCGCGCGCCCGATAGCCAGTATCTCAACATGCAGGTGAAAGCGTTCGTCAGCAAGCTGGTGCAGTCCCAGCAAGTAGGGCATTGGAGCCATCGCGCCATCAAAGAGCGCATTATACCCGCGAATAACTTGCAGTAATAACGCGGCAAGGTCGCGCAACTCCTCGTCCTGCATCAGCGCGAGGTTTGCCACGTGGCGGCGGGGATACAGGTGTGTTTCATAGGGGTAGCGCACGTAAGGCGGCAGAAAGGCCTGCCAGGTATCGTTGGCAGCGACCTGGTGTTCGCTATCGGCCAGTTCAGACTGCACGCGACAAAACGGGCAACCGCGCCCGGCTGCTGCATCTAGCTCAACGGTCTCCATCTCGCGTTCTAAGAATGGAGGGATGAGCGACACTCCAAAGGCCTGACCGTGCGGGTGATGCTGTGTTTGCCCGATGGACTCGCCGCTATTCTCGAAGATCATCACAGTGACATAGCGCGAAGAAAGATCAATATACAGGCTTTGCCAGAGCCGCGTCACCGCGTGAACCTCGTCAACAGTCAACTGCACAAACGAGCGGTGATGATCGCGGTTATAAATTACCACGTAAGCTTCCCCCACCGGTGGCTGCAAAGGCGGGAAGTCATTGGGATGCAGCCACACCTGCGTATCGGGGCCTACCTTGCCCCGGTTAATATCTTCACAAAATGGGCAGGAGTCGGTTCCCTCGCGGCGATTCATGCGATTTGGCGCGTTCACCACAAATTGCCGCAAGATAGGATTCCAGATCATCTGTTCCATATATTCCCCTACATGAAAAGTATGCTACGGTCAAACCTGTTTGACTCTCTTCATCGTATTATACGCGCCACTTTTTAACTCGACGAGTATTGGCCTGTCCTGCTCCACCTCCTCGCATTCATATGGAAGAGTTTCTTTCTTCTATTACGATTGTATAAGATAACACAACTAAAAACAAGCCATTACATGGCGATCGCCAATCATAATATTTTGTATTGCTTACCTTTTCCTCATTTTTGATAGCAAATGAACAGCTTTGAACAGCATATTGAGCAATGATATATTACGAAGCGTGTTTTTTACCAGATTACCGGCTATTAATAGCTTTCGATAGCATAACCATTGACAAGTGAATATAAGTTTGTGTAAAATAGTAGTCATAATGAGATTAAGTTCCACTGCGAGCCTGCGAGAACAATAAAATAGTTTGTTGATTTCGCCGCCTCAGCTCAGATGGGGGCAATGAGGTCATGGAAGAGTCGAAATTTGATGGGGACATGCCCGCAGAGATGCGGCGAGAACAAATGCTGTCTTTTGTGAGAACGCGGGATTTTGTGCGGGTGAGCGACTTGAGTACAAGATTTCATGTATCGGAAGTCACCGTGCGCGGCGATCTGGATGTGCTGGCTGAGCGAGGTCATATACGGCGCATTCGAGGAGGCGCCATGCCGCAATCGCTGCCGCATCCAGAGCGCCCTTTTGAGGAAATGCAGGGCGCGCGTGTAGACGAAAAAGCCAGGATTGGCCGGGCGGCAGCGAGTCTGGTCTCAAATGGAGAAACGGTTATTTTAGACGTTGGCACGACAACCACTGCCCTGGCTCGCGCGCTCGCCAGGCGAGACGACCTGTATGATGTGGTCGTCTTTACGAACTCGCTTAATATCGCCATTGAGCTTGAGTCTGCCATCCCACGCTTTACCGTTGTTGTCACGGGAGGAACGTTGAGGCCAATGCAACATTCGCTCGTCGATCCGTTGGGAGGCATGATGCTTGAACGTATCAACGCGCACACCGTTTTTCTCGGCTGTAATGGCATCGATCCCGTTGGAGGCGTCACAAACATCAACTTGCCCGAAGCGGAAATCAAACGCCGCATGTTACAGGCGGCCAGGCGGCGGATCATTATCGCGGACGGTTCTAAAGTAGGTGGCATAGAGCTAGCCAAGCTGTGCAGCATCGATGAGATTGATATGCTCATCACCGACAGCACCGCAGACCCTGCGGTACTCAATACCCTGCGCGAGCGCGAACTCGAAGTTATGCTGGCTAAATGAGATACAGAAAGCAGACCAACAGTAGTAATAAGTAACGAAAGGAGCAAGATAGCGCCATCGAATGCAGCTTCGTCACAGTTTTTCGGTGATTATCTTTCATTGTCCTCTCAAAGATAGGAGTAATGTCAATGAGCGACATGAACCAACTGGAGCAAGACCTACTCGCTGGTAGAATCAACCGTCGTGACTTTATTTTACGTTCGCTTGCGTTAGGCGTATCTTTTAGCGGCATCGCTGCCTTCCTTGAATCATGTGGCAACAGCAGCCCCAGCAACGGCGGCAGTAGCAGTACTACTCTCAAGTACGCCAACTGGGCATCCGCCGAATCAGCCACAAAAACGCAAATTGACAATGCCATTCAAGCATTCGAATCTGCGAACAACGTCAAGATCAACAATATTGCCATTCCATTCGATCAGATGCTGCAACAATTGACCACCATGACCAACGGCGGCAATCCGCCCGATGTGATGGAACTGAGCGGCAACTGGCCCTACGCCCTGGGCGGCAGCGGCGCTCTGCAACCCCTCAACTCCTATATCGGCAGTTGGCGCAACGACGCCTTCACGAACAGCTTTGAGGTGGGTACCTACAAAGGCAATGTATACGCGGTTCCTTTCAGCATCTCTCCACACGGCTTCTGGTATAGCAAGGACCTCATGACCCAGGCGGGGCTGGACGCCACCAAACCGCCTACCACGATGGACCAGCTCATGTCTATGATGCAGACCTTGCGCTCTAAAATGCCTTCCGACGCCTATCCCATTGGCATAGACGTTTCCAAGACCGAGTATGCCCTCGTTGGTTTCTGGCCCTGGATCTGGACCTTCGGCGGCAACCCTATGGTGGACGACGGTAAAGGCAATGTCACCATCAACTGGGCCGATGATGGCACAGTCGCCGCCTTCCAGTGGCTGCAGAACCTCGTGAAGAATAAACTGACGCCGCCCGACCAGGCCATCAAAGCTGAGCGCGAACTGATGGCTAACGGGAAAATTGCCTTCAAGCTGGATGGTCCCTACCTGACAGGCATTCTTGGCAATACCAATCCTTCCCTTAACACGGTTGCCGCTGTGAACCAGCATTTCGGCGTCACGACGACTCCCGTAGGGCCGGGCCAGAGCGGTCCTGTCACCGCTGCCGATATTCACAACCTGGGCATGTCCGCGCAGGCCAGCAACAAGGACCTGGCCTGGAAGTTCATCCAATACCTGACCTCGAACAAGAGCGTGCTTACCAACTACCTGGTAACAGAAGGGGTCTTCCCGCATAAGAGCGATGTCGTTCCCGGTGGACCTTACGCCAACCTCTTCTCAGACCCGATCAGTCTGGCCT
>Ga0207416_1004513_pt1 | contig 12014 bp, 8 predicted proteins | sample PaiPotPPM11metaG_FD_184107 | JGI IMG/M metagenome (GOLD analysis project Ga0207416, IMG submission 184107) | Iron sulfur acid spring bacterial and archeal communities from Banff, Canada, to study Microbial Dark Matter (Phase II) - Paint Pots PPM... ...
GGTACTCCTCCGGGAGGACGAACGCTTCTGGACATGCGGGCCTCTACTTTCTGAATAGTGATATTCATTAGGCAAGTCTCATGGGTGAAGGAAGAACCCCCTCGTCTTTTGACAGGGGAGTGTCAGAAAGCAGACTTTAGCAAAGTTGAGCCATGAGTCATCCCGAATTTTTCGAACATCGGTTCGACACGCGTCAAGTGGCTTGACAAGCGGGATTGCAAAGGGCGGCCAGCCCTTTGCCTGGGGTGCGGGGCTGTGCCCCGCTTCTCTCTTCCCGTGCGTCGCCTCCGGCAACGCGCGAAAAAGGGGTTTTTGCGGGGACACCCCGCACCCCAGCAGGGACGCTGCGCTCCCTGCACCCTCGCTTTCCCGAATTTTTGTTTCAAAAATTCGGGATGACTCATGCCATTGGTTCATGAGGACATCTGCTAGCTTGAGAGGAAATTGAGTTGCTCGAAGGAAACGAGAATTGATCATGAAATGCCATTTACTCTTCATACTTGTTTTACTTTTATTTTTAAGTAGCTCAACAACAACTTTCACTAAAGTTACTTACGCCGCTGTTCCTAGTGGTTGTATCAATCCCAAAGCAACAAATACACTCCATGGCACACTGACAGGAACTCAAATCAACTACACTATTGCGATGCCTTCGAACTGGAATGGCACACTGCTTCTCTACAGCTACATATATACGTCCCCCACCGATCCGTCCCCCAACCCAGCGCCAATAGCTAGTGATTCTACAACTCAGGGCGCACTCTTGCAGCAGGGCTATGCGCTCGCTGGCTCTTCTTACGGCTCGGGCTGGGCAGTTCAACAAGCATTCCAAGATCAGATTGCCTTGCTTGATCTCTTCAAAAACAAGTGCGGCTCTGCCGCCCGCACAATCGCCTGGGGTCAATCGCTAGGCGGAATGATCACAGCTGGACTAATTCAACTATACCCTACTCGTTTTGCTGCTGCCCTGCCTATGTGTGGAACCCTTGCCGGTAGCATCGGAACCTGGAATCAGGCGCTTGATCAGACCTTTGCATTCAATATCCTCCTGGCAGGGAATAAACTGCCCATCGTCCATATTCCTGTCTTCAGTGCTGAGAAGCTCATTAATCAGGCCACGTCAATCCTTACCTCCGCGCAGAATAGTGCTCAGGGTAAGGCACGCATCGCTCTGATCGCTGCTTTAGGGGACGTTCCTGGCTGGTATAGCTCAGCCTCGCCTGAACCTAGCAGCCAGGACTTTGCGAAACAGGAGTACAATCAATTTCTCTGGGAAAACCAGCTTGGTCTCAAGTTAGCCTTAGGGGCCCGTGTCGAAATAGAGTTTCGCGCTGGTGGTAATCCTTCATGGAATACAGGTATCGACTATAGCAAACAGCTGGTGTCTTCAATCAATCACAATGAAGCTGTAGCCCTCTACAAGCAAGCTGGCTTGAATCTGAATCAGGACCTAGACGCCCTGGCAAAAGCTCCACGCATTAAAGCTGATCCTGGGGCTGTGAATTACCTGAGCAAGTACTTTACCTTCAACGGCAACCTAAGTATTCCTGTACTGACCATGCATACCACTGGTGATGGGCTTGCAGTCAACCAGGACGAACAGGCATATGCAAGCATGGCTAGCTTGAAGGGGAAATCTGGGTTACTGCGTCAGGTCTTTGTCCACCGCGCCGACCACTGTGCCTTCACCCCTGCAGAGATCCTAGCTGGCATCCAAACGCTTATGAACCGCCTGAAGACTGGTACATGGGGCAACTCTACCGATCCTGCACCAATGATTAAGGAAGCGACCGCGCTCGGTCGAACTCTTAACACTCAACCACCAGCCTTTTTCAATTTCAAACCAACCCCCTTCCTGCGCCCATTCAACGCTTAGTGGTAAATAAGGTATTACCATAACAGCGAGATAAAGAGTGTGCAGAACTCACATACCTCCACTGCTCTTTTCCGTTGACTTTTCGCAACCCTGTCTGGTACTCTTAATATTAAAGAGCCGCTCGTAATGAGTGGTTGGAAAATTGGCAATAAAACAGAATAAAATTGGCCCGCAATGAGCGAAACTAGTATGAGAGAAACAACCGACAGCGATCCGAAAGCTGGTGCAAGTTCGGAAGGGAATGTGCTCTTAGAACGCCTTCGCGAGCGGCTGACCGAAGAAAGCTTACTGAGATTGAAAAGAGGCAAGTAGGACAGGTGGGTGGTTCCCACGTCAGAGAATAACTGCAACAAGTGGTTACAATCATCTTAAGATGCGAGATGGAAGCTTTGTCACATATGCATGATCGAAAATTTCGCATCTGAGATTGAAACAATTGGGGTGGCACCACGGGTTTAGTCATGTCGCAGAGTATTGGCTCTGTCGCCAACTACGCTCGTCCCTTCAAAAAGATTGGAAGGGACGAGATTTTTTTTACCCCTCGCATCCTTCCAGAACTCTCAACCTTTGTCTACTTGTAACTATTGAGGTATTCTCTTCTGGCTCCTCACGGCCTGCGGCCGTTCGCAAGCCATTTCGGTGAGGAGGGTGGGTTTGGCAGCCTGCGGCTGCCAAACCCACCCTCCTCATCTATCAAGCGAGCCACTACAGGTGGCGAGGCGACCTGAATAGTTACATTTGCCCTAAAGCAGGGTAGAGCAAAATTGTCAGGAAGATGAGGTGCAACAAGATGGGGTTTAACCTGAAAAATCGACACTTTCTTAAGTTAGAAGACTTTACACCACAGGAACTATCTTTTCTGCTCCAGCTTTCGGCAGAATTGAAAGCCGCGAAGTATGCTGGCTGCGAGATTCCACGTTTACAGGGCAAGAATATTGCTCTGATCTTTGAAAAAGATTCGACACGCACACGCATTGCCTTTGAGGTTGCAGCCTACGATCAAGGAGCACATGTCACCTATCTCGGCCCCAAAGGCTCGCATATCGGTACGAAAGAATCTATCAAAGATACTGCCCGAGTTCTAGGTTGCATATATGACGCCATCGCGTATCGTGGATTTGGACAGGAAATCGTAGAGGAACTTGCATGCTATGCTGGTGTTCCCGTCTGGAATGGCCTGACTACTGAGTTTCATCCCACTCAGGTCCTGGCCGACTTGCTAACCATGCAGGAACATACAAATAAAGCCTTAGCAGAAATTTCTTTCTGCTTCCTGGGTTATGTGAATTGCAATGTAGTCAGATCACTCCTTATGGGGGCTGCGAAAATGGGTATGGATATTCGTTTAGCTGGCTGCGAAGAATGCTGGCCTGACAGCAATTTTGCGGCACGCACCTATGCTATAGCTGAGGAAACCGGCGCCCGCATTACTATCACAGAAGATGTTGAGGTTGCAGTCAAAGGCTGCGATTTCCTCTATACCGATGTATGGGTCGCAATGGGCGAGCCAGCCGAGTTATGGGAGAAACGCATTGAACAAATACTTCCCTACCAGGTTAATAGCAGGTTGATGACCCTCACCGAAAATCCCAATGTTAAATTTATGCATTGTCTGCCCGCTCTGCATAATACCGAAACCAAATTAGGCAAGAGTATCTATGAAAAATATGGACTGGATGGCCTGGAGGTGACAGATGAAGTCTTTGAATCAAGGGCCTCTATTGTCTTCGATCAGGCAGAAAACAGACTGCACACAACCAAGGCCATTATGGTAGCCACGCTGGGCTAAAGGGGATGCGGCCCCCCACCCCACGGACGCGATAAATCCGGGTACGTCGCAATCTAGCGAATCCCTACATCACACGCAATAAATTGCGATTTAGGAGTTAGTAATGAGCAATAATAATGTACAAAACAAAACACATTCATGTAACGTTCTACATGATAACGATTGGCAATTTATACCCAAAGGGCACACGGTTGCCCGAGATGTAGGGACCCGATTTACCGTGTGCCCTTTGGGTATCGCGTCCGCCCACCCCCATTTATCCGGCGCGAACCTACCTACCCCTTTTACCGCGCCCACGGGACAATATGGGACACTGGTGTTAGAGGATGGTACGAGATTTGAAGGCAAATCATTTGGCTACACCCAAAGTCAGGCAGGTGAAGTTGTTTTCAGTACTGGCATGGTTGGCTACCCGGAAGCATTCACGGATGCGTCGTTTGCAGGCCAGATCCTGGTACTCACCTATCCTCTCACCGGAAACTACGGCGTGCCGAAAAAAAGTCTATGGGAAGATGATCACATCCATATTGCAGGACTTGTCGTATCCAGTTATGTCGACACACCCTTCCATGCACAGAGTACGATGACGCTGGGAGCCTGGTTGCAGCAAGAAAGAGTCCCAGCCCTGGAAATCAAAGATACCCGCCTGCTCACACAGCATATCCGAACCTACGGAGCTATGCTCGGCAAGATCATTTTTGAGCAAGATATTCCCTTCCGTGATCCTAACCAGGACAATCTGATCGCGCAGGTCTCCAGTCGAGAGGTCACAAGTACGGGCTATGGCAAGAAAACTATCGCCTTGATCGACTGCGGAGCGAAACGCAACATTGTTCGTTGCCTGCTCAAACGCCACATCCAGGTTGTCACCGTGCCTTGGGACTACGATCTTTTCGCAACGACCAATGATTTTCACTTTGACGGCATCATTATCTCCAATGGTCCCGGCAATCCGAAAATGGCAACCAACACAATTCAGACCATTCGAACAGCACTGGACAACAACATTCCCACTCTTGGCATCTGCATGGGCAATCAATTGCTAACCTTGGCAGCAGGTGGAACTACCTATAAGATGAAATTTGGGCATCGTAGCCAGAATCAGCCATGTCTCATGCAGAACACTCAGCGTTGCTACATCACCACCCAAAACCACGGTTTCGCTGTCGGCGAGATCCCAGAAGGCTTTGAGCCCTGGTTTGTCAACGCCAATGATGGCACGAACGAGGGCATCAAGCATACATCCAAACCGTTTATGTCAGTCCAGTTCCACCCAGAAGCCGCACCCGGACCAGTGGATACCGAATGGGTCTTTGACTACTTCTTGGAGCAGTGCGCATGAAACAATTGAATAAAGTGCTTCTATTAGGATCTGGAGCACTAAAAATCGGGCAGGCTGGAGAATTTGATTACTCTGGCTCACAGGCTCTCAAAGCCCTAAAAGAAGAAGGAGTGCAAACCATCCTGATCAATCCCAACATCGCGACTATTCAGACCTCGCAGTTACTAGCTGATCGGGTCTACTTCTTGCCTGTGACATCCTACTTTGTCGAAAAGATTATCGAACGCGAGCAGCCAGATGGCATCCTGCTATCATTCGGCGGGCAGACAGCACTCAACTGTGGTATAGAACTCTATGAACAAGGTGTCCTAGCAAAGCACCATGTTGAGATTCTGGGCACACCCATCTCAGCCATTATCCTCACCGAAGATCGACAGAAGTTTGCCGAGCACTTGCACAGCATCGCCATTCCCACACCCCACAGCCAGAGCGCCATATCTCTGCAGCAAGCTCTAGCGATCAGCGAAAAGATTGGCTTTCCCATCATGGTGCGTGCTGGTTTCGCGCTAGGTGGCCAGGGATCGGGTATCGCACACAATGCCACAGAGCTGGAGAGCATTGTGACGAATGCACTCTCATTCGCTCCACAGGTCCTGATCGAGCAATATCTGCACCATTATAAAGAAGTCGAATATGAAGTGGTACGGGACTGCTATGACAACTGCATCACCATTTGCAACATGGAGAATATGGACCCGCTGGGCATCCACACTGGCGAATCTATCGTTGTTGCTCCCAGCCAGACGCTAACCAACGAAGAATATCATACGCTGCGTGCGGCCTCCATTGCCATTGTACGCAGCCTCGGTATCATTGGCGAATGCAACGTGCAATTTGCCCTTGATCCCATCACATCGACATACTACGTGATCGAAGTAAACGCTCGCCTATCGCGTAGTTCCGCCCTCGCTAGCAAAGTTACCGGCTACCCCCTGGCCTATGTCGCTGCTAAGCTAGCCCTTGGCTATGGACTGCCTGAGCTTGCTAACAAAGTAACGGGAGTCACCAGGGCCTGTTTTGAACCGAGTCTTGACTACCTGGTAATCAAAATACCGCGCTGGGACCTCGCGAAATTCAGAGGTGTGGACGAAACCATCGGTACGGGTATGAAATCGGTAGGGGAAGTGATGGGCATTGGTCGCACATTTGAAGAAGCCTATCAAAAAGCTCTGCGCATGCTTGAACAAAACTTTGCGGGCGCCGTTCCTCCAGAGAACTTCTTTGCGTCACAGGAAGAGACCGAATACTACCTGGCAACGCCAACACCCAAACGCGTCTTCGCTATCGCCAGAGCTCTACAGATTGGTTACTCGCTCAAAAAAATCCATGACCTCACAGGCATCGACTCTTGGTTCCTGAGACGCATCCAACATATTGTTGATGCAGAAAGCGCTATCCAGGCTCATAGTACGCTTGATACTTTCACTACTCGAGAACTGCGTGAGATCAAACAACTGGGCATCTCAGACCAACACATCGGAGAACTTACTGGATATAGCGAGCTGGAGGTACGTATGCACCGCCAGCAACTCGAGATAGTGCCTTCAGTCTTCCAGATCGACACCCTTGCTGCCGAATTTCCATCTCATACCAACTATCTCTACTTGACCTATAATGGACAGCATAACGATGTGCAACCGTTTGCCAACCAGGGCGTGATCGTACTAGGCTCTGGTCCTTACCGCATAGGTTCTTCAGTCGAATTTGACTGGACAAGCGTAAGCACAGTAGATACACTTAAAAAGTATCAGAAGCATGCAATTATCATCAACTGCAATCCAGAAACAGTCTCGACGGACTATGACATCTCAGACCGCCTCTACTTTGAAGAACTGACTTTTGAGCGCATTGCAGACATTTATGACTTTGAAGCTCCCTACGGTCTGATCGTCTCGGTCGGAGGCCAGACTCCCAACAACCGAGCACGGGCATTACGTGCCCACGGCTGTATACTGCTTGGCACAAGAGCACAAGACATCGACCAAGCAGAGAACCGCAGCACCTTCTCACGCTTGTTGGATACTCTTTCAGTGCAACAGCCCGAGTGGAACAGCTTCAATACACTAGAGGAGTTAGCAGTATTCGCGGAAAGAGTCGGTTACCCAGTTCTGGTGCGCCCATCCTATGTACTCTCCGGTAATGCGATGAAAGTCTGCGATACTCTCGAAGAACTGGTGCGCTACACACGAGAGGCCGCTGCAGTATCGCCTGACCATCCCGTTACCGTCTCAAAATTCTTCGAGTACGCCAGGGAAATCGAATTTGATGCAGTAGCTCAGAGTGGACAGGTGAAAGCCTTTGTCATCTGCGAACATGTTGAGAACGCTGGTGTGCATTCAGGCGATGCGACTATCGCACTCCCACCCCAGAGCATCCCAGCAGCTATTCAGGACCAAATCACCCAGATCGGGCACAAGATAGCAGCTGCCCTATCAATCACTGGTCCATTTAACATCCAGTTCTTACTCAAAGACAACCAGATTTATGTCATTGAGACCAACCTGCGGGCCTCGCGCACATTTCCCTTCATCTCAAAAGTGACAGGCATCAACTTCATGGAGCTGTTCGTTGATGCCCTGTTTAAGGACGAGATACCCGAGGTGACAATCCCAGCGATCCCCTTCACAGCCATCAAAGCGCCGCAATTCTCATTTGCCCGCCTCACGAAAGCTGACCCAATACTCGGAGTAGAGATGGCCTCGACGGGTGAAGTGGCTTGCTTCGGTGAAGACATGGAGGAAGCATATCTTAAGGCAATGATCGCGACAGGCTACAAAGTACCGCAGAAAGGGATCTTTATCAGCCTCCGCGGAGACGACAAGCACGCAGCCTTCGAAGAGAGCCTGCCACACCTGCAAGCCCTGGATCTACCACTCTATGCCACCGAAGACACCTGGCATTTCCTGCGCCAGCGGGGCATCACAGCGACCCTGCTTAGTGCTCCAGGAGAACAGGCAGGGCCAGCTGTAGAAAACAGCTTCCGCAATCAGCAAATCGATCTGGCAATCATCATCGTCACCGGGCGTTTGCACACAGACTTCGATGCCTACTACATCATGCGCCGTCTAGCCGTAGACTGCAACATACCGCTCATCACCAAGATCAAGCAGACACGCCTCTTCCTGAGAGCCCTGGCCAACAAAGATGTGGCGGCGATCCCGATCAAAGCCTGGGATGAATATCAGGTCGAGCAACAAATCAGGGACCTTGAGATTGAGACGCCGCTAGTAGGCAACTGAGGGAAAAGCCAAAGATCTCGTCTGCCGCAGCCCCCAGACATGACTTGCGCCGCACAGGCATAGCTCATCAAAACAGTGGGGAAAGAACTTGACAATCTGAGAAAGAGAAACAAGACGGAAAGGTTCCTTTGTTACCAAGATGTCTATTAGATGTCTAGAAGACGTCCTGGACAAAGCACTCCTCTCCAGTTATTCTTTAAGTGGAGTACAACAGAAAGCTATTCAGATCAGAATGGCACTCTAAGAGAACTATCAAGCTCATTTGAACTATGCCTAAAGCACAGTGAGCCCGAGAGAGCGCTATTGCTCACCAGCGCGTTTGATCAGCAGTCGCTTGATAGCATCTGTTAAATGAGATGATGTGTCTATATGCCTTGTCTATTTCATTTGAAAGATATAAGCATGGCAAGATCTGGCTCAAGCTTTCCCGAGACGATTGTAAAGCGTGGGTCGGAGAGGGGAACATTTTAAACGTTCTCGTTAATAGAGAAAGAAGCTCGACAATGCACCGTAATGGGAGTAGAGCAACAAGGATAGAGAGCAATCCAGAAACACCAACTAATCTATCCAATCCAAGAAGACCAGAATCTGGACCACAAGGAGCACTGTATAACATATACAACTGGTATCAGGTACGACAAGGCCGAGATACTAGAAGCGATCACGATGGTCATTCAACCGAGCTACCGGGTTATACTTCCGATCCAGGTAGGTCCACAGTTTCCCTCCAGCCTTCAACCCCCCTACCGGGTTATACTTCCGCCCTAGGGCATGGTGCAGATGGGTCCATATTTCCCTTTCAGTCTTCAACCCCCCTACCGGGTTATACTTCCGTAGGGGATCCACTAGAGCAGCAAGGGCCTCGTGGAAGGCCTAGCACTGGCACTGGGATCCACCAAGTCCTAAGTCATCCCCGACTCCCTTCAGAACTCCCATCGAATTATACTTCCAATCCAAGGGGCCGTAATGATCGAACACGAGGGAGGCAAAGGCCAGGTCCTGGAGAGGCAAGCACTGGCTCAGGACCGGATGACTATTACTACAGGGGAAATGACCTTGTGCTAACTACAAGACCTCATGGAAGCAGGGTGATTAGGGCTATTAGAGACCTTCCTCCTGAAATAGGTGAAACAGCTGATGGTAATGCATGGCCGCAGGGTATCCAGACGAGGGAAGTGAAGCGTAATCTTTGGCAGTACATCGTCAATGGAGCAAAGTGGTACCCAAGAGGCGGCGACAGGATTGGGCGTGCACAAAAGCGGGCACGTCAATTTGCCGAGGCTCAAACACTTACTAGGCAAGAGCTAGAGAGGATGGGCACTGATCTGCCGCCATATCTACATCGGCATATTCTGGAGGACGCTATAGCTCTAAATCAACAATTTCAGAGTACGTATGATAGTGCCACAGAGACCTGGAAAGAGGATGCTACTAAGAACAAGGCCTTCAACGGGGAGGCCCAAGCCCGTCACGACCAGAGGGAGCGTAATTCGTCTAGACTCGCGCCCCTTACTCGGGAGGCTAGAGCAATCTTCAGAGACGTTCGGACCTTGCAACAGCTTTATAAGTTTAGAGAGCGACAACGTAGCAGCGGCAACTGGACCAACGCAAGAGAAGTTGATTTTAACAGTACTATTGAACGATATTGTTTCTTCTTAAACGCAAATAGTACAGATGATAAAAAAGAACATAAAAGGATTTTTGATGACCGCTGCTACCAGATCCTAAAGCAGAGGCTGGACACGCCTGACCTCCAGGTCCGGTCTCTCCAGCCTCTCCCTTTTACAACGGATAGACAGCGTCACCGTTTTAACGAGCATAAAAATAGGATTAGGACGCAGATAGAGTCTATTGAGCAGGCAGGATATTTTAACCCCGAGCAACTGAGCGGTATTATGAAAAGGGTTAGCACTCTAATGGACGATGCTCAGCGCTGTAGTAATGCTGGCTCGAGGGAGGGGATCAAAATTGTTAATGATGAGTTTGCAAGGTTGGTCAAGCTCCTCAATATGGTGGACACTAGTAACAGGCTAGGAGGAATTGAAGGTGAGTGGGACAGAATTAGAGCCAATGAGCAGGCACAGAAATTCGGAGGAAACATACACGAATTCAGACATATATATACAAGACATGTTAATGATGCTACAGTAGCTTATATAAAAAAACACGACGGCTCTTTAATAGTTGATCCTGGTACTATTCGAACAGGAGGAGATGAGGCGGATAATAACAAAAAGTTGATGAAATTCTATAATTTCTCTGGGCAGCTTGATGATGTAGAGAGAAGGGGAGCGGAAATAAGAGAGCAGAGACGCCTAGAGGAGCTGGAAGCAGCCCGGAGGCATTGGTAACTAGCTAGATCCTAGTCCGACTTAAGAGGGAGCAAAGCTGAGGATCGAGGCGAAGACGAAAGGTCTCTTCTCAGCATACCACCCAATTGGAATAGAGTCTACTTAAAGCCTGACAATGTCGAAGCTAATCCACCAGAGAGCCCTGGCCAACAAAGATCTGGCGACTATTCCTATCAAAGCCTGGGATGCATATCACGTAGTCGAGCTACAATGGAGCTTAGCTCATCATTAATGGCCCGTGACAAGTCAAGAGAGCAAGTGGCTGGCTCTGCTTATTGAGTAGACCACTGACGAACAGATTGGTATCAACGACCATCCCTATCCCTCTTCTTCTGATTGCAAGGCTTCCGGGATGTCCCGTGCACCGTGCAACACACGGATGATGTCAATCGAGGTCTCATGTTCGAGGTAAAAGAGCAGATAGTTTTTAAATCCCTTGACTGCTATCATTCTTACGCCATACACCAGGGGTATCTCAGCATAACGCTGCGAGCCTATACTTGGCATCTGCGAGAGATCCCTACAAGTAAGCTCTACAGCGTCGAGAAACCTGAGTGCTGCTGCAGGATGATCTTTTCGTGTCCAAGCACAGCACTCGTCGATGTCATGGTCAGCTTTTGGGGTAATGCGAATAGGTTTCATGATTCAGCCGCCAGGGCTTGCCGCTTGGCATTCCAGTAGGCGGTATCAGCTGGCAACGGCTGGCCGGATTCTAGTCCCTCTAGAAGCAGCAACGAGAGCCGTTGTTCGAGCTTTTTCTTCTGATCATCGCGGATAAGCTCGCGGATATATTCACTCGGCGTACTGTACCCTCCAGTAGCGGCCTGGGCAACGACATACTCTTTGAGGTTTTCTGGCAGTGAGATGTTCATACTAGTCATCAGTTGTGTCCCTCCTGCAGGCATTATGCCATTTTTTGGCATAATTTGTCAACACCTTCTCGTAGTAAATTGAGAGTGACCAACTAGCCTTACAGCTGCCAAAGTTGTCCCTCTGCCCCTCTTTTGCTCTGGAAAATCTCTCGTGCATTGGCTATACTGAGTCGAGAAGAGAACTCAAGCAGCAGAGCTTTCTGAGAGTTACGAAACGCCCTCCAACCGGGGATAAAGGAGTTTTACCTTACTCACGGTTCGCTCATTTCTTGACGAGATTTCAAAATTGTAATACACTCCAAGCATGAAAGAGACGTTGAATATTGAAACGGAACGTGCAGACGATATTCCCCTGTTATTAGCACATATGCAGCGTATGAATATTGCTGAACTGTTGGACAAACATATTCCAGTCCATGGCAATAGGAAGGGATTAAGTCTAGGAAACGTGATGATGGTTTGGTTATCGCATATCCTTTCAGAAGCGAACCATCGGATGAATCAGGTACAAGACTGGTCAAAGCGACGAAAAGAAGTAGTGCGTA
>Ga0207416_1004514_pt1 | contig 12010 bp, 10 predicted proteins | sample PaiPotPPM11metaG_FD_184107 | JGI IMG/M metagenome (GOLD analysis project Ga0207416, IMG submission 184107) | Iron sulfur acid spring bacterial and archeal communities from Banff, Canada, to study Microbial Dark Matter (Phase II) - Paint Pots PPM... ...
GATCAATCCGTTGGCTTTCGTCGGCACCTCGAGACACAGCGATGGAATCGCCTTGCCTTTGTCGTCGAAAACGAAGAAATATCCCATCGTGAACGACGACAGATCGTTTACCAGCGTTTCGGTCGACAGCAGCGGATTGAGGTTGTCGATGTCCTCGCCGTCGGCCCAGCGGAACGTACCTGGAATGGTCCATGCATGCCGATGCCGCGTGCCGGCGGACTGCGTTCCGGTGCACGAAGCCAGCACGGCGCCCGCAAGGAGCGCCGCGCCAAACCGGAACGCCGTCACTAAATGTCGACGTTCATGAAGTTGTCGAACTGCGAAACACCGTTTGGACTGAAATTGCGCAGATCGCGATTCACAACGTAAATATCTTCCCGGCCCGTCGTAACGATCATCGGCACGTCAGCGTCGAGCTGTTCCATAACGATCGCATCGTCTTTGTTGCGGTCGGCTTGATCGTATCTTGTATACAGATCGAGCATCGCATTGGTGGCTTTGTGGTTGCACCAGTGCAGATCGTTCTGCCCGGCCGGCGGTATCGAACCGCAACCATAAATCGTCGAGAAGTCTCCGAGCGGATCGAGACCCCAGGCGAAAACTACGATGTCAAATTTTCCGCCGTTGATGATGCCGCCGGATTGCATCGGTTCGAAAAGCAGCGGCGCGGGATAGTGCTTGACGCTGATTGTGACGCCTATCTGCTTCCACGTGCTGCGGATGAGTTCGATTTGCTCGTCCGTGTCGGCAGAGCCGGCCGACGTGGCGAACTCGAGATTGTCGAGTTTGACGCCGTTTTTTGAACGAATCCCGTCGGAGCCGCGCGTCCAGCCGTTCTTGTCGAGGAGCGCGTTGGCGGCTGCAAGATCGAAGGCCGTAAACTTGATCGTCGGATCGTAATACGGCGCGGTATGAGGCGCAGGCTCGTCCTGCAGATATCCCACGCGGTGCGCGACCTTCTTCCAGAGCGTGACGCGATCGAGCGCCAGGCGCAACGCCTGACGAACGATGGGATCGCGCATCCTCGGGCGGCTAAGGTTGAAATCTAAATGGTTGAAGTTGTAGCTCGGCTGCCGGACAATCGTAAAACCCGGTATCGAGGATACGCGCGCTAAGTAGTTACCCGGTACCGGATACCACAGATCGAGCTGCCGGGACTGGAGCTGCGTAACCACCGTGTTGCGATCCTGAACGATCTGAAAAACAATCTTTTGCAGTTTCGGCATTCCGCGAAAATAGAGGGGGTTCGGAACCATCACGACTTGCGAAGCGCGGTCCCAACGCAAATACTTGAATGGACCAATGCCGATTGGAAGTGAGTTGTATGGAATTTGGTTGATGTTAGAATATTGCGCAAGTAAGTGTTTGGGAAGAACGCACGGGTTGCCGCCTGCGCTCGAGAAAAATGTTTCAACGAATGGCGAGTATGGCTTTTTCAGATGGTAAACGACCGTGTATTTATCCGGCTCATCGGTACGCGCTATGCGATCCCAGCCCAAGCGGCTGACTTCGTTGTTCGCGGGATTGAGAACGACGCCCGTAGAGAAGACGACGTCGTCCGCGTTGAACGGGGCGCCGTCGGACCACTTGACTCCTTTACGCAAGTGGTAGGTAATGGTCAAACCGTCTTTGCTGACGCCGCCATTTTTCTGCGTCGGTACTTGCGTCGCGAGCTCCGGAATGGCGTTGTTGTGAACGTCCCATTTTATGAGCCAAGCCATCGTTAACGAGGCCATCATCCCGAGCGTCGTCTGCTGCGCAAGATGAGGATTGAGCGACGAGATGTCCTCGGCAGTACTGTAGCGCAGCACGTGCGGAATCGTCCAAGAATTAGCGCGGGTAGTAACGGCCCCCATCGCGGTATGGGACACGCCATTGGAGGGCGCCGCAGTTGTCGTCGTTGCGGTTTGGTTACTGCTCTGCGTGCACCCGGCTAAAATGAAGACCGTGGCCAGCGCCGCTGCGAAGATCCGTTTCATCCAGACTCCTCTCTCATCGCGTCGGGATCGAGTCCGTGCGCTAGGCAGAACTCGCGGTACGCCAGCGGGGATATTTCGGAAGGTTTGATCTCGCTGCGTCCTCCCCAGAAGACATTTGTATACCCGAAGTCGATGCCGGCTTCCCGCAGATGCGCATCAATGGCGGCCTTATGGGCGAGTACCACGTCCTTGTCCAGGCCGTGCGCAACCGCCATCACGTTGACGTTGTGGAACTCTTCCCCGCCTTCGCGCCAGTAAGCGTGCGTAATGATGTGGTGGCGCCCTACTTCCCGGCCGGCTTCGATCTCGCGGCCCGGAGGGACGGCCCAATGAAAGAGGGCGTTGTAGCGCGTGACTCGTTCGCTGCCGGCGGTTGCCTTGACGTGCTCGAGAAAAGTCGAGAACCTTCCGATGACGCCGCGCGCGTTTAAACCGCGTGCGATTTCATAGAATTCATCCAGCGTAACGTTCGCCTCCGCAGCTCTTGCCCGCCAAAGATCGCGCACGATCTCCCGCGGCTCGAATTCGCGCTTGAGCGCCGTGAGCACGCGCCATTCGAGTTCGTTGAGCGAAACGAGTTTCGTATCGATCGGATCGGCCGGCACTTCAGCCCGGCTGCCGATTTCGATTCCGCGCCGGCGAACGTGTCCGACGCCCAGCGCGAAGAGTTTTTTCGCGGGCATCAAGCGGAAATGATCCGCTCCAACGCGTGCGCGCAAAAACTCGGCGTGTTTTTGCAGCGAGTAGCCCTGCGGAACTTTGAGCGTCGTCCACAAACGATAGGCGGCTCCCGGCGTCGCCGCATCGGCCGTCCTGATGACGACGTGGCCGGAGAACGGATCCTCGCGGAACATGTACTCGAACGCAGCGTCGAGCTTTTCGGGCGGAATGCGCCAAGCGACCAACGCGCCTTGCGCGAGGCTAGTCGCGAGCAACGTTTGACGTACGCGCCGGACAGTGCCGGCTCGCAGCATCGCAACGATGCGCTCGATAACCATTTCAACTGGAACTCCGCTGCGCGAGGCGATCTCGCCGAAGGGATCTTCCTGAAAGCCGGCCAGCCGGTCTTCGGAAATTGCTAAAATTTGCGCGTTGAGCGAATCGCTGATCGCCGCCGTTTCAATCACAACGAAGACTAGTGTTGCCCGAGCGATTAACCCTGCCCGAAGGCTAAGGTAAAGTCGCTGTTGCGGCCAATTGATTCTCGCCCAGCGCAAAGAGATATGCTTGTTCCGCCTGGCGTAAACCGTAGATTGCGTTGAGCTGGTCGGTTTCGGCTTGTGTCAATCCAACCTGGGCGTTCAAGAGGAGCGGCAACGTCGTTACTCCTGCCTTGTACTGGGCTTGGGTCGCGCGCAAGATCTCTTGCGCTTTCGAGAGCTCGGCTTCCGTCTGTGCGAGCGCGGCTTGGGCGGTCACTAAGCCGATCAAGGCTTGACGCACGCTCAACTCGACCCCGAGCTTCGTTTCGTCGAGCTCGCTATTCGCAATGTCCAGGTTCGTTTGAGCCTGCGCGATTTGCACCCACGTGATGCCTTGATCGAAGATTGGAATGTTCAACGTAAGGCCCACGTTGCTGCCCGGGCGATAATCCGTGCCCGTGACCGTCGTCGAGTTGGTTCCGTACCCTGCACTTGCGTTCAAACTCGGCAGCAAGCCCGCGCGCGTGGCGCGCAAACTGTAGGCGGCGGCTTGCGCAGTATGTTGTGCAGCCAGGTAATCCGGCCGCTCCAAGAACGCGCGCGCAACCGCGCGATCGTAGTCCAGCACTTGCTGCGGCAGAAGCGATGCGGTCGGATTCGCGGGCGTGTCGTTGACCGGCGCAACAAGCGCGCTCGCATCCAGCCCGAGCTGATTTGCGAACGCGGCTAGTGCCGAGAATTCATTGCCCTGAGCTCTGACCAGCGCCACGCGAGCTTGGGCAGTCGGTAACTGCGCGGTCGCGAGATCGACGCGCGAGGCCGTGCCGGCACGCAGCTGCGCGGTCACGAGGTTCTCTTGTACCTCATTTTGATGCACGACTTGCACGGCTAACTGCGTCGCAGCTTGCGCGAGCAGCGCGTTATAATATGCCGAGGCGACGTTGAATGAGAGCGTCTGCAACGACCGTTCGTACGTTCCGGCACCGGCCAATTGACCGGACTCCGCTTGGCGGATCTCTCCTATGACTTTACCGCCGTCGAGGATCAGCTGTCTCAAGCTCACGTTCGCGCCGTTGCTCGTGATTCCAAAACTGCCGCTGTTTCCGGCGCCCGTCGCCGCACGTCCGCCTTGCGAGTGGCTGGTGCTGATACTCCCGAAGATGTTCGGATAGTATCCGGTGCGCGCAAGATTGACCGAGAGTTGCGTCAAGCGATAGTCGGAACGCGCGATCGCCAGCAGAGGAGAACGCCCCGCTGCGATGGCGATTGCTTGCGCAAGCGAGATGCTCGCCGGAACACCGGACTGCGCGTGCTGCACGGCAACCCCCGGAGCCGGAGTTCCATACGCCGGATAGGGCATGATTTGGGGCGTGGCCGCGGGGATCGGCGTGGGCGTCGCTAAGACGACGGCCGCCAGAAGAATTGCATGCATCGGTTACTGCGTCTTACCGCGATGCCGCGGCTGCGAACCCGCCGGCGGACTTCCGCCGGAGCCATATGCGACCAGACTGCCATCCTGCAATGCGTCCGGACGGGTCGTAATGACGGTCGTTCCGGCCTGAATGCGCGGGCTGATTACTTCGCTCAGCGTATCGGTTTGCAGACCGAGCCGAACCGGCACTTCCTGCGCTTTCTTATCGGCACCGACGACGAACACGGCATTCCCGCGATCCGATTGCGCCACGGCTTGGCGCGGTACGACGATCGCGTTGTTATGGCGAGCCTGCTGGATCACGACGCTAACGAGCATCCCGCCGCGCAGCACGTCGCCCGGATTGAGTTGCCGGATGCGCGCCTGATACGAGAGCGTCCCCTGCGTCGGAACCGCATTGACGGCGTTGATCGTCGCGCTAAAGCGGCGGCCGCTCGTGCTCGTTGTGAACGTCACCGGAGTACCGGCGTGAACGTACGCCAGATCCTCGTCGGGAACGTTGACGTTGACCCAAACCGTATCCACTTTATCCACGCGCAGCACCGCGGTTCCCGGACTGGCCATCGCGCCGGGATCCATCAGCCGCGCGGTGATCACACCGTCGAACGGTGAGTAGAGCGCCGTTTGGCCGATCATCGTGCGCAGCGTATTGGCTTGAGCCTGCGCGGATTGCACCGCGGCGCGATCGGCCGCAGCGCTCGAACTCGACACCATGGTGGATTTTTGATTGCTGATCGCAGTCTGGTATTGCGATTGCGCGGCGATGTACTGCGACCGCGCCTGCACGAGTTGCGACTGGGAGACGTAGCCTTGTTTGAAGAGTTGCAAATCTTGATTGTAGCTCAGTTGCGCATTATCCAAAGCCGCCTTCGCTGAAAGTACTGCTTGGGACGTCTGCGAAGAAACAATCGGGACGTTTAGCGCCGACGATTGCGCGCGCGCGGCTGCCTGCGCGATCAACGCCACATCTTGCGCGAGTTGTGCCTGCAGCGTCGAGGCGTCGATTTTCGCAAGCAGCTCGCCCGCGGCCACGCGATCGCCTTGGTTGACATAGATCGCAGTGATCGGTCCCGACTGCTGGAACGACAGGGTCGATTCTTCCAGCGGCGAGACTTGTCCATCGAGTGTGAGGTAGGTCGCGATGGTGCGTCGCTGGGCCTGAGCGACGTCGACGTCGAGGGGCGTTGGACCGCGCTTTTGCTGGCCCTGGCCGCATCCGGCCAGCAGGACGGCGGCAATAGCGAAAACGGTAATGCTGTTTACTTTCATTCTTCTTCTATACGGAGCTCGGTGCAGTTTGATTCAAGTACTACCTGACGAACCTTAAAACCGTCTGGCCTTCCTGCGGTTGACCCGGGAGCCTGCGCCTTTGCGTGGTATCACAACCTCCCATGCGTGCGAAACTCGAGGCCGGCCGCACTTACAGCCGGCAGAGCCGCGTCGAGGAGTGGATGACCGCAGAAAAGGCCGGCAATAAGGGCGTGGATGCCTTGTCCACGCCGATGCTGGTCCAACTGATCGAAGATGCCGCGATCGCTTGCGTGGCCCCTACCCTCGAGGAAAACCAGGTAACGCTGGCCACCCATGTAGACTTGGAGCACAGCCGCCCCGTCCCGGTCGGGTTCATCGTCCGGACCGAGGTCGAGGTGGTCCTGGTGGACGGCCCCCGCATCAGTTTTGCGGTCCGGGTCTTCGACGAGCGGGAGTCCGTGGCCGAGGGAACCCACGAGCGATACGTCATGGATAAAACAAAATTCCGCTCAAAGCTTGAAGAGAAGCTCACTTAACGCTACCTTTATAAACGAACGGAACCGGGCCTGAGGCAGGCCGGGCGGCAAAGGTAGCCGTCAGGCAAGCCCGTCCTCGCTTACACTGAAGGGGGGGCAACCCGATTCCCGAAACGATTAGCTTTGCTTGCTCCTGGGTAACCCTGCGACGAACCCATGCTTGGTTCGTCTATAGGGAAGGCGCGGAACACCTCGCCACGCCCAGGCAGGCCGAGCTCCTCATTCTAGCTAGGAGGAAAACTTGAAACGACTGAGCACCGGAGTCCTCGCCGCGTTGTTAACGGCCGGCTTGGGACTTAGCGCGGTAGCAGCTCCGTCGCAGCCTGGATCGCATGGAAACCTAGGAACCAATGCGATCGCCCAGGCTAGCCCGGCTCCGCCCGCGATGAACTTCGGTTCCCCGCCGTCCGGACAGATCCCGATTCTTTATAACGATCACCATGTCTATGCGAAGCCTGACAAGCTCAAACAGGGCCGCGTCTTGGCAGCGCTAGTACGCGGGGGAACGATCCTTATTCCATTACGCTCGATGTTCGAGCAAATGGGCGCCACGGTCGCGTACGATCCGGCGTCCAAAACAGTTGACGTCACGAAGCCCGGCTCCGACGTAAAAGTTACGGTCGGCAAAGCCGAGGTCGTGATCAACGGCGAAACGCGTCCATTGGACGTGCCGCCTGAAATCTATCAGGGCCACGTGGTTGTTCCGGTTCGCGTCATATCGGAAGGTATGGGCGCGTACGTGCAGTGGGTTCCGGAGAAACGTCTGGTTGTAGTCCGCTACATTCCGCCGACGGCGCCTCCGCCGCCCCCGACACCGGCACCAACCTCTGTGCCGACGGTAGCACCGACACCGGTGCCCGCGCCCTATATGGACCACTTCATCGCCGGCGACTACATCATTTCGCCGAAGGTGTATAACGAGTTCAGCCCGGGCAACACCGGCACGAACACGAACGGTGGTTTCTCGTACCGTATCCATGGCGCTTGGGAGTTCAATCTCATCAACTTGCCGTGGATGGTCGAGGGCGACTATCGGCAATTCAACTATCCGCACAATCAAGGCGTTGCGACGACCACTGCCAATAATGGGCAATTCTGCAACGGCGTGGGCGGTCACGCCGCTCCGGGTGATACCGGGTGCGTCACCGCGATTGGCGGAAACTTCATGACCTTCGTTCCGGCGTTCGTCGCCCGCGATTATCAAGGCGACGCGCGTTTGGGCCTAAAGGTTCTCGATCCGCGCATCTACATCGGCGTTGGTTACCTGTGGAGGTCGTCAAATTACGGCTATCCGAAACTAGGTAACTGGGGCTTCGGCGTAGAGAAACTGCCGGATCTCGATCAGGGCTTCACGTGGTATGGCAGCTTCTACTACTATCCGAACGTCCAGGGCAGCGGAACCGCTTGCCTCGCGCTCGGATGCACGTCACCAGTGCCATTCACGCTTGCGTACAACATCATGCGCTACGATTTGGGCGGCGCGTTCACATTCGGACCGAATGTGCCTGTTTATGTCGAGTTCGGGTTCCTGGGGAACTACAACCGCAATAAGCAGAACGCTCCCTCCAACGAGAGCTTCAATGGAGCGTACGCGGGTCTCGGCCTGAAGTTCTAATCTCGTAAGAGTCAGGAACGTAAAGAGCCTCGGTTTCGACCGGGGCTTTTTTTTATTCGCGGTGAATGAAGCTTTTTTGTAATAGACGGGGAATGCGTTGGTGCCGGTGACGGCGTCGGTGTGAGCAATCCAGTCGGCAGCGGCACCGGGGAACCGTGCGCCGTTGGTAACGCGCTCGGAATAACGCTCGGCGCGATCGACGGTGAGGGCGTGGGAGACGGCGTCGGCGGAGTCGGCGTGTAGCACGGCACGGGCAAAACGTCGAGCACGGGTTGTCCGGGCGCGGGGCTCGGCGTCGCAGTCGGTTCGGGAGTCGGTGAAGGCGACGGAGTTGGCGGCGGCGCGCGGTGACGTCCGCCCGGCGCCGGGGATTCCGTCGGCGCTTCCGTCGGACAAGGCTGCGGCTCCATGAAGTAGTGCTCGGTGAAGCCGGCCAGATCTTTTTGCACGAGCTTCCTGAAATAACTCTTCGGCCAGCGTGCCGCGATGATGTGCACGTATTGCCAGGCTTTCGTTTGGCCCGGCTGCGTCCAGATCTTGCGGTACATCACGTAGGCTAGAAAGTACGAACGCGCGAGCTGCGGATCTTTCGGATAGCGGACGGCCCACTGCCGCAGCGCGTCTTCCGCAAAATCGACCTGCGAGATAATGCGCGAATCGGTCGTATAGGCGCCGGCGCGAATCGATTCGTCGTGAAACGTGTTCTCGATCCCGAGATAGCTCATTTTGAGCTGGCCGAAATATTCGTCTCCAGGCGCGGAGACTTTTAGCATCTCGAGCTGATGCCGCCGGAATTTCGAAACCGCGGGCGGGTTCGGCTTTTTTGGAGCCGGTTTCGACGGCGGTTTCGAGGCCGGTGCCGCTGCGACGGAGCCGAGGATGCATGCCGCGACGGCGGCGGCCAGCACGGATGTCGTGGTGGAGCGAGTCTTCATCACCCCGCCGGAGTTCGCTTACCTCTGGACGCTTCCCACCTCAGTTTGGGCAACGGTGCAGAACGGTGAGCTGTGATAACGGCTCACGAGCCAGTGCAGCGCGTTCACAGCCTTGACGTGGGCGTCGGACGTATGAATGCGTGCATACAGATGAGTCAGTTGGTAAACGCTGCGGGCCAGCCACGGATCGGCCGGATACTTGGCTTCCCAGTCGTGGATGGCGTTCTCAACCCAGGCGGCCGAGCCCAAAATATCTGCAGCCTTGTCAGGTGAGTAGGTCAACTGTTGATCGAGATCGCGCAACTGGTTACGAATACCGAGAATGCTCATCTTCAAGTGGCCAAAATATTCGTCGGCCGGTGCCACTCTTGTTGCAAACCTTACGGAAGCAACATGGGTCGCCGAAAATGCCGGCAGCGGCGCGGTTAACGCCAACAACGGCAGGACTGTTAAACCAAAGAGAAAGCGATGTAAGCGCAAGGCGCTGCTCCTTTTCTCTCCCCAATGCAGGCATCGGCATGGCTGTTCGCGGCCGTTAGTTGCTTGAGTCGCCTTCCAGCCGAACAGGAAGGGTGGCCACGCCTGCAACACCTGTGCTGGAATGCGCCGCCACATTGCCGCCGCTGCGATCCAACTCTTAGCTCACGACCGCGCGTCGCTCGGCCGCGCATGGCCCAACATCGCGCAGCAGATCCGCGCGGCCGCGCATGGCGGCGCAGATCTCGTCGTGCTGCCCGAAGGCACTCTGCCCGCCTACGTCCTGGGCCGCGAACGTTTTGAAGAAGGCGAGATCGCCGAGGCGCTTGCCGCCTGCGCGCAGCTCGCACGCGAGCTGGAGATCGTCTTGGTCGCCGGCGCGGCCCGCTCGGCCAGAGATCGGATCTTTAACAGTGCGATGGTCTTTGACGCTGACGGCACGCTGGCGGGCGTCGCCGACAAGCATTTCTTGTGGCACTTCGACCGCCAGTGGTTCGCGCGCGGCGAGCAGCTGCAACCGATCCGGACTTCACTCGGCGTCTTGGGCGTCCTCATCTGCGCCGATGGGCGCATTCCGACTATCGCGCGAGCTCTCGTCGATCGGGGAGCTGAAGTGCTGGTCATGCCGACGGCGTGGGTCACGAGCGGCCGGGATCCGGCCAACTTGGAAAACATCCAAGCCGATTTGCTGGCGCGAGTGCGCGCGCGCGAGAACGGCGTGCCGTTTGTCGCAGCCAACAAGTGCGGCGTCGAGCTGCACTGCGTCGCCTACTGCGGCAAGAGCCAGCTCGTACGCGCCGACGGATCGATTGCGGCGGTCGCCTCCGAAACCCAACCTGAAATTCTCGCCGGCGAAATCGAACTCGGCAGCGGGCGCCCGATGCGCAGCCGCGCCGCGCTTCCCGAACCTCGTGCGCAGCGCGACGGTGCCGCGCGGACGCTCCGGATTGCAATCTCTGCGCACGAAGGGCACGCACGGGATCCGAATCTCGTGCGCATCTTAGAAGCCGACCAGCTGATCGCGCCTGATGCGCTTGCGAATTACGAACCGTTTTCCGACGACTTCGTGCACGATCCGGGCGGACTGGCCGCATACCGGCTGGCCGGAGCAGATATCGCAATCTGGCTCACCGCGAAGGATGACGGCTGGCAAGTTTCGTTTGCGCGCGCACGAGCCGTCGAGTTGCGGATCTATGTGATCGTTCTGGACACCAAAACCAAACGCGCCTATGCCGTCGATCCGGACGGTGCGATCGTTTGCGGAACGTATGACGGCTACGAAATCGCCAGCTTCACGTACGACCCGGCCCGGACGCGCCAAACGCTCGTCGCGCCGGGAACCGACGTGCGCGAAGGACTCGAACGAGCGCATGCTGACGCGCGTTAGCGCGCTATCGCTTCTGCTTCTCTTAGGAACGGCGTCGCACCACGCACCGCGGCGGGCCGGATCATTCGAACTTGCGATTCCCGCCGGCTCGTATTTTCCCGAAAGCCGCATTCGAATCGGCGCGACCGGAATCAGCGGCCCGTATTCGCTCTCCGTGCTAGGTCCGGGCACAATCGAGGGCGACACATTCATTACGGCGCATGTTGACCGGCCGACGTGGACAACGCTGGCCGGAGCTTCGCGCGATGCCTCCGCGTACGGGTCCGTGCGAACCGTGCCTCCGCCGCCGCTCAACGCCCATATCATCGCGGTCGCAACGTATCGCAGCGGAATAGCGCTGCATGACGAGCGCACGTTTGCCGCCTTGGGCAATGTATCGATCGCCGGAGCGCCCGCGGACGTCGCTTTCTTGCCGGATGGTTCGCTCGTGGCCGCGGATACTGACGGGGACACGCTGACGCGGATCTCTCGCGCGCCTTGGAGCGTGCGCGACGTGTCCGGCGTGCCAGAAGGGAACGAGGTCGTCGTCGATCCGAGCACCGGCGCGATTCTCGTGAGCAACCGCGATTTCAGAGGCCAAGGCGCGCTGACGCGGGTCGCACCGGACGGCACCGTGACTCACGTCGTGACCGGGGTCACTGCCGAGGGCATCGCGCTGGATGCGAACCGCCAAATCGCTTACGTCGGCAACGTGAACGACAATACAATCGCTACGGTCGATCTGCGCACGATGAGCGTCCTGCAAAAAATTCCGGCCGTGGAGCGGCCTTTCGGCCTGGCGCTGGACGCGCGCCGCCGCCGGCTGTTCGTCGTTGCCAACGTGAGCCCGTCGATGAACGCACGTGGCGGCTACGTGGCCGCCATCGGATTGGCTGCGCCGCTTCCGAGAATCGTAGCGCGCAGTTCCGCATTGAGGTTTCCGCTCGGCATTGCTTTCGACGAACGTTCCGGCCGCTTGTTCGTCACAGACGAAGCTGCGGATCTGATCTACGTTCTCAATTCCACGACGCTGCGCGCGGCGCACGCGCCGCTAACCACGTGCGCCACCCCGTGGCGTCCGCGCGTCGCGAACGGCCGGCTCTACGTTCCATGCGCGCGCGAGGATCGAGTTGACGTCTTTGCGCTGAACACGCTGCGGCGCGTGCGCGGTGCGCCCTTTCCAACCGGCGGGTATCCTTTGAGCGTGAGCGTATGGCCCTGATCGCAGCGATTGCGTTGGCCGGGCTCTTGCCGCTGGCGCCGCAGCCGGCCGCACC
>Ga0207416_1004516_pt1 | contig 12004 bp, 9 predicted proteins | sample PaiPotPPM11metaG_FD_184107 | JGI IMG/M metagenome (GOLD analysis project Ga0207416, IMG submission 184107) | Iron sulfur acid spring bacterial and archeal communities from Banff, Canada, to study Microbial Dark Matter (Phase II) - Paint Pots PPM... ...
CGATGTTCGGCCTTGCCCTGGGCGCGCTGCCCTCCGGCCTGGTGCGCTCGGCGTTCGCGGGCGCCCGGGACCGGCCCGGGCCGGAGCGCCGCAAAGTCCGCCAGCTGCTGACGGCGGCGGCCGCCGGCCGGCAGGCCGGCGGACGGCCCGCCATCACCCGCCTTGCCCTGCTTACCCTGGTGCTGTGCGGAGCCGAGGCCGGGATCTGGGACGATCCCCGGGGGCCGGACGGGTGGATACTCGTCTGCGCGGAGGCAGTCGGGAACCTGGTCCGCGGCGACCTCCCGGAGCGCCTGGCCGCGGCGGCCGCGAGCTGGGCGGCCCTGGCCATGTACCTGATGCACGAGCATCGCCCGGCGGGGCGGACGGCCGAGGCCGCGTACGAGGAAGCTCGCGCGGCCGCGGCTCGCCTGCTCCCCGGCGCGGACGCGGCGCTGGTCGCCGAGCTGGCCGCGCTGTTCACGAACGGGAGCGGCTTCCCGGTCGCCGCGGACGCGGTCATGCACGTGACCGGGCTGGTCGCGCAGGAGGACCCGCTCGCCGACGCGATCGACGTGCTCGCGTCGACCAGGCCGGACTGGTCGGTGCACCGGCACGGCGGCCGGCTGCTTCACCTCCAGTCCGCCGGCCGGGGCACCTTCGTGCACGCGGCGGAGGCCCTGGAGAGCGTGGCGGGCGGCACGGACGCCGCCGTCTGGGCGACGGGCACGACACCCGCGTGGGCGATCGCGGTCCGGTTCGAGGGTGCCCTCTTCCACGTCGAGAGCGACGCTCGCGGCCAGCTGCTATGGCGCCACTACCGGCTGGGCCCGCTGGCCACGCCGACCGCGCTGGCCCGCAACCCGGAACTCGCGGCCCGGTCCCGCGTTAACCACGGCCCCCTCAAGGACCCGTTCCCCGAGGCCATCCGGGCCCTGCTGGCAACGGGAGTTGACCTGTCCGGCGGAACGCCGTCGGACTGCCCGGACTAGCCATCCGTTCGGCCCGGCGGCGGTCCGCCGTCGGTGTGACCGTCACCGGCGTACGGCGGCAACTGGCTAACGATTGTTAGCTGACGGTAGGGAAAACGGCCGGAGGCGTCAAGCGGCCAGTAGCCTGCTAGACGTGACTGATGCTTCCTGGGGTCTCGGCAGCCCGCCGGCGGATCGCGGGGTCCGCCGGCTGCCGGTCACCCGGGCGGCAGTCAGGGAATCGGCGCTGCACCTATTCGCCGAGCGCGGCTACCAGCTGACGACCATGGTGGACATCGGCGCGGCCCTCGGCATCCGCGGCCCGAGCCTGTACAAGCACGTCGCCTCCAAGCAGGAGCTGCTCGCCGAGATCATGACCGAGACGATGACGACCCTAATCGCCCGCCAGCGCACGGCCGTCGACGCGGGCGGCCCGCCTGACGTGCAACTTCGCCGCGCGGTCGAGGCGCACGTGCGCTATCACGCGACCCACCGGGAGCACGCGCTGGTCGGAAACCGCGAGATCGAGAGCCTGGAGGAGCCGACCCGCGCGCGGGTGGTCGAGCTGCGCAGCACCTATGAGCACGGGCTGCGCGCCATTATCGAGCGGGGCTGTGCGACGGGTGCGTTCTCGGCGGCGCACCCCCGGCTGGTCTCGTACGCGATCCTGGACATGGGAATGGGGCTCGCGTCGTGGTACCGCGCCGACGGCGAGTACGACGTGGACACGGTCGCTTACGCCTACGCCAACCTCGCCGCGCAGATGGTTGGCGCCCCGCTCTCCTAGGGCGGCCAGCATCGTGGCAGGTTCGGCGCAGTCCGGAAGGTACTTGACATCAAGGCGGTGCACTGCCTAGCGTCGGCCCCAGAGGCTACTCATCGTTAGCCAGATTTGAGCCATGACAACCGGACCGTGACGGCGAGACGGCCACGGCGGAGCAAGGAAACGGTAGACGCATGACCAGCGCGGTGAGTGGCACGCGGTCGCTGACCCGGCCGGACTTGCTCGGCCCGTTGCTGAGCCAGGCGACCGGTGACGACCGGTGGCGGCAGGTCGAGGCCAGCCTCATCACCGGCGGGAAGTCGAACCTGACCTATCTTCTGCGCAGCCCGGCGGGCGAACTTGTCCTGCGGCGGCCGCCGAGCGGCGTCACCTTGGCGACCGCGCACGACATGAGGCGGGAGGTCAGGGTACAGCGAGCACTCGCCGGCACCGCCGTGCCAGTTCCGGCCATCGTCGCCTACGACGACGGAGACCTGCTCGGCGTGCCGTGCTACGTGATGACCCGCGTGCCCGGCCTGGTCATCAGGGACCGGCTGCCCCCAGGGTTTGCCGCCGGGCCCGCCGAGCGTCTGGCGCTCGGGTACGCGCTTACGGACTGCCTGGCCGAACTGCACGCCGTCGATCCCGCCGCGGCCGGTCTGGCCGACTTCGGCCGTCCGCACGGCTTTGTCGAGCGCCAGGTCCGCCGGTGGCGCGCGCAGTGGGAGGCGAGCGCCGACGTCCCGGTCCCCGCTGTCGACGAGCTGGCCGACCAGCTTGCCGCCCGCAGGCCGGCCAGCCCGGCGGCCACGATCGCCCACGGCGACTACCGGCTTGACAACTGCATCGTCGACGAGCGCGATCCGGGCCGGATAGCCGCCGTCCTCGACTGGGAGCTGTCCGCGCTCGGCGACCCGCTGACCGATCTCGGCATGTTCTTGTTCTACTGGGAATCGGGCCCGAGCGTCGCGCCGACGCTCGTCACCTCGGTCCCCCGCCTGCCCGGGTTCCCCGGTGGCGCCGACATCGCCTCGCGGTGGGCGGGCCGTACCGGGCTGCCGCTCGACGACCTGGACTGGTACCGGGCCTTCGCGCACTTCAAGTTCGCGGTGATCACCCAGGGCATCAAAGCGCGGGTCAAGGCCGACGCCATGGGCGGGCAGGACTTCGGGGACCTGACCAGCACCGTGGCCGACACCGCCGAGGCCGGCCTGGCCGTCATCCGGTCCTGACCGGATCAGCGTCGGACAGTAGGGAGCATTCATGGACTTCGCCCTCTCCCCCGCGGCGGAGGACGCCTGCGGCCGCATGTGGGACTTCATGCGGGAATGCGTGCTCCCCGCCGAGCTGGTCTATGAACAGTGGCGGACCGCGCACGGCGAGCACGACCATCCCCCGGTGATCGAGCACCTCAAGGCCGAGGCCAGGCGCCGCGGCCTGTGGAACCTGTTCCTGCCGTCGCTGTCCGGCCTGTCCAACGTCGACTACGCGTCAGTCGCGGAGATCTCCGGCTGGTCCCCGGTCATCGCGCCAGAGGCGATCAACTGCCAGGCGCCCGACACCGGGAACATGGAAACGCTGCACCGGTTCGCCACGCCGGAACAGAAGAAGCAGTGGCTCGAGCCGCTGCTGGAGGGGACGATCCGCTCGGCCTTCGCCATGACCGAGCCCGACGTGGCCAGCTCGGACGCGACCAACATCGCCACCCGCATCGAACGGGACGGCGGCGACTACGTCATCAACGGCCGTAAGTGGTGGATCTCCGGCGCGGCCGACGAGCGCTGCCGGGTCTTCATCGTCATGGGCAAGACCGATCCCTCCGCCCCCGCGCACCGCCAGCAGTCGATGGTGCTGGTACCCCGGGACATCCCCGGGATGACCATCACCCGGCACCTGCCGATCTTCGGCTACCAGGACCAGCACGGCCACTCCGAGATCGTCTTCGACAACGTCCGCGTCCCGGCCGCCAGCCGGCTCGCGGCCGAGGGCGACGGCTTCATGATCTCCCAGGCCCGGCTCGGGCCCGGGCGTATCCACCACGCCATGCGGGCCATCGGCATGGCTGAGCGCGCCCTGTCCCTCATGACCGGCCGGGCCAAGTCACGGGAGGCGTTCGGCGGCCCCCTCATCGAGCAAGGGGTCGTCCAGGACCTGATCGCCCGCTCCCGCATCGAGATCGAGCAGGCGCGCCTGCTGGTACTCAAGACCGCCTGGCTGATCGACCACCGCGGCGCCAAGGGCGCGCGGACCGAGATCGCCGCCATCAAGGTCGCCGCTCCCGCCGTCGCGACGGCCGTCATCGACCGGGCCATCGAGGTATTCGGCGCCGCCGGCGTCGGCGACGACTTCCCCCTCGCCTACTTCTACGCCTGGGCCCGCGCGCTGCGGATCGTCGACGGACCCGACGCCGTCCACCGCCGCACCGTCGCCCGCCAGGAGATCAAGCGGGTCAGTCCCCTCCAGGATTCATCGGACCATAGGCAGCCATAGCAAGTAGCTCGGCGAACGGAGTGCGAAATCATGGACAAGGTCGTTCAGTCGTCGGCCGAAGCCGTCGCTGGCGTCACCGACGGATGTTCTCTGTCGGTCGGAGGTTTCGGCCTGTGTGGAATTCCCAGCGTGCTGATCAGGGCACTACTCGACTCGGGGGTCAAAGACTTGCGGGTAGTGTCGAACAACTGCGGAGTAGACGACTGGGGGCTGGGCTTGCTGCTCGGCGCCCGGCGCATCACTCGCATGACCGCCTCGTATGTCGGTGAGAACAAGGAGTTCGAGCGGCAGTATCTGCGCGGAGAGCTCGAGGTCGAGTTGATCCCGCAGGGTACGTTGGCGGAGAAACTACGGGCCGGCGGCTCCGGGATTCCTGCCTTCTTCACCGCGACCGGGGTCGGTAGCCAGGTCTCCGCGGGTGGGCTGCCGATCAAGTACGACTCGACCGGCGCAACGATCTTGGCCTCGATGCCGAAGGAAACCCGGACCCTGGAATTCTCCGGACACCAGCGCGAGTACGTCCTGGAGAATGCGATCACGTGCGACTTCGGACTGGTCCGCGCGTGGAAGGGCGATAGCCACGGCAACCTGGTGTTCCACAAGTCCGCCCGCAACTTCAACCCGCTCGCTGCGATGGCCGGCCGGTTTACCATCGCCGAGGTCGAGGAACTGGTCCAACCCGGCGAACTGGAGCCGGACGAGATACACCTGCCGGGTATCTACGTACACCGGGTGCTTCCGCTAACCGCGGAGCAGGCGGCCGACAAGCGCATCGAGAAATTGACGGTCCGGCCCCGTGCGACTGCCGTCGGCCCCAAGGAAACCCCGGCGGAGGTCGAGGCGCCGGGCAGCGAAGTCCCGGGGAACGAAGACTCGTCCGCGCCACCGTTCGGACTGAGCCGGGATGAGATGGCGGCCCGGGCCGCGCGGGAGCTGAACGACGGCGACTACGTCAACCTCGGCATCGGCCTGCCTACACTCGTGCCGAACTTCGTTGCCGACGGCGTCGACCTGGTCCTGCAATCGGAGAACGGCGTTCTGGGCACGGGCGAATACCCGGTCGAAGGCGAGGAGGACGCCGACCTCGTCAACGCGGGGAAGGCTACCGTCACCTTGCGACGTGGCGCATCGATCTTCGACTCGGCCACGAGTTTCGGCATGATCCGAGGCGGCAAGATCGACGTGGCCATTCTCGGGGCCATGCAGGTGTCAGCCCACGGTGACATCGCGAATTGGATGATCCCCGGAAGAATGGTCAAGGGAATGGGCGGCGCGATGGACCTTGTGTCCGGAGCCCGGCGCACCATCGTGCTGATGGAACACGTCGCCAAAGACGGAACGTTCAAGATCGTGGAATCGTGCAGCCTTCCCCTCACGGGACTGCACTGCGTCAACCGCATCATTACCGACCTGTGCGTCTTCGACATCGACGCCAACGGCCTCGTGCTCCGCGAACTAGCCCCCGGAGTCACCGTCGATTACATCGAGGAGCGAACCGAACCCAGGTTCCGAGTCGAACTCGCCGACGAGAGGCCGACCGACTAAAGCCGGCCGACCCTCGCGTACGACCAAGGTCCTATCTTCGGCGGCGGGGCTGCAGGCAGCGTGCGGCTCAGGAACTCACGTGCCATAGCTTCTCGAACTGGGCGGGATAGTCCGCTGGCTCTAGCAGGCTCTCCTCCGGAGTAGTGAAGTTCCCCTTCACCAGCAATTGAATCGGCTGGTTGCTGTCGCCGTCGGGCACGCTCATGCCCTCGGAGACGCGCGCCGCGGCGTCGATGATGACCCATCCCTCGACGACGCCGGGCCACGGCAGCGTGGCGGACTCCGAGCCCGCCAGGATGTCCTGCTCGTTGACGATGCCGCCGATCGTGCTCCCGATCTGCAGGCCAGTGACCCCGGCGGCCTTCGCCGCGCTGGCCAGACCGGAGATGAACACCCCGTCGGTGGAGATCACGTACTTGATCGAGGGATCGCGCTGCAACTGCGACACCACGGCCGATACCACGCTATTGCTGTCTACCTGCGCGACGGTCGCGTTGAAGTCAGTCACCTGGCACTTCGGGCACTCCGCGGCAATCGTCCCGGCTATCGCGGTGGCGCTCTCCTTCAGTACGGGGAAGGAGGAGATGTCAACGAGCAGCACGTGCCCGCTCGCGTTGGACGCGGCGATGAACCAGTCGGCGATTACCTTCGCCGGAACAGTGTAGGCGCCTAGGCCGTCGACTACCGCGGCGATAGGGGTCGTCATATCGACCGGGCCGACGGAGGCAGCGATGATAGGGACGCCAGCCCGTTTGTACTCGGGTAGCACGCTGGACCATAGCGATGGCGACGTGCCGGCCAAAGTGACGCCGACCGGATGATACTGCAGGGCTTGCTGGAAAGCGGCGGTCAGCGTGGCCGGCTGGGTATCGTTGTAGTTGATGATCTTTACGTTCCAGCCGATTTCTTTTCCAGCCGCCTGGACGCCGCTGGCGATGTCGTGGCACTGGGTGTCCTCGCATTCCAGGTCGACGAAAGTCTTACCCTTCGCAACCGGATGTGCCAGCGGCGTCGCCTGCGGGATAGCTGTCGGGGTGGCTTCATACTGCCTGGCTGTCGCCTCCGCGGCAGCAACATCCGAGTTGCTTGACGTAGCTCCGGGCGAACTAGCCGAGGTCGACGCCACCGAAGCGTTATCACTGGAGCTGCTGCTGCATGCTGCGACGACCAGCAGCACCGCCATGGTGGCGGCCGCCAGCGCTACGGTTCGAAAGGATCGGCGGCAAAGCCTTGTATAGCGAAACAACGCTGGCTCCTCGTGTTTGCGCGAATGGGTAACCCGTTTGCGGATTGATTTTTATCGGGCAGCCTGATCCGGCATGCCCTCGATTTCGCCATCAGGAGTCCGCATTCCCGTAATCCCGGGGGCGGGCGGATCCGAGGCAGGCCAGTTGCCCGGAGCGGCAGCTAGCATCCGGTCGTCAGGGAGCCTGGAAGACCAATGAAGTGCATTTGCACTGTCAGTTCAGCATTTTGTACTGTCGATGTATCATGTCAGGCGGACCATCACCTGTCAAGCAACGGTTTGACGTGCGCGCTGTCCCTGATCTCGCGACACTGGGGGCTTCGCCTAGATCTGCCGAACCTCAAGCTGACGACGGCGAGTACAACTGATTTCATCACCAGTTGACAGATTGTATCTCCAGTGTAAACATCGATCGTGGCCGGGATCACCCCGCGGTACTGGAGGTCTCCCGGATCCGTCGATCGGCCCGGTGAGCAAGCGGCCGGGTTGCGAGTCAAGGGAGACCCATGAAGACACGCGCTGCCCTTCTACGCGAGGCTCCGGGTAGCTGGGAAGTGGCCGAGGTCGATCTCGCCGACCCCGGACCAGGCGAAATCCAGGTGCAGATGGTAGCGGCCGGGCTCTGCCACTCCGATGACCACCTCACCACCGGCGACATGCCGGTCGGCCTGTATCCGGTCGTCGGCGGGCACGAGGGTGCGGGCGTCGTCACCGCAGTCGGGCCTGGAGTAACGGAGTTCGCGGTAGGCGACCACGCCGGCATTCTGTGCGTCGCCGGCTGCGGGAAGTGCCGATGGTGCGCTATGGGGGCGCAGAACTTCTGCGACCTGAATGCCCAGTTGCTATCCGGCGGCGCTCCGGAGGACCCGACGCGGCACCGGATGAGCCTGGACGGGAAGCCGATCGGGCAAATGGTCGCGGTATCGACTTTCTCTGAGTACACAACCGTCTCACTCGCATCGGCGATGAAGGTGCCCGACGACATCCCGTTGGATGTCGCCGCACTGGTGAGTTGCGGCGTGACCACCGGCTGGGGGGCGGCGGTGAACTCGGTGCAGGCCAAGCCCGGCGACACGATCATGGTCGTCGGCATCGGAGGCGTGGGGATCAATGGAGTTCAGGGTGCGCGGCACGCCGGAGCCTCCAACATCATCGCCGTGGATCCGAACGAATGGAAAACTCAGCGGGCCAAGGAATTCGGTGCGACGCATTCTGCGTCTAGCATCGAGGACGGCGCCGAGCTCGCGAAGAGCCTGACCGGCGGCCAGGGCGCGGACGGGGTAGTAATCACCATCGGCGTCGTCCGTTCCGAGCACGTCAGCCAGGCCTTTAGCGCGATCCGGAAGGGCGGAACGGTCGCCGTGGTCGGTCTGGCCAGCATGATCGATGAACATCCCGTCGCCATCTCGCTTGCGGAGCTGACCTTCTATCAGAAGCGCCTCCAGGGATCGCTGTACGGAGCCGCCTCGCCCCGATACACCGTGATGAGGCTGCTCGACCTCTACCGCTCCGGAGACCTGAAGCTCAACGAGCTGATCACTTCCAGGTACACGCTCGACGAGATCAACAACGGCTACGCCGACATGCATGCCGGCAAGAACATTCGCGGCATCATCCAATTCGCCTGACCGGCTGGACGTCCCGATACGGAAAGAAGATCTCATGGCGACTCAGGCAGTGGACGTAGTGCGCCTGCCGCACGACACCGAGTTGTTCATCGGCGGTCGGTGGGTGGCGCCGAGCAGTAGCGAGAATCTACAAATCATCTCCCCCTCGACTGAGGAGCTAATTTACGAACTGCCCGTGGTGACCCAGGCCGACGCCGAGCGCGCTGTCACCGCGGCCAGGTCGGCGTTCGCGGCGTGGAGCGGACTCGGTTTCGACGAGCGGCGGGCAATTGTCGCGCGGTTCTGCGACGAACTCAAGAACCGTCTCAATCAGATACGCGACGTATGGGCCATCGAGGCCGGCATGCCGGTTACGTCCGGCGAGGCGTTCAACGGGGCTATGGCTATGGTTCTCGATGACATGGTGCGGACCGCCGCCACCATTTCGCTGTCGGAGACTCGTCAGACCCTGGCTGGCCCGGTAGAGGTCCGCCGCGAGCCCATTGGGCCGACGCTGGCGATCCTCACGTACAACGGACCGCATACCGAGATCGCTCTCGCGGTCATTCCGGCGCTGATGGTCGGCAACACCTTTGTGATCAAGTTGCCGCCGGAGAACCAGATGCTCGGCTATCTGTTCGCCGACGCCGCGGAAGCGGCAGATTTTCCGCCTGGGGTAATCAGCATCTTCTCCGCCGACGCTGAAGTCAGCCGGTACTTGGTGGCGCACGAGGAGATCGACGCGGTGCACTTCACTGGCGGCACCGAGATCGGCGCGGAGATCGCTGCGGCCTGCGCGAAGCGCATCGCCCGGGTAACCCTCGAACTCGGGGGGAAGTCCGCGGCAATCGTGGCCGAGGACGCCGACCTGGACGCCGCCTTGCCGCACCTCATCGGGGCCATGACCACCTACTGTGCGCAGATCTGCGTCGCCATGACGCGGATCTTGGTTCCGCGCTCGCGGCAGGACGAGATCGTGTCGAGACTGACCGCTGCCCTCGCCGAAATCACCATCGGGGATCCGCTTTCGCGGGAGACTCAGTACGGGCCGCTCGCGGCGCGGCGCGTGCGAGAGCGCGCGGAAGGTTACATCGAGCGCGCGGTCGAGGCCGGGGCCCGGATCGCCTTCGGCGGCCGCCGTCCTGCGCATCTCGACCACGGTTGGTACCTTGAGCCGACGTTGCTGGTCGATGTCGACAACGGGATGGAAGTGGCGCAGAAGGAGATCTTCGGACCCGTCATCTGTGTCATTCCCTACGACGGAATCGAGCAGGCGATCGCCATCGCGAACGACTCACGGTACGGCTTGTCCGGTTCGGTCTTTACCACCGACAGCGCCACCGCGAACATGGTGGCTAGCCGGATTCGGTCGGGGACCTTCGCCGTAAACGCTGCTTTCCCCTCCATGCTCGCGCCATTCGGCGGGATGAGGCAGTCCGGGCTCGGCCGCGAGGGCGGCCGTGAGGCTTTCTTTGAGCTGACCGACCTCAAGTCGATCGCGCGGCCGGCCGTCAGCTAGAACTTGAAGACGAGGGTGCGGCCGGCTCTAGTCGGGGCCGTCCGCCACCCTCGGACACAGCGGCAGCCCGCCCGCCGGCACCCAGCGCCGCGGGCACTTCGAGGCGGTCATGACTCGTGACGGCAAATGTCAGGAACGGCCCGTTAGGCTGGTTATCGTGCCGGATGCCATCTTCGCGGAGCCGCGGCTTGCCAGGATCTATGACCGGTGGGAAGGCGACCGTGTTGACCTGCCCCATTACCTGGCGATCGCCATTGAGCTCGGCGCGCACAGCGTGCTTGACGTCGGCTGCGGGACGGGTAACTGGGCGTGCATGCTCGCCGAGCGCGGCTTTGAGGTCACCGGGCTGGACCCGGCCGCGGCGTCACTGGACGTCGCCAAGGCCAAGCCAGGCGCGCAGCGGGTGCAATGGATCCACGGCGACGCGACAAGCCTGCCGGCCCTCGCGGTCGACCTGGCGACGATGACCGGCAACGTCAGCAACGTGTTCCTCACCCAGCAGGAATGGCTAGCGACGCTGAGCGGTGTCCACGCGGCGCTCCGCCCCGGCGGTTACCTGGTCTTCGAGTCCGTGGACCCGGCCGACCAGCCGTGGCTGGGCTGGAACCGCGAGGCTACCTATACCAGGCGCGAGTCTCCTGATGAGGGCGTGTTCGAGAGCTGGACTGAGGTGACCGGGGTGGACGGTGACCTGGTGAGCATCCGGCGGACCTACGTTTTCGCGGCTGACGGGGCAACGCTGACCTCGGAGGGCACCCGGCGCTACCCGCCGCGTGCGGCGATCGAGGACTCGCTCATCTCAGCCGGCTACGAGCTGGCAGACGTCCGCGACGCCCCGGACCGCCCCGGCCGCGAACTAGTCTTCATCGCCCGCAAGCCCGCCGCGACCTCATAACGGGCCGCCCGCGCACAGGCGGGGGCGCCGGTGACGAGATCGAGCCGCTGAATGCGAGTCTTGCGCCGGAACTCGGAGCGCAGGTTCAGCAGTTCCCGGCGGGGAAGGCCGGTGTCACCCGAGATAGCCGGCGTCGGCCAGAACGTTGCGGCCCACGGCAATGCTCCTGGTCCTTCGCTGCGGCATGGTCGCCCAGTAATACCAGATCATGAACGTGAGCGTAAGTGCCCAGGCCCGGCCCCGCAGCCAGGCTGCGTCGTCAACGCCGAGTTTCCTCCGGAAGATTTCCCTGGCAGGCGGGTCAAGTACCTCCCACGCCACCACCAGGTCGACGGCGGGGTCCCCGACCGACAGCCCGCCAAAGTCCAGTACCGCCGCCAATCGCCCGTCGCGCACCAGCAGGTTCTCCGCGGTCAAGTCGCCGTGGTACCACCACCTCAGGAACACCAGCCGGCAGCGAACGCCCCAGAACCGGCAGCCACCTGGCCTCTTTCACGATCGCCGCCGATCCCCCGGGCTGGCGCGGCAGCCAGACGAGGAAATCCTCCCCCGAACGGAACAGCGCGTTCGTCGAGCCACTCGAACCCAGCCGCCGAACGGGCAGATCAACGCAGTGAGGCATCGCCCGGTCAACCAACGCCCGCCCGGACCAACCCGGCGTCGATCGGGATCTCGTCGTCGTGGAGAACTCCGGCCACCCTCGAAGTCAATCCCACCCCCGAGACACGGCAACCGGTTATCCAACCTAGATCCCGAGCTAACCGACCTACTGGCGGTCACGTATGGGCCGCTGCCCGTGCTGAGCGACCTGCTGTCCGGAGTGGCGGGGGTGGAGCATGCGTACATTTACGGCTCCTGGGCGACACGGTACCTCGGGGAGCCCGGCCCGGTCCCCCGTGACGTGGACGTCCTAGTCATCGGCGTGGCGGACGAAGACACCCTTTACGACATCGCGCGCGAAGCCGAGCGCCGGCTGGACCGCGAGGTTA
>Ga0207416_1004519_pt1 | contig 11996 bp, 11 predicted proteins | sample PaiPotPPM11metaG_FD_184107 | JGI IMG/M metagenome (GOLD analysis project Ga0207416, IMG submission 184107) | Iron sulfur acid spring bacterial and archeal communities from Banff, Canada, to study Microbial Dark Matter (Phase II) - Paint Pots PPM... ...
CGTGGTGGTAGTCACGGATACGATCTATGGATACCAGGAGATCCACAACGCCTATGCCACGGGGACCGTCCTGGATCTCGGCTGGCCGCTCGGGTATATGCTGATCGGTCTGGCCGCCAGGGTCATGCGGCTCGTGCCTTCGATGCGCAACGACGCATCGCCGGAGCAGCCGAAGCCCGAGTCAGCCAATCTGGCACCCCTGTGGCAGGTTCACCTGCCCTACGCCCTGTTCGGAGCGACTGCTGTCCTCGCGCTGTATTCCTGGCTGACTCCCGGGGACTCCGCACTGCGGCTGGTGCTCTTCTTCAGCATGTTCCTGCTGGCAATGCTAGTCGTGGCTCGCCAGGTCATGGCGCTCGTGGAGAACCGCAACCTTCTCTTGGCGTCGATGGCCAATGCCACCCGTCTGGAACGGCTCAACACCGAGATACGCGTTATGTACGACAGTAACGAGGAGCTTGCGCATGCCAACCGGCAGCTGGAGATCATGGCCACCACCGATGCCCTCACCGGGCTTCCGAACCGTACTCTCCTCCACGATCGGGTGGAGCAAGCGCTGCGCGCGGCCCACCGACGGGGTCAGGAGGCTGCACTCCTCCTGATGGACCTCGACCGATTCAAGGAGGTCAATGATACGCTCGGCCACCCTCTGGGCGATCATCTGCTGCTCCAGGTGGGACACCGGCTTCGGGAGGCTCTCCGGGCTGAAGATACCGTTGCGCGACTCGGCGGCGACGAGTTCGCCATGCTTCTCCCCAACACGGATCTCGCCGGGGCGGTGGCAGTCGTGGATTCGTTGCGGCGCGAGTTTGACGAGCCGTTCACGCTCGACGGCCAGTTGCTGGACGTGCAAGCAAGCGTCGGCATTGCTCTGGCTCCGAATGACGGCACAGACGCGGCCGCCCTCCTCCGCTGTGCCGACGTCGCGATGTACGCTGCCAAGCGCGCCGGCAGTGGGCACGCGGTCTACCATGCAGACCAGGACCCGAACACCTTCTATCGCCTCGCTCTAGCAGGAGAGCTGCGACGCGCCATTAGCGAGGGGGGACTGGAGGTTCACTACCAGCCCATCATCGATCAGAAGCTGGCGCGCATCACCGCGGTAGAAGCCCTGGTCCGCTGGCCCCACCCCGAGCACGGGTTCCTTTCTCCCGGTGAGTTTATTCCGATGGCTGAGCACGCGGGGCTCATCGGTGAGCTGACCTGGTGGGTCCTAGAGCGCGCGGTGGATCAGCTCTGTACCTGGCGTCGAGCCGGCTGGAAGATCTCTCTCGCCGTGAATCTTTCGATGCAGATGCTGCAAGATCAACTGGTCCCGGGACGCGTTATGACATTGCTGGATCGATATAGCCTGCAACCGGACTTGCTGACACTGGAAGTGACAGAGAGCGCTCTGATGGTGGACCGGGTCCGAACACGGGGCGTGCTGCAGCGGTTGGCAGACGCCGGCGTGCGCCTCGCCATCGACGACTTCGGGACCGGGTACTCCTCCCTTGCGTACGTGAAGAACCTGCCCGTCAACCAGGTAAAGATTGACCGGACATTCGTCAAGGGACTGGGCAGAACCCACGACAAAGGAGACGTGGCAATCGTGCGCTCGATTCTCGCCATGGCGCATGCTCTCGACCTTCAAGTCGTGGCGGAAGGGGTGGAGGACGTCGAGGCCTGGGACTATCTGGCGTCCCTTGGGTGCGACACTGCGCAGGGCTTCTACATGGCCAGACCATTGCCCGCGGCTCAGCTCGAAGAGTGGATCGAGCGTTCGAAGTGGGGATGCGCCGCCGACCTGGAGAGTGCGAGACAGGCAGGCTACCGCTAGTTTGTTGACAAGAGAATGATTGAGGTAGAAGGGTACGGATTGGAGGTGCCGTTCCCCATGAGAGCCTATCCTGTTGCCGTTCGTCAGAGCCTGCTCGACGCCGTCGATGCCGGCATGAGCAAGAGCGAAGTGGCCCGCCGCTTTGACGTCGGGCTCGCCACCATCAAGCGGTATGCCCAGCAACGCCGCGAGCGGGGCCATCTCGTGCCCAAACGTCCGCCCGGTCGCACGCCGTTGATCCCGCCGGAGCAGCATGGCGCCCTGCTGGCGCTGGTGGTCAGCCAGCCTGGAGCGCCGCTCGAGCAGTACTGTCGATGCTGGCGGGCGGGCGGGGGCAGGCAGGTGAGCCGCTCGACCATGTCTCGCACCCTGCACCGACTCGGACTCAGGCGGCGTCCAGCAGCGCAGGCAGGACGGCCATGACCAAGCGCCAAGCCGTCCCAGCAGCACCCGGTCCGTTGGAAGACTATGCCGTCCACTTCGATGACCTGTTCGCCAAAGCGAACCAGCGACAGGCCTTTCGCCAGTACCTGGAAGGCGTGCTCTTACCGGCGGAACGCAACAAAACGCTGACGGCGCTGGCCAATACCGAGCCGATCATCGGTGCCCAGCGTCCCGAGGCCCAATCCCTCCAGTGGTTCCTCTCCGAGTCGACCTGGGACCCAGACGTGGTGAATACGCGGCGGCTGGAGCTGCTGAGTGCCGATCCTCTGACCGCCCCCAACGAGGAGGGCGCGCTGGTCATCGACGAGCACGGAGACCGGAAACGGGGCACACACACCGCCCACGTGGGCAAGCAGTACCTGGCCAATCTCGGCAAGGTCGACACCGGGGTGGTCTCCGTCACCAGTCTCTGGGCGGATGAGCGGGTCTCCTATCCGCTCCATGTCACGCCCTACACCCCAGCGCACCACTTCGCGCGCGGCAAGAGTGACCCCGCGTTTCGCACCAAGCTCCAACTGGCGCTGGTGCTGGTGGACGCGGCGCTGACGGCGAAGATACCGTTTCGGGCGGTGGTCGCGGATAGTTTCTATGGGGAGGACGAGGAGCTCAAACGGGGCTTGCGGGAGCGGAAGCTCGGCTACGTGCTGGCCCTCAAGCCCTCCCACTCCTGGTGGCATGGCGAAGGCGAGGTGGGAGCCCTCTGGCAGGCGGCTGAAGCTGCCGGCTGGAAGGATGCCGACAACCCGGGGCAGTGGGTCCGAGTCGTGCGTCGGTTCCGGGATGGGCATACCGAAGACTGGTGGGCGCTGGAGGTGCGGGTCGGGCCCTATGGTCGAGAGCGCGAGCAGCGGGCCATCGTCGTCACCACCGATCCCGCGGCGTTGCCCGATCTGACAACCTGGTACCTGGTGACCAACCTCCTGGCTCCAGGATCCACCCGGGCTGCCGCGGACGGCGCCCTGCCGGCCGCGGACCTGGCGGAGATCGTACGGCTGTACGGCTTGAGGAACTGGGTGGAGCAGAGCTACAAGCAGACCCGGGGAGCGCTGGGCTGGAGTCAGTACCAGGTGCGATCAGACATCGCCATCCGCCGGCACTGGCAGCTGGTGTGCTGCGCCTTCTCCTTCTGTTGGTACCACCAGAGCCGGGCGGCGGCCAGCACCGTCAGCGCGACCGAGGGAGCCGAGCAGCCGGCTGAGACCCCATCCCCGGCCCCCGAGGCGGGGCGGAAAAAAAATCAGCCCCCTTCCGCTGTGCCGGCCACGCGTGTCCTGGCCGGTGGCACTGCGCCAGGTGCGGGCGTGGTTGGAGCCGTGGATCATGCTATGGCGCTACTGGCGCGGGTGGTCGAATCGGCCCCCGCCACCGGAACTCCAGCAGCTGCTTGATTGGCTGTTCCAAGGAGGAGGGATCAACCTCTATGTCTCCATCTGTCCGCAGTCAACAAAGTAGCGCTACAGCACCGCGCACAAGCATTGAGCCGGGGCGGGCACGGCAGGAACTGGCCCCTACTGTTCCAGTTGGCTCAATGACATCGCGTATTGCTCTAGTACTCCACGTCTGGGGTCCGGCAGAGCGTCTCAAAACTCGTGAACCGGCGAATTCAGGGCTGTTTCTGTTACGCGAAACCAAAGGAGCCCGGCAGCATCTGGCCACCGAGCTCCTGGTCTGTAGTGAACCTGATCGTTGGGCCTCGTTAGACGGGGAAGGCCTCCACCTCTTCCAAGAAGTAGACGTCCGGCTGATCGGCAACCCCAGCGCGCTGCATCGTCTCGCGCAGGTCGTCCGACTGGGCAAACTGCCGGGCCTTCTCGAGATCATCCCATTCGAAGTGGATCACGAGATTGTTTGGATCATCCGCACTGCGAAAGAGCCGGCCTCCCTGGGAACCGCTCGCTTGGCGGGTGGCCCCATGCTCATCAAAGAGGGGCTTCCACGTGACGTAGTCCTGGACCTTGTGGCGAACGAGGATCGCTGGCATTCGGGCTGATCTCCTTTCCTGCGTTTCGGACACAGCATGCCTCTCTGAGGCGCTCTCGTCATCAGAATGCCGGCGGCTCTCCTCCGGTGTGGGCGAAGGTCTTGTTGACGATTTGCCAACGGCCGTCGATCTTGGCCAGGGTGAAGAAATCAATGAACGAGACCTGCCCCCAGAATCCATCCTCGGCCACGGCTGCCATAGCGGCATCGCCAACCTGCGTCATGGACACGATCCGCCCGCGATACCTGCCGGCGGTGTCGGCCGGCCCGTGCGCGGTCATCTCGAACAGCGCCTCGATGGGCACGTCATACCGCTGGCCGCCGAGCGAGCCGAACATCCTGGCGTCCGGGTGGAACGCCTCCTTTAGCTTGTCCACCTCGCCGCGCGCGGACCCGTCCATGTAGAGCTGAAGCACCTGGGCAATAGCGTCGTACTCGTCGATCTGGTCCGTGTGCTCCGGGATTGCCACCTGCTGCGTCATGGGATGTGCCTCCTTTCCTGTAGTCCAGGCATAGCATGCCTCTCTGCGGCCCTCCCGTCAAGAGCGAAGGCCAAGGTTGGTACACATAACGGCGTCACACCTGTTATGACAGTGATTGCGTATAACCGGGTTATGCGAGGCAATCGGACGTGACTCTATACCTTGTCGCGAAGTAGATTTCTCGGGATCAGACCCATTTGGGGTCACTCCTGATCGGCCTGTTGGGCCGTTCTACCTCCCAGAAGGGCTATTCTGTGGAGCAAAACTACATTCCTGACAGAGGAGCGACATGGCCACCAGCGATGGACTTCCGGACTTTGGCACCTACGAGGAACGCTTGCGGCTCGACGATCGAGCGGACGCCGGCTCGGAGACGGCCGAGCACATCCTGGCAGCGCTGCACCAGATGGATCCGAGTGCCCTGAGTCGGGAGCAGCTGGATCTCCTCGATGATCTGGCCTCCGCTCTCATGGGCACGGTCAGTGCTGAGCTCTTACGCCGTGATGGCTGGACGCTCAGGCCGGGGTGGATGCCGGTTGAAACCAGTCCCTCAGCGGAGTATGTGACCGTCGATCACGCCTATCGACTCGTCCATGAGGAAGACGAGCGCTGGCTCTACATCTCTGAGCCGTACCCGCAGACGGGTGACCGGTTGGCTGAACTGGCAGCCCTCATGGAGCAGGGATGGCACGTGGAGGTTCGAGCCGGGCTTGCTCTGCACTACCCGGGACGGACGCTGCGCATTCAGATGGAACGCTTCGGGGCCATTACGGAGCCGTCCCAGCAGACCACCCGAGGTCTGCCTCGCCCGACGTGAGATCGGCGAGGCACGACGTGCCGCTAGGGTGTGCGCCTGCTCCTGCTCATCACGGAGCCGGCCAACCGATGAGCACGCATCAAGCGAGCGACGCGCTTTCGTCCACAATGGATTCCCTCATCTGCCAATGCCGCATGGACCCGGGGCGCGCCATATGTTCCGCCACTGGCCGCATAAATCACGATGATGCGGGCGAGCAGCTCGTGATCCGCACGGTCATGAGCGGGCATGACTTCTCGTCACTCTCGCTCTCCTCCCATCGTAGGTGAGGACTCCGCAGTGACGAGCTCGTCCGCTGACGACCGGTATCCTCACTTGGCCAAATGGGTCAAGGCTCATGGCTGGATTGAGATCGGCCACGACGACTACAGCCGCTCCTTCATCCGCGTCCTCGATGTCGGCGGGATGGTCTGGGAAGGAGAGGAGACCTATCCCACCCTCGAGGAGGCGCTGGACGCAGCGGAGCAGGCCGTAACTGCCTGGATAGACCAGCAGTTTGGCCAATCGGCGAGACGCTCCCCGCCGCCAGACCGCGCCACATAGCGCTGAAGAAACAGCGCCATTTATCTCTGAAGATGACCGACCACGAATCTCGCTGTTGACAGTTGCGCATTACCGGCGTTATGTGACCATGTCTCACAACTCGTCCGAGCAGCGAAGTTTTGAAGCGGTGTTTTCGAGACTGGATTGTGAAACACCAGATACCGCGTGGAACCGTTGCGATCGCCAGGAATATCGGGCGTCCCGGAATTCGATCCAGCCTGGTGAAAAACCGGGTGCCTCGCGGTTCACGGTCTGAAGACACGAGGCACTATGGAGGCTAAAGGAGCAGGGTAGACCAGGCGAACGTGCTGCGGGCAGCGACCGGGACAGCCTGGAGTGCTCCCTCTGATCCCCACCGCCGTCCCCATCCTCTGGCTGCCAGGTACCGTTTCAGATTCTGTCCAGCCGCCACCAGGAGTCCCTCCACATTCACGTTCCGGAGTCCTCGTAACCGGAATCGACGTAAGCCATGCCACTGCTTGGCCTTAGCAAAGAGCGGCTCGACCCAGACCCCGCGCTTGCGCAGCGCCTTCTGGTACGCCGGGGTCTGGTAGTAGCTCCGGACTCGGTCAAGGTAGGCAGCATGGAAGGAGCGGCTGACGACGCGTCCCTGGCGATTGGTCGTGCACTGCTCCTTGATGGGACAGGCGTTGCAGACCGAGGCTCGTCCTCGGTAGGTGTGCCGCTCGTTCCCCTCGTCCACCCCGACCAACCGCAACTCCTCACCGGACGGTGGTCGGTTGGGATCAAGCCGGCATTCCTCCAGCACGTCCCAGCGCGCCGGCTGCGTGTCAGTCTCCTTCGGCTCGTCCGACTCGTTGCTCTGCGTGCTCAGGTGATATCTGCACGCCTTGAGTTGTCACTGTCTTCGTGGGCGGTGCCCTCCTGGGTTCGGAGCCCCGACTTGTCAGGTGAGGACTGCTTCCATGTACGCTCCGACCGGTGACCGCTCGATCGCTCATCTGGTTGACAGGCTCTGTCGGTAGGCTTAAGGTGCAGGCGAGAGGAAGTGTCAGCGCCATGTCCACCTGTGGAACCTGTGGCCGGCAGATCGGCGAGGACTTCGCCTTCTGTCCGTATTGCGCTGCACCCGCCGCCCCTGCCCTCCCGCTCGGGAGCAGCGCAAGCGGGTCACCATCCTCTTCTGTGACGTAGTCGGTTCGACGGCGCTGGGGGAATCGGTCGATCCCGAAGCGCTACGTACCGTTCTCCTCCGCTACTTCCAGCGGATGAAGGGCATCATCGAGTCGCATGGCGGGACGGTCGAGAAGTTCATCGGGGATGCAGTGATGGCCGTCTTCGGCGTGCCGGTGGTCCATGAGGATGATGCCCTGCGCGCGGTCCGCGCAGCAGCGGAGATGCAGGCAGCCTTGCCCGAGCTGGGGATCACCGCACGGATCGGGCTGAACAGTGGGGAGGTGGTGATGGGAACTGAGGAGCGGTTGGCCACCGGGGATGCGGTGAACGTGGCGGCCAGGTTAGAGCAGGCAGCGGGAGGGGGAGAGGTGCTGCTGGGGGAGGAGACGCTGCGCCTGGTGAAGCATGCGGTGGAGGTGGACCCGGTCGAGCCGTTGCCCCTGAAGGGGAAGGCGAAGCGGGTGCCGGCATATCGACTGATCGCGGTCAGGAAGAGCACAGAGCGTCGCCAGCTCATGGCGCCCATGATCGGACGGGAGCGGGAGCTGCGCCGGCTGCAGGATGCCTGCGCTCAGGCCGTCGATGGCCGCTCCTGCCGGCTGGTCACCATCCTCGGCACAGCAGGGGTGGGAAAGTCCCGGCTGGGATTCGAGTTCGTGCACGGGATGGAGCGGGGGCGTGTGGTGCGAGCGCGCTGCCTCTCGTATGGCGAGGGAATCAGCTACTGGCCCGTGGTGGAGGTGCTCAAGGGGCTGGATGCGATGCCGGCTGACGACTATGCTGCCTCGATTCTCCAGGCGCTCCTCGGTGAGAGGGTGATGGCCGTCTCCTCGCAGGAGATCGCCTGGGCCTTCCGGGTCCTGCTTGAGGAGGTGGCGCAGGAGGAGCCGCTGGTCGTGGTGTTCGACGACATTCAGTGGGGAGAGGAAACCTTCCTCAATCTGATCGAGCATGTGGCCGATCTCTCCCGGGATGCCCCTATCCTCCTGCTCTGTCTGGCCCGTCCTGAGCTGTTGGAGAAGCGGCCGGGCTGGGGTGGCGGGAAGGAGAATGCGACCACCGTGGTGCTGGAACCACTGAATGCTGATGAGACCGACCGGCTGCTCGAGGCGCTGGGAGACGTATCGGAGGCGTTGAGGGAACGGATTCGGGTGGCAGCAGAGGGCAATCCGCTCTTTGTGGAGGAGATGCTGGCTCTGGTTCGGGAATCAGGGACCGAGGAGGTGGTGGTCCCCCCGAGCATCCACGCCCTGCTCGCCGCGAGGTTGGATCAGTTAGCGCCAGACGAGCGGCGCATCCTGGAGTGCGGATCGGTGGAGGGAAGAACCTTCCATCGCAGTGCCGTCCAGGTTCTCTCCGACGATGCGTCCAATCTTCAGAGCAAGCTTATTGGCCTGGTGCGCAAGGAACTGGTGCGGCCCGAGCGCGCACAGCTGCGAGAGGATGAGGCGTATCGCTTCCGGCATCTGCTGATCCGTGATGTGGCGTACGAGGGGCTGGCGAAAGCGGTCCGGGCCGAGCTGCACGAGCGATTCGCGGACTGGCTGGAGGTCCGGGGGACGGAGCTCGTGGAGCTGGATGAGATCGCGGGGTATCACCTGGAACAGGCGGCCCGATACAAGCAGGAGCTGGGGGTACCGGAGGCACGGCTGGCCGAGCGAGCCGGGGAGCGATTGGCGAAGGCGGGCAGAGGGGCCATGTGGCGGGATGATGGGCGGGCCGCGCGAGGATTACTGGAGCGAGCCCTGCACCTCCTGAGACCGCTCCGGCTGGATGTCGACCTCGAGCTGGATCTGGTTAGTGTGCAGCCAACCGATCAGGACAGGGTCACCATGACGGAGGCGGTGATCGAACGGGCACATGGCGCAAACGACCGGAGGGGTGAGTTGGTTGCCGGGGTCTCAGCCGCGCAGGGGCTTTTTTTTCGGGGAAGCACGGGGCGGCCGATGAACTGGAGGCGCTGGCGCTGGAGGTGCTCCCCGTGCTCGACGCAGCGGACCACGTCGGCCTGATGCACGTGTGGGCAGGCTTTCAATGGGTATTCGGCACGCGCGGCCGCTTTGAGGAGTGGGGGCGGGCTGCTGAGCAGGCGCTATTCCACTCACGCCAGGCGGGCAGAGCCGACTTCTTCCACGGTCTCACTGGCGCGCTCATCGCAGGCCCGCGGCCCGCAGACGAAGCGGCGCAGACGCTGGAGATAACCCTCGGCGATCATCACAACTTGGTATCGGCCAAGGCCTACCTGCTCGCCATGCTCGGGCACTTCGACGAAGCATGGACCATGGCAACGGCGGCGAACCGGCAACACCGGGAGATGACGGGGAAGAAAAGGAATACTGACACACTCGGGGACATCGCGGGCCTTGCAGGCGATTACGAGGAGGCGGCCCGGCAGCACCGTCTCTACTGCGACTCGCTGGAGGAGGCGGGTCGGCTGAACATACTCTCCACCCACGGCCCGATACTCGGTCGCTACCTCGCTCTACTCGGCAGGTACGAGGAGGCGGAGCCGCTGGCTCAGCTGGGACGCGAGCTGGGGGATGAAGAGGACGTCGTAACCCAGGCGTTCTGGCGGCAGGTGCAGGCGCTGGTGCTGACCCATTGTGGAGAGCATGAGGAGGCAGAGCGGCTGGCGCGCGAGGCAGTTGCTCGTATCGAGCAGACGGACGCACTCAACTTCCAGGGCGATGCTCTCTGCGACCTGGCCACGGTGCTGGAGCAGGCAGGGCGAGCGGAGGAAGCCCGAGCAGTGCTGGAGGAGGCGCTGACGCGCTACGAACGGAAGAAGAACGTGGCCATGGTGGCCCAGGTTCGGCAACGATTCGGGGCGAGTGAGGATGCCGTCCGGTTGGTCTAGCGCACTCTCCTGGGACGCCTACCTGCATGGCGCAAACCTCGTTTCCCCTCTCAGCAGACCCGATTCTGGGAGGTATCGACAGCGACGAACGCGTAACCGTCTTCAAGTCCAGTATGGTGCCGTGCGGTCAAGCGCGTACTACTGAATGGACGATAGTCAGGAAGAGAGAAAGGCCACACCATCCTTGACAGGTGCGTATAACCGGCGTTATATGCAGTAGTCGGCTGCCCAAAGAACGCCGATCTCCTGGAACATCAAGTCTTCTTGATCGAGTTTTTCACCAGGCTGGATCGTTTATGAAACAGGGAGGGGCCATGGAAGTCCACGGGTTTGATGCACTCGCCAAGACCGTCGGGAGACCCGTCTCACGCCCACGGACGATCAAGGTGCTCGCGGCGACCGGGTAGAGATAGACTGGGACAAGCAGGTGGGGAGTCGCTCCCTACTTGTGGCATGAGAAAAGGAGGAGACGGCATGGCAGTGGAAGATGAGGTGCGGCAGGCGTCCGATCAGTTCTATGCGGCGCTCAATCAGATGCTTTCCAAAGGTGATCCGGGACGGGTGACGGCCGTGTGGTCCCAGGGGCAGCAAGGGTCGACCATGCACCCCATCGGTGGGCGGGAGGTTGGTCGAGAGCAGATCCTGGCCGTCTGGGAGCAGGCAGGCCCGGCGTTCTCCGAGGGGCGCGTCACGGTGGACGACCTGGTGGTGATTCCCCTCACCGAGGATGTGGCGTACACCATCGGCACGGAACGGGGAGAGGGGAAGATCGGAGGGGATCCGATGCGCTGGGAGTGGCGTGCCACCAACATCTATCGTCGAGAGGATGGCGGCTGGAAGATCGTACACCACCACACCGACGCCTCCCCCGAGCTGCAAGAGATGCTCCGTCGGCTGCAAACCCAGGTAGGACAGACGACAGGGTAACTCCCGGACTACACTCGACCTGCGCTGTTTCGGAAAACCCTTCAACCGTGGCTCAGCCGTGCGTCGCCCTGTAGAAGGATTAATGCGCATAACGGGATCTATATCGAGTGCGCAGTCAGAAGAGTAAGCCAGTGTGGCATACTCATGCCCGGAAAATGGTTCATATAAGACACGGATTTGCGCCTTCTATTGAGGCGGTAATTTGGCTTGCAGGGGCCAAGAGTGCCATTGACCGGCCAATTAAACGTTGTTTTGCGAAACGAAAGGAGCCCGGCTGATGCACCGAGCTCCTGATTCTTGGAACCGCGATCTGGCGGTTAGGTCGTGGCTGCTTCCGGTGCCGGAATGACGCCCAGCTGCTGCATGAGCCAGAGCGAGTCAATGAACACCCAGGCTTCGGCTATTTTGTCATTCTCCAAGCGGTAGAACTCCGCCAACGGCACTTCCGCGGTCGTACCGGTGGCGGGGATAGGTCCATAGTCGTTCTGCATCGTGCCGCGCAATGACCCGTGCCATGCGATACGGTCGCCTTGACCGTATGCGGCATCTGCCGTGAAGTGCAGATCCGGGAACGCGTGGATGAGGCCACCGACGAAGTGCTTCATGCCCTCCAGCCCGTGCACCACCTTCTCCGCGGGAACCGGGTCATGAAACACAATATCAACCGCATAAAACTCGTCCGCTCGGTCCAGGTTGTGCTCATTGATGAAGGCGACGTACCGCTGCGCGTACTCCTGTGCGTTGACCATAGTGTGCTCCTCCTCGTCACTATGCTGGTGTTTGCTCTGGCTGAGGGGCTACTCCCATCTGCTGCATCAGAGCGAGATTATCGTATTCGATCCATACCTCGGCAATCTTCTCGTCGCAAAGACCGGATCGTTGTCTACCAGTTGGAAGGGGAGCAGCTCGAATTGCCAACAATCGAGGAAAGCGCGTTTGAAGTGCAAGGCGTCGGCGTGTGACTCCATCTCACCCTTAGCATTGTGGCTC
>Ga0207416_1004520_pt1 | contig 11995 bp, 7 predicted proteins | sample PaiPotPPM11metaG_FD_184107 | JGI IMG/M metagenome (GOLD analysis project Ga0207416, IMG submission 184107) | Iron sulfur acid spring bacterial and archeal communities from Banff, Canada, to study Microbial Dark Matter (Phase II) - Paint Pots PPM... ...
CCATCTCGATCCAATGCTCGACACTCTTGCCGCCTGAGATGCGGTTGATGTTGATTGCTGCACCAGGCGCTTTACTGGACTGGTCTAAACTCACGTTCTGGATGTGCAGATGGATAGTGCCAGCTATAAGGTTGTGTGTGGTCATCCGAGTAGGGGACTCGTTCCTTGAGTTCTATTCCGCCGCTTTCTACCAACACGTGCAGGTCAACATCCTCATGCTCCACATTATGAATTTTAGAGATAATGGCGGCGAATTTTGCTCCGTCGGGATCAACAAATATTGTGAGCTGGGCAAGCAACGTTTCTGAACTATCTGGCACTATATTTTCCTCTCTTCCTGGTGATGAACATATGCTCCTACTGCCAGTATATGCAGACGTGTAAAAAGAGCTTGTTCCATCGCTCCATCCGTGCAACGGTATCCTATAGCCGGAGTATTACGCGGGCTCCTGTGCAGACCTGGCCATGTGAGGCTTTGCATATGTATGCTGGTGAACAATGTAAGTTAGTGGACGCGATAAATCGCGTCCCTACAAATCACGCAAAAGGATTTAGACCTCTCATTTACGCTATGCGCTATCCTCTGGAAGGAAGGTCAGGTTATCGTAGACCGATGCGATAGGGAAACGAATGTTGAGGCTTTTCAGTTCTATGATATCATCTGGCCCGAACGGGTGAAATGTCCAGAGCTTTTCTGTCTGGCGCCGGTAGAGATCAATAGACTGCTCTTGCGTGCTTACCAGTATATATTCTTGTACGCTGGGACAGGCACGGTAGTAGGAAAACTTTTTGCTCCGGTCATAATTTTCAGTATTGGGCGAAAGCACTTCGATTACAACACAGGGATGGTGGATAATGTCGTTGTCGCCCTGCTGCTGATCGCGTGGATCGCAACTCACCGAGATATCGGGATAGACATAGCGCGTTGCGGAAATGCTCACACGCATGTCGGAATTGTAGACCATGCAGGATTTCCCATGCAGCGCGCGATCATGGAGAATGAGCAAATTGATGCTCATGCGTGAATGGTTGGCAGTGCCGCCAGCTAACATGGTAACAACGCCATCAATGAACTCATAGCGCGTATCCATGCTATGGCGATCAAGTTCCAGGTATTCTTCAACGCTCATGAGTGGTCGACGAGGGTCTGCGACCATTTTTTAGTACTCCTGCCGGTAAGTGATTGGTCTCGATTGTGTCTTCTCAGGTTATTTTCGCACAAATTGGGTAGGAATGCTACTCTCGCAGTCGCTCTTAATTATGCGGCTCAATTATTGCTTATTTGTGTGGCAAAAGATTTTGGGACAGCAGAGTTTTTGAGTTCGAGCAAAACGCATTGAATATTTTTTAAGCGTTACGAGTTTCGTTTGATTCCGTATATTTAATATATATGAATAATTGGAGAAGTACAAGTAATTTGGAGATATGGATATGAGAGTATTCTATGGTATATCTAGATATGACTCATATGAAACTATAAAAGCAGCGGTAATTGCGATTGAAAGAAAAGCGCAAGAACTGCAACTTACACCTTCTGCCTGGTCATTAGCTGAGCTTCAACCAGATAAAGATGATTTCACCTGGATGTGTGATTGGATGAAGCAACTCCAATCAGGTGTAACGTCCCGTTGCCTCATAGGGCAACCCTGGCACAAGTTTGAGGAGGTAGATTTTTCTTATGCAGAGGGTATAGGCCTACTATTATTGATGTCGGCAGAAGAAATTGCCCGTCGCGAAGCCAGCGAGGGTTCTCTTTGGTCAACTTTGCAACAAGGTTATTTTTCTGATACAACGAAGCATGTCCTATTTGTGCAAGGACATCCTACTCGAGCCTACAAAGATGCTATTGAGCTGGCGACCAGCCGATTCAAACTGCGTCACGTTTTTGGCATGGAAGCTATGCAGCACTGGTTTGATACAGTTTACCTACAGTTTGGCTTTACAAGACGTGGTTTCATGAGCCGGCTGCCAGAATGGTTAGCAGGTCAAGCCCAAACGCAGGCTGTTCAGCATTTATTAGAGGGCAAAATGAGCAGCCTCTCATTTCGAGAACTCTGGCTGTCGCTTCTGGAATATCGGCGTAAAATTATCACGCAACAACAATTACAAAAACGATTAAGTAATAATCCCTGGATTTTACCTGAGTGGATTGAGGATTTGGTGCGTCAGGCGAGCGCAAAACCGCATCTGGGTTCAGCCGAAAGAGGATATTCTCCTAACGTGAAAGCAGATGAGATGATCGAGCGATTTCTAGACAATCCAGTTCTCCGTTGGGACCCTCCTTCACCTCCACAATTTATTTGCCATATTTCAAATCTAGTGAATCTTGATCTTACAGAAAGCACCTATGCTCTAGTAATAGCTGGATGCCATCGTTGGCAGCTGTTTAAAAGGATGGACGGTTCTTATAAAGTTGAGCCATCTGACGAGATTATTCTACCTACGATTGCGCCTTCTCTCCCTGCGAACCTTGTTGCATCGGACGGACGAGTTGTTTCTAGTATGATATTAGAGCTATGGGACGAAAATGAGGATGTAACTGCTTTTCGTCCTTCCACCGGTAACCAATTCGACCCGTGGAAAAATGCTCCGAGTTCAGATACTGCTTTTAATTTGCTTATAGCTCCTGATCTCACCGTCGAACCGCAACCCCAGCAGTTCTATGACTTGCGAGTAGCGAAACTTTTTTTCTTACCACGAGGATGGTCTCAGCAAACATCTGTATTATTGCAGAGCGAACTTCTCTGGCGATCAGATTTAACATCGCGATCAGTCGTCTCCAGGCAATCAATAAGAAATGCTATTCAGATATCTATTCATGAATCCCCCAGGAAACTACAATTTGGCGGGAAAATTCGTCTGAGTATTGCCTTCTCCGGCAATATTGAAATTGTCTCTATTCTTTCAGGAGATCAGTTGATTGACTTTTTTCTACAGAATGCTACAAAAGCCATTACCGAACCTATAGCAATACTACCGGGTTTATTTGCTTATGACGGGAACAATAAACTAGACTTACGCATTAGAGTGAAAAGCCAGGGCAGGATTGATCCTGTTCGTTCTACTGTTGATCTACATATCAAGGGCGCTGCGATGTGGATGAGAGACAGTTGGGTTGTATTAGATGGATCAGCAGCGATTACGGTAGAACAAGGGAAAATGCAACCCGTGAAATTTTTTCTTGTGGATACAGGAAAGTGGGTGTTGCTCGAGGGGGATACCAGGGTGGAATTGGCACAGATTGGCAAGATAGCTCGTCCAATTGGTTCCAGTCTAACTGGATTCGGAGCCTCGCTCACTGTTCAAGAAGGTGGCGAATATAATGTTCAGCTTCACGAGCCGTTACTACTCGCAAAAGAAGTTGTAGATTATGGAATAATCGCGGAGATTGTTATTGACCGGGTTGGTATGGCGTCACGGACTTTGAGTATACGGCTCTCGCACTCGATAGAGTTGGATGAACATTATGCTATTGTGTGGTGGGACAAGTTGGGTTCATTTCATACATTTAACTTGGAATGTGATGAACTACAAGAAAATGATATGTGGTGGTTATCTGCTATTCCACAGGGACTTACGGAGCCACTTGCGCTTGCTATTTCATATGATGGTGTGAGGCAGGGAGCACGGTGGGACGCAAATTGGAGTCGTATCTTGCGAGAAATGCCGGGAAAAGAACCGCTTGTAATAGCCGCTATGTTGCGCTGGTTCCATTTACCGATCCTTAGTAATAGCTTTCGTATCGATGTTCAGCAATTTGCTTATGGGTATCCTGCTGAGGTGTTAGGAGCATGGATTGATGACGTCGGCGTTCTGTCAGGCCTTCAACATAGTGACAGTAGCGACGGTTGGTTCTCGGCTATACGTACCATCTTTGGCCAATGGCAGCCAGATGCAGCAACAGCACAGTCGATCATCACCCAACTGGGAGGCGATCCAGTAAAGACAGAGTGGCTCGAAGTATTAACAAATGCAGTTTGGAAGCTATTACGAGTTAGTCCGCTACTCATGGGTAGAGTGATCCAATTATGGATTGATGAAATTTGCATCCCACAAGGGGGTATGCGTGATACTGGTACTTTATTAAACTTGTTGTTATTTGGGGTGGCAGGCGTTACTACCAACGAAGCGTTATTGAGAAAAATAGAGTCAATGAAAGCTGAAGTTGCAAAAAACAAGGATGTGGATTCAGCTTTTGTTGAGAAGGCGCTTATACAGCGAGCCATTTCCATTTTGCAAGGGCAAGTTGTTTCTGTTGCGGACGAACATAACATAGCGGCTGTTCTCAACGAGGGAGCTTTTCGGCGTCTGCTCAGTGTGAGAATACTTGAAAAAATCACTCAAAATATTGTTATTAGGAGATAGAAGACGTGTCACAAGTGGATGCTATCGCGCTTTCAAAAGCGGTGAAACAACGCCTGGTTGATTTCGCCCTTGATGATCATTTTGTTAAAGATAAACGATTAACAGAGGCGTGTCGAAGGTTGTGGACTGGTACACCTGAGACGGGTGGGTTACTCAGCGATTTGTGGATTGAAGGGGCTTTCCCGGCGGAGTCTACTGAAGAATCTTTAGAAATGCTGGTTAAACAAAAGATTTTTAATGTCGAGCTATGCCGTTATCTTGATAAATCTGAAGCTGTACCCGGGCAACGTCCTCTTTATCTACATCAACGTGATGCTATTATTCAAGCGCGAGCAGATTACCCGAATCAAGCCAGACCTGCACTGGTTGTAACTGCGGGGACTGGCGCTGGAAAAACAGAAAGTTTTCTCTTACCGCTTCTCAATGATCTGTTTAGCAATCCTGAAAATAAAGGAGAAGGCGTTAAGTGTATTATTGTTTATCCTATGAACGCGCTTGTCAACGATCAGGTTGATCGATTGTATGGATGGCTCAAAGGTCAGAGTCGTGTGACCGTTTTTCACTTTACCGGTGAGACTCCAGAGGATAAACGGCGAGCTGATAAGGAAGGCGTTCTCAAATGGGAAGCTTGTAGAATGCGAACACGCTGTGAGGCTCGCGGTTTGGAGACGCATGATGGAGAGCGCATAGACCTGGAGCGTTTTCCACGAGGGCCAGTTCCCGACATAATCATCACTAATTACTCTATGTTGGAATACATGCTATGCCGCCCACAGGATGCTGTGTTTTTTGGTAAAGCTTTACGAACCATCGTGTTAGATGAAGCGCACCTGTATACTGGTACTCTGGCTGCGGAGATAACCTTGTTGCTGCGTCGGCTTATGCTACGTTGCGGACGGACACCCGATCAAGTGTTACACATTGCCACATCGGCCACTATTGGCACAAACAAACCGGGTGAGTTAGAAACATTTGCTGCGCAATTGTTTACGAAAGATCAGTCTCTTGTGCGAGTCATTCGCGGGCAATCTTCGCGTGTTCTCGATGGCTCTGACGTGGTTCATTCTAAATTTGCCCCAACAGCCTCTGCTATTACTCAACATCAATGGTTGGATAGCCCGACTATCGAACTCAACGCTCAGGGTGAGGCAAGTCTGGTTACTAATGCTGAAATGTGTCGAGAGTTATCAGAAAGCTTAAGCTTATTGGTTGATGAAGCTGTTGTCAGAGTTGCGAGCCAGCGATGTCAAGATAAGCCTGCTGTTTTGCTATACGAGACATTAAGCCACGCGACTATTTTGCTCCAGCTAGAATCTATTCTTTGGAGGGATAAACGCTTATCATTGCGGGACCTTACACAACAACTATGGGGAAATGTTAGTGATATTGCGACGCAAGCTACAATGTTGCTGCTGCAAGTGGGTGCGTCAGCGCGAAAGAACATTGCTAGTTATCCTCTACTGCCTAACCGTGTTCATGTGCTTGCGCGTCCAACATGTGGATTGGTAGTGTGCTTGAATAGCGAATGTAGAGGGCCAGATGAAATCAAGCTGACCGGGTTTGGCTGCATTGCTGAAGGGATGTACGATCACTGCAGGTACTGCCAGAGCGCAACATTGTCGCTTTATCGTTGTAGCAATTGTGGTTTATGGGCGCTTGCTGGGGTCTTTGACCATACAGATCAAACAAATATGTATCTCAAGCCTGTGCCAACCATTTATCCACCCAAAGAGGTGTGTTATATGCTTGCTGAAGCACAGGTTGATTCTACGCAAATTGTTGTGGATAGCACAACGGGAATGTGTGCTGGTAAAGGCAGCGACATATGCACTTTGTATAGTTTATCTGAATCTAAATGTCCCCATTGTAAAAATGAAGATATCGATAACTGGAAACCATTTGCTCAACATGCTCCTTTAACACTTTCAATTTTAGCAGAAACTGTTCTGTCAGAATTACCACCCTACTCATCGCATCATAATGACTGGCTTCCGGCTCAAGGAAGACGTATGCTTGTATTCAGTGATAGCCGTCAAGGGGCGGCGCGGTTAGGTCCCAGACTAACAAGACAACATGAGATACAATTGGTGCGCGCAGCAATGGTGCAAGGTTTAAGAGAATTTCCTGTTGCGGACGATTCGTTGAACCAGATCGTAAAGCAAGAGATAGTAGACTTGGAGCGACAACTGGAGCAAGGAAATCTTCCGCAGACTGTTCGTCAGCGTTCAGTACGAGAACTCGATAAAAAACGTCAGGAATTAAAGGAATATCAGGTCGGTGGGTCTTTTGTTGATTGGATAGGTAACATTACCAGGATTCCTGTTGTAGAGCAGCTAATGGATATGGAAACTTCCGTGCAACATAATGCTCTCCTCTGGTCTCAGAAACCCGAAGAGTCATGGAACAATAATGCTAGACAGGTCTACCAACGACTGAAGTATTTACTAGCAAGCGAATTTGCCCGCTCTACTCCACGTCAAACATCTTTAGAAACTCTAGGGTTAGCTGAGGTAACGTATCCGAGACTTGACGAACTGGTCATGCCGACAGATTTGGTGGGAAAGCTGCCAACTAAAGCCGCGCGAAGCTCGTTGCCCAGATATTGGACATCATTTTTAGCTGCGCTATGTGACACATTACGCACTGATGGCGTTATTACCCTGGGATCAGAAGAAGAGGACCTGGACTATACGTTTAGTAACCTCATTGGACATTGGTGCGCTGAAGAGAAAGATTTGATAGCCCACTCAGCTCGTTTTGTTGGGGCCAGGACAGATCAGCGACGGAGACGTTTTGCGATTGATGTGCTGAAACAATGTAATGTACAAGAACGTGATCTCGAACAATTCAGCAAAGAATTATTACAAGTGGCATTCCGCCAGTTGCAGAGCCATGCTGATAAAGAATTGACATGGATGGAAACAAAACCGAGACAAGCAGATGATGGTCCTGTGCAGGCTATTCGCATCAAATTGCCCGAATTGGGCTTACGGCGTCCACCCGCGCTTTATCGTTGTCCTGCAACGGGCCATATCTGGCCTCGTGAAGTCTTAGGATGCGCTCCTGAAAGCAACTGTACGAACCTGGAAAAGATAGAAGAGAGAACCCTTGATAGCGATCCTCGCATCATGCGCCAACGGCGCGAATTTGCGTCTTCTAAGATATTCACTATGGGGCTATGGGCAGAGGAGCATAGCGCGCAACTCTCACCGAAAGAAAATCGTCGCTTGCAAGATTTGTTCAAAGCAGGGATTCGCAATATCCTGAGTTCAACTACAACGATGGAACTTGGTATAGATATTGGTGGTTTGAATGGTGTTTTGATGGGCAATGTGCCACCAGGCAAGGCAAACTACCTTCAACGAGCTGGACGAGCTGGACGCCGAGCCGATGGTTCTTCTATCGCTGTCACATTCTGTCACCCACAACCCTTCGATAGAGAGGTATTTTTTCATTTCGGTGGGTATCTTGGGCGCTCTTTGCGTAGTCCAAAAGTCTTTCTTAATCGCTCCCGCATTATTATCCGACATGGGCAGGCTTTTTTGTTGGGTAATTTCTTCAATGAAATATATGCTCCTGGTACAAATGTTGGCGCTATGGATGCTTTTGGTAATATGGGGCAGTTTTGTGGAGTTATTCTGCCGCCACGCTGGGAGAAAGGAGTTAATAAACCGTCCATCCAGCCCGGCTTGTCGCATTGGAAAAAGCCCAATCATGCTGTGTGGTGGGGTTCCTCTAATAGCAATCCTGGGCTAGAGAAGCGTTTCCTTGAATATCTATGCTGGGTACGTGATGATGGCGAGTTTGAAGTATGTCCAGGAATAGAGCGTCTTTTCTATAAGACTGATGCGATGAAGTTACTCAATGATTGGGTAGCATTTATTAATTCTATCATCGATAACTTTACTGCCGCAGTGCGGAACTGGCATGAAGAATACAGTGCTATGCTTCGGGTATGGGAAAAAATAGATGTTAGTAACACACTCAATCCCCACTTGCAAGCAAATGCCCTGCGTTATCAAATGTCGGCCCTCTACGAGGTTACAGTAATAGAAGCGCTAGCGGATCAGCAATTTCTCCCTCGATATGGTTTCCCGATTGGGTTACAACGATTGAGAGTCATCATCCCCGATGACAAGCATCCGGGCAAGCATCGTGAAGAAGATCAGTACCGTCTTGAACGAAGTGGTCTTATGGCTATTGGCGAATATGTTCCTGGCTCACAATTGTTAGTTGGTGGAAAACTCATTACATCGCACGGTTTGCTTAAACATTGGACGGGGGCCGAGATTGATAATTATTTAGGACTGCGCGGGCAATATACTCACTGCATGAATACACATTTTTACTATAAGATCGCGGCGGGGGTTTTAGGAGATTGTCCTATTTGTGGGGCTGAGCCGCGTAGTACGCCGAACAAATTCTTATTACCTACACATGGCTTTAGCAGCGCAGCATGGGATTCTCCTAAAAGAAGCACTGCTGTTGAGCGAGTTGGTCATACAGAGAAAGCGACTATCACTTTTGTTCGTCGCGAAGGCTCCGATCTTGAAGAACAAAACGATTTTGGAGGGATCATCGGACTATGCACTCTTTATCGTGAAGATGGAGAGTTGCTTGTCTATAATGAGGGTGATGATAAGCATGGCTTTGCTATTTGTCTTAAATGTGGATATACAGATAGTGAAAAGAAGATAGGCGAGGGGCGTATAAATTTACCCGCCTCTTTTGAACGTCATGCTCCACTTGCTTGGCCAAATAAGAACAAATTCTGTTGGGGAAAAAACGAGACCCCGGTACTACGCAATGAGACGCTGGCTGCAAAACAAACAACGGATGCGTTGATGATAGATTTCTCTACTTGTTTGCAGCATCTTGCTTCCAATAAAGAACTTGTCTGGACGTTTACCCAGGCTTTACAAATTAGCGGCGCAAAATTGCTGGAACTGGACGGTCGCGAACTAGGAATACATGTTGTTCCTGCCGGATATGAGGGAAGAGGCTGGGGCACAGTTTTGTATGATAATGTGCCTGGAGGTGCTGGTCATGTCAACGAGCTTCGATTTCTGGGAAAAGAGTGGCTGTTGGCTGCGCGAGAAACAATGTTTGTTAACGAGCAACATAACGAACTGTGTGAGACCGCTTGCCTGGATTGCTTGCTTACATTTGATGCACAGGAACCTGTGCGGCAGGGATTGTTAAAACGGCGCATGGCTATTGATATTCTCGATGCTTTGCTCAACGGAAGTGAACTACCTGCATTAGAGTCTACTATGGGCATAATACATATCTTACAGAACCCTCTATCGCTTTCTGATGGCGAAGAGGCTGCAACGTACTCCCCATCAAAAACGCGAGAAGAGAGATTGCAACGTTCGATTCAACGTATGAGAAAACAATAGAAGCTGAATATAATTGGTTATCTAACATGTACTTCTAACATTAGCAAAGCTCAAAACCGAGCTAATAAGGACACCCATGACACAGAAGAAGATATACGCGAAAGAACTGGGAATTGATCTTGAGTCGGGGCGAGAGACCGAGTATTTCAAATGGTTTCTGGCGTGCCTTTTATTTGGGAAGCCGGTGCAGCAGGAAGTGGCGAAGAGGGCTTATTTAGAACTTGTGAAAGAAGATATAGTTACTCCTGAAGCTATTTTGAAGGCCGGGTGGGATAAGCTGGTGGAGGTGCTGGATAGAGGGCATTATGTGCGGTATGATTTTTCGACGGCGACGAAGTTGTTGGATGTGGCAAGCGCGCTGAAGGAAAAATATGGGACATTTGGGACTCTTTTGAAACAGTCCAAAACGATGGATGAGTTGTCGTCGCGTTTGCAAGAATTTAAGGGCGTTGGCCCAAAGACGGTTGAAATTTTCCTGCGTGATATGGAGCCTGTGCTGGAAAAGTAAAAGGAGAGCCTGGTTGTTTTACTCAAAGAAACTGATTGAGGCATTTGCTTATGCTATGCTTCTCCACCAGGACGATAAGAAGATGGGACATCCAATTATGTCTCACGTTCTGGATGTTGTCTCGCTCATTCTCCATTTTGGAGGCGATGAAGATACAGCGATTGCCGGGATGCTGCACGATACAAACGAGCGGTCAAAGAAGCCTGTGCTGGGAGAAATCAAGCGTAAGTTTAATGCCAATGTGGCAGAGATAGTCAGCGCTTGTTCAGATTCAAAGGACGACTCATGGAAAGTTCAAAAGCAAAAACGCATCGATTTAGTAGCGAGTGTGGATAAATCGACGCTGCTTGTACTGGCGTGTGAAGTCCTGAGCAATATCAGACGGCTGCTTTTCAGGCTGCATGGTGCCAAAAACAAAGAACAGGTCTTTGCTTATCTTAAAACCAAGGGAGGAATAGAGGGGAAATTGTGGTACTATCGCGCGTTTGCTAATGCGTTACGCGGGCGTAAGGAATATCCAGAGTTAGCGTATGAGCTGGAGGTTGCTGTCAGGGAACTGGAGAATTTGATTTACTAAAGAGCTGCTGTTGCTGTTGTTGTGGCATGGTCTGCAATTGGGCTTGATCCTGGTCGCGTTCGTCCATCTCATATGAAGCGGGAACCCAGTGCGGAGGCTCGACGGGCAATTCGTCGGTGAGCGTCATTTGTGAGGGGGAGATGCGGACGGTAACGGCCAGTTCGCTTTCGGCTTTGCCGCGGTAGACGCCGCGCGTGGGGGGTACGTCGGCGTAGTCGCGGCCAATGGCGACGCGAATATGGCGTTCATCAGTAGTGGTGTTATTGGTGGGGTCAAAGCCGACCCAGCCGAGTCCGGGCAGGTATGCTTCGACCCAGGCGTGGGTGGCTTCGCCGGTGGAACGTTCGGCGCCGCGGCTGTGCTGGTAGAGGTAGCCACTAACGTAACGGCACGGTATTTTGAGCTGGCGTGCCAGAGTTATCATGATGTGCGCGTAGTCCTGGCAGACGCCCTTGCGCATACGCAAGGCTTCATCGATGGGTGAGTCAACGCGCGTCGTGTTGGGTGTGTATTCAAAGGCGTTGTTGATGGCGCTGCTCAAATCGCGCAATACCGTCAGCGGGTCGTCGCGCCGCCGCACATCCAGTTCGCGAGCAAGTTCTTCAAGCAGCGCGGTGGGAGCGGCGAAGTGGCTGGGCATGAGGCTATCCCAGTAATCGTCGTTGGCGGTGAGGGCGTCCAGTTCTTCCCAGGCTGGCGCGTCCAGCGTTTCGGGCAGAGGCGGCGGCGCGGTTATATCGACCAGGGCTTCAGCAGAGATGGTGAGTGAGTTGTGGGAGTTGGGAATGTCGAAGTGATGGACGCGGTTGCCGTATTCGCCCCGGTAGGTCAGAATGTGGGCGCGGGGGCCGGTGTGCAGGCGAAAATCGAGGCAATGCTGGCTGCCTTCGCTGCGCGGCTGGATGCGCACTTCCATGATGCTTTCGCTGATGGGCGCGCTGTAGCGGAAGCGTGTGATGTGACGGATGGTGTAATACATGTTTTGTTCTCCTGTTATGCTTGCTACTTACCAGGGCAGGGGGGCCGCGAGAGCGGCGAAGCCCGGCCCGTACCCTGTCCGATAGAACCAGGGCGGGGGCAAGCCCGGCCCGTACCCCATAGGCATCAAGCTAAGAGAAAGGAGAAAAGTCCCCCAGCGAGGGG
>Ga0207416_1004521_pt1 | contig 11992 bp, 13 predicted proteins | sample PaiPotPPM11metaG_FD_184107 | JGI IMG/M metagenome (GOLD analysis project Ga0207416, IMG submission 184107) | Iron sulfur acid spring bacterial and archeal communities from Banff, Canada, to study Microbial Dark Matter (Phase II) - Paint Pots PPM... ...
CTTCTGGATGAGGGGGCGGGCCTGTTCGACTTCGGCGGGGGAGAGTTCGAAGCAGGCGCCGGGGACGACGATGATGGCGTTCTCGCCGCGGTTGGCGTCGATGAGGATGGCGGCGGCGCCGGTGGGGGTGGTGGTTTCGAAGAGGTACGTGGTGTCGATGGCTTCGGTGCGGTAAGTGGTGCGGGCGAGGTCGCCGAAGGGGTCGCGGCCGAGCTTGCTGATGAAGTTGACTTGTGCGCCGGCGCGGGCGGCGGCGACCGCCTGGTTGGAGCCTTTGCCGCCGGGGCCGAGCGCGAAGCCGACGCCCATGATAGTTTCGCCCCAGGCGGGGAGTTTCTGGGTGCGGAAGGCGACGTCGGCGACGTAGCTTCCCATGACGACTACGGATTTCTTGTCCATGTGTTTTCTCTTTCTGCATCGGCACTGTAAGAACAAATGAGGGGATTCTTCGGCTACGCCTCAGAATGACAACTCGATCGTTTGCGTTGGGGTTAGCCGGCGTAGGCGCGGGCGATGAGGATAAGGGCGAGGATGTAGGCGGCGATCATCGCGGCGAGATAGCTTTTAGCGCGGGTATTGGCGCCGCGGAATTCGTGCCAGGCGAAGACTCCCCAGAGGCAGGCGATCATGGGCGAGGCCTGGCCGATGGCGTAGGAGATGGCGACTCCGACGAGCGATGCGGCGACGAAGTTGAAGACGGCGCCGATGCCCCAGATGGCACCGCCGAGGAGGCCGAGTGCGTGATACGACAGGGGCGCGCGGAAGTAGTCGGCTGCGGCGACGGGCGTGCCGACGATGGGCTTGCGCATCAGGATGGTGTTGAAGAAGAAGCAGCAGAGAAAGGCGCCGAAGGTGAGACAGACGGCGGTGGTGTACGGAGTGAGGGTGGCGCCTCGGGTCATGGCGCGGGTGACGAAGGGCGCGAAGATGCCCATCAGTAGGCCGGAGATGACGCAGACGATGACGCCGCGGCGGGAGATGGTGCGGTTGGTGCCCAACGCTCCGTAGGATTTGCCGACGAGGATGACGGCGACGAGGGCCATCGCGACGCCGGCGGCGAGGATGGCGGGATTGCCGCGCGGCTGCAGGGCGTAGCTGAGGACGACGCCTTCGACCAGGGCAATGCCGATCGAGATGGGGAAGGCGATGGCGAGGCCGACGATCTCAATGCCGGCGACAAGGAGCACGTTGGCGATGTTGAAGATGAATCCACCGAGCGCGGCGTAGAAGAGGTTGAGATTGTCCGCGGAGTGAACGTTGGCGAGGAAGGCGGTGGGACCGCCGGAGAAGCTGCCCATGGTGAGAGCCAGCACGAGGGAGATGAGAAAGATGCCGAGCCCGTAGTCCCAGTAGTAGAGCTCGAAACGGTAGTTCTTTGTGACTTTGAAGGTATTGGCGAAGGAGCCCCAGCAGATGGTGCTCAGGATAGTCATGAGAAGTGCGACGGCGAACGTGGTGGGAACGAACATGGGTGGTCAGGACTCCGGGTCGCGATTGGCGGGGCTCCGGGGAGCTGTTCTTCGCGAAGCAGCCATTATGCATGGCGGCGCCTTCGCTGACGAAGGAAAAAATAGGATGTGCGTCAGTTCAGGTAGGGCCAGTTGTTCTGCCAGGTGATGGACTTGATCCAGAGGGAGGGGGTGGCGCTGTTGGACATGTTGAGGGAGTGGAAGACAAGCATGCAATTTCCGCTGGCGGAGTCGGTGTAGGCGGTGCCGCCGCCGGGGGCGATCCAGGCGGTGTTTCCTTCGAGGAGGATACTGCCGCCGCCGTCGGTGAGATCTGCGCCGGTGGCGTCGAGGAAGGGTCCGTTGGGACTGGTGGAGCGGCCGACGATCTGCTTGTAGTTGTCCTGGGCGGTGGTGTTCTCGCAGCAGTGATCGACGGAGAGGAAGAGGTAGTAGAAGCCGCCATGCTGGAGGAGCGAGGAGCCTTCGATGGCGTCGTCGGGCGTGCCGGGACGAACGGCGAGGTCATAGCGGGTGGGGTTGGAGGCGAGCAGCATGCCGCTGGAGGGATCGATCTCGCGCTGCTTGATGCCGCTCCAATAGCTGCCGTACGTGAGCCAGATATGTTGGGTGTCGACGAGGATGTTGGGGTCGATGGCGTTGAAGTCGTCGCCGGTGTGCGAGGCGAGGACCGAGCCGCGATCGACCCACTGATAGCTGGGGTCGGCGGGATCGAGCGTGGTGTTGGTTTCGAGGCCGATGAAGGAGACTTGCGAGCCGGGCGTCGAAGCGGCGTAGTAGAGATGGTAGACGCCGTTGAAGTAGGAGATGTCGGGCGCCCACAGCGTGGCGATGCCGGGGATGGCGGAACTGATCCACGTGGGGATGGCGGTAAAGACCTGGCCGCAGGGCTTCCAGGTGGCGGCATCGGCGGAACAGCGGATGGGCAGGTATTGACCGGGGATTGGATGGACTGGATCGCTGCTGAAGAGGTAGTAGGTGCCCTTCTGACGGATGATGCTGGGGTCGTGAACAGGGGCGGTGTTGCCGGCGAGCGAATTGGTCACAAGCGGGGTTGCTTCGAGGAGCGTGAGGGATTGATAACGCTTCATCCCGCAGGAGGTGAGAGCGATCAGTGCAGCCAGAATCGAACCAAAGGCATAGAAAGACGTGCAGGTCTTACGCATGGGGGGGCGTGCAGCTTTCTGAGTCGTGCGGCTTTCTTAGGGTCTGGCGGCATGTTAGGGCGGCCCGGATGGTGCGTCAACAAATTTTCGCGGGGTTGCTTTGGGATGGGGTGGGCGGTAGCATCGGACTTGGTTATCAGAGTGGTTGGAATGAGAGGGAATGGAATTATGGACGGGAACAATGGGGCTCGGCGCACGGAAGACATTGCGCTGGATTTGTTGAAGTTTGTGGCAGCGACGGCGCATGTGGGTATGAAAGGTCCCGGTGGGACGGGATTTGGCGTGTCGCCTTCGGCCAAGCCGGAGGACCAGGTGGCGGAGTTGCTGGCGCTGTATGGGCGCTGCCGCGCGGCGGTTGAGGGTCCGGTCAAGTAAGTGAGGCGAGGTTCGAGGTTCAAGGTTCGAGGTTCGAGGGAGAACCGAAGGCAGATTCGTCCGCGACGGCGGCAAGTTGCTGGTGAGGGCTGCCGATGAGCGTTTCTGCGATCGGCCCCGATGAGAAGCTGCAGGTGGCGGTGGTCGGCGCCGGGATGTTCGGACGCAACCATCTGCGGGTGTATCGCGAACTGGAGCGGTCAGGCTATCCGGTTGAGCTGGTGGCGGTGGTGGATCCGGACAAGAGCGCGCGGGAACGGGCGGCGGCGGATTTTGGCGTGCGTGGGTTCGCGTCAATTGACGAGATGTCTGCGGAGTATCGAGGGATCGATGCGGCGAGCGTGTGCGTGCCTACGGTGCAGCATGCGGCTTGCGCGCGGGCGCTGATGGTCGCGGGCGTAGACCTGCTGATCGAGAAGCCGCTGGCGCCGAGTTTGGCAGAGGCGGACGAGATTGTGCGGCTGGCCGAGGAGCATGGTCGGGTCGTGCAGGTAGGGCACCTGGAGCGGTTCAACCCAGCGGTGCGTGCGGTGCGGGCGCTGCTGAACCGGCCGATGTTTTTCGAGGTGCATCGGCTGAGCGTGTTTACGCCGCGATCGCTGGATGTGGATGTGGTACTCGACCTGATGATCCACGATCTGGACATTGTGCTGAAGATGGTCGGCGAGCCGGTGCGCGAGGTGCGGGCGGTGGGGCTGCCGGTGCTGTCGAAGAAGGTGGATATTGCGAACGTGCGGCTGGAGTTCGAGAACGGGTGTGTCGCGAATTTCACGGCCAGCAGGGTGAGCACGGAGCGGGTGCGGAAGATGCGCTTCTTTCAGCCGCACCAGTACTTGTCGCTGGACTTTGCGCGGCAGGATCTGCTGCTGATCGACGTGACGGCGGTGGCCGGGATGGCGATTGAGAAGCTGGCGGCGCTGGCGGCGATGGCCGGCGGGAGCGGACAGCATCCTTCTGCGGGGATGTCGCTGAGCAAGGTGCCGGTGGAGGCGGGCGAGCCGCTACGACTGGAGATTGAGGCGTTCCTGCACGCGGTGCGAACGCGGACCCAGCCTGTGGTGACGGTGGAAGATGGGCGGGCGGCGTTAGCGCTGGCGCTGGAGATCAATGCTTCGGTGGCGGAGCATGCGCGCCGCACGGGTTTGTCGCAGCGCTGACCGGGTCGTCCATATTCTGGGTGGCGTAGTTTTCGGGTATCGGCGGCAAAGTGAATTGGTCATCGCCGAGCTTCGAGTTGAAGGTGGTCTTTTTGTTCATGGTGATGGTGAGAGTGAGGTCGTCGAGCGGGCGCTGAATGACGATCTTTGAGGGGAAGTTGACGTCGCCGAACTTCTGGTAGGCACTGTAGTCGGCCTGAGTGGCGACTTTGCCCTCGTCGTTGTAGATGTCCTGGCGGTAGGGCAGCAGGGTGGCGCGGCCGATGTGAATAACGCGCAGGGAGCGGGCGACCTTGCCCTCCGGCTGGGAAAGGAACTGGAGTTCGTAGTCCGGTTCCTCGATGAGCCCTTTTGCCTTCTTGGGGTCCGGGACGGTTCGGCTGTCCTGGGTCAGGGCGACGAGTTGGTCGTCCTCGCGCGGTTGAATCATCAGCGAGTCGAGGATTACGGCGGGGCGCAGCGCGTAGAGGCCCTTTTGGGTGTTGTTGGTGACCACGTCGGAGCCGACGATGGCGCAGTTTTTGGGTGGAACCAGCATCTTGAAGTTCTTGCCGTCTGACACCATATTCAGCGCCTGACCGCCTAGCAGCGGCACCAGCAGAAGCACGACAATATTATCCGGCTTGCTGATGATGATGAAGCCTTTGAACGAGGGATAGCAGGTTATTTCACCCTTGCGGGAGCCGCCGGTGCAGGCTACCACCTGGACGTCGGCCTGCATGGTCCTGATGGCGGAATAGCGGTCGTCCACTTTCTGCAGGAGCTGGTCGAGGGAGGCACCGTAGACGACATCCGGAAGCCGCGTCTTGAGGACACTGTGCGTGTGCACCAGACAACCGGTCAGAGCCGGAGTGAGGGCTAGAAGTCCTGTCGCTAAAGCTTGTCTAATCCTCATGGGGAGCAAACTTCAAGTATAGCTGTTTGAGCGGGGCCGCGGGTGGGATGTGGCCAAAACCTTCTGCCAAATGAATTAGATGCGACGGTCCTTATGCAGGCTTCACTTCAATTTACGCAGGCGCTGAGGAAAGGTTCAGCGGCTTGGGGTACGCAGCGCGTGGCGGTATTCCTGGACCTGCTGGGCGTGCTCCTTCAGGGTGGCGGAGAAGCGGCTATGGCCCTGGGCGTCGGCGACGAAGTAGAGATAGTCTGTGTGGGCCGGGGAGATGGCGGCTTTGAGCGCGGCGAGGCCGGGGTTACAGATGGGGCCGGGCGGCAGGCCGGTATGGCGGTAGGTGTTGTAGGGGGAGGGGTTCTGCAGGTCCGACGCGTAGATGGTGCCGCGGTAACGGTTCTCGAGGAGCGCGGCATAGATGACGCTGGGGTCGGTGGCGAGGGGCATGCCCTGGGCGATGCGGTTGGTGAAGACGCCGGCTACGAGGGGGCGCTCGGAGTCCTGGCTGACCTCCTTTTCGACGAGAGAGGCGAGCATGACCGTGCGTGGGAGGTCGGTGGACGCGAGGTTGAGTTGGGCGGCGACCAGGCGGAAGCGCTTGACCATGGCAGCCAGCATTTGCGGCGGGGTGGTGTGACGGGTGAAGCGGTAGGTGTCGGGGAAGAGGTAGCCCTCGAGCGAGGGGGTGCTGGGGGAGAGGTCGGCGATGAGGGCGGTCTGGCTGCGTTCGGCGGCTAGGAACGTGTCGCGGGGGGCGAGGCCTGCACTGGCGACGGCCTCGGCGATGTCGAAGATGTTGTAGCCCTCGGGGATGGTGAGGGCGATGGTGTAGACGTCGCCGCGGACGATGCGGGCGTAGACCTCGGTGGCGGGGGCGGGGTGGTTGAAGCGGTACTCGCCGGCTTTGAGCGTGCCGTGTCTGAAGATGCGGAGGAGGTCGAAGGCGTAGCGGCTGCGGAGGACGCCGGCCTGCTCGAGCTGCGCGGCCATGGTCTCGGTGGCGGTGCCCGGGGCGATGTCAACGTAGATGGCCTTGGCGTCCGAAGTGCCCTCGGGTGGGCCGATGGGCGCGTAAACCATGTAGGCCGCCAGGCCGGCGACGAGGAGCACGAGCAGCAGGAGGAAGGCGAAGAACTTCAAGCCGAGCCTTTCGTCGGGGGTGCGCGCAGGGGGGCGCGAGGACCCAGAGGTCTTAGCGCATTTTACGGTGTTGGCGAGTGGGGGGTGAAGCCAGATGGTGAACGGACAAAAGCAGATTCCTCCGCTTCGCTACGGAATGACAAAGTTGGGAGGAAACCGAGGGATCTTAGTTGCGGAGGAGGCGGGCGAAGCGGGTTTCCATCTCGGCGTCGGAGAGGAATTTCTGTGGCTTGGTGGCAGTGGAGTGGCCCAGGTACTCGGGATCGAGCGTGAGCAGGAACTCTGCGGTTTCGACAAGGAGCTGAGCCGTGGATTTGCCGGAGTGCACGGAGATGAGCTCGAGGTGTGCGCGCTGCTCGTAGTTGAGTTCGACGTTCATATATCCACGGTATGCTTTGGCCCCGTATTGGTGTCAATCGAACTCTGGTAACCCGCGGGGTAATCCACGGCAGCTTTGGTCCAAAGAGGGACTGCAGGTGGGAGGCTTCAGGCGTCGCAGAGGGAGGGGCGACAACCGCTAAGGGCTAAATCCTCTGTAGAATAGCGAGGTCGAGGCTGCTGCTTTGGGCACAGTCTCGGAATTTGGGCAGGACGAACTAAGAGCATGGAAGGGGTAACACGATGGCATCGGCGATGACGAGTATTGCGGCGTTGAAGGACACACACACGCAGCTGAAGACGCGCATGGAGAAGACGGTTGCGGACTTCCGTGCGAACCTGCTTTCAACGCGCACCGGCCGTGCGAGCGTACACATGCTCGACCAAGTGAAGGTGGACTACTACGGGACGGACACGCCGCTGGCGCAGGTGGCACAGATCTCGACGCCCGAGGCGCAGCTGATCCTGGTGTCGCCGTGGGAGATGGCGATGGTGGCGCCGATCGAGAAGGCGATCCGGACGAGCAATCTCGGCTTCAACCCGATGCACGACGGCAAGGTGATCCGGGTGCCGGTGCCTCCGATGAACGAGGAGCGGCGCAAGGAAGCCGTGAAGCACCTGGCGGGCGTGCTGGAAGATCATAAGACGGCGATCCGGAATATTCGCCGCGACGGCAACGATCAAGTGAAGAAGGCAGCCAAGGATAAGCTGATCTCCGCCGACGACGAGAAGCGCGCGAACGACGAAATTCAGCAGTTGACCGACGCCGAGATCAAGCGGGTGGAAGAACTGTTCAAGGCGAAAGAAAAAGAGATCATGACAGTGTGAGGGTCCTGCCGGACGGGCCCACTGCGCGTGGGGCGGTCACTTCGTGACATGTCCTGGGCTTCGCGTGGCGCTCCCGATGGTCGCGAACCAGGTTAGTGCCGACAGACGGGCGTTAGGTGGTGTGGTCGAGGATGATCTTCCAGCCCTCGGGAGTTTTCTCGAGGACATAGGAGAAGAGTCCGTCGGCGCCGCCGCCTAACTTCTTGGAGCGGTCGAGGTGGTACTTGCCGATGCAGATGGCGTAGGTATCGTTGATGGGGTGGGTTTCCAACTCTGAGAAGCTGAGCGTGCCCATGGAGGCACGGTCGGGGTAGTTGTGCTCATAGTCGTCGAGGATCTGTTTGAAGCCCTTGGAAACCTGGCGGCCAACGAAGAGAGTATCGGGCGAGTCTTTGTAGGCCTTGAGGTAGCCGGCGATGTCCCCGGCATTCCAGGCCTTTTCCTGGGCGAGGACGACTTTGACGATGTCGAGTTCGGCGCGGGAGGCGGTGTGGAGCGGATTGTCGTTGTCCTGCGCGCGTGCCTGCGGGTTGTGTGCGGCCAGCAGGGCGCAGGCCAGCGCTGCTATCACGATCCGGGTCGTTCTCTGCCATACACAGCGCTGCATCCGTACACCTCGATTGCGAAAAGTGTAACCGACGATGGTTATACGGGTGTCAGGAGATTGTCAGGATCGCTGCGCGATCGTTTCAATTTGGATGAACCCAGGAGCTATGCCAGGCCGGTCGACTCGGCCTGCTGCTGGGCGTGGTAGCTGGAGCGGACGAGCGGGCCGCTTTCGACGTGGCGAAAGCCCATGGCGAGGGCTTCGTGCTTGAGGAACGCGAACTCGTCGGGCGTGTAGAAACGCTGCATGACGAGGTGATCGCGGCTAGGGCGCAGGTATTGGCCGATGGTGAGGATGTCGACTTTGCGGTCGGCGAGGTCGCGGAAGACGGCGAGGAGTTCGTGAATCTCTTCGCCCATGCCAACGATGATCCCAGTCTTGGTGACCTGTGTGTGGCCGAGTTCGGCGGCGATCTCTTTGGCGCGGCGGAGGAACTCGAGCGAGCGCTTGTAGCGGCCGCCGGACTTGGCAATGCCGTACAGGCGGGGCACGGTCTCGATGTTGTGGTTCAGGATTTCGGGCGCGGCGGAGACGACCATGCGGAGCGATTCGTCGTTGCCCTGGAAGTCGGGCGTGAGGACCTCAACGCGAGTTCCGGGCGACTGCAGGTGAATTTCTTCGATGACGGAGACGAAGGCGCGGGCGGCGCCGAGGTTGTCGTCGTCGCGGTTGACGCTGGTGATGACGGCGTGGGCCAGGCCGAGCTCGGCGACGGCATAGGCAACGCGGCGCGGCTCGTCAAAGTCGATGGGTTCGGGCTTGCCCTTGGGCACGGCGCAGAAGCCGCAGCGGCGGGTGCAGAGGTTGCCGAGCATCATGAAGGTGGCCGACTTCTGGTTCCAGCACTCGCCGATGTTGGGGCACTGGGCGCTCTCGCAGACGGTGTGGAGGTTGAGGTCGCGCGCCAGCTTCTTGAGGTTGTGGAAGGTCTCGCCACCGGGAGCCTTGGCCTTGAGCCACTCGGGCTTGCGCACGGGATTGCGGGGCGCGAGGTCGATCTGGACGAGTTCGGCTGCGGGCGGCGTCATCTGTATCGATTGTATCGTTCTCGAGGTTCGGGGTGGTTCGTACCTGTGAACTCAACGGAGGCGATCACGGGTCTCGGGGCGGGCGAGGTAGAGGAAGAAGAGGAGCACGAAAAGCCCGCGGACGAAGAAGCGAGCGAGGTGGGTCCGGGAGAAGTAGAAGAAGTCGCCGGCGGCGAAGAGGAGGCAGCCGGCTGAGACGAGCGCCCAGCCCCACTTGGTGAGGCGCAACAGGCCGAAGATGCCGATCGCGAGCAAGGTGCAGAGGGCGAGGATGCCGTACTGGGCCAGGCCGGAGCCGAAGATGCCGTTGACGGCGGCGTACACGTTGACCATGGTGAGGAAGATCATGAAGAGGCAGATGGCGGCGATGCCGGGCAGCATCTGGCCTTTTACGTTCCTGGGCTCTACGTCCGGGCTACTCAAAATTTTCCCCTCAAAACATTAACAATCAGCTGTCCGTGATCGGCTGTCAGCGATCAGCACTACAGCGTGTGGAGGTAGGCGAGGAGGTCTTCGCGCTCCTGCGGAGTCATGCGGCCGCCGACGGGAGGCATCATGGGACGGCCGTAGAGGATGGCGTCGAGGACGCGGTCGTCATTGGCGGGGGCGCCGCTCTCGAGATATTGCTTCTTGAAGATGCCGCGAAGCGACTGGCCGTTGAGCGGATCGTTGGTGCGGTCGTTGTGGCACTGGGCGCAATAGGCCTGGTAGAGCTCGTGGCCGTGGGTCTGCTGCGGGTTGAGTTCGGAGAGCGGTGTCGGTGGCGGCAGCTTGGTGCAACCAACTGCGGCGGCAAAGATCAGGGCCAGCCCGACGCAGAGCATTCCCTTCGCAAACTGGTTCATGGAACTATTGTCGCATCTTGAACAGTTAGCCTTTGCCGCCCATGAAGTTGGCGAAGTGGTGCCACAGCGGAGTGAATCCAATGGGTACGCGCACCAACTGCATGACCATCAGGCTGAGCGACGCCCACATCGTGCTCCTGAGGACCTTGTGCTGGGAGACCAGGTCGTAGCCCACGATAAGGATCAGGAAGGAGAGCGTGACCAGGTTCTGCAGGATCGGGGTGTGCTGGAGGGCAGCAACGGGCCAGCGTCCGATGCCGGCTCCGGCAATGTTGATGGTGGCGATGAGGATGAGGCGCTTGTGCTCGGCGGGACGGAAGCGCAGGCGGTAGGCGAGGTAGACCAGGACCGCGAACATCAGGATGGCGGACAGCGGGACGACGTAGAACGTGTTGGCGTCGATGCCCGGAGGAGAAGCGCCGCGGCGCAGCGCATCGTTCGCGGCAAGGATTCCCAGGACGATCATCGCCGAGGCGAGGCCGAAGCCGGCGAGGCCGAGCTGTTTATGCCACTTAATTTTGCGGCCGGCGACGAAGGCTTCCTGCACGACGAGCAGCATCATCCACAGCGTGAAGGCGGCGCCGTGGATGTGGATGAGCTTGTCCGGGAGCGGGGCGGAAACCATGCCGGCGAGGAAGTAGGTGCGGGCAAAGCCAAACAGGATCGTCGCCCAGAGCAACACGATCATGGTGGAGAAGAAGATACGGTCGGACGGCGGGTTGGCAGGCAAAACCCGGCGCACGATTTGTTCGCGCATTGCATCTGTTGCCACGTGTCCTCCTGAAACTTACCTACAGGGCCCCGGGACATCTGGAAAAAGCGGTGCAACGAGTATGCCTGAAAAATCGACGGCAAAGGCGCTCTCCTTTTGGAGTTTTCGGTAACCCCCGGGGAGCTGCTTTCCGGCCCTTTTACTCGGCGGCCTGAATGGCGGCGACGATCTTGTCCATGGTGACCTGGTCGTCGTGTGTGCCCGGTAGGTGGTTGCCAACCATGATGGAAAAGATGACGATGCGGCCGCTGGCGGCATCGAGGTAGCCGGAGAGGGCGCGGGCTTCCGAGAGAGTGCCAGTCTTGGCGAAGACGTGATCTTTGAGGGGAGGCTGCGCGAAGCGGGAGGCGAGGGAGCCGTCCTCGCCTCCGATGGGGAGCGAGGACTTCCAGGCGGCGAACCAGGGCTGCGTCGTAGCGAATTGGAGGAGCTTCGCGGTGGCGCGGGGGGTGACGAGGTCGTGGCCGGATAGGCCGGAGCCGTCGAAGAAGATGAAGTCGTTGGGGTCGAGGCCGGCGTTGAGGAGGTAAGCGCGGATGAGGCGGGCGCCTTCCGCGGTGGAACCCTTCGAGCAGAAGGAACGCCGGGCAAGGCTCTTCAGCAGAAGTTCCGCGTGCAGGTTCTGGCTGACCTTGTTGGTGTAGGTGACGTCGGCGGCGAGCGAATCTGATTTGTGAGTCGCCAACGTCGTGACGCCAGGCAGTGGCGGCGGATCCATGAGGCATGAACAGCATTCGATCCCGCCGGTGATAACGGCCTGGTCCTCCGGTGCGCTGTGATGCACTGTGGAGAGGAATCCCTTTGCGTCCGTGACAGGCCGATGTTTGGCGCGGGCGATGCCGGTGACTGCTATACCGTGTTCGATGAGCGCAGCGCGGAGGGCCATTGCGGCGAATTCGGCCGGATCCTCGATGGCGACGTGTTCGACGTCGGTCTCGTCTTTGAGCGAGATGGAACCGTAGATGTGGAGGATGCGGGAGCCGATGGTGCGCGCGATCTGAACCCCGGTGGACTGCTCCTTAGTGGCGACCGTCGCGACATTGGCCTGCACGGTGTAGTAGGGGACGGCTTGTTCGAGCGTGACGACAGCGGGCTGGCCTGCGGCGGCAGCGGGAGCGATCGAGAGGCGGAGTTCGTTGTCGGAGATAGTGAGGGCGCTGATGGGTGCGCCATATCCCCAGACGGCGTCGTCGATGGACCAGTCCTGTGGGTAGGGTTCCCAGGGAAAGAGGGTGTCGTCGCCTACGATGTCGCCGGTGATCCGCTTGACGCCTTTGGCGGCGAGTTGGATGACGAGGTCCTGAATGTCGTGCATGGGGTTGGGCTGGTGGGGGG
>Ga0207416_1004524_pt1 | contig 11987 bp, 9 predicted proteins | sample PaiPotPPM11metaG_FD_184107 | JGI IMG/M metagenome (GOLD analysis project Ga0207416, IMG submission 184107) | Iron sulfur acid spring bacterial and archeal communities from Banff, Canada, to study Microbial Dark Matter (Phase II) - Paint Pots PPM... ...
CTTTATGGCAGCATAGTTAGCAGTAATACCATATCGCCAGGTAGAATAATCAGAGGTTCCACCATGTCCTGTCGCGACTGCCTTCTGATACGGTTTAACAGCATTTAATGATACTGAAACAGTACAATCGGTTCGCGTCTTGTCTGCAGGCGGTGGCGAAGATACCCCTGATACTAAGACAGGGCTATCAACTGGAACTTGCTGGTCTTTGTGAGGCGAGGTGATTTTTATAGACGGCAGGTTTGTTGCTGGCGACGAGGTTGATAACACAGCATATGAAATACTAGTAACGTTCCCTGATGCAAAAAGAAGTATGGTTATCATGGCAATAAAAATTAGTACTAATAGTTGGCAATTAAGGTTGTTTGTTCTCACCAATTTGTCTATCGTCATTACATCATCTTGCATATAAAGATGATAGATTAGAATTATATAATCTGTTTCTACAGTACCCGATTGTCTTTCTAACTCTTCAATATTTCTTTCAAATGTTTCTTGCAAAGGTTTGAGTTTAGTGGATATTATATCGTCATATTCCATCGTTGCTATTTCCTTAAACGCATATAGTGAAAGACGTATATAATGAAAGATCATTAAGGAATTCCTTTATTTCAGACAGAAGTTCCAGAAGAATAATTCATAAATGGTGTATATGTTCTGTTGTAAATGATGCAGACGAGAATTACTATTCCCGTTCACCGCTTCGCAATTTCCACTTGGGCTTCTGTGAAAGCCATTCGAACATCGTGGCAATCCTTCATGAGGAATAACTTGTTCACACGCTCCGGGGTTCCGTTTGGGCATCTTGCAAAAGCGCGGAATTGTTCTAAAGTTGGAATGAATACAGAATAATAAACAGGAATCATAACTATAGTAATCACAGTCAGGAGCCATAAGGCTAAGTTATCTAGCCGGTGTATAGTCATGAGTTAGGTGGTTAATATGTTCAAGATATTAGAGACTTTTTGAGCAAAATTAGAATGCGCTGGTAATTCCGTGCCAGTTCACAATCAGATATCTAAATTATTTCGCACTTGATGTGCTGCTGCCGCTGCCTCCTTGGCTACCGTGAAATTCCTTATCATAGCAGCTATTAACATCTTGTAAAGTGAGTTGCCCAGCTTTGTTAGCAATTTCAGTCATACAATTAAAATATCGTTTTAATGCGAATGCGGGGGTGACAAATGTGCTTGCCGTTATAAGTGCGAATGCGGCTATTATAGCAATAATACTTAGAGATGTATGGGTCGACTTCATTCTCACTGATTAATAAGTTAAGCTTCTTTATAGGAAATATGGATCGGATTACTATAAGATAATCACGATCTTGTTTACGGTTCGAATTATCTGAATTTAGAAACCAGCGGTTGCATTCTCAAATCCTATATGCAAGCCATGGATTCTTAGAACAATGTCTCCAAATGCATTAGTGTTTTTCATAGTCTCCGCAATTACATTATCTCTTTTAATAACTAGCATTACCTTCACTACCTCAGCAATGGCTTCAAGCAAAGGAGGAGGGTCAGTTGCCCAAGAACAGGTAAGAACCGGGAATTCCAGTCTTGACAAGGAAATAAACAAATTCTATAGCTGTATATCCAAAACGCATCAGGACCCGCCATCTATAGAGAAAGTAGAAAATTGCTATTCTCAGGCCTTAGGTGGAAGTGGCACAATTGACAGTGGCGTAACGGGTAAGCGGTAGGCACTAGCCCTACAACCAGCCACCATCATCACAATAAATGGTAAAAGGTCTCTTTTTGAACAACTGGTACAACGACATACGCTACTATACACAGCTTATGCGTTAGATCATAGCCAATTGCCGATGAGCATTGGGTACTTCATTTTTTCGCATCAAAAATTGCAAATACTACTTGCTAGAAAAAAAACACAGAAGGCGCTTATCCAAAACCGCTGCTGATAACCTAGTTGCATAACTGTTAATCATTCACTACTACAACACCGTGGACCTAATGGTCCCTGCCGCCGATCTCGGAGTTGTTCTTTTTATTTATTTCATCGGGAATAGTGTTATTTGGTGATGCTGAATTAATTACTTGAGTATTTGAGAATACATTATTCTTTGATGTTTCGTCTTGTTTAATCTCTAGTCCCTCTTTGATGGCACTGACTATCTTATTCGAATAGAATATATTTCCATTTGAACCATTATTGATAAGTATGGCATGAGATTTGGAATTCATAATTGTATTATCGTATATTTTATTATTGGTAGAACCAGCATTTACATTAATTCCATTTCCACTATATGAAATAGTATTGTTATATATCTGATTGTTATGTGATTGTGAAACAAAAATACCTTTTGGTTCGTTATATACGATATTGTTTCTCGCAATAGAGCTAATCATATTTCGGCTAAACATTATTCCCGTAGCTGCATTATCATGAACTTTGTTATTTTCAATAACGATGTCGTAACAGTTTAACGAACAAATTATACCGATGCCCTTATTGTTATAAACTGTATTATTTCTGATTATCATATCATGTGTTCCTGTATGTGGGTCAAGACCGTAGAGGCCACTATTACGGATAATATTGTTCTCAATAATCATATGACCTACTCCAAAAGTATAGAGGCCAAAGTATACATGGTGTATATTGTCATTTCTTAGGATACTTCCATCACCTCCGTAATAATAGCTCAGTCCTGTTCCACCTCTATGCTTACCTTGTTCATAGCCTAAATATGCAATCTCTGAATTGGTAATATCCGTAGTTCCTGTTGCGTTATTTTCCACTTCAATAGATGGCCTGGGAGCACCAAAAATAAATACATCACTTCCAGTCCTTGAGCCATTAGTTATAGCATAGTAATTTGTTGTTGGATCCCAAGATGTTATCTTTACTGAATCAATCTTTAAACTACCATGTACATCTACGATGTATGCGGGAGCTATCTTAGCAATACCAACGCCACGTGTTACCTTTGAGCTTATCTTTAGCCACGTAGTATCTGTAGAATCAATATGTAATGTAGCTCCTTTAGCTATTACTAGATTCGCATTCAGAAACCATACGCCATTTGTAGATTGTTTAGCAAGAATGCTGCCATCATGGAGTTTGTTATCAATATCTGTAAGTCTAGCTGGATTACTACAGCTGACAATAATTGTTCTTGTGGAAGGATTGTAATTGATGCAACCACTAGGAGAGGCAGTGTTAGGTTGAGAAGAAGGAGAAGAAGGAATTGTATTGCCTTCATCTGAAGAGGGAGGGTGAGAAGGAGAAGTTTTGTGTTTGATGATGCCTTCCTCCTGTATTGGACTGTCCTGAGCACTTACGGTATTAGGGGAGAATATTATTACCGCAGTTGTTAAAGTCAGGATTATGATAACGATAAAGGCCAGGAAAGTCATCAGAACATGATTCCTCAATTACTTTTATCAAAATTGTGTATGAATTAGCTGGACAATTGCACTACTCTGGTCAGCTAGATAAGTCTTGCAACTATCTAGCAATCGTCGTTCTCTTGTCTTTAGTCATATTTCTAAATAAATCATATTTTTCTTCATATTTAAGGATTCACTAAAGTCTAAACGAGTCTTAATTAGACGACCATTCAAAGGCATCCAAAACGCCATAATAAAATTCTTTATTGAATGCATCATGAAAATTCGTCGCGCCGTCTCTGATGAACGTGTTTGCTCCCTTACCCGCAAGCTCTTTAGAAGTGGTCTAACATTCGACGTATATTTCGTGTCGGCCACCTGTTGCGCTATCCAAAATCTGCTGCGCTGCACTTCAATGGACCTCATTGTAAGGAGGAATTCTTAGCACATTTTCAGATGCCATGAACCAAATTTTACACTTATTTCAACCGCAGACTTGATAGGCATGAATAATAATGCATATGTAAATGAAACATATGTAGGCATAAGCATCTGTATAGGCCGTAGTTATTAAAAGACAGGATATGAATTGTTAATCAATGTACAACGTTCTAGTCACGGGCGGCGCCGGGTTCATCGGGCATCATCTTGTCAAAAGATTATCTGCAATGGATTGTAAAATTACGATCATTGATAATCTTAGCAATGCAAATGGCATTTTTTTGCATAAGATCAAAAGTGCAATTCGGACTAGCCGTGTGAGCACATCACGTTTTGTTAAGATAAATGATAATGAGATTAATGATGTATCATTTTATGCAGAAGACATAAGAAATAAAGATGATCTCATAGACATTTTCAAAACTGAGGAGATTGATACTTGTGTTCATTTAGCTTCAAAAATAAGTGTTCCAGAGTCAATTGCGAATCCTGGCGACACGATAGATGTAAACATCAAAGGAACATTTAATGTCTTGGAAGCGTGCTCAAAAGCGGACGTGAAAAATTTGGTATTTGCGTCTTCATCAGCTGTATATGGTGAACCAAAAACATTGCCTATATCCGAAAAAGAACAATTAGATCCATTATCGCCATACGGTGCCAGTAAAATTGCTGGAGAAGCTCTTGTATCATCATTTAGGAATACAGGAAAAATTCAAAATGCTGTCTCCATTCGAATCTTTAATGTTTTTGGAGAAGGACAGAGCTTTGGATATGCAGGTGTAATTACAAAGTTTGCCGAGCGGTTATCTGCTAATTTGCCCCCAGTAATCTATGGTGATGGAAATCAGACTAGGGATTTCATTTTTGTTGATGATGTTGTTAGCGCTATAGTGTTGTCAGCTGAAAACGCGGATAAGAAAGAAAAACAAAACTCATCATCCCAAATCCCTTCCTCTGCGCACATTTTAAACGTGGGAACTGGAAAAGCCCTAAAGATAGGTGATCTAGCTCAAATGATGATTAAAATTTTTAATTTGGATTTGGAGCCAGTTTTCGCGGAGCCCAGGAGAGGGGACATCATAAACAGTCTGGCAGATATAAGCAGACTAGAAACTTTTCCTGGCTTTGTGCCTTCTCACGAAATTGAGCCTTCATTGAAACAGATGTTTATCCACTCTGACTAATGCAACTGAATTATTGGTTGTGGCAGTAGTGAGAACGAGCGATGTTTACCAGATAGCGACTTTATTAAGAACTATGGGTTGTCAGACCCACTCTCTTCTAGTGCCTTAATATTGCCAAGAATAGGTGTTTAGATACACTAATCTACGAAACAATCGATCTTTTTTCACGCTCAAATGAACGGATGAATGCCAACCTTTTTGGATATGTTTTGACTTATTTTGCTAAACGGGAACACCAGCAGCAGGGCTCATTACAAACCAAAACTATACAATACCATTAATTGCAAACTCCTTTTGCTTGTTCTTCTGTAACGGGTTGTCGTTCATTGAGTATTATCCTCGGAGCCTCCGATAAGTGTCCGGCTTCTTGCTTTAGATAGCCTTCAGCCTTTGCAATATCTTGCATCCCTATACCAATCGCAGCCGTAATTACTCTGAAATCATGAAATTCTTGTCGCTCTTTTTTCAGAATATTACAAACCTGTTCAAGGGCGTTGCTCTGAGTTTCAATAGCCTTCGTCTGATTATGAATTGTCTTTTCAAAATCTAAACTTATTTTTTTCTCAGCGGCCAGTGCAAAATTCGTGTTGGCTAATTCTTGCTCTAATCTGCTATAATCCCTCCCAGGTGTTATTCCTTTCAATTTTTGAGTTATTACTTCTCCGTGTTCCATATAGTCGGTAGCGATTATGTTGAAACAAAATCTTGCGGCTTCGCTAATGGTCGGTTTTGAGATATAGCCTTTTTTCCAAAAAAATGTTGCCATCGATTCGTATCTCCAAAAACCGTGCTTGGATAGGCGGAACTCTACCCTATTGCCGTTATTGAACTTAGCTTGCTTTCTACCGTCGTGCTGCCATCCATTATTTTCTGCCAAGATGTTATCAATAATATTGTTTTATTAAATATTTATGCATATTCCTATAAGTTTTTGGTCAATTTCTGCTTCATTTTGGTCGAAAGCCATTTTGTCAAACCTGGACGCCATAAGAACCACTGCCATAAAAAGCTCTACCGATCTGTTTACAATCTCTACAATGTCTACACGTCTGTCTACAATGTCTACAATCTGTCTACAATCTGTCTACAATCCCAACTATCTGCTGGAGCTCTCCGGACATTTGTAAACATTAGTTGACATTCTTCCCGGATGTCCGGCCAATTGTCCGGCAATTCAGAGCAGAGCAAGAGGAGAATGAGCGTCACTGATAAATAGAAATGAATATATTATGACCATGTACACCACTGCAACTTAGGACGCTTTGCTTTTTCTAATTTACGAATCAACCTGACGCCAAAAGGTATAAATGATTGTCTATCCGGCTCAATGGAATTATGTATTGGTTTGTTGTACAACTGGGAGGATTGGGCAGAAGTCAGAAATCAGCCAGGAACACATGATCTACTGTCAATACCGAACCAGTGCTTCTCTCCCTTATTGGTAATGACAATGAATATAGAAAAATAGCATTTAAATAGAATTTATTATTCTTAGACTCGAATCGAGAGATTATATGCCACTTTTATCCCGATCTTATATCACTATTCTACTCGATAATTCTATTGTGTTTTATAATAAAAAGAGGTATCGTTTCGATTTCCCGATTTCATGCCTTTTAGACTGCCACAAGTGCAATTCGTGACACCTGCAATTGGTATAGGTCAACTCACACGCACCACTTACTTTATGTAGCCTGTGCCAAACTGAATTATTTTAGCAATATTGAAAGATTTGTTGAGATCTAACTTGAACAATATTGAAAGATTTGTTGAGATATTTTATAAAACAAAAAAATTTGCTTAAACTAGCAGCTGAAAACTGATGATACTGTACCTATGGACGAATCCAAGTCATCCTCCCAAACTCAGGAAATTGATTGGAACAACAATCCCTTCGTTGTCTTTCCTACTTGCAAATAAGCTTGGATAGCTCAAGGAACAACAGAATCTTGTTAGACGTTTAATCGAAGTTCTTTTTCTCGTCTAAACCTTCTCATCATAAGTAAAGGAGGCGTATCTAGCGAAGGTCTCGATGATCTTGTCGAGTCTATCTAGATCATTAGCGGACCGTATTAGTCTAGCAATTCTTACGCACTCTCTGATATTCGTACTCTTAAGCCTATTGAATACTGCATCAGCAATGATCAGAGCAACATCTCTATCTACTCCTTCCTCTCTATCCAGAATCTCTACTGCAATTGCTACAAATTCTTGCTCTGCATACGGTTTGAAGTGTATATCTCTAAACCTTGTCACAAGCGGTGGTAGCAGCTTCTCAACAGTATTACATGAAGCAAACACCCATGTCTTTAGCTGAGTCGTTCTTTTTTGATTGTGCTTTAACTCTGATAGAATTCCCGATTCCATTAGATTCAATAGGCTAGTCTGGTCACGCTTATTCATCTTCTCTATTTCGTCTATAATGAAATACCTCGGTCTGTATTCAAACAGATAATCTGATATACCCGACTTTGTAGAACTGCTTCCAACAGCGTAGTATGACCTTTCTAGTTTAGTGAGTGAACTCATAAACAATGACTTGGCTGAAGCGGGTGGTCCTACTAGGAGTAGATGTACTGGCTTGTCTGCCCTTATAGACATATCAAACAGTTCTTTTATGTCGTCGAAACCAACAATGCCATCAAATAGACTACGTTTTTGTCCTATAGCCGGTTTAGAATATCTTCTATTACCTTCAAGTTCTGAAACAGGGATGTTATTACTATTGTTTCTCCAACGTCCAAACAACCTCATCTTTGTCTACCGTCCATTTGAACGAATGCATCGTTTTTCAACCTAGCCTTCCATTATCCTCTTACTTTGTCCTTCATCTTCTTCTTGTAGAAAAATAGCATAAATTATCTATGCCCTTACCTAACCCTTCATAAACCCTATGGCAAAACCCATGGAAATACTTCCAGTTAATGGAATGCCAATGCTCGACATTGCAAAAGTTATAACATGACCAGATGTCCCAATACTAGGAATATGGCTTATTGTGTTTGCGAGGACTATAAGAGCATTCTGTGATAATGTTTGAAGTTTATCTTCTCCAGTTCCAAGCCTGCGTTCCGTATTTTGTTGCAATCAGCATCCGGCTGTCCTTACATTCTTGCGATGTAATCTTGTCAATTACAAGCTTGGCAGCAAATTTCGTACTGAATGCTTGCTCAAGGGCGGCCGAAACCTCCTCAAATGTTCTATTCAAACCCCTCACCCTTTCCTTTACGTTCTTAATCAGCTTGTCTTGAATCTTCTGGTGGGTTATCTTCAAAACGCTAAACATCTTCTCAAAGTCAACATCCAACAAAATTGTTCCGTGCTGTAGCAGAATACCCTCTTTTCTGGTTTGAGCGTTCCCTGATACCTTTTTGCCATCGATAAGTATATCATTTAGCGGTACAAACCTCGGTTCATTAAATCCAAGATTACCTAAGCAACTGACTATAGGATCACATATCAACCTGTAAGATTCAAGTATGTTCTGCGGATATTTTCTTGTTATAAAAGAATATGTTAGTTCGGAATCATGTAATACCGCACCGCCGCCAGTAACTCGTCTGACAAGGTCAACACCAGTTTTCTTGCAAATTTCTGTATTTACTTCCTGTTCCACACTCTGAAAGTATCCAATCGATACTGCAGAAGGGCTCCATCCATATAGTCTGAGGGTAGGAGTCTCGGCAGTACTCCTTCTGACGCTCTGCATAAGCACCTCATCCACAGCCATATTCCAGAACGCATTGTTATGGCCAGTTCTCAGAAGCCTTATTTCATTAAATTTTATGATTATCCTCACCACTTTGGAAACATCCTTTAAATGCCTCTGTCAGAGTCTGAATCGAAACCGAAGACTTGAGATCTCTGCAACCATTGCCATACCTTTTACCTGACAGCATATCTTCTAGTTTGGTACCAGTTAGAGCGGCCTCGAGTTCATCCAGGCTTTCTTCAGGATAGACGAAGAAGTCTCCTGTTATCCTTATTGAAGAGATGGTGCAGTCCTGCGTTGGAGTCTTCGTCGTATGCTCTAGCAAGATATGGATTAATTTATCTGATTTGTAAACGTAATGCAGCTTCTTTAACAAGTGTGATTGCCACGTGCCATCGCATCATGAAGCGGTACTACTATTATTACTATACTTACTCATCCTACCATTATTACTATTACTACCACTGTTACTATAAGTGCAACCACCATCTGATTGTCTACTAATACTGTCACCATATCCCGAAGGCTTAGGTCGATGGCGCTGATGTTGGTCTCCATCGCAGGTTCGGTTTTCTTGCTGCCATTACCTCATCAAGCCTTCTAACAGGGGTATTGTGAGGGGCCGAGCTGACAAGGTCTGGCTTCTCGCGCAGCTCTTTAGCTATGCTTTGTAAAGCGGATGCAAATGCTTCTAGTGATTCTCTGCCCTCAGTTTCAGTAGGCTCTATCATTAGCGCTTCAGGAACGATTAGTGGAAAATAAATTGTAGGCGGATGGACACCATAATCTAGCAATCTCTTCGCAATGTTCAGCGCACTTCTTTGCCCAAACCTTCTACTGGATAAGACAAACTCATGCGCGCATCTTCGATCATAAGGAAGTTCGTAGACATCCTTCAGTAAGCTGAGAAGATAATTCGCATTTAGTACTGCATTTTCGGAAACCCTTCTTAGATTGGAGCCATAAGCCCGGATATAGCTATATGCTCTTAGAAGCATCCCAAAGTTACCGTAAAAGCATTTGACCTTACCAATAGATTTTCTTTTTGTGAAGTCAAGAAAATAATAATTATTATCATAATCATAATCATCAGAGTTGTTATTCGTCCCAGAATTTTTTTTTCGATCAGGTTCCGTTCCGTTCCGGGATTGCTTCAGAGGAATTTTCCTTACTCGAACACGGGGAACTGGAAGATAGTCGGCTAGAAAAGACTTTACTCCTAGTACTCCTGAACCCGGTCCACCGCCACCGTGTGGAGTCGAGAAGGTCTTGTGTAAATTAAGGTGAATCATATCAAAGCCTTGATCTCTTGGTCTGGTGATGCCCAAAAAAGCGTTCATATTCGCCCCATCACAGTACATCAACGTGCCATTAGAATGAGCTAGTTCGCTAATCTGGAGTATATCTTGTTCAAAAAGACCAAGAGTGTTAGGGTTGGTCAGCATAACAAGAGCTACGTCGGAATTTAGCGAGTCTTTGAATTTATCGAGATCAATATTGCCATCCGAATCAGTAGGAATGGATACGATTTCGAACTTACACATGGCAGCAGTTGCTGGGTTGGTACCATGCGCAGAATCTGGGACTATTATCTTTGTCCTCTTGTTGTCTTCATTCTTTTGTTTTTCTTTTTCTTTTTCTTTATCCTTATAGAACGCCTTGGCCATCATGACACCCATCAACTCACTTTGCGAACCAGCTGCCGCCTGCAAAGAAAAATCATCCATGCCAGTAAGAACCTTGAGGTATTGTTCGAGCTCATACATCAGCCGCAGCGAGCCTTGTTGACAATCTACAGGGCAATAGGGATGAAGATTTGCGAATGCCTCCAGCCTAGCGATATCCTCGTTAATCTTTGGATTGTATTTCATGGTGCAAGAACCAAGTGGATAGGGACCCACATCGATACCGAAATTCATTCTGGATATCTTGGTGAAATGTCTAACGACGTCAATCTCGCTCAGATTTGGAATGGGAAGAATTTTTCTTTTGATGTTGTCTGGTATTTCAATTTGGACGTCCGCATAATTAGAACCATTGATAGAACCATCCAAAGGCGATGAAGGTACGTGCTCCGCAATACATCCCTCAGGATAGTCAAATAGCAGTTTCTCCATATCTCCTTGTCTTACTCCAACCCGGTCATCGGCGTCCCTCATGCCATTTGTTCTTTTTCTGCTACTGCAGACAGAAAATCGTCTATATCTTGAGAAGTGTTCATCTCCGTACAGCAAATTAAAAGCCTGTCGTCTCCTACATCTAACCCTCCGCAGATCCCTTGTCTTGCTAAATCTGCAAGGATTTTTTTGGAAGACCTGGGTGTTTTCACTAGGAATTCATTATAGAATTGTGAGTTGTTTAGTGTTTGAAAACCTAGTGCGCTAAGCTTACTTTGGAGCAAATGTGCGTTCCTGTATGAAGCTTCTGCTACTCTAATCAAGCCGCTTCTACCCATGAGTGCCAGGTATACTGTTGCGGCCAAGGCATTTAAGGCCACGTTTGTTGTGATATTGCTAGTCGCCCTCTCTCTTCTTATGTGTTGTTCGCGTGCCTGAAGTGTAAGAACAAATCCTCTGTTTCCTACAGAGTCATTCGTCATACCGCATATTCTGCCCGGGATCTTTTTTAACAAATAACTCCTAACTGCCAAAAATCCAAGGTACGGTCCGCCGAAGTTTAGCGGTATACCAAAGGACTGTCCTTCGCCTACAACAATATCAGCCCCGTAACCTCCAGGAGGGTCTATTATTGCAAGAGAAGTAGGCTCAACTACGCACGTAACGGAAAGCGCACCCACTTTATGTGCTCTTTCTGATATGTAGGATAGATTCTCGACATTTCCGTAGAAATCAGGGTTTTGTGTCAAAATACATGCAGTCTCCTGGGTAACTTGATTCAAAGTGATCTCAAGATCTGCAGCTTCACAATAGGTCTTTAGAACTTCAGAATATTGTGGATGAATATTGTTTCCAACTGAAATTTGTTTTCTCCCCGTGTAGGATGCTGACATGAGCGCTGCTTCAGCCAATGCAGAGGCTCCGTCATACATAGAAGCGTTTGCTACATCCATTCCAGTTAGAAGGCATATAAAAGACTGAAATTCGTACATTGCCTGCAATGTTCCTTGATTAATTTCTGCTTGATAAGGCGTATACCCAGTCAGAAACTCTCCTCTCATCACCAGATAGTTCAATGCAGAGGGTATGTAGTGATTATACGAGCCGGCTCCAACGAAATATCTCATAATCTTATTTCCTTTGGATATGTTCTTCATGTGTTGCATTAACT